>OLRD01000819.1_pt1 | contig 22169 bp, 17 predicted proteins | sample 1672051 | NCBI WGS metagenome assembly OLRD01 (sample SAMEA3136640, study PRJEB25190) | human gut metagenome | biome: human gut; feature: human-associated habitat; material: faeces | place: Austria | collected 2013 | reverse complement strand
CAGAGCGTTTCTCCCTGCGCTAAACGTGATTTCTGTGCGGTATTACCCTTGTTTTTTCCCGCAAACTATGGTATAGTGTAGTTTGAAAATACATGCAAATATCTATCGGAAGCCGTTTTTTCGCCTTCCGAACGTTTTTAGACAGGATGTGTATGCAGTGATTACAGGTAAACAGCTTCGCGACGCAGTCATCTCCGGCGCGAACAGCATATTGAAAAACCGGAAATTTGTGGATGACCTCAACATCTTCCCCGTTCCGGACGGCGACACGGGCACGAATATGTCCATGACGATCGGTGCAGGCAGCGACGCCATGCAGGCGCTTGCGGATAACGAAACAACCGCTAAGGTCGCAAAGACGGCGGCTTCCGCCATGCTGCGCGGCGCAAGAGGCAACTCCGGCGTTATCCTTTCCCTTCTGTTCCGCGGCTTCTCGAAGGGTCTCGAGGACACCGTAGAAGCAGACGGTACACAGCTCGCAGCGGCGCTCGCCATCGGCGTGGATTCCGCTTATAAAGCCGTTATGAAGCCGACCGAAGGCACCATTTTGACCGTTGCCCGTGTGGCGGCAGAAAAAGGCGCTGCGGCAGCCGAGATCGACAACGACCCCATTTACGTTTGGGATGCCATCTGCATGGGCGCGGCGGAAGCACTGGCCACCACACCGGATCTTCTCCCCGTTCTGAAAAAAGCAGGCGTCGTCGATGCCGGCGGTCAGGGCCTCTGCATGATCTTCGATGGCATGATGCAGGTTTTCAAGTACGGTGAGATCGTCAAAACCGACATGACCGAAGCCGAAAAGGCCGAGGAGACCGCCCAGTTCTTTGCAAGCGTTGCGGCGGAATTTGACAGCGAGATCAACTTCACCTACTGCACGGAGTTCATCGTCGGCCGCGACCCGGAAGTCACCACCGAGCCGAACGAGCTGCGTCTGTTCCTCGAAACCCTCGGTGACTGCGTTGTTGTGGTCGATGACGAGGAGATCATCAAGGTGCACGTACACACGGAGCAGCCGGGTATGGCGCTCACAAAAGCGCTGGAATTCGGTTCCCTGCTGACCGTAAAAATCGAAAACATGAAAGAGCAGCACAAAAAAGCTGCCGAACTCAATAACGCAAACCGCGCGGCTTACGAAGCGGCGCAGGCCAGCAAAGAGGAAAAGGAGACCTTAAAGCCCGTTTCCCCCGAAGAGGAACTCGGCTTTGTTTCCGTAGCGGCAGGCGACGGTCTGCGTGCACTCTTTGAAGAACTCGGCTGTGCACAGGTTGTCAGCGGCGGCCAGACGATGAACCCCAGCACGGAGGACATTGTCGAAGCCGTTCTTGCCACCCCGGCAAAGACGGTTTTCGTACTGCCGAACAACAAAAACATCATCCTTGCGGCAGAACAGGCCGTGCCGCTCGTCACCGACCGCAAGATTATCGTCGTACCGACCCGCACCATTCCGCAGGGTCTCTCCGCTCTTCTGAGCTTTGACCCGGATGCTTCCGCAGACGAAAACGCTTCTGCCATGCTTTCCGCAGCGGAAAACGTCGCGACCGGCACGGTCACGTTCGCCGCACGCGATTCCGAATTCGGCGGCTTCAAAATCAAAGAGGGCGACACCATGGGCATGACGAACGGCAAGCTCGAGTTTGTCGGTGACACGCCGGTACGTTCCGTCTACAAGGTCGCAAAGGCGCTGATGAATAAGCACACCTCTTTTATCACGCTCATTTACGGCGAAGGCATCACCGAGGAAGAAGCCAACGAAGCACTGCGTCTCATCAAAAACAAGGCAGGCGACGGTGTGGACATCAATCTCGTAAACGGCGGCCAGCCGGTCTACTACTTCATTCTTTCCGTGGAATAATTTCAAAGCAGCTTAGGGCGGGGCTTTATGCCCTGCCCTTTTTTCGTTTTATGTCGGAGGTTTCATGGCGTCTTTATTTGAAGCAGACATTGCGTCTTTAAAGGGAGTCGGCCCAAAGCGTGCGGAGCTGTTCCGCAAGCTCGGCGCGCCCACGGTGGGCGATCTGCTGCGTCTCTATCCCCGCGCTTATGAGGATTGGCGCGACGCGGTGCCCATCCGCAATACACTCTTAAACGAAGTGAATATCGTAAAAGGCACAGTGCTGCGCCGTCCTGTCGAGCAGCGTATCCGCGGCGGCATGACGCTTTACAAGACGACCATCACGGACGGCGAAGACGACATGCAGCTGACATTTTTCAATAACCGCTACATTACAAGTCTGCTCACGGAGGGCGCGGTCTACGCGTTTCGCGGCAAGGTAACCGGCACGTTCATGCGCCGCGAAATGGCCTCCCCGGAGTTCGTTCCCGAAAGCCGCATGCAGGACATGGTGCCTGTTTACCCGCAGACGAGCGGCCTCACCTCTCGCATCATCGCAAATGCGGTAAAAGAAGCCCTGCGCCTGCTCCCTGAGACCGTCAAAGACCCGCTGCCCGATGCGCTTCGCCTGAAATACGCGCTGTGCCGCCTCGAATACGCGCTCAAAACGATCCACTTTCCGAATTCGCCCGAAGCGCTTTCCACGGCGCGCAGACGACTCGTGTTCGAGGAACTGCTCGTCTTGCAGCTCGGCATGGCGGAAATCCGCCGCGCAGGTGTGCGCGAAAATCCGTATCCGCTCAAAAAGGATTATACAAAAGAGTTTGCCGCCCTGCTCCCCTTCACGATGACCGGCGCACAGCAGCGTGCCGTGCAGGACGGCATCCGCGACATGCAGGGCCCGCACCCGATGAACCGCCTCATTCAGGGCGATGTCGGCAGCGGTAAAACGGCCGTGGCGGCGGCGCTGTGCCACACGGTCATTCAAAACGGATTTCAGGCGGCGCTCATGGCTCCTACGGAAATTCTGGCAGCGCAGCACTACGAGTCCCTCTCCAATCTCCTCGCCCCCTGCGGCATCAAAACGGTGCTCATCACGGGCAGCATGCGCGCCAAAGCAAAACGCGAAGCCACCCAGGGACTCAAGACCGGCGAGATTCAGCTTGCCGTCGGCACGCACGCACTCATCAGTGACGGCGTGGAGTTCTCGTCCCTCGCGCTCGTCATCACGGACGAGCAGCACCGCTTCGGTGTCAATCAGCGCACCGCGCTCGCGAAAAAGGGCAACTTCCCGCACACACTTGTCATGAGCGCCACACCAATCCCCCGCACCTTGGCGCTGATGATTTACGGCGACCTCGACGTTTCCGTTTTAAATGAGCTTCCCCCGGGACGTCAGCCCATCGAAACGTATCTCATCGACCCACCAAAGCGCCGCCGCGCGTTCGGGTACATCAAAAAGCACATCGACGAGGGACGACAGGCGTACATCGTCTGCCCGCTTATCGAAGAGGGCGAAAGCGACGCGGCAAGCATCGCGGCGTATGAAAAGATCGTGCGCGATTACTTCGGTGACATGCCCATCGGCATTCTGCACGGCAAGATGAAGCCGAAGGAAAAGGACGCCGTCATGACCGATTTCGCAGAAAACCGCACGAAATTATTATTGTCCACCACGGTCGTCGAGGTCGGCGTGGACGTGCCGAATGCCGTCATCATGATGATTGAAAACGCCGAGCGCTACGGCCTTTCGCAGCTGCACCAGCTGCGCGGGCGCGTCGGCCGCGGCAAATACGCCTCCACCTGCATTCTGGTGACGGAAGCACAAAACGATGAAACATTACAGCGCTTAAGGCTCTTTTGCAGCACCACGGACGGCTTCAAAGTCGCGGACGAAGACCTGCGCCTGCGCGGTCCGGGCGATTTCTTCGGCGAGCGCCAGCACGGCCTGCCGAAGCTCAAAATTGCCGATATGTTAAACGACATGCAGATTTTGCAGGAAGCGCAGCAGTGCGCCAAAGAGCTGACCGAGCGCGACCCGGAGCTCAGCTCCCCCGCCCTGCGCGGCCTGCGCGCCGAAATGCGCCGGCTCTTTGCATCAAATAACGGCACAGTAACCCTATAATAAAAACAAAACAGCTTCCGTTCGGAGAAATTCCAAAACGGAAGCTGGTTTTTTATTCCATGATAAGCTCTTTGTCTTCCGGCAGCGTAAACGGCACCGGCTTCGGCTCCGTCTGGTACCAATATGCCACAGACGTGTAATCGTCGTAGCGCGGGCCCGTCCAGCCGAGGTTATCAATCGTCATTTTAAAGTCCTCATCGAAATAAACCGGGTCTTTCACGTGCCAGCGGTACAGCATAAAGCGCTTTTGGTGGTTATACATTTCCTTCGTGTCGCCCAAAATCGCATACAAGCCCGTATAAAGCCCGCTGAACGTCTGGTAGCGGTTGAGGTAAATGTCATTGCCAAAGCCATACGAGCCGCCGAAGTAATCCTCCGTGCCCGTGTAGTTCATCGTGGGGTATGTGTCGCCGTCAATGTACATTTTGGCTTCACCCTCCACCCAGCAGGTGTTGTGCCCGTTCATGCCGGAAGCCAGCGTCACGCCCGCAAAGCAGCCCTTGCCGTGCACGCCGTCCAAGATCACATACGAGCGTCCTTTCTGCACAGGGTGCTCCTGCCGATATGTCGCGTGAAAATAACCGCTGTTTTCGGGAATCTCTCCATACCATCCGGAAATCATATAGAAAAGCGTCTCTGCCTTTTCACCGCGATTTTCCATTGTAATACGGCAGTGTTTTCTGAACGGCATTTCAAAGTAGCTGTTGAACCCGCGCCCCGGTGCGACGAGCATCGCAGCTGAGTTCAAAACCGGGTAATTGCCGTCGCGGTCAGAAAAATTCTCGTCATACGCGCAACCGAAAAATGCCGAAAACGGTGCTTCCACGGACGGCTGTTCATGGTTTTCCCAGTAGATTCGCAGAATAAACGAGTGTCCCACGTAACCCGTGAACCACATGTGTGTCACCATGCCCGGGCCGTCCGTGTCACACAGCGTAACGGTCTCGCCGGGCTGAATTTGAATGCATGGATTCAGCTTTTCACAGTCCTTGCCGCGTGTGCCGCCGCTTTTTGTGCCTGTTGGATTTTCTGCGGAAAACCCAAAGTTTCTGCGGTTTTCCATTTTAAAAAGTGTCATGAAAATACCTTCTTTATTTCTGTTAGAGTTTAATACTAAGCATTTCTTCAATTGAACCGAGTGCCGTGCGCCCCTCATAAAGTCCCTCGTCATGTAAAGCGAGCAGCGCGGGAACCTCCGCCTTTGTGCGGCTGACGTTGAGCGGCTTTAACGGACGAATGATGACCGCCCTGCCCGCTTTTTCTAGCTTTTCACACAACGCCAACTGGCGGTTATAAATCTCATGCCGCGTGCGCATCGCTTCTGCCACAGCAGGGTACTTGCGAAACGCCGCTTTCAAAAACGCCGTGTGCCCAAACGGTTCCTTTTGGTAGCCCTTGTTGCGCGTCAAAACGATCACATGGAACGTGTTGCCGTCTGCAAGCGACTTTTCGATTGGAATCGGGTCACTGATGCCGCCGTCCAAGAGGTCATAGCCCATATAATGCTGAATTTTCGTGATGAGCGGCACGGAGCACGATGCACGCGAAGCCATAAACGGCGCTTTTAGCGTGTCCTTTTCAAACCAAATGGTCTTGCCGTCCGCGCAGTTCATCGCGCCGGTCAAAAAGCGCGTATCCTGCTCATGAAACTTGTCCCAGTCGAAAAAAATGTGCTTTTCCGGCACCGTGCCGAAAATATAATCAAAGTCGAACATCGTGTGCTTTGTCAAAAGATTTCGCGTGCTCACATAGTCGGGGTTCCCGACATAGTGTTCAATGATCTCTCGGCTGCGCCCCGGTTGGCCCGATATGTACGAAAGCGCGTTCGCTGCGCCCGCCGAAACGCCGATAATATACGGAAACAGCAGATCTTTTTCCATGAACGCTTCCATCACGCCGCAACTGTAATAGCCGCGCAGGCCGCCGCCCTCTAAAACGAGCGCTGTGCCCTCAGGCAGCCGGTGCGAAAGCGTCTTGCCGGGAATCGGCTGCAATGTATAATCGGTCACAAATCTCACCCTCTTTGCGCTCATCATACAATATCAAGTTAAAAAAGTCAAGGAGGAAAGCCGCAGCTTCCTCCTTGCAACAAAACGGTTCAGTTTAGAGTTTCAAGCATCTCTTCAAGCTCCTCCGGGCTCCAATCTTCGCCGAGCGCAAACACGGCTTTGTGAAACACAAAAAGCTCGTCTTCGCCCAACTCGCCGCTTTCGAGCTTGCAAAGCATCCCCGGCGCGATTTCGATCAACCGTTCGGTGATGGCAAATTTCTGCTTCCGCACAGCCTCCCGCGCGTTGCGCACAGTGCCGAAATCTAAATCGCTCGTGCTGCCGCACGGCATGGCGCAATACGCACAGTCCGGCGCAATGCGGTTTTTCTCCGCGTGGGCGCACGCCAGCATGTTCTGCAACGCCGTTTCATCATCCTCCGCAAGCGCGGCAAAGCCCTCAAAAAGCACTCTGTCCGTTTCCACAGTCTTCGCGTTTTTCTGCTCCGCGCGGACAACGCCCACAAGCGCCCCCAGCAGCGCATCCCACGTTTGATTTCCCGTCCTCATTCTACGAGACTGCCGTCGGTCGCGATGACCTTCACCTGCCACGGGATGAACTTGCCGCTCGCCTTCAGTGCGTTCACTGCTGCGTGCTCAAGGCCGCCGCAGCACGGCACCTGCATGCGCACAATTGTCAGGCTCTTGATGTCGTTCTGACGGATGATCTCCGTCAGCTTTTCGGTGTAATCGCCCTCATCGAGCTTCGGGCAGCCGATGAGCACTTTTCGGTTGTGCACAAAGTCGCGGTGAAAATCACCGTACGCATACGCCGTGCAATCCGCCGCAATCAGCAGGTTCGCGCCGTCAAAATACGGGGCGCGGATCGGCGCTAATTTGATCTGCACCGGCCACTGGCGCAGCTCGGATTCAATCTTGCCGCTGACCGCACGGTTATCCGTATTTACAGACTTTCTCTCAATAGCGCGTGCCATGCTGCCCGGGCAGCCGGTGAACTTCGGCGTGCCGAGCTTTTCTGCCATTTCCTCTGCCTCTTTCTTCGCGGCTTTCTCTGCCATAGCCATTTTCACGGCTTCCTCGTCAAACGCCGCCGCTTCGCGCTCCACAAAGGAGATTGCGTTCGTGGGACATGCAGGCAGGCAGTTGCCGAGACCGTCGCAGTAATCGTCGCGCAGAAGCTTCGCCTTACCGTTTACAATGCCGATGGCGCCCTCCTGGCAGGCATTCGCGCACAGGCCGCAGCCGTTGCATTTTTCTTCATCAAAGTGAACGATGGTGCGGATCATATTCAAAATTCCTTCCAATTTTTAAATTTTGCAAAAGCCACAAGGTTTTCTCTTGACTTTACGAACACAGTATACTACGATTAGGCTGTAAAGTATGTTGTTATAACAACGAAGATTGAAAAAAGGAGGCTATTTTACGGATTACAGCATCTTAGGGCGCTCGCCGCTGTTTCGGGGCATCCCCGCAGGCGATTTCGGCGTTTTGCTCGAGCACCTAAAAGCGGAAACGCGCAGCTATAAAAAGGGCGATCTCATCTGCCACGCGGGCGAACACACAAACGCGCTCGGCATCGTGCTCACGGGTAGCGTGACGATTGAAAGCGACGACATTTTCGGCAACCGCAGTGTTCTCGATAAAGTCGGTCCCGGTCAGGTCTTTGCAGAGACCTATGCCTGTGTGCCGAATGAACCGATGCTCGTCAATGTCGCCGCCGCAGAAAACTGCACCGTGTTGTTTTTGAAAACCGCGCAGATCCTCTCCCCGTGCGCCGTAAACTGCAGGCACCACGGCAAGCTGATTGAAAACCTGCTGCTCGTCAGCGCGCAGAAAAACCTGTCGCTTTCGCGCCGCATTTTCCACACCGCACCGAAAACGATACGCGGGCGACTCATTTCATACCTGTCGTTTCAGGCCATCCGCGAAAACAGCGACAGCTTCACAATCCCGTTCAATCGCCAGCAGCTTGCGGATTACCTCAGCGTAGACCGCAGCGCGCTTTCCAAAGAAATGGGCAAAATGCGCGACGAAGGCATTTTAAACTTCTCCAAAAATCATTTTGAACTAAAACGCACAAGCTGACGGAAAGCGAGACGAATAAAGTCTTTGTTCAAACTTTCTTCGAGAAAGTTTGCGGGTTTTTAGGGCAGGCCCTAAATCGTCGTCCGCAGACGACGAAATCTTTTTGCGTTCGCAAAAACTAGGAAGGTAGTTTAGAACGTCCGGAGGACGTTCCAAACGTAGGAAACCCAGTTGCATGGGTTTCCTAAAGGACTTGCCAAAGCAAGTCCTTAGAAAAATCACCACCTCACAGTAAATTATAGAAAGGACTTATCTTCATGAAAAACATTTTCTTCCGCACCACGTCTCTTTGGGCGTCCGTCCTTTACATGGCGCTCGGCCTTGTGCTCACGTTTTGGCCGGGCATGTCCGGCACCGTCTTTTGCTGGGGCATCGCCGCTGCACTCATTTTGTACGCCGCACATAGCTTCTGGTATTTTATAAAAGCCAGAAACCTCGGCTTCACTGCAGGCGGCACGCTCGTCATCGGCATTCTCTGCCTTGCGTTCGGCATTTTCTGCTTTTCCCGCCCGTACGTCGTCCTCTCTTTCCTGCCCATCGCGCTCGGCATCATGCTGCTTGTAGACGGCATCGGAAAAATGCCGCTCGCCGTTGATGCCCTCTCGGTGTACAGCCCCTACCGCTTCTGGGTACTCATCTCCGCCGTACTGCCGCTCATTCTCGGCATCGTGCTGCTCGTAAATCCGTTCCGTGCCGCAAAAGCCGCCATCATGTTCTTCGGCATCAGCATTTTAGCAGACGGTCTCTTTGAGCTCATCACCTACATCCAGCAGCGCCGCGCAGAAAAATCCGAGTACAAGGATATCCGCTAAACAACCTTTTGCAATAACAGGCAACATATACCGTTTGACCGAATGCACGTCGCGTGGTATAGTATGCTTGTAATATTCTGTATGGAGGTACAAACATGAACCCGAACATTGAAAAGGCGTTTCACGATTACGAAGCGCTCATCGCAAAAGAGAACAAGCCTGCCGCTTTTTACAACGGCATTTACACGCGTTACAAGAATCCTGTCCTCACCCGCGACCACATTCCGCCGTTCTGGAAATTTGACCTGAACGAGGAGACAAATCCGCTGGGTCTTGAGCGTCTCGGCGTGAACGCCGTCATGAACTCCGGCGCCATCAAGCTGAACGGTCAGTACTGCCTCGTCGCCCGCGTAGAAGGCAATGACAGAAAGTCCTTCTTCGCCGTCGCGCGCAGCAATAACCCTGTGCAGGGCTTCCGCTTTGATGATTACCCGGTCATCCTGCCAGACACCTCCCCCGAGGAAACGAACGTCTACGATATGCGTTTGACGCAACACGAAGACGGCTATATCTACGGCGTGTTCTGCAGCGAAAGCAAGGATAAGACCGTGAACGACCTCTCCGCCGCATTCGCCGCTGCCGGCATTGTCCGCACAAAGGATCTCGTCAACTGGGAGCGCCTGCCGGACCTCAAGACGAAATCTCCCCAGCAGCGCAACTGCGTGCTGCACCCGGAATTCGTCAACGGCAAGTATGCGTTCTACACCCGCCCACAGGACAGCTTCATTGAAGCCGGCGACCAGGGCGGCGTCAGCTTCGGTCTATGCGACGACATCACAAACGCTGTCATCGACGAAGAAAAAGTCGTCAGTCCGCGCCGCTACCACACCATCACCGAGTCCAAAAACGGCGCCGGCGCTGTGCCGATCAAGACCGAAAAGGGCTGGATCCACCTTGCACACGGCGTGCGCAACACCGCAGCCGGCCTGCGCTACGTGCTGTATGTCTTCGTGACCGACCTGCAGGACCCTGCAAAGCTCATCGCAGAACCGGGCGGCTTCTTCATCGCCCCGCTGGGCAAAGAGCGCGTCGGCGATGTTTCCAATGTCGTGTTCACGAACGGTGCCATCGCTGATGACGACGGCAAGGTCTACGTCTACTACGCTTCCTCCGATACACGCATGCACGTTGCGGAGACGAGCATTGCACAGCTGCTCGACTATGCGTTCGGCACCCCGGCCGACCCGCTGCGTTCCGCAGACTGCGTCCGCCAGCGCTGTGCCCTCATCGAGAAAAATCTCGAATATATGAAAGCGCACAAATAATTTCTCTTAAAGCATAAATAAACGAAGCACCGTGTCCTTGTGAGGCACGGTGCTTTTGTTTTGACTATATTCGTTTACTTCGTAATTTTCAGCTCGCCGTTCCAGACCTTGCTGCCGCTTTCCTCAACGTAAAGCTCCACTTTACTCTCTTCCGGCGCAAACTGCATTTTGCGGTTCCAGATGCTCAGTGCGTCGCGGTCAAGCTTCAGTTCTACCGTCTTCTTTTCGCCGGGCTGGAGATACACCTTCTCAAACGCTTTCAGCTCGCGCACGCGGCGGACGATTGTGCCGCTCACGCCCTGAATGTACAGCTGCACCGTCGCATGGCCCGCCGTGCTGCCGGTGTTTTCCACCTCGCACGTCACGGTATGCGCTTTTCCGTTTTCAAGTGCCGCAATAGAAATTTCCGGCGTGCCGTCCTTTACGGTCGTCTTGAACGTCGTGTAGTGCAAACCGAAGCCGAACGGGTACAGCGGCGTGTTCTCCAAATCGCGGTAGCGCATCACATCGTAGGAAGCGCGGGCGTTGTAGTACACCGGCAGTTGTCCCGTTGTGCGCGGCACAGAAACCGGCAGGCAGCCGCACGGATCTGCCGCGCCGCTCAAAACTTCCGCAATGGCCGTGCCGCCCCACGGGCCCGGATAGAACGACCACAGCACCGCATCGCTCTTTTCCGCGATCTCGGGAATAGCATGCGGGCGGCCGGAAATGAGCACCGACACGACCGGCTTGCCGCTTTCAAACACGGCATCTGCCAGCTCGTTCTGCGCGCCCGGCAGACGCACATCAGAGGTATCCACGCCCTCGCCGCAATCCATCTGCAATTTCGTACCGACGATCGCCGCGCCGTTCGTGTCAAACTCCGCGCCCGCAAAGCGGCTTGAAGAACCGCCCAGCGCCAAAATGACGAGGTCGCTCTCCTCCGCAAGCTTCTCCGCCTCCGCAATACCGGAAGTATCGTCGTCGCAGATCGTGCAGCCGAGCGCATAGCGCACATCGGCGTTCTTAAATTCGTTCCGAATGCCGTCAAGCACCGTCACACCCACACCGTCACGCAGCGGCGGTGTGTAGTCGCCAAGCTGCTGATACAGCGCGTCCGCGTTCGGGCCAATGACCGCAATACGCAACTTCTTCTCTTTTTTCAGCGGCAGAACACCGTTGTTTTTGAGCAGCACTGCCGACTGCCGCGCAATTTCAAGGCTCTGCGGAAATGTTTTCGGCACATTGTATTCCGTCAGCGGTTTTTCTTCAAGGTACGGGTGCTCAAACAACCCGCGCGCAAATTTCAGCTCCAGCACGCGCAGAACCGCCTTGTCGAGCGTTTCTTCGGAAACGAGCCCGCGCTCCACGGCTTCTTCCAGGTGCGGGAAGCTGTCGTCCCACAGGCTCACGTCCACGCCTGCATTTAAAGCATACGCGGCGTTTGCCGCCTTGTCGTTACCCGTCAGCATACTGAGACGGTCAATCGCTACGCCGTCCGCCATCACGATGCCGTCAAAACCAAGCCCCTCGCGCAGCACGTCCTTTAAAAGCCACTCATTCGCATGGCACGGCACACCGTCAATCTCATTATATGCTGCCATCACACCCGTCGCGCCCGCTTTCACGGCCTCCTTCATCGCGGGCAGATGAATTTCGCGCAGCTCGCGCTCGCCGATGCGCGCCGCACTGGCGTTTACGCCGCCGGTCGTTTCGCCCTGTGCGCAGAAGTGCTTCGCAACAACCTCCAAACCGGCACTCGCACAGCCCTTCACCGCCGCAGCGGCGTTCTGACCGCAGAGGTACGGATCTTCGCCGTAGCACTCTTCGCTTCTGCCCCAGCGCGGGTCACGCAGAATGTCCAGCATGGAAACGAGCGCAAAATCCACGCCCATTTCTTTTTGCTGTTCGCCAACGACCTTAAAGCCCTCTTCAACGAGCTTCGGGTTCCACGCTGCGCCCATGCCGAGGTTCACCGGCAGCAAATAGCCGTCGAGCGCCTGGTGGCCGTGCGGACACTCGCTGCTCATCAGCATCGGAATGCCGAAGCGAGAGTGCTCCAGTACATAGTGCTGCGCCAGATTATAGGCGCGGATTGCGTTCACGCCGGTAAGGCCGGTCGTATAATCCTTGTTCGCCCACGGGTCTGCGCGGTATAAGCCGTAAAGCACACCGAGGCCGCCCCATTTTTCCACTTCTTCTTTAAAGCTGTCCGCAAGCTCCACGTGCTCGCCGTTGCAGGTGTAGCTCTGAAAGCCGTAAAGCTTCTGATTCACCTGACCGACCTTTTCGCGCAGCGTCAGGCGCGGCAGCAGGTCTTCCGCACGCTCTTTCGGGGAAAGCGCACTGTCTTTAAATTTTTCTTCCATTTTCATTGTCCTCTCCATTGAAACTGTCAACCAATACAAAACTCAGTTGTGCGTACATGTTAAAGCATAGCACACCTTTGCACTGTTGACAAGGAAGAAAATCAAACGAATTTTTCGTACAGCTTTCACGGAATTTCATCACTTTTCTTTTTGCATATCCTGTGTTATACTATAAAAAAGCATCCATGACCGAAGGAGCACCCCTATGAATCCAAAAAAATTCCCCATGCCCACCGGCATGCTCTTAAAAACCGACGACGAAGAAAAATTTCTTCCGTTTCAAAATCCAACTACCTATAAAGACATCACCGTCGAGCTAAAGCCGAACGGCGAAGCTCTGCGCGTATACGTCACCGCTGACACAACGCCCGTGCAGCGCGTCACGCTCTATTTCGCGGACCCGCTGCCTGAAAAAGCGCAGGTTTTAGGCGGTGTTTGGGAGCGCGGCTACGGCGACTATGAATGGCGCGGTTATGTCCCCCATCGCGTCATGCCGTGGTACTTCTTCCTGCAGAGCGGCAACAAGACCGAAGCCTTCGGCGTGCACACGCAGCCCGCTGCCATGTGCTGGTGGACAGCCGAAAGCACCGGGTACAGCGTATACCTCGACGTGCGCTGCGGCGGTCTCGGCGTGCGCTTAAACGGCCGCACCCTCTGCGCTGCGGAGCTTTGCCGCGCAGAATACGAAGACGCCGACGGCTTTACTGCCATGGGTGAATTTTTCTCCGTTTTGAGCCCGAACCCCATTCTGCCGAAATCCCCCGTCTACGGCGCAAATAACTGGTACCATGCCTACGGGCATGCCACGGAAGATGACATTCTGCGCGAAGCGAAGGCCCTCGCCGAACTCACCGAGGGGCTCGCAAACCGCCCGTGGTTCATCATCGACGACTGCTGGCAAATCGACCGTGCGGATAACTACAACGGCGGCCCGTGGCGCGCGGGCAACAAGGGCTTTCCGGACATGCCGGGCCTCGCCAAAAAGCTGCGCGAATCCGGCATACAGCCGGGCATCTGGGTACGTTTATTATGGGATCACAGCGAAAGTATTCCCGCCTCTTGGCGCTCGAAGCGTGACCCCGAATACCTCGACCCCTCCGTGCCCGAAGTGCTCGACCACATCGCAGAGGACATCCGCACTGTCTCAAGCTGGGGTTACAAGCTCATCAAGCACGATTTCACTTCCTACGACGTACTCGGCCGTTGGGGCTTTGAAATGGGCGACGAGCTCACGGACAGCGGTTGGCGCTTTGCGGACGAGACCCGCACGACGGCTGAAATTTTAATTGAATTATATAAACGCATCTTAGCCGCCGCGGGTGACGCTATGGTCATGGGCTGCAACTGCTTCGGCCACCTCGGCGCTGGGCTCATGCACCTCAACCGCACCGGCGATGACGTCAGCGGCAAGCTCTGGGCACGTACGCGCCGCATGGGCATGAACACATTGGCATTCACCGCGCCGATGCACGACCGCTTCTTCGCCATTGATGCCGACTGCGTACCGCTCACCGATGCCATCGACGAAACGCTCGGCATGCGCTGGCTGGAGCTTGTGGCAAAAAGCGGCACACCCACGCTGCTCTCCGTTCCGGCTTACTATTTAAACGGCGAGCGCAAAGCCATCATCCGCGACGCTTTCCGCCGCGCAAGTCAGCCCCAGCCCACCGCACGCCCGCTCGATTGGCACGAGACCACCTGCCCCGCCGTGTGGAAGCTCGGCGAGGAAACGAAACACTTTGACTGGACAGAGCCGTGCGGCATTCTGACCGGCAGCGTATAAATTCTTAAGGACTTTTCATGAACAAATTAGACAGAACGGCTTTTTTGCCTGTTTCAAAAGAAGATATGGCGGTACGCGGCATCGAACAGCTCGATTTCGTGTACATCAGCGGCGATGCCTACGTCGACCACCCGTCGTTCGGCACGGCGATCATCTCCCGCATTCTCGAAGCAAACGGTTTCACGGTCGGCATTATCGCACAGCCGAACTGGCGCGACCCCGAAAGCGTGTGCACACTCGGCGAGCCAAAACTTGGCTTTCTCGTTTCCGCCGGCAATATGGATTCCATGGTGAACCACTATTCCGTCGCCAAAAAGCGCCGCCGCAGCGACTTTTTCTCCCCCGGCGGCAAAATGGGCCTGCGCCCGGATTACGCCGTCATCGTATATTCCAACCTCATCCGCCGCACGTTTAAGAAAACGCCCATCATCATCGGCGGCATCGAGGCCAGCCTGCGCCGCCTTGCGCATTATGATTACTGGTCGGACAAAATGAAGCGCTCCGTCCTGCTCGATTCCGGCGCGGATATCATTTCCTATGGCATGGGCGAGCGCTCCATCGTCGAGATTGCCGAAGCCCTGCGCAGCGGCATCCCCGTGCAGGAGCTCACGTTCATCCGCGGTACCGTGTATAAAACGCACATCGCACCCGACGGCGACGACGTGCTCCACCTCCCCGGCTTCGATAAGATTTCCACCAGTAAAGAGCTGTACGCGAAAAGCTTTTACAATCAGTATCTCAACACCGACCCGTTCACGGCGAAAACGCTCGTCGAGCCCTACCCGGACGATCACCTGTTCGTCGTGCAGAATCCTCCGCAGATGCCGCTTTCGACCGAAGAAATGGATGACACCTACGCCCTGCCCTATACGCGCACCTATCACCCGGATTACGAAGCCCTCGGCGGCATCCCCGCCATTGAAGAAGTGAAATTCAGTCTTGCCAGCTGCCGCGGGTGCTTCGGCGCATGCAGCTTCTGCGCACTGACGTTCCACCAGGGCCGCATCATTCAGTCCCGCAGCCACGAATCGCTTTTGGAAGAAGCGAAAAAAATGACCGAGGATCCCGATTTTAAAGGCTACATTCACGACGTTGGCGGCCCCACGGCAAACTTCCGCAAGCCCGCCTGCAAAAAGCAGATGAAGGTCGGCGTGTGTAAAAACCGCCAATGCCTGTTCCCAGAGCCATGCCCCAACATGGAGATCGACCACACAGATTACGTTTTCCTCCTGCGCAAGCTGCGCGCATTGCCCAAAGTGAAAAAGGTCTTTGTGCGCTCCGGCATTCGGTTCGATTACCTCATCAATGACAAAGACGAAACGTTCTTCCGCGAGCTTGTTAAATACCACGTCAGCGGCCAGCTCAAAGTTGCACCGGAGCATATTTCCGACGGCGTGCTGCGCATGATGGGTAAGCCGCAGAATTCTGTCTACCGCCGCTTCGTCAAGCGCTACAAAGAGCTGAACGAAGAAATGCACCTCAACCAGTACCTCGTGCCGTACCTCATGTCCTCGCATCCCGGCTCCACCTTACAGGACGCCGTAAAGCTCGCGGAATATCTGCGCGACCTCGGCTATATGCCGGAGCAGGTGCAGGACTTCTACCCCACCCCGTCCACGATCTCGACCTGCATGTACTACACAGGGCTCGACCCGCGCACAATGAAGCCCGTATACGTCGCGCGCGACCCGCACGAAAAAGCGATGCAGCGCGCGCTCATCCAGTACCGTGACCCGAAAAATTACGACCTCGTCACAGAAGCGCTCATCAAAGCGAATCGCCGCGACCTCATTGGCACAGGCAAGAACTGCCTCTTGCGCCCCCGCCACGGTGATACCCGTTTTGCTCCCCCAAAGCCCGCCGCAAACAGCAATAAACCGTTTGACGGTAAAAACAAAAACGGCGCAAAGCACGGCAGAACGAGTCAACCAACGGCGCCCCAAAGCCGCCGTTGGACAGGCGAGCCGCCCAAAAAGCGCGGCAAACGATAATGTAAGACAGCAAAAAGCTCTGCACCGAATTTCAGGCGCAGAGCTTTTGTCATTGCTTTATAATTTAATACAAACCCGGCTTGCAGAGAATCTCGTGAATTTTCGTGTCAAGGCAATCCGCCGTATACGCCGGCGTGATGATACACGCGGTGTCCGCACCACGCGCCGAGCCGCCCACACAGACAACCGGCTTATTAAGCTCAATCGCACCGTTATCCAGCGCCATCATGGCGATCTCCACGCAAACCTTCGTGCCCTGTCCGAACATGCGCAGCGTATGCGCCATGATCTCCACCGGGTACGCGCCGCTGAATTTACGACTGATGCCGCGTTCCGCACCGCTCAAAGCGTGCGCGGCGTGAATGATATGCACACCGGCTGCGGTCAACTCCGCGCGCCGCTCGTCCGTCATGGTGTTCACGCCCTGCTTCGGGTAGCCGTACGCCTGCCCCACCATGACCATCGGCACATTTGTCCCGAGCGCTTCCTGCATTTTGATGAGTTCTATAAGCGTGTCGCCCGCGTTCGAAGCCACCACAAGCGTCGTTCCGCGCTCCTTCGCGGCGTTTAAAGCAATGTGCAGCGTCTCCAAGGTATTCTCTTTGCCTTTATTTTCAAAAATCATTTTATTTACCTCGTCAGTCATTTCGGGTCTTCCAAAATCGCGTAGCTCACAAATGCAAACCGCATGCTGTCTCCGGCCCAGGAATTCACGTTGATCGAACCTTGACCGCCAAACAGCGACAGAATTTTGTGCTGATTTTCGCCGTTCGCATCCATCAGCCACAGCTCCACCGGCATGTTCGGCAGGTGCTCGTGCGGCTCCAGCTGCTCCGGGCCGTAGGAAATATAGACCACCCGTTTTCCGTCCGGTGATACATGCGGGAACCAGTTGTTCCGCCGGTTTTCGGTGATCTGCGTCTGCTCGCCGCCGTCCCGCTCCATGCGCCAAACCTGCATCAAGCCGGAGTTTGTAGCGTTATACCAAATGTACTTTCCGTCCGGGGAATACTCCGGGCCGTCGTTAAAGCCGCCCTTTGTCAGTCGCTTTTCCGCGCCGCCGTTCACCGGGATCGTGTACACGTCCACTTCCTGCCTGCCGTCGATATCGCGGAAAGCGCAGTAGGCCATCTCCGTGCCGTCCGGCGACCAGCCGTGCAAAAAACTCGGGCTGTTCGGCGTCACCAGACGAGGCTCACCGCCTTTCATCGGCACGATATAAACACGGGAAGTAAAGTCTCCGTTATCAAACGTCATGTGGCTGACCGCAAGCTCCGTTTCGTCCGGGGAGACCACATGGTCGTTGTTGCATTGGTCGCAGCTGCCGGTGTCGAGCAGCCGTTCCGTGTTCGTGTTGAGGTCATAGGCATACATGTGCCCCTCGGCGTTATAAAGAATGGTATCGCTGTTTTTCAGCCAGTTCGGTGCCTCTATCACGCGGTCAAAACTTGCCACTGTGCGCACCGCGCCGGTCTTCACGTCGTAAACATTCAAAAAGCTCACCGTGTCTTTTCGGTTTTGGGCAAACCCGTTCAGCATCTGACAAACTTTTTGAAGTTCGCCCGGCACATCGGAGCCAAAGTGCTCCTGATCGACAAGCTGCGGAATGTCCCGACTCTGGGCAAAACGGAAGCACGCGGCAAGGTCCACGTTGCCCGTGCCCACCGGCACGTCAATCGGCTCGCAGCCCGCACCGAAATCCTTGTGGTGCACGGACTGCACCCGCGCCGCGTTGCGCTCCAAAAATGCGACCGGGTCTTCTCCGCCAAACTGCACCCAGCCCACGTCCACCTGTGCGCCTACCTTGCCCATGCAAAGGTCAAGCAAGTGTTCATACGCCGTCTTGCCCGCAATTTTCGTCTGAATATCCCCGGCCTCATTGTGCAGCAGCAACCGAACGCCGAACGTCTCCAGCATATCTGCCGCTTTCATGTAGTTCAGCGCCGTCTGCTGCAAGATGCTTTCCGTACTGTTCTCCGGCGTTTTCACCACAAACTGCTTCAGCCCGGTCTTCTCCGCAATCGCCTTCAGCTTATCCATAGACTGTACCAAATTCTCCGCAAAAACATGGATTGATACAATCCGCAGGCCCATATCCCGAATTTCTTCGACATGTGCAAGCAGCCAGTCTGCGGGCCAGATCACGCCCTCCGGGCCGAGGATTGGCCCCGTCGTCATGCAGGGTTCAATTTCTGTAATACCGGCCTTTGCCAACGCAGAAAGCTTTTCCAAAACCTCGCCCTGCATGTTGTTGAGCGGGCCGTAAAGCTGCACACCAAATTTCATGCTTTCAACTCCCCAAGATTATAATGGGATCTTACGCCTCCGGCGTGTGGTCGTATTCAAACCCGCACTTCGAGAGCCATTCCTTCGCCATCAGCGTCGCGCCGATCTGGTTCGGGTGCACGCGGTCCCATGCGATGAGCGAGGAGTGTTTATACTGCAAAAACTTGTCATACACCGCTTGGAAGTTCACAAAACGGCAGCCGTATTCTTCGGCAAGGCGTTCGCAGATGTCCACATATTCCTGCATTCTGGCACGCATAAAGTCGCTCTTGTTCGGCTCCATGTAGTACGGCGTGCAGACGATAACGCCCTTCGCAACCATTTTCGCCTGTTCGATCATCGTGCGCAGGTTTTCTTCATATTCCACCGGGTCGACCGCCTGGTCGGTGAGCGCCGGAGAATCAAACTGCCGCCACACATCATTGATGCCGATGCAGATAGACACCCACTGCGGGTTCAAGGAAAGCACGTCGCGCTCATAGCGCGCAAGCAGGTCTTTCGACGTATTGCCGCTGATGCCGGAGTTCGTAAAACGAATGCTCAGCTCCGGGTAAGTCGCTGTCACAAGGCTCTCGATGACGCGCGGATAGCCGTGACCCATGTTGTCAAACAAGCCCTCGCCCACCGGCTGTGCGCTGCCCATATCCGTTACGGAATCCCCTGCAAAAATAATGCGATCCATATTTTCAAAAATCATGGTAAACTCCCCCTAAAAGAGTAAATTTCTGGTTATATTATAATCGGATTTCTACAAAATTACAAGGGCACTGTGCAAAATACCTACCACGTTGACAAAGACCCGCAGCTGACGCAAAATGTGAAATAAGTGCTACCGCACTTGTGAAATTTGATGCTACACATCAAGTGAAATGAAATAAATCTCACGCGCCGCAGCGCATTTCACAACAACCGTAGGTTGTTTTTTCACTATACCGAAGGTATATTTCACAAATCCCGAAGGAATTTATTTCACTGAAAAAAGGACTCTGCAAACGCAAAGTCCTTTTTTCTGGTGGAGGAGGGTGGATTCGAACCACCGAAGCTAGAAGCAGCAGATTTACAGTCTGTCCCCTTTGGCCACTCGGGAACTCCTCCATATACAGAGCTGCGTAAACGCAAACTCATATTATAAAAACGGGAAACCCGTTTGTTGCAAGACGAACACACTGCTCGCTTGAGACAATCGTTATTATAATACATCGGTGCGCAAAAGTCAACCCTGTTTTTGCGAAAATTTGTGTTTTTTCGCGGGGGAAAGACTTTGCGGTTCTGGTTTGGCTTGACATCATCGCTTTGGGGCGGTATACTATATTTATTGCGGCAGGAAGCTGCGGGGGCGTTGAAGCGCCGGATCTTTTTTTATAGGATTAAATTGTGCCAGCGGAGGCGCGCGAACTGTATGAGGTTCGTGCGCCTTTTTGATTTTAGGAGGAATCTGCATGAAGACTTTGTATTTTGACTGCGGCATGGGTGCGGCGGGCGACATGCTTTCGGCGGCGCTTTTAGAACTGTTTGACGACAAACAGGCAGTGCTCGACGAGCTGAACGCGCTCGGTATCCCCGGTGTGGAATTTAAGGCGGAAGTGAGCACGAAATGCGGCATCAACGGCACGCATCTTTCCGTTACGGTGAACGGCGAGGAGGAAGAAAGCGCTGACGTGCACGACCACGAACATCACGCTCACGACCATGTACACGAACATGAGCACTACCACGACCACGATCACGAACATACGCATGAGCATGAACACGACCACGGGCATCACCACCACAGCAGCATGGCGGATATCGAGCATGTCATCGGGCATCTGCAGTTGGAGGATGCGGTGCGTGCAGACGTGATTGCGGTGTATAAGCTCATCGCGGAAGCGGAGAGCCATGCGCACAGCATGCCGGTTTCGGAGATTCACTTCCATGAAGTCGGCACAATGGACGCGGTGGCGGACATTACAGCGGCGTGCTTGCTCATCCGCAAGCTTGCGCCGGAGAAGATTGTTGCGTCACCGGTGCATGTAGGCGCGGGAAAGGTGCGCTGTGCACACGGTGTGCTGCCTGTTCCGGCCCCGGCTACGGCGTATATTCTGCGCGACGCGCCAATCTACGGCGGGCGCATTCAGGGTGAGCTCTGCACGCCGACGGGCGCGGCTTTGCTGAAGCACTTTACGGCAGCGTTCGGCGATATGCCGGTTATGCGCGTGCAGCGCGTGGGTTACGGCATGGGCAAGAAGGACTTTGAAGTGGCAAACTGTGTGCGCGCGATGCTGGGCGAAACCGGCGACGGCGCGGACTCCGTTTACGAGCTGAACTGCAACATCGACGATATGACCGCCGAGATGATTGGCTTTGCGGCGGAGAAGATTCGCGAGGCGGGTGCGGTGGAGGTCTTCACGACCGCCGTTATGATGAAGAAAAACCGCCCCGGCACGCTGCTGACGGTGCTATGCCGCGAGGCGCAGAAGGAGGCCGTTGTGCAGGCGATTTTCAAACACACGGCGACCATCGGCATCCGCGAGACGCTGTGCCGCCGCTATGTGCTGACCCGCACGGAGGAGATGGTGGAGACCGCCCTCGGTCCGGTGCGCCGCAAGGTGTCTTCCGGTTACGGCGTGCAGCGCGCGAAGTTTGAGCACGATGACCTGGCGGCCCTCGCCGAGAAAAACGGGTTGAGCCTCACGGAAGTGATGGAAAAGATTGGTAGATAAAATATAAAGGTTTATGGGCCTCGCGTTTTGCGGGGCTCTTTTTCTGTGTAAAGGCCATGTTTGAAGAAGAATTCGCGGCAAGCTCGAAGCTGGATTTTTCCAAGTTTGCGAAGGTTGTCCGCGGAAAGGACGGAAGCTTTTCGCTTGAAAATGAAGACGGCACGCTTTCTTCGCCGCATTATGCGTTTGCGTATGTCACAATCGTCTTTGAGAACACCGGAGATGAAGCGACGGGATTCCTTTCCGGGGAATACGCCATGGGACAGTATGACACAGACGGCTGCCCTTTGGATATGTCCGAGTGCACGACCGACAAGCGAGAGCTGATCAACGGCATTGCAGAAGTTCCGATGAATGCGGAAGACCCAAACAAGACCGGGAATATTCTGTTGGAGCCGGGTCAGACAAGAGAGCTTGTCTTCATATATCTTTTGTCTGACGAGAGCGTCTATGTGCGCACAGATGATGAAGCCGCTGAAAGAGACGGTGTGAAAAATTACATTGAGATCGTAGAAAACTATTTTATCGACGCCTATACGGAAACCGATTGCCGATATACAATCGATGTCAACAGCGGTTTGGGCCCGTTTGTGCACTATGACGTGAGCGACATTGTGAATGATTTCTTTACGGAGCACAAATAATTTTGATGGGAAGGCCCGGCTTTTGCCGGGCTGTTTCCTTATGTTTCTGCGGTTTTGCGGAGAAAAAGGAAATTTTCAAATTTTTTCATTTTAGAGTTGACAGAACGGCGCGAAATTGCTATAATATTAAAGCTGTATGACTCATTAGCTCAGTTGGCAGAGCACTTGACTTTTAATCAAGGTGTCCGGAGTTCGAATCTCCGATGGGTCACCAAGCGCGTTTTACGCGCTATGCGCTGGTGTAGCTCAGTTGGTAGAGCAGCTGATTTGTAATCAGCAGGTCAGGGGT
>OLRD01000806.1_pt1 | contig 22592 bp, 12 predicted proteins | sample 1672051 | NCBI WGS metagenome assembly OLRD01 (sample SAMEA3136640, study PRJEB25190) | human gut metagenome | biome: human gut; feature: human-associated habitat; material: faeces | place: Austria | collected 2013 | reverse complement strand
GGTGGCTCTGCGACGGGGCCCGAAACCGGCTGGACGGGCCCCTTGGGAACGCTCCGGGCCCGCTGCATGCGCGCCAGCCGCTCGCACAGGGCCAGCGCGGCGTTTTTGGCATCCAGCAGGCTGCCCGCGCTCTGCTGCACGCACAGGCCGATCATCAGCGGCACGGGCTCCGCACCACCGCTGAGCAGCAGCACGGCCTGCAGACGCTCCGGCGCGAGCGCGTCCCCGGGAAGCTCCGCCGTAAGGGACGCCTCCCCGTGCGCGTTCACGCGCGTGACGCCCATGAGCCGCGCCTCGCCTCCCGCGCCGTACCAGTAGGCCTGCACGCTCTCTGCCTCCAGCCCGCGCGCGTTGAGCTGCGCCAGCAGCGCTCCCCGTTCGCTCTGCAATCGCGCATAACCGCTCACGCCCGGGCGCATGGGTTTGAACAGGATCAGTCGTTGGCGAAAATCCGGCATGGGCGCGCCTCCTTTTGGGCAAGGATATGCCCCGTCCCCGCCCCGCATGCCTGTCTCCCCGCCCGCGCGGCCGTTTCCCTTCCAGGTGAAATATGCTATAATAGCTTCATCATTGCGCGAAGGGGGATACAATGCATGCATGAGGCCGAGCAGCTCACCGCCGTGGTGCAGGAAACCACCTTCCGCAACGAGGACAACGGCTATACCGTGCTGCGCGTGGGCTCGGGGCGGTCGCAACAGACCGTGGTGGGCGTCATGCCCGAGCTCAGCCCCGGCGAAAACGTCACCTTTGAGGGCTACTGGACCGAACACCCGGTCTATGGCCGTCAGTTCAACGCCAGGGCCTGCGCCATCACCCCACCCACGGGCAAAAGCGCCATTGAAAAATACCTGGGGTCCGGCCTCATCCGCGGCATCGGCCCGGCCACGGCGAAGCTGATCGTCAACCGATTTGGGGAAAAAGCCCTGGATATCCTGGACGAACAGCCCCAGCGCCTGACCGAGCTGCCCGGCATCGGCCCCAAAAAGGCCGCCATGATCGCCGAAAGCTATCTGCAGCAGATGGGCATGCGCCGGGCGCTGGTGTTTTTGCAGAATTACGGCATCAGTCCCACGCTGGCCATGCGCATCGCCAAGTACTACGGCGAGGACACGGTGGAGCTCGTGCGCGAGAATCCCTACCGCATGGTGATGGATGTAGAGGGCGTGGGCTTTCTCACGGCGGACCGCATGGCGCTGAGCATGGGCATCGACCCCAAGAGCGAATTCCGCATCCGGGCGGCGCTGTTTTACCTGATGGGGGAGGCGGCCTCGAGCGGGGGGCACACCTACCTGCCGCGCGAGATGCTGCTGGACCGGGCCTGCAAGATGCTGCACGCCGAGGCCGAGCTGGTGGACCGGCAGATCTCCCAGGCGCTTTTGCAAAAGATGCTCATGGGCTTCTCTGTGCCGGACTGCGAACAGGCGCTGTGCCTGCCCCTGTACTTTCATGCCGAGCAGGAAATCGCCCTGCGCCTTGCGCAGCTGATGCGCGCGCGTCCCTACAAGCGCGTGGCCGGGCTGGATAAACGGATTTTGCAGTATGAGGGAGAGCTGGGCGTGCATTTCAGCGCGCTGCAAAAGCGCGCCATCACCAGCGCCGTGGAGGAGGGCGTGCTGGTGGTGACCGGCGGCCCCGGCACGGGCAAAACCACCATCATCCGCTGTATCATCAGCCTTTTGAAGGCGGAAAACGACATTCTGCTGTGCGCGCCCACGGGCCGTGCCGCCAAGCGCATGAGCGAGGCCACGGGCGAGGAGGCCCGGACCATCCACCGTCTGCTGGAATACGGCGGCGACGCCGACACCTTCGCCAGGGGCGAGGACTATCCGCTGGAGGCGGACTGCCTGATCGTGGACGAGATGAGCATGGTGGACGTCACCCTCATGCGCGGCCTTCTGCGCGCGGTGATCCCGGGTACGCGCCTGATTCTGGTGGGCGATGCGGACCAGCTGCCCAGCGTGGGCGCGGGCAACGTGCTCAGCGACATCCTGCAAAGTGATGCGGTGCCCAGCGTGCGCCTGACCGACATCTTCCGCCAGGACGAGAGCAGCATGATCGTGTGGAACGCGCACCTGATCAACAGCGGGCAAATGCCCGTCCTTCGCACGCGGGACACGGACTTTTTCTTTGAGCGCAAGGTCCTCCAGTCCGAGGCGGCGCGCACCATCGCAGAGCTGCTCACCGCGCGTCTGCCCAGGTATCTGGGCTATGCGCGGGAAAGCTGGCGGACCGAGGCCGTCCGCTCCATTCAGGTCCTCAGCCCCGCCAAGAAGGGCGACTGCGGGGCCATTGCCCTCAATCATCTGCTACAGGACGCGCTCAATCCCGAGCGCGAGGGCCTGGATGCCATCCTGCATGGCGATACGGAGTTTCGCGTGGGCGACAAGGTGATTCAGACCAAAAACGACTATCAGCTGGAATATACCCGCCGCACGCCCTTCGGCACGGAAACGGGCGCGGGCGTGTTCAACGGCGACGTGGGCTATGTGCAGCACATCGACCCGGCGGAGCACCTCTTGACCGTATGCTTCGACGACGACCGGCTGGTTACCTACCAGAAACAGCAGCTCGACGCGCTGGAGCTGGCCTACTGCCTCACCGTGCACAAAAGCCAGGGCAGCGAATTCCCCGTGGTGGTGATGCCGGTGGTGGGCGGTCCCCCCATGCTGATGGCGCGCAACCTGCTCTATACCGCGCTCACGCGCGCGCGGCGCCTGGTGGTGCTGGTGGGCCGCGAGGAGGTCATTGCCCAGATGGTGCGCAACGATCATGTGGTCCGGCGCTACACCACCCTGTGCGACCGCCTGAAGGCGGCGGTTCTGCTGTGAGCCGGCTCTGGGACGATACGCGCCGCCTGCTTCTGCCCCTTCTGTTTCCGCAGGAGGCGGCCTGTCATCTGTGCGAGCGGGCGACGGAGGGCGAAGGCCGCATCCTGTGCCCCGCGTGCGAGGCCGCGCTCAGAGCCCTGCGCATTCCGGCACAGGACGCATTGAGCCTGCACGAGCCGCTCGACGCGTGCATCTCGGCCTATTTTCATGACGGCGAGGCCCGCCGCCTGTGCCATCTGCTCAAGTTTCGCTGGGATGCGGCGGCCGCGCGTCCGCTGGCCGAGGGCATGGCGGAGGCCCTGGCCCTGTCGGGGTTCATGGGCACAGTGGATGGTGCGGCTCCGGTGCCGGTGCATCCGTCACGTCTGCGCGAGCGCGGATACAACCAGGCCGCGTTGCTGGCCCGCGCGGTCTGCGGCCATACGGGGCTGGTCCTGTGGGAGGAAGCGCTGGTGCGCACGCGTCACGGCGCGTCGCAGATCACCCGGAGCCGGGAAGAGCGCCTCACCGCCCTGGCCGGCGCATTTGTGGCGGACGGCGCACAGGTGGCCGGAAAGCGCGTTTTGCTGATTGATGACGTGCTCACCACCGGAGCCACCGCTGCCGCCTGTGCCCAGGCGCTGCTCGACGCCGGGGCCACGCGCGTCTGCCTGCTCACGGCCCTGCATGCCTAGGCCGGCCGTTTTCCTCCGGCCGGGGCCGGAAGGCAATAAAAAAAGGAAAGAGCGCCCGGCCTTGAAGTCAGACCGGGCGCTCCCGTTTCGCTATTGCGCCGCCCGTCCGCCGGAGGCGCTTTTGTCTTTACATGAGCGTGCGGATCACACAAGTGTGCGGATCACCAGATACGCGCCATAGGCGATCATCAGCCCGCCGCCGATGCGGCGGATGATCTGCTGATGATTGCGCAGCCATCCCAGCGCGCCCTTGAGCCACTGGTACATCAGCATCACGGCCAGCATGGGCAGGCTCAATCCCAGAGCGAACACAGCCAGCGACACAATGCCCGTCCACATGGTGGCATTGTCCGCGCTGGCTGCCAGCACCAGCGCGTTGGCCAGCACCGGGGTCAGGCAGGGGGTCCAGGAAATGGCGATAAGCAGTCCAAACAGAAACGACCCCACAAAGCCGTTCATGGACGGCTGCCTGCCGCCCAGGCCCGGCACCGCGGGCAGGTGGATGTGGATCACATCCAACATCCACACGCCAAAGAGCAGCATCAGCACACCGGTGACGATGTCCAGCGTGCCGCGGTCGGTGTTCTTCAGCAGCGACCCCAGCGCGCCCGCGCCTGCGCCCATCAGGGTGAACAGCAGCACAAATCCGCACAGCAGCCCCAGACAGCGCCGGAGCACCCGCAGGCGGCCGGGCGCGGCGTCCGTGCCGCCCAGCAGGTACATGGCGTACACCGGCAGCATCGGCAGCACGCAGGGAGAGACGAACGCCAGCAGCCCGCCGCCCAGCATGGCCCACAGGGACATGGGTTCAGGCGCGGCGCCAAACAGACCGGTCATTCCTCCGCCGCCTTTCTGGCCACGCCCATGGCGTCCAGCTGGCCCGTCATCTGCTCCAGCGTCAGCATATAGTTGGCCGCGGCCTCCAGCGTGCCGTCAGGGTTGAGGAAGAGGCTCGCCGGATAGCCCTGCAGGCCTACCATTCTGGCCACCATCATATCCTCGTCCTCGAAGAAAGTCATGTCCTCCATGCCGTATTTTCCCTTGACGGAGGCAGTGTTGTCGGCGTTTTCGCCGTCCCATACATGCACCAGCACGATGGCCAGCTCATCCTCGCTGTAGGTATCGTAGAGCGCCTTGATATCAGGCATCTCCTGCATGCAGTAGTAGCACCATTCGGTGAAGAAGTTTATAAAAACCGTCTTACCCAGATAGGGCGACAGGTCCAGTTCGGTATAGCTGTTCATCAGCTCGGTCACATTGGGCGCTTCCTCGGCCGGCGCAAGGGGCGCGGCAGCCAGCAGCACCGTCAGCACAAGCAGTCCCGCGAGTTTCCGGATCGACGATTTGTTCATCCTTCGGTACCTCCTTCAGATTGGTTTACGTATGAATTATACCATTTTGTATCTGAGTGAAACAATCTTTTGCATGTTACAATTTTCAGGCCCTAACTGCCAGTGTACGAAATGCAATTTTCATACTGAAAAATTCATTTTCGAGAAAAAGTCCAAAAAAGCGTGCCGCTCGCACTTTACGTGTAAAACGAAATATGATATAATGTCAACCGTGCCTTTCGCGCCGCCGGGCCCTCTGGCGCCCGTTCTCCGCGTTTTGCAAGGATCGCCTTTTTATCCTTCATCTTTATTGATGCATGAATGCCGCAACAGGGAGGAAACCGCCATGCCGCTTGGACTGTCCAAAAAATGCAGCGCCATCGCCCCCTCCGCCACCCTGGCCATGGACGCCAGGGCCAAGGAGCTGCGCAGCCAGGGTGTCAACGTGATCGGCTTTGCCGCAGGAGAGCCGGATTTTGAAACCCCCGACCCCATCCGCGAAGCCATGAAGGAAGCCATGGACCTGGGGATGACCCGCTACACGCCCGCGGCGGGCACGCTGGAACTGCGCCGCGCCATTGCCGCGCGCCTGCTTGAGGACCACGGCCTGGTCTACGGCATGGATGAGATCATCGTCTCCAACGGCGCCAAGCACTCGCTTTATAACACCTTTCAGGCCATCCTGGACCCCGGCGACGAAGTGATCGTCGATAAGCCCTGCTGGGTCAGCTACCCGGAGATGGTGCGCATGGCCGGGGGCGTCCCCGTATTTCTGGACTGTCCGGAAAGTCAGGGATTCTTGCCCTCGATGGCGGATCTTGAAAAGCTCATCACCCCGCGCACCAAGGCTTTCATCCTCAACACGCCCTCCAATCCCAACGGCTGCATGTGGTCGCGCGAGCAGCTTCAGCAGCTGGCGGATCTGGCCGTGAAGTACGATTTCTACATCGTGGCCGACGAAATCTATGAAAAGCTGGTCTACAGCGGCGAGAAGCACTATTCCATCGCCACCTTCGGCCCACAGCGCGGGCGTGAGCAGCGCGTACAGGGCTGCGAAGGAGAGGACCGTCATCCCGGCCACGCCCCAGACGCGCGGGGTCATGCGGCGCTCCATCAGCAGGCGGATGAGCACATACAATGCGCACAGCCCCCACAGCGCAAGCCCCGCCACCTTCGTGTTGGCCGCCAGCGCGCCGCACAGGGCAAAGCATGCGCCGCGTGCAAAGCCCGGCCTGCGCGCCAGCGCCAGCGCCTGCCACAAGGCGCACAGCGAAAGCGAAAACAGCGCGATATCCTTGTTGTTAAAATGCCCGTGGGCAAAAAATGGCGGAGTGAGAAGCAGGCAGACCGGCCCCAGCAGCGCCCAGCCCCGCGAAAGCCCCATCTGCCGCAGCGTGGCGTACAGCGCAAAGCCGCCCAGCGTGAACACGGCCCAGCAGGCCATGTGCCACAGCGCGCTTTGCTGCGCTCCGGTGAGGGAGAGGTCCAGCACCACCCAGCCAAAGGGATAGAAAGCAGCGGTGCCGTGGTCCTGCTCGATGCTCTGCGATATGGGCCGCAGCGTTTCAATGGAGAGCGGTCCCTGCCGGGCGGCAAGCGTTTCAAAACGGCTTTCATCAAGCCCCAGGACACGGGCATATTCCCACAGGTTCATGCGCAGAATGTCCATTTCCGTCTGCTCATCCCAGGAGGGACCATAATCGGCGGCGGTCAGAAGCCCCAGTGCCAGAAAGACGGCGAAAAAGACGCATACCGCCCACCGGGGCAAAGCCTTGTTCATCACAACACCTCATTTGCAGCGGGAAAGCTCCTCCCCTGATTATACCGCAGAACGTCCGGCTTGGGAAGATGAGAACGAAAGGGCCCGTCTGCGCCTTGGCGCGGACGGGTCCCTTTCATGCGCCGGATGAGGCGCTTTCATCCATCAGATTTCTTCGTCGCCGCCGTCCGAACCATCGACCACGGTTTCGGTTTCGTCCGTCATCTTGGCTACGGCCTCCTCAAAGGCGGCCTCGTCGGCTTCTTCCGGTTCCTCCTGCTCGGCGCGGGCTACGCCCACAATCTTCGCGCCCTCGCTCAGGCGCATGAGGCGCACGCCCTGCGTGTTGCGGCCGCTCTCGCGGATGTCGCTTACCGCCATGCGGATAATGGTGCCGTCATCCGTGATGAGCATGATATCCTCGTTCTCATAGACGGCCAGCTGAGCGGCCAGTTCCCCGGTCCTGTCGGTAAGCGCCATGGCACGGATGCCCATGCCGTTTCGGCCCTGCTCGCGGTACTGGTCGGGGTCGGTGCGCTTGCCATAGCCACCGGTGGTGATGGCCAGAATCTGCTGGCCTTCCTCCAGACGGCTCATGTCGATGAGCTCGTCACCCGGCTGCAGCTTCATGGCGTGCACGCCCATGCCCGTGCGGCCGATGACGCGGATGCTGCTTTCATGAATGCGCAGCGCGCGGCCCTGACGGCTGCCGATGATCAGGCTCATATCGCCGTCGGTGAGTTCCACGGCGCACAGCTCATCATCCTCGCGCAGCGTGATGGCGATCAGGCCCGCCTTACGCAGGTTGGCGAACTCGCTGTAAGGCGTGCGCTTGATCATGCCGTTTCTGGTCATCATGACCAGATAGTGCTCCTCCAGTCCGCGCGGAACGGGGATCATGGCGGTCACCTTTTCGTCGCCCGCAATCTGCAGCAGGTTGACAATGGCCATGCCGCGCGCCGTCCGTCCCGCTTCGGGGATCTGGTAGCACTTGAGGTTGTAGACGCGGCCGCGGTTGGTGAAGAACATGATTTCGTCATGCGTGTTGACGATGATGAGGCGCTCGGCGAAGTCCTCCTCGCGGGTCGCCATGCCGCTGACGCCCTTGCCGCCGCGGTGCTGCGCGCGGTAGGTGCTCTTGGGCAGGCGCTTGACGTAGCCGAAATGCGTCATGGTCACGACCATGTCGTCGGACTGGATGAGGTCCTCGATGTCGATCTCGCCCTCCATCACGGTCAGCTCCGTGCGGCGCTCATCGGCAAATTTGTCGCGGATCTCGGTCATCTCCTGCTTGATGACGCCCATGAGCAGGTCCTCATCGGCCAGCAGGCTCTTGTAATAGGCGATGTTCTTTTCCAGCTCGTCATATTCGGCCTGCAGCTTGTCGCGTTCCAGACCGGTCAGGCGGGCCAGGCGCATATCCAGAATGGCCTGCGCCTGCTTCTCGGAGAAGGCGAAGCGCTCCATCAGAGCGGTGCGCGCAGTAGTGGTGTCGCTGCTCCCGCGGATGATGGTCACGATCTCGTCGATGTGGTCCAGCGCCTTGAGCAGGCCCTCCAAGATGTGCGCACGCGCCTCGGCCTTGTCCAGGTCGTATTTGGTGCGGCGGGTGACGACGTCCTTCTGGTGGGCGATGTAGTGGTAGAGCATCTCCCGCAGGGAGAGCACCTTGGGCTCGCCGTTCACCAGGGCAAGCATGTTGGCGCCGAAGGTCTCCTGCATGGAGGTGTGCTTGTAGAGGTAGTTGAGCACCACGGTGGGGTGCACGTCGCGTTTGAGCTCGATGACGATGCGCATGCCGTTGCGGTCGCTCTCGTCGCGGATGTCGGAGATGCCGTCCAGGCGCTTCTCATGCACCAGCTCGGCGATCTTCTCCACCAGCTTGGCCTTGTTGACCATGTAGGGGATTTCCGTCACCACGATGCGGCTGCGGTTCTGGCTCATGGTCTCGATCTCGGTCTTGGCGCGCACCAGAATGCGGCCCCGGCCCGTGTGATAGGCCGCGCGGATGCCGCTCTGCCCCAGAATGATGCCGCCGGTGGGGAAGTCCGGCCCCTTGATGAACTGCATCAGGTCCTCGGTGGTGCAGTCGGGATGGTCGATCATGTGAATGCAGCCGTCCACCACCTCGCGCAGGTTGTGCGGGGGGATGTTGGTGGCCATGCCCACGGCGATGCCGTTGGAGCCGTTGACCAGCAGGTTGGGGTAACGGCTGGGCATGACGGTGGGCTGGAGCAACGTTTCGTCGAAATTGGGGTAGAAGTCCACGGTGTCTTTGTCGATCTCGCCGATCAGGTGCAGCGTGAGCTTGCTCATGCGCGCTTCGGTATAACGCATGGCGGCCGCCCCGTCGCCGTCGACGGAGCCGAAGTTGCCCTGCCCCTCCACGAGGGGATAGCGGATATTGAAGTCCTGCGCCAGACGCACCATCGCGTCATAGACGGAGCTGTCGCCGTGGGGATGGTATTTGCCCAGCACGTCGCCCACGATGCGGGCGCTCTTGCGAAACGGCTTGTCGGGCGTCATGCCCAGTTCGTTCATGGCGTACAGGATGCGCCGGTGCACGGGCTTGAGGCCGTCGCGCACATCCGGCAGGGCACGGTTGATGATAACCGCCATCGCATAGCTGATGAACGATTTTTTCATCTCATGCTCAAGGTCGATGGGGATGAGCTTGTCGTTGATGGTGGAAGCCATGGGGGTGGTCCCTCCTTACTGTGATGGGGCAAGAGGAAGCGTCAGATATCCAGGTCGGTGACCAGCTTGGCGTTTTCCTCGATAAACTCCTTGCGGGGCTCCACCTTGTCGCCCATCAGGAGGCTCATGATCTCGTCGGCGGCCATGGCGTCCTCCACGGACACCTGCATCATGGTGCGGGTTTCGGGGTTCATGGTGGTCTGCCAGAGCTGCTCGCTGCTCATCTCGCCCAGGCCCTTGTAGCGCTGGATCTCCGGCTTGGGGTCGCGGCCGATTTCCTGCAGCAGCTTTTCCAGCTCGTTGTCGTCGTAGACGTAGTATTCCTTCTTGGCCTTGGTCACCTTGTAAAGCGGCGGCATGGCGATGTAGACATAGCCCTTTTCGATAAGAGGACGCATGTAGCGGTAGAAGAAGGTCAGCATCAGAATGCGGATGTGCGCGCCGTCCACGTCCGCGTCCGTCATGCACACGATACGGTGGTAGCGCAGCTTTTCGATGTTGAACTCGTCCCCGTAGCCGCAGCCGAAGGCGGTAATCATGGCCTTGATCTCGTTGTTGGACAGCGCGCGGTCGATGCGCACCTTCTCCACGTTCAGAATCTTGCCGCGCAGGGGCAAAATGGCCTGGAAGAAGCGGTCGCGGCCGGTCTTGGCGCTGCCGCCGGCGCTGTCGCCTTCCACGAGGAAGATTTCGCACTTCTCCGGGTCGCGCTCCGTGCAGTCGGCCAGCTTGCCCGGCAGGCTCGCGCTTTCCAGCACGGTCTTGCGGCGGGTCAGCTCGCGTGCCTTGCGTGCTGCCTCGCGGGCGCGCGCCGCGCCCACGCAGCGTTCCAGGATAATGCGCGCGATGGCCGGATTTTCGCCAAGGAACGTGGAAAGCCGGTCATAGACCAGACCGTCCACGATGCCGCGCACCTCGCTGTTGCCCAGCTTGGACTTGGTCTGACCCTCAAACTGCGGCTCCACGAGTTTTACGCTGATGACGGCGGCCAGGCTTTCGCGCACGTCCTCGCTCTTAAGGTTGGCGTCGGAGGCCTTGAGGAAGCCGAACTGGCGGCCGTATTCGTTGATGCTGCGGGTGAGCGCGGAGGAAAAGCCGGTCAGGTGCGTGCCGCCCTCGGGGGTATGGATGTTGTTGGCAAAGGTGTAGATGTTCTCCTGATAGGTGTCGTTGTACTGGAGCGCGACCTCCACCGTGGTCCCCTTGATGACGCCCTCCATGTAGATGGGGTCAGGGAAAAGGACCTCTTTGTTTTTATTGAGATAGCGGACAAATTCGATGATGCCGCCCTCATAATGGTAGATACGCTCGATGGGGGGCTCCACGCGCTCATCGGTCAAAGTGATGCGCACGCCCTTGTTGAGGAAAGCCATCTCGCGCAGGCGGGCCTTGAGGATATTGAACTGGAAATCGCCCGTCTCAAACACGCCGTCGGGGTTGTCCTCACTGCGCGCATCGGGCCAGAACTGCACGGTGGTGCCGGTGCGGTCGGTGGTGCCGATCACCTTCAGGTCATAGAGCACCTTGCCGCGCGCGTATTCCTGCTGGTAGACGTTGCCGTCCTGATAGACGGTCACTTTCATGCGGCGGCTGAGCGCGTTGACCACGCTGGCGCCCACGCCGTGCAGGCCGCCGGACACCTTGTAGCCCTCGCCGCCGAACTTGCCGCCCGCGTGCAGCACCGTCAGGCAGACCTCCACCGCGGGGCGGCCCAGCTTGGGATGGATGCCCACGGGGAAGCCGCGGCCGTTGTCGCGCACTTCGCAGCTGCCGTCCTTGTGCAAAAAAACGTTGATATCGGTGCAGTAGCCGGCCAGCGCCTCGTCGATGGCGTTGTCCACGATTTCATACACGCAGTGATGCAGGCCGCGAAAATCCGTGGAGCCAATGTACATGCCGGGACGCTTGCGCACTGCCTCCAGACCTTCGAGCACCTGGATCTGCGTTTCATCATACGCGTTTTTGTCCACGGCGGTCGCGCTGGTCGCGGAGGCGTGCGGCTCGGTCTGATCGTTGGGCAGATCGGTATCGCCCGGCTGATTGTAGTTGATTTCCGGAGTCTGATCGGTCACCAAATTCCACTCCCTTTGGCGCGTGCCGCGCCGGATGTTTCCGCCAAGGCGGGCATGGAAAACCGCCTCGCGCCCGCGCAGAGCATGAGGCGGTATCCGTACCCCTATTATACCATTTTTTTTGCCGTATGAAAAGGGGCCGCTTCCTTAATATATAAAAGAAAAGGCGCTTCCCCTCCCTTGTGGGACAGGAAGCGCGGAAAAGTTTACTTTTTCTGCGTGTTTTTGCGCAGGCTGGAGAGAGTCTTGCTGCCGGCCATGCCGTCGGCGTGCAGCCCCTTCTGGTACTGGTACTTCTTGACCGCCTCATAGGTCAGATCGCCGTATACGCCGTCAATGGCGCCCTTGTAGCAGCCGACCTTCTTGAGCATTTGCTGGAGGGACTTGACCTTGGTGCCCTCGCACCCATAGTACAAAGTGTTGGGATTTTTGGGCTTTGAAGTATCGATGCGTTCGCGGTCACGGGTGCCGTTGATGGCGCTGGTGCCCTCGTAAAGCGCGGTGAGGGTGCGGTTGCCGGGCTTGCCGTCCACCGTGATACCGATGGCCTCCTGGAACTTACGCACGGCGCGCCGCGTTTCAGGACCGAACTTGCCGTCCACCTTGCCCTTGTAGTACCCCTTGCTTTTAAGCTTGGACTGCATATCGCGCACATCCTGGCTTTCTTCTCCATAGGGAATGGTGTTATAGGCCAGTGCGGTTGCCACCACCGACAGGCAAAGGATCAACGCCATCAGAAATGCGGCAAAACGCACAAAGGACATTCTCATACCCCTTCCTCCTTTCCTTTGTTTCAGTATACCGCAAGTGGAACGTCTTGCCAAGAGGGAAAAGAAGCGGAGGGAAAACCTTTATAATATCTTTACAAAGCCCGGCTTGTTTTGATATAATCACGTAAGATGTGCGCCTGTAGCTCAGCAGGATAGAGCGGCCGCCTCCTAAGAAAGATGCCGCCTATCACATTTTCGAGGAATCGAAAGTGAGCGCATCGTCCGAAATGTGTTCGGCGCATCCCCTTGTGCCTGCCACATTTTATCTAATCAAAAGTGAGCGCTGGTCTTTTGAGGCTCCAGCGACACGATCACAGGAAGGATGGTGACCGAAAAAATCGGCTGACTGACCAGAAGAAAAAACTCATAAAATCATAACGAATAGATTTCCGGAAACCATTGAAAACACTAGGTTTTCGCCACATGCACCCGTAGCTCAGTTGGATAGAGCACGAGCCTCCTAAGCCCGGGGCCGCGCGTTCAAGTCGCGCCGGGTGCACCAATTTAGAAGAAAAATCCCCTGATTTTGGAAGCGAAACGCATCTAACAGCGTGCCGCCCAAAGATCGGGGGATTTTTCTATTTGATGGCATATGCTCCATGCGGAAGTGTCTAACAGAAAAAAGTCCTGTTTGAAAAATATAAACATTTAGGGCACTTTTCTAACGCGGCATTTTTCGAACCGACAAATTTCTTCAAACATTGGTGAGCGATGATTCTAACAATGGCTAACGAACGAGCGGATTGTAGTTGGAGAAGAAACGGTAACGGTGCGTATCTTAGAATCGCATAAGAACGCGTTTACCTTTGCTGAGACTGCATTTTATCTTTCCGTGACATCGGGGTGTAGAGCAGAGAATGAGCTGTGGTGAATCCAAAGTCCTTTGGGCTTGGCTTTGAAAAGAATTTGCGATCAGGTGAACTGTTCAGAACGGACTACAGGTATGAGTAAAAACCGACACTCTACTTACTGATATTTGCAAGGAAACGAATAAGCATCGCGTACAGTTTGAGTAATCTATGTCAGCTGAGCAAACGACATGGTGGCTCAAAACCTTCCAAGGGCGAATAGGAACGCGAGGGTAGCTGAGTTCTGCTGTTACTTTTTAGCAATTGTAGGACATAAACACAAGCAAGAAATAATTTGATTATTAAAAACAGGACATTGTATTGACAGGCTGAGACAATAAAAATATACTATGTATAACAGATATAATTAGCGAAAGGAATATAACAAATGTCCGTTTCATTTACAAGTAAGGAACAGGCTGTTATGAACCAACTGTTAAGTGCAGAGACATCCCTCACCGCATCGGAGATTGTCGCACAAAACAAATCTCTTAACAGCAATACTGTGCAAAGCGTCGTACGTTCCCTGCTGAAACGGGGTTATATCGAGGTTGCGCAGATTGTCTACAGCGGCAAGGTATTGTGCCGTAGCTACAGGCCTACGGAAAAAGCAAAGAATGCTGCCTTTGAGGACCTCTCAGCGCGATTTCGTAGTCTGCGAAAAAACATGCCCGCTCCTGTAATCTTTGCGGGGCTGATTGACAGCGAAGAAGACCAGCAAGCGGTTATCGAGGAACTGGAGGCAATGATCGCGCAGAGAAGGGAGCTATTGACCAGGGAGGGAAAATAGATGACCTTTTCGCTTTCCACGATATGTACCCATGTTGTGCTGTGCGGTGTGCTGTTGGTGCTGATGAGCGCACTTACACATGCAGCGCCATGCCTCGACAGACCAGGTCGCATCTGGGTGATGACCGGCTGCGTGCTGCTGGCCGTTCGCATGCTACTGCCCTTTGAGTGGAAAGTCACAAAAACGATTTACATATCTCGGATATATCCTGAGGTAACCTGCTTTTTCAATCAGACGATTCAACTTCCTTATTTGCCCGCTTTCCCGTTATATATAGTTTTGTTATGCTTCGTGGCAGCAATTTCAACGGTGCGGCTGGCCGGTCTGGCATTGACCCAGTACCGGTATAGGCGCTACCTGCGTTCGCTGCCAGTTACAGAAACGCTTACCATCGTCAATCGTTTGGGCCGGACCAAAAAGGTTCGCTGCATCACGGATTCGTATGCTTCCAATGCCTTGGCCATTGGTTTGTTCAAGCCACAGATTGTGTTGCCGGCGCTTTCTTTCACCGAGCAGGAGCGGAGCTTGGTCCTAAGGCACGAGCTGGCTCATATTGCTTCCGGGGATATAGCGCTTAAGCTGTTTGTGGAAATTATATCCGCGGTTTACTGGTGGATTCCTTTCATCGGCGCGCTGAGCAAACAGACCAATGCGGCGCTTGAACTGCGTGCGGACGATCTGGTGACGAAAGAACTGGATGAAAGTCAGCGGCTTGCATATCTGTCATCCCTGCTGAAAGTCGCCAAGTGCAGCAGGCGAATCCCTTCCCCGTTTGCGGTAGGCCTTATGACCGGCAAGGAGTGTTCGCTCAAAACAAGGTTTCGGTATGTTCTCGAACGCCCCAGGACCAGTCCGCTTTTCCATGTCGTTGCGCTGCTGTGTATTGTCATGATGGCGTTATCCTTCTTTGTTGTGTTTGAGCCCTATCACATTCCGGATGATGTTCTGGCTGAAACCTTTTCGCCAAAGGATGAAGGCGCCTATCTGGTGTTGCGGGAGGATGGGAGATATGATCTGTACATACAGGAAACACATATGGGTATATTAACAAGCATTCCGGAAGATTTTCAGGAATTACCTGTTAAGGATTTTTAGTAAGGGGGAGAGATCATGAAACCGATCAGAAAGCTGCTTGCCGTTGCCCTGCTTGTCGTGACTGGTTGTGCCGGAAGCCTGTGGATCGAGAGTTGGCTTCCGCCTTCGGCACTCGTATCCGCCGCAAGCGCGGAAGAAACACCCGTCCTTATGCGTGCACCCGCATTGGAATGGCGCTACAAATTCATAGACGGCAAGTTGTATCGCCGCCTCTATAACTGCTCAACGCAGGAATGGGTTGGAGACTGGGAACTGGTTGAGTAGGGAAGCAGGCGATGTGCTCGAAAGAATGCGGTAAAACAGCATATTGTTAATGACAAAAATGAATTAATAGAAATCCAGTTATAAAAGCGCGCGTTAGGACCTTCCAAACGCTGATTTGTGATTGCCGTTTTTTCATGAACAAAGGATAAAACATCGGCTTGATGGGGGTAGACACATGAAAAACAGGCTCGTTGCGATCGTGCTGACCGTGATTCTCGTCTTGAACAACGGAGCAGCTCTTGCCCACCCGACTCATAGCTCCGCTGTGCCGGAGGTGCATACCGTCCGCTTTGGCGTGATGGAGGGGGACGAACAGCTGCTGCCGCTGGAACGGCAGAGCACCAGCCTGATCGGACAGGGCGGCGACTTTGTCAATGCCCAGGGCGAAGTCAATACCCGCATCGAAGGCGTGTATTATCAGGATAGTACCCTGGTATCTGCCAGCCGGGGAGATACCGGTTTCAGCCTGTCGCCGCTGATGCTGGATCAATACTTCCTAGCCACGCCTGAGCCTACGCCGACTCCTACCCCTACGCCCAGCCCGACTCCTACGATGACGCCCACCCCCTCGCCTACGCCTGCTGCATCCGCCACGCCATCGCTGACGCCGGAACCGACAGCCATGCCGTCCGCCTCGCCTGCTCCATCCGTAGAGCCGGAACCATCCGCTACGGCATCCGTAACACCGTCAACCCCGTCTCCTACGCCGGGGGATCCTTCTACGCCCTCCGTAAGTCCTGAAGCTACGGAAACGCCCATGCCATCCGTGACCCCTGCTCCTTCCTCCACCGTAGAGCCTTCACCGTCTCCGGATGTTTCGGCGGAACCATCGACTGCGCCTGAGCCATCGGCGGAACCCTCTGTTCCTACTCCCGAGCCTGATCCTGACTCAGGCCAAGAATCCACTCCGGAACCCGCGCCAGAAATCACGGCTGCTCCCGTAGAAGAGCCTGTTTCCCAGCCTTCCGCCATACCGGACGACACGCCGCAGCCCGATCCTGAACCCGCGCCGCAGCCGGAGGCCCCTGCCGAACCGCAGTCACCTGAACCGGAAAACCCGCAGGAAGCCCCGGAAGCGATTGGCGCAAAGCTGCTCCATTGGGCCTTTGGCATTGCGATTGCCGTAGCGGAGGAACAGCAGCCACCCGCACCACAGGAGGCGTCGGCCCCTCCCGCTGCTGAGAAACCGGAAAATGCCGAGCCGCCTGCCGCTGACCCGCCTCCACTGGATGAGCTGCCTGCCGAAAACCCGCCGGCAGCCGAACCCCCGCAGGATCAGCCAGACGCTGAAACCCCGCCTGCCCAACCCACCGCCGAGCCTGCGCAGGAACCGCCGACCGCCGAAAATCCACCAGCCGACCCAACCGCAGAACCCCCGCAGGAATCGCCTGTGGTTCCGGCTGAAACGCCCGGCACCTCCTCTCAGCCGCCCGCAGGGGCCACGGTGGAACCGCCTCCTGCCGCCACGGAAACGCCTTCCGCACCGCTAACGGAGCCCTCCCCAAGCCCCTGCGCAACCCAGCAGCCGACGCCGGAACCCCGCATCCGCCCGGAGAGCATTCCGGCGCAGCCCATCAGCCAAATGCGCAGCGCAAACGGAGGCGCAAGCTCCGTGGCGTTCCCCGGCCTATTTGACGAAGTGACGGACGTCCATCTGACGGCCTTTACCACGGGCTTTAAGGAGGATATCGTCGTAGGCGCCTTCACGGGCAACCATGTCTATGCTTACGAATTGCATACCAGCGGCCTGACCGCCTCCCTCAGCGGACAGGAGATTCTGCTCAGCGACGCCCAGGGAAATATGCTGGCCAAACTGGAAGCGCCCAACATGACGGATGCCTCCGGCCGCTACAGCACGAACATCGCGGTGTCCATCAGCGGCGGCGGCGGAAGCTACCGGCTGACCTATACGCCGGATGCGGAATGGATGGCGCAGGCCGCCTATCCCGTCGTTATCGATCCCAGCGGACATTACTATAACGATCTGGCGACCGGCATCGGGGACGTCTATGTTTCCGCCTCCCAGCCGGACCGGCATTTTGACCATACCGTGCCAAGCGGGAAAGCGCAGGAAAACCACAATCTGGAGGGGACAAACCTGTATGCGGGCAACGGGTACATCGCCTATGTCATACCCGCCCTGATTGATGGAGACGATATCCTTTCGGAAGATCCAGCCAGCTTTGACGGGAAATCGGAACCGTTTTATACCAAGAACGGCGTCATGATTCTCAACGCCCAATGGAAAGTCTACGTCCACGAAGGCGGCGGTACCTTCCAGGTGAGCCTTGTCACCAGCCGCTGGAACACGCCCACCATCACCTACAATACCCGCCCCTCCCTTTCCAGCGAGATCACCCAGACCATCACGCTGCATACGGGCTGGAACACCGTAGACCTTACGCGCATCTTTTCCGCCTGGTTTAACACCTCGGACCAGAAAGAAAACTTTGGCTTTGCTATTACCAGCGATACGTCGTGGGCGCGCATCTGTTCCTCAGACGTGCTTCCGCGCGCGGACCGCATGTCCTTCTCCGCCGATTACACCGATGATCTGCCCGCGCCCACCGTTACGGCGACCGCCTACGGCTATGGCGTCAATTCGGAAAGCGGCTATATCGACCTGTCCTGGAACGCGGTGCCGCTGGCCGCCGGCTACCGCCTGGGCATCTATAACGGAAGCGAATATCAGTATCTGGATATCGGCAATGTCACCTCCTATTCGACCCGGGGCAAGGCGCTCTGGCCGACCGATGCGGAGATGGCCGCCGGAAACTACACCATCCACTGGAATGGCGGAGGGCAGGAGCTGCCCAATATTCCGCGCATGGACCAGTCAGACCTGAACTATTACTTTACCGTTCAGCCCGCCAACGCCTATGGGCAAACCGGCTCTACCTTCGGCAGGGCCAATGCCGTTCTGCCCGATACCACTCCGCCCAACAAGCCCGTCACGGTGAGCGTAAGCCCCGCGGACTGGACCAGCGCCAGCGCGCACACGGTCACTTGGGCGGGCGTTACGGACCTGCCCACCAATGCCTCCACGCTGGGGGTAGGCGGTCAGATCCAATATGCGGTCAATCCATCGTCCGTCCAGGACCCCGCGGCATGGAGCTGGCAGAGCACGGGCAGCAACAGCGCCAACGGCTCCTTCACGCTCCAGACAGGCGCGCTTGCGGACGGCACGCATACGGTCTATCTCCGCGGCGTGGACGCAAACGGTAACTATGGCGCGCCTGCCGGAGCGCAGTTCAAGGTGGACCGCACCCCGCCGGCGGCTCCGCAGGTCACAATCCTGCCCGACAACTGGACCAAAGAGGCAACCGCCAGCTTGACCTGGACCGGCATCGCGGACCTGAATGACCTGCTGCGCGTGGAGTACGCCGTGGATGGCAGCGCCTATACCGATACAAAGCTGACGGACAAAACCTTCTCCGGATTTGAGATCGACATCTCCGCGCTTGCGGACGGCGAGCATACCGTTGCGGTGCGGGGCGTGGACATCGCGGGCAACGTGGGCGCGGAAGGAAGGGCAACCCTGTTCATTGACCGCAGCGCGCCTACGGTGGAGACGGCGACGCTGGAACCGTCCGTCTGGGCCGATACGGATCAGGTGAAACTCTTGTGGGAAGGCGCTGCCGACCCCTACAGCGGCCTTGCGGCCATGAGCTATGCGGTGGATCAGGGCGCGGAGATGCCTCTGCCCGCTGCCGGAAGCGGCGAGCAAACCATCGACGTTTCCACGCTCCCGGACGGCGAACATACCGTGACGCTGTACCTGACGGACGCGCTGGAAAACAGGGCGTCCCAGGCGCTGACCTTCCTCATTGACCGGACCGCACCGGAGGCGGCGGTGCTGTCTCCGCAGGATGGCGCGGTCGTCACCGGCGTACTGGATATCTGGGGCACGGCGGCGGATCTGTCCCTCAAGGACTGGATGCTGACTGCCGTGGGTTCCTCCGGAAAGGCCGTTACCGTGCGGGAGGACATCGTCGGAAAGAACGCGGAGCAGCTCGGCGTTCTGGACACGGGCGAATTTGCGGACGGTGAAACCATCGAGATCGTCCTGACCGTAAACGATCAGGCGGGCCATACCAGCACCGCCCGCGGCGTGTACATCAAGGCGGACCACAGCACAAGGCCCCTCACGGGCGAAATCACCATTACCGCGCCCACGCAGGGCGAGGTCGTCACCACCGCCTACAAAGAGGCTTCCTATACCACGGACTACGCCGGTTATGAGGACGATAACCGGTATATCCTTGACGGCCAGCCCACTGGCGTGGCCTCGCATCTGAAATTCCCGCTCCATCCCATCCTGTATCCCGAAGGCTCCCTGCACAGCCTGTCGGTGATCTCCGAGGATCGCGGCGGCGTGGTGCATTATACCTCCGGAATGGCCACCGTGCTGATTCTCAGCGATATCTGGAAGGACGAGAGCAAAATCGCATCGGCGGACGGACTGACACTGTCCCAGATGGGCGCAGAGGTCACGGGCGGCTCCGGCACGCTGGTTTCCAAGCCGTTTTCCGCTCCCAGGCCGGTGCTGGCCATTCGCCTGCATACGGTGGAAAGCCTGGCACCCGGCGGGTCCATCTCGTATGAGTACAGCGTGGACGGCGGTGTAAGCTGGCATGGCATCCGCGAGGGATATGACGTCTATTTCGACGCGCCCCAGACCTCCGTCGCGGTGCGGGCCAGCCTGCGCGGCAGCGGTACCACGCTGCACGGTCTGGACATAACGGGCGTATATGAAATGAATCCGCTGCGCTTTCAGGTGCGGCTGCTCAGGCCCGTGACGGCATTTGGCCTCACCGGCGGCGAATATACCGTCGCCCTGCCCACGGTGACAACCGACAGCGCGACCGCGCTCACCACCCAGCGGCTGTATGTGGACGGCGTATGGAACAGCAACAGCTTTACCGCCGACCTTCTGCCCTTTGAGGATGACAGCGCGCATACCGTTACGGCGCTCGGCCTGGACGGCGAAGGCCGCCTCCATGCCAGCGGCGCGTCGGCGTCCATTCTGCTGCGCACGACGCTGAACGCCACGGACCTGTATGAAACCGGCAGACTGGAACTGCCCGGCGATACGTATGCCATACGCTTTGAAACCCTCTGTCTCAATCTCAGGGGCAACGCCGTTGAAAGCGGGCGGTACGCCTATTCCTACGACGGAACCACCTGGACGGACTGCGCGCCGGGCGGCTATGTGCTTTTGCCGCGGGCGACGCGTTCGCTGTACCTGCGCGCCACGCTGCCCGCGGGGGTCACGCTGCGCGCCCTGCATCTGGAAGGCGTAACGGCACAGGGGACCGGCCTGTCCACCCGCCTGATCAAAGCCCCCTACAATGTGCAGGCGGCCGACTGGGGCGGCTATTACGAAAATGAAAAGCTGCGCCGCTATGTGCTTACCTGGAGCGATCCCAACCGCGATGATCCCACCTGCGCCAACGAGGTCTGGTTCGACATCTACCGAAACGGGGAGAAAATCGCTTCCACGCGGCAAACGCGGTATGAGGATTTCGACTATCGGGAAAACGCCGTGTACCATGTGCGCGCGCGGCGCGAGTACAGCGCGCCGGGGGACGGGCTTGCGCATATCCTGACGCGTGCAAGCGGCCGTGTGCGCGCCGCTGTCACGGTCATTCCCGCGGAGGAGCGCATTGAGGGCGTCGTCCATAATGTGGCGGACTTCACGCAGTCCGAATACCTCAACGACCTGTACGGCGGCAACTATACCTTCTCCACGGAGGCCAATCCGCCCAGCGTGTCCTTTGCGCTGGATGAAAGCCTGTTGGGACCGCACCGCTTCTGCTCGCTGGGCTTTGAACCGGTAAACTTCAACACCGGCAACTTCTTCCTTCAGACCGCCGACTTCAGCCTGCCGGACCTGGGAACAAGCGCGCTGGAGATCGTGCGCACCTATAACACGCAGTCCAGCGAAAGTGACGGGCCCTTTGGCGCAAAGTGGGCCACGGAATACAGCCAGCACCTGCGCCTGTTTAACGACGGCAGCGTGGGCTACCGCCGCGCGGACGGCAGCGAAATCATCTTCTATCATCAGCCGGACGGAACGTTCGTAAGCAACAGCACGGAATATGAGGCGCTTTCCTACGACCTTGCGCATACCGAGTACCGCATCACGCTGACGGACGGCACGATGTACGCCTTTGCCTCCGGCGGCCTGCTCAAGCGCATCGAGCGGGACGGTGGCCAGCACCAGACGCACCTGATGCGGGATGAAGACGGACTTCTGATCAAGATCCTGTCATCCAGCCAGGAAGAGCTGCTGGTGGAGATGGATGAAAACGGGCATATCGTAAAGCTCACCCTGCCGGGCGGCGGCGAGCTGAACTACCGCTACAGCGGCAACAACCTGGTCTCCTTCATCGATCAAAACGGAGCGGAAACCCGGTATCAGTACGACGGCAAGGGCCGCATGACGGCCTGGTATGACGCCAACGGCAAGCGTCAGGTGCTCAACCGCTATGACAGTCAGGACCGCGTGACCGCCCAGACGGACGCCGCCGGCGGAAGCTACCGGATGGAATACGCCGACGGCCATACCGTGACGACCGACGCGGAGGGCAACACCGTCACCTATTACTATGACGAACGCAAGCGCACCACCAGAATTGTGGATGCGCTGGGCGGGGAGACGGCGTTTACCTACGGGGAAAACGGCGAAATCGTGAGTGAAACGGACCCGATGGGGAACGTCACCACCTACGCCTATAACGCGGCGGGCGATCTGACCGCCACCGTATTGCCAAACGGCGGGAGCATCCTGCGGGAGTACGATGCCAACCACAACCTGACCCGCCTTCAGGACCTCAACGGCGGGGTTACCACCTATGCGTATGACGAAAACGGCAACCTGACCGCCGAAACCGCGCCCGACGGCGGCGTGACCCGCTATGCCTATGACCACAAGGGCCGCATGGTGGGAAAAACCGACGCGCTGGGCGGCGTGACGCGCTACGAATACGTCAACGGGCAGCTGGTCAAAACCATCGACCCGCTGGGGAACGAAACCGGCTATGCGTATGACGCAAGCGGGAATATGACCGCCCTGACGGACGCGCTGGGCCATGTGACGCTGCTGGCATACGACGCAAAGGGCAACCTGCTGCGCCAGACGTTTGCGGATGGAACGGCAGTCAGCTATACGTATGACGGCCTGGGCAACCGCACGTCCATGACCGATCCCCTGGGCAACGTGACCCGCTACAAATACGACGCCATGGGCCGCCTGACCGAGACGGTCCTCCCCGACAAAACCACGCAGAAGACGGCCTATACGCGGAACGGGCAGGTCAGCCGCACGACGGATGCTCTGGGCAGCCGCACCACCTACACCTACGACCCAAACGGCAACCAGCTCACCGTGACCGATCCGCAGGGCAATGTCACCACCCGCGCCTATGACCCGGCGGGCAACCTGCTCGCCGAAACCAACGC
>OLRD01000788.1_pt1 | contig 23009 bp, 20 predicted proteins | sample 1672051 | NCBI WGS metagenome assembly OLRD01 (sample SAMEA3136640, study PRJEB25190) | human gut metagenome | biome: human gut; feature: human-associated habitat; material: faeces | place: Austria | collected 2013 | reverse complement strand
CGCGGGTACAAGCCCGCCCCTTTCCGGGGGCGGCTTTTTTTCATGGAATTGAGGAGGATTGCGACATGTGCCAGGACTGCCAGAAGAAAACGTTCTACATCACCACGCCCATCTATTATCCCAGCGATAACCTGCATATCGGCCACGCCTACTGCTCCACTGCGGTGGATACCATGGCGCGGTTCAAGAAAATGACGGGGTACGATACCTACTTCCTTACCGGTACCGACGAGCACGGCCAGAAGATCGAGCGCAAGGCTAAGGAGAAGGGCGTGACGCCCCAGGCCTATGTGGATCACATCGTGGCGGGTATCAAGGATCTGTGGAAGCTGATGGATATTCAGTATGACGATTTTATCCGCACCACGGACCCGCGGCATGTGGCCTGCGTGCAGAAGCTGTTCAAACAGCTGTATGATCAGGGCGACATCTACAAGAGCGAGTACGAGGGCTGGTACTGCACGCCCTGTGAGTCCTTCTGGACGGAATTGCAGCTCAAGGATGGCAAGTGCCCCGACTGCGGCCGTCCCGTGGAAAAAACCCGGGAGGAAAGCTACTTCTTCAAGCTCAGCAAGTACCAGGATTGGCTGATTCAATACATCGAGGATCATCCCGACTTCATCCAGCCCGCCTCCCGTGCCAATGAAATGATGAACAATTTCCTCAAGCCCGGCCTGGAGGACCTGTGCGTCAGCCGCACCTCCATCCAATGGGGGATTCCCGTCACCTTCGACCCCAAGCATACGGTATACGTATGGCTGGACGCCCTGAGCAACTACATCAGCGCCCTGGGCTATGGCACCGATCATGACGAGCTGTACCGGAAGTATTGGCCGGCCAATGTGCACATGGTGGGCAAGGAGATTGTCCGCTTCCATACCATTATCTGGCCCATCATGCTTCATGCGCTGGGGCTGCCGCTGCCCAAGCAGGTGTTTGGCCACGGGTGGCTGGTGATTGACGGCAAGAAGATGGGCAAATCCGTGGGTAACGTGGTGGACCCGGTGGTGCTGTGCAACCGGTATTCCTCTGACGCGGTGCGGTACTTCCTCATGCGCGAGATGCCCTTTGGCAGCGATGGCGAGTTTACCCTGAAGGCCATGCTCACCCGCATCAACGCAGACCTGGCCAACGACCTGGGCAACCTGGTGAGCCGCACCGTAGCCATGATCGAAAAGTATTTCGGCGGCGAGATCCCTGCCGTGGATGCCGTGGAGGATGTGGATCGTGCCATCTGGAAGCAGGCGGAGGAGCTTCCGGCCAAGGTGGAAAAGCAGATGGACAGCCTGCAATTCTCCGTGGCGCTCCAGGAAATCTGGAAGCTCATCGGCGAATGCAACAAGTATATCGACGTAACCCAGCCCTGGGTATTGGGCCGGGAGGAAGCTGGCAAGCCTCGCCTGCGCACTGTGCTGTACACCCTGGCGGAGTGTGTGCGCCGGGTGGCGGCGCTCATTGGCTTCGTCATGCCCCGCACCCCTGCGCGCATCTATGAGCAGCTGGGCGTAAGTGATCCCGCGCTGATGGACTGGGCATCCCTGCAAAAGCCCTTTGGCGTGCTGCCCGCGGGGCTAAAGGTGCACAAGGGAGAGGCGCTGTTCCCCCGCCTGGATATCCAGAAGGAGCTGGAGCGCGATACGCCCAAGAATGACACGTCCAAGGCGGAAAAGCAGCCCGCCAAGCAGCCGGAAAAGAAAAAGCATGCCGAACCCGAATATCCCGCGGAGATCGAAATTGACGATTTCTTTAAGTGCAAGCTGCAGGTGGCCCGGGTGATGGCCTGCGAAAAGGTGGAAAAGAGCAAGAAGCTGCTGAAGTTCCAGCTTTCCCTGGGCAAGGACGGTACCCGCACGGTGGTCAGCGGCATCGCCCAGTACTATACGCCCGAGGAGCTGGTGGGCCGACAGGTGGTGCTGATTTCCAACCTCAAGACGGCGAAGCTGGCCGGCATTGAAAGCCAGGGCATGATTCTTTCCGCCGTGGACGCGGAGGACCATTTGAAGCTGGTTTCCGTTCAGGAAGGCGTGGAGGACGGTGCCATCATCGGATGACGGCGCTTTTCGATTCCCACTGCCATGTGGACGAGGAAAAGTTTGACCAGGACCGGGACGCGGTACTGCAGCGCATGGCGGAAAACGGCGTGACCCGCATGGCGGTGGTTGGCTCCGATATGGCGACCTCCGCCCATGGGGTGGCCTTTGCGGCGGAACATCCGGGATGTGTGGCCGTGGTGGGCATACATCCCCATGAGGCCAAAGGCTTCCGGGAAGCTGACCTGCAGCATCTGACGGACTGGTATACCGCTGGACAGGCCAAGGCCATTGGAGAAATCGGCCTGGACTACTATTACGATTTTAGTCCGCGGCAGGTCCAGCGGGAGGTGTGCGAGGCGCAGATCGAGCTGGCCTATACCCTGGGGGCGCCGGCGGTGTTCCATATCCGGGATGCCCACGGGGATATGCTGGCACTGTTCCGCTCCCGGCGCTCCCGCCTGCCCCGGGGTATCATCCATTGCTATTCCGGCAGCTGGGAGTCCGCGAAGGAATACCTGGACATGGGGTTCTATATTTCCTTTGCCGGGCCGGTCACTTTCAAAAAGGCGCCCCACCTTCAGCAAACGGCAATGAACGTGCCGGAGGATCGCCTGCTTATCGAGACTGATAGCCCGTACCTGGCCCCCGAGCCTGTGCGCGGCAGGCGCAACGAGCCCGCCAATGTGCGTTATGTGGCGGAGAAAATTGCGCTTTTGCGGGGAGAAACCTTCGAACAGGTGGCGGCCTATACCTATCGCAATGCCTGCACCATCTATGGCGTACACGATTGAATCCAACGGCGGGAAGCTGACATGTGCGTGTCATTCCCGCCGTTCTTTTTTGGCGTGCCGCGCATACAATGAAAGGGAAACGGGGGAGGCATATGCAAAAAAAGCGGCAGATGAGCAATGGCTATACGCGCTGCTACAAGCAGCCGGGAAATCAGGCGCTGGTATTGGCAGGAATCGTGCTGGTAGGGCTGGGCGTCGTACTGCTCTTTCTGTGCATTCCTGGATGGGCATGGGTGGCGCTGCTGGGCTTTGTGCTGATCTGCGCGGGGCTGGTGCTGCTTCGCCTGGGAAAAGCGGGGAGGTGACTTGAGGTGAGCATTCGGCTGGTCTGTGTCAAGGCGCCGAAATTCCTTCGTGGGCTGCTAAAGCTTTTCAGCAGGGAACGGGCGAATGCCAGGTAGCGGCGCGGGCCGGGGGAGCGGAAGATTCCGCTCCTTTGCTCATTATGCCTGTTCCACAAAGGAAACTTGAATTATTCGGCAGGATATGGTAATATTTTTACAAGAATTTTACGTAGGAGGGGGCGCAATGAACCGCTCCCTTTACGAGTAAAGAGAGGAACGCGTATGGTTTGGTGGGAAGCGGGCATACGGCTGCTGTTGGCGGTCCTGGTCGGCTGTGTCATTGGTATTGAGCGGGAGAGGAAAAACAGGCCTGCGGGCATGCGCACCCATGTGCTGGTGTGCGTGGGCGCGGCGACCATTGCCATGCTGGAGACATACATGATTGCCGATACCATTACCCTGAATCTGAACAATCCCAACAGCGGCATTGCCGTAAGCATGGGACGCATCAGCGCCCAGGTGGTCAGCGGCATTGGCTTTTTGGGTGCGGGAACCATCTTCATCAGCCAAAAGAAAATCGCCGGCCTGACTACGGCGGCTTCCCTGTGGAATGCCGCCTGCCTTGGCCTGGCGGCTGGCATGGGGTACTATGGTTTGGCGGTGGCCGGGTGTGCCATCGTTATGATTACCCTGGCGCTGCTGCAAAAGCTGGTGCGGGTCAACAGCGTGAAAAATGTGGAAGTTAAATTCATCCATCGCGTGGATACCCTTGCCTATATCAACAGCTATTTCGAGCAGGCGGGCATCAAGGTGCTGGATATTGACTTCCATGTGGAGAACAAGGGGAAGTACAACCTGTATACCAACCTCTACACCCTGGATATGCAGGGGAAAACCACCTATAAGGACATTGTGAACCATCTCTCCGAGTATGCGAACATCCAGAGTATCCGCACCCGGAATACTTGAGCCTAGTCCACCAGGACGACGCCTTGCCGGTATCCAAGGCCCGGGCGCAGGCCCGCGCCCAGACACCACAGGTCATAGGCACGCATGTCCGACTGGAAAATCACGTTGTCCCGGGGCGCATCAGCGGCTTTCTCCAGCAGGGGAAAGCCGCTTGCCTTGATGGAGCGCAAAAGTGGCCGGGCCTCCCGGCGGAAGCCCAGCAACCGCGCATAGGGGGGAAGAAGTCCTGGCCGAACTTCCTGGGCGCGCAGGCCCAGCAGCAGATGCGCGCAGAGCCGGGAGAGCCGTGCATAGGGATAGCGGCGGGTTTTGGCGGCGGCCAGGAGCTCCCGGCGGCTTGTGGCCGTCCGCGCGGCGGAGATCAGCCGGTTTTCCATGCCTTCCGTGCAACCGGGCAGCTGGCGCAAGGCCTCCGGCCCGGTGGTGCGGAGCAAATACAGCAGCAGGGTGTCCAGCACCTGGGGGTGAAACAGCTCGCCACGCTGCACTGCGGCACGCAGGAGAGCATAGGACCGCTGCGGCAGGGCCTGGGAAACGCGGAGCCAGTCCCCGCGGGATATGGCACCGCGAACGGCAGTGGCGGAAGGGAAACCTCCGCTCCAGTCCGTGGCATGGTAATCACCGGCGCGGGGAACCAGCACTGGCTGCATGGACGAATGCAGCCGTAACAAGGCCCGCAGATAACATAGCCCAAGGACATTGTTGGGTTTGGATAGCCCCAGACCGGGAAAAAGCGCTTCCAGCGCGCCGCCCAGGGCCGCAGGATGGGAAACGCCCTGGGCAAGCCGCTCCCGCACCGCTGCGTCCAGGCTGGGCGAGGGCTGCTCCAGCAGCGCCGCGCAACGGGAAAGGGCGGGAAGATCGTCGGTCTCCGCGCCAAAGGCCACATGGGTGATACATCCCAACCTGTGCAAAATGCTGATGCCGCCCAGGGCAAAATGCTCCGCCTCCCGAACGGCCCAGGGAACCGGGAGCTCCAGCACCACGTCCGCACCGCTTTCCAAAGCCATGCGGGCCCTTTGCGCAGGGGAAAGCAGCGCACCCTGCCCGCGCTGGGTAAAGCAGCCGGACATCACGCACAGCACCCAATCGGCCTGCGTGCGTTGCCTCGCCTGCTGCAAATGATAAGCATGCCCCAGGTGAAAGGGATCATATTCCGCGATGACGCCCACTGTGCGCATGAACGCATGCCTCCCTGCCTTGAAGATGGCCTATTATACCATGCCCGGCCGATTGGGTACAAGGGCGGGAAATCCCAGGAAATAGGCGGAAATGGAACTTTACAAACGCTGGAAAGATGATATAATATTGGTTGACACAACAGAAAGGATGGATGTACGATGAAACCCTTTATCGTTGAAACTTCCGCCCGCCATGTACATGTAACCCAGCAGGATCTGGAGACCCTGTTCGGCGCGGGCTATGAGCTGCATATCAAGAAAATGCTTTCCCAGCCCGGCCAGTACGCCAGCGAAGAGCGCGTGGACGTGGTTGGCCCCAAGAAGACCCTCTCCGGCGTGAGCATTCTGGGCCCGGTGCGCAGTGCCACCCAGGTGGAGATTTCCCTGACGGATGCCCGTTCCATCGGCGTGGCCGCTCCCATCCGTGAGTCTGGCGACATCGCCGGCAGCGGCGCGTGCAAGCTGGTGGGACCCAAGGGCGAAGTGGAAATCAGCGAGGGCGTTATCGCGGCCAAGCGGCACATCCATATGACGCCTGCGGATGCCGAAGAGATGGGCGTGAAGGACAAGGACGTGGTCAGCGTGAAGCTGAACACTCCCGAGCGTGCCCTGATCTTCGGAGATGTGGTGGTGCGTGTGAGCGACAAGTTTGCGCTGGCCATGCATATCGACACCGATGAGTCCAACGCTGCCTGCTGCGGCCGGGACACCATGGGCGAGATTGTCAAGTAAATAAACGCATGCCTGCTTCCTATCCGGCGGAGTACTGATGGACTTCACCGGATAGGCCTGTTCTTTTTTGTATGGAAAATGAACACGGCGCATGCGTCCGACCTGTTCACCATAGTGTCTTTATAAATACATACGTGTAAGGAGACAAAGCCCATGAAAATTCTGGTTGTCAATGCCGGTTCTTCCTCCTTGAAGTATCAGCTGATCGACATGGAGGGAGAAAAGGTCATCGCCAAGGGACAGGTGGAGCGCATCGCCATTGAGGGCGGCCACCTGAAGCAGACCTCCGCCGACAAAAAGGTGGTGGAGATCACCAAGTTTGTCAAGGACCACGTGGAAGCCACGGAGATGATGCTCTCTGCGCTGCAGGACCCCGAGAAGGGTGTCATCAAGAGCGTGGAGGAAGTCGGCGCGGTGGGACACCGCGTGCTGCATGGCGGCAAGGAATTCTCCGAGTCCGTCATCATCAACCAGCAGGTGAAGGACGCCATTCGCCGCTGCATCCCGCTGGGACCGCTGCATAACCCCGCCAACCTCATGGGCATCGAGGCCTGCGAGAAGGTCATGCCCACCACGCCCCAGGTGGCCGTGTTCGACACCGCTTTCCATCAGACCATGCCCCCCAAGGCTTACATGTATGGCGTGCCCAAGAAGTATGAGGAGACCATCGGCGTGCGCCGTTATGGCTTCCATGGTACCAGCCACCGCTATGTGAGCAAGCGGGTGTGCGAGTTCCTGGGTGTGGACCCCATGGGCAAGAAGTTCATCATCTGCCACCTGGGCAATGGCTCCAGCCTTTCCGCGGTGAAGGATGGCAAGTGCCAGGATACTTCCATGGGCCTTACGCCTCTGGAGGGCTTGATCATGGGCACCCGCTGTGGCAGCTGCGATCCGGCCGTGGTGCAGTTTATCGCCAATAACGACAAGAAGTCCGTGGACGAAGTGCTGACCATGATGAACAAGCAGTCCGGCCTGCTGGGCATTGGCGGCAAGAGCGACATGCGGGACATCGACGCCGCGGCTGACGCCGGGGACAAGGACGCCATCCTGGCCCGGGACATGCTGATCTATGGCATCCAGAAATACATTGGCTCTTACATGGCTGCGCTGCAGGGCGCGGACGCCATTATCTTCACCGCAGGCATCGGCGAGAACAATGCGCATCTGCGCCAGCGTGTGATCGAGGGCTTCGGTTACATGGGTATCAAGCTGGACGAGGCAAAGAACGAGGCTTGCACGGCTCCCAATGTGAAAGAGACCATCATTTCCACGCCCGATAGCACGGTCAAGGTGATCGTCATTCCCACCAATGAGGAGATCATGATTGCCCGGGATACCCTTGAACTGGTGGAAAAAGCGTAATTTCTTTCGCAAATTGCTGTTGACAATTTTGCGGGATACCTCTATAATAGCTAAGGTCACGTTTGAGGTGAGCGTATGTTTTTGGACGTTTCCATCGCGCTGAAGCATCCCGGAGAGCCGTATGCTTTCCGTGTGGAGCAAGAGATCGCGCCCCAGGAGATTGGTGGCGAAACGATTACCTTTGACCCCGCCGTGCTGGAGGGAACTTACAGCACCGAGGAGGAGCAGGTAACGGTGGAAGGCGAGCTGAGGACAGTGGCTCACGCGATGTGCGCGAACTGTCTCGCACCCGCGCAGGCGGAGGTCCGGGTGCCCTTTCGGGAAACCTTCCTGAGGGACGCCGATCCGGAGGATGACGAGCAGTACGCCTACTCCGGTTCCGCCATCGGGTTTGAAAAGCTGGCCATGTCTCTTGCGGTGCTGAATCTGCCCATGCGCTTCCTGTGCAAGGAAGACTGCCAGGGCCTGCTTAAGCAGTACGGCGGGGACATTGAAACTACCGCTCGCCAGAAGGAATTGCAGAAAGAGCATCCTTTTGCGGCATTGCAGCAATTGCTGACAAAGGATGAGGAGGTGTAACTATGGCCACTCCCAAGGGAAAAATCTCCAAGGCTCGCAAGCACAGCCGTCAGGCGAACTGGAAGCTGAGCCTGCCCGGCATTGTGGAATGCCCCCAGTGCCATCAGATGAAGCTGGCGCACCGTGTGTGCAAGCACTGCGGCTACTACAACGGCGTTCAGGTCGTCAAGATGGACGAGGATAAGAAGCAGGCCTAATTGCCGTCATACAGCTCGCGGACAAAGAGGAGTACCGGGCTGTGCGCCATTAGAGAGCGCGGTTCATTGGCTGAAAGACCGCGCAGGTGGCACACCCGGGAAGGTCGCTTTGGAGAGCGTCTGGTGAGGAAGCAACCCTTCTTAGCCGGATGCGGGTGCGCCCGTTATCGCGCCCATGAGGCGGCGACTTTGTCGTCCGCGAATGAAGGTGGTACCACGGAAAGCAGCTCCGTCCTTTGGGACGGGGCTGCTTTTTTACATTGACACGACGTGCAGCAGGAGGTGATCCCATGTCCTACGGTGAGAAAGTGCTGTCCCGGTTAAACGTGCCCGGACTGGCGCTGTTGATCCTGGGCGCGGTCCTTGTATATACCTCCGGTCCCATCAGCGGCCGGCTGTTCCCAGAAAAGGGGGACAAGGCAAACATTGCGGTAAAGGCGGCGGGATGCGCGGTTGCTCTGGTGGGCGCGCTGCTGCTACTGGACATCATCGGCTAAGGAAGGAGAATTGTGCGCATGGAAACGCAGAAAAACGGCGCGGAAATGGAAACAAAATTCAATCCGCAGGCCATTGAGAACGACATTTATCAGGCGTGGGAGACGAGCGGGGCTTTTACGGCGCATCGGGTGCCGGGCAAGAAACCCTTTACCATTGTGATGCCTCCGCCCAACATCACCGGCCAACTGCACATGGGTCACGCCATGGACTGCACCCTGCAGGATGCGGCCATTCGCTACCATCGCATGAAGGGCGACCCGACCCTGTGGCTGCCGGGCACGGACCACGCGGCCATCGCCACGGAAGTCAAGATTGTGGAGGCCATGGCCAAGGAAGGCCTGACCAAGGACAGCATCGGCCGGGAAGCCTTCCTGGAGCGGGCCTGGAAGTGGAAGGACGAGTACGGCGGACGCATTGTGCACCAGCAGCGGCGCATGGGTGTGAGCTGCGACTGGAGCCGGGAACGCTTCACCATGGACGAGGGCTGCTCCCGGGCGGTGCGGGAAACCTTCTGCCGGCTGTATGAAAAGGGCCTGATGTACCGGGGTAACCGCCTGGTGAACTGGTGCCCCTGCTGCCAGACCTCTATCTCCGACGCCGAGGTGGAGTACAAGGAGCAGGACGGCCATTTCTGGCATCTGCTGTACCCCGTGAAGGAAACCGGCGAGATGCTGGAGCTGGCCACCACCCGTCCCGAAACCATGCTGGGCGATACCGCTGTGGCCATCAATCCCGAGGACGAGCGCTACAAGCACCTGCATGGCTGTCATGTGATGCTGCCTCTGGTGAACCGCGAGATCCCCATTGTGCTGGACGAGCACGCGGACATGACCAAGGGTACCGGCGTGGTGAAGATCACCCCCGCCCACGATCCCAACGACTTCGAGGTGGGCCAGCGGCATCAGCTGCCCATTGTGCGGGTGTTCACCTATGACGGGCACATGACCGGCCCCGCGGAGAAGGCGGCCTCCGACGAGCTGTTTGCTTCCGGCAAGGCCACGGTGAACGAGCCCCATGTGCTGGACTGCGGCAAGTATGCCGGCATGACCACCGCCCAGGCCCGCAAGGCCATTGTGGCGGACCTGGAGGCTTTGGGTCTGCTCAAGGCCGTGGAGCCCCTCAAGCATGAGGTGGGCACCTGCTACCGCTGCCATACCACCATTGAACCCATGGTATCCAAGCAGTGGTTTGTGGACATGAAGCCCCTGGCCAAGCCGGCCATTGAGGCGGTGACCAGCGGCAAGACCCAGTTTGTGCCTGCGCGCTTCACCAAGAACTACATGAACTGGATGGAAAACATCCGCGACTGGTGCGTGAGCCGCCAACTCTGGTGGGGACACCGCATTCCTGTGTGGTACTGCGACGACTGTGGCGAAATGATGGTGCGCCGGGAGGACCCCACGGTGTGCTCCAAGTGCGGCAGCGCCCATATCCATCAGGATGAGGACGTGCTGGACACCTGGTTCTCCTCCGCGCTGTGGCCTTTCTCCACCCTGGGCTGGCCGGACAACACCGAGGACCTGAAGTATTTCTATCCCACGGATGTGCTGGTGACGGGCTATGACATCATCACCTTCTGGGTTTCCCGGATGATTACCTGCGGCGTGGAGGAAATGGGAGAGACGCCCTTCAAGACCGTGCTCATCCATGGCCTGGTGCGGGATGAGCTGGGACGGAAGATGTCCAAGTCCCTGGGCAACGGCGTGGATCCCCTGGAGATCATCGACGAGTACGGCGCGGACGCCCTGCGCTTCTCCCTGTCCATGGGCGTAAGCCCCGGCAACGATACCCGTTTCTCCAAGGAGAAGGTGGAGTCCGCCCGGAACTTTGCCAACAAGGTGTGGAACGCCTCCCGCTTCGTGCTGATGAACGTGGATACCCGCCGCCCGGTGGACCTGAACCAGCTGACCCTGGCGGATCAGTGGATTCTGACCCGCTTCCAGGATGCCGTGCGGGACATCAGCGCCCACAACGAGGAGGGCGACTTCGGCCTGTCCGCCACCCGTATCTATGACTTTGCCTGGAGCGAGTTCTGCGACTGGTACATTGAGCTGGCCAAGTCCCGCCTCACCGGCGAGGACGAAGCGGCCAAGCATAGCGTGCAGGCTGTGCTGCTCTACGTGCTGGAGGGCCTGCTGAAGCTGCTGCATCCCTTCATGCCCTTCCTCACCGAACAGGTGTACAAGTATCTCCCCGGCACGGAAGGCTTCCTGATGCTGGCGCCCTGGCCGGAATGCAAGCCGGAGTATGACTTCCCGGCCCAGGAGCGGGAGATGGAAGGCATCATGGAGGTCATCCGTACCATCCGCAACCTGCGGGCGGAGATGAACGTGGCGGCTTCCCGGCGCACCCGGCTGATGCTTCTGCCCGGCGAAGGCTGGCAACAGGCCCTGGCGGAGGGGGAACCGTACTTCAAGCGCCTGGCTGGCGCCTCCGAGAGCCAGCTCATTGAAAGCCGCGACGCGGTGACGGAAAAGACCGTCAGCGCTGTGTGCCTGGCAGGCGAGCTGTTCATTCCCCTGGGTGACCTGGTGGACTTTGAAAAGGAAATTGCCCGCCTGAACAAGGAACTGGCCACCGTGGAGAAGGAGATTGAGCGGGCCAAGGGCAAGCTCTCCAACCAAGGCTTCCTGAGCAAGGCCCCTGCCCAGCTGGTGGAAGCGGAAAAGGAAAAGCTGGAAGCCAACGAGAAGAAGGCTGTTTCCCTGAACGAGCGGATTGCGGAGCTGAAGCAAAGCCTATGAGAAATGCCCAGGAAGTGATTGCGGCCATACACGGCGCCCGTTATACCGGGCACAAGGTAGGGCTGCAAAACACCCGCGCGCTGCTGGATGCTCTGGGCCTGAACTGTCGCGTCCCCGCCATTCACGTGGCGGGGACCAACGGCAAGGGAAGCGTCTGCGCCATGGTGGAGCGGGTGCTGCGCCAGGCCGGGTATCGCACCGGGCTGTATACTTCTCCCTTTTTACAGGCGTACAACGAACGCATACGCCTGGACGGCGCGCCTGTTTCCGATGCGCTGCTGGAACAGTATGGCAATCAGGTACTGGATGCGGCGGAAAAGCTGCGCGGCCAGGGCATTCAGCCCACGGCCTTTGAGTTGGGCACCGCCCTGGCGCTGCTGATTTTTCAGGCGCAGCAAGTGGACCTGATGGTGATTGAGGTGGGCCTGGGCGGACGCCTGGACCCCACCAATGTAATCACGCCCCTGGTAAGCGCCATCACGGCCATTGGCCTGGATCACATGCAGCTGCTGGGGGATACCGTCGAGCAAATCGCTGGGGAAAAGGCGGGCATCATCAAGCCGGGGGTCCCGGTGGTATGCCACCCAGCTGTAAAGACGGTGGAAGCTGTGTTTGCGCATCGGGCAGCGGAGCTGAACGCGCCGCTCACCCAGCTGCGGACAGAACAGCTGCTCCATCCCGCCTGTGACATGTACGGCTCCACGGCGGAAATCCTCTGGGATGGCGAGCCGCTGTCCCTGCGGGTGAATCTGCCCGGGGCGCACCAGCTGACCAATGCGCTCACGGCGGCCCATGCCATATACGCTCTGCGCCATGCAGGTATCCGGGTTTCCCGGGAAACTGTGGCGGAGGGCATCGCTGCCACCCGCTGGCCTGCGCGGCTGGAATGGCACGAAAACATCCTGTTGGATGGGGGACACAATGCCCAGGGGCTCGGCGCCCTGAAAACCTATGTGGATACCTTTCTAACGGATAAACGCCGCGTGCTGGTCACCGGCGTGCTGGAGGATCATCTGCGCCCGGAAATGCTGGAGATACTGGGCTCCTTGGGGAAAAGTATTGTTACGGTGACGCCGGAAAGCCCCAGGGCCATGAACGGTGAACAGCTGGCCGGGCTGTTCCGCGCGGCGGGCCATCAGGCGCATAGCGTGCCGGACCTTGCCTGTGCGCTGCCCCGGGCGCGGGCAAGCGCCGGGGAGGATGGCGTGGTGATCGTGGCCGGATCGCTGTATCTGGCTGGAGCTGCGCGCACGGAATTGGGATTGCCCTGGCGGTAAAAATGTGCTATACTGGAAAAAACCTTCGAGCCTTTCCGGCCCGAAGGCCCTTTTATGAAAAGAAGGAGGGCGTGCCATGGCATTCGTCCACGAACCGGTGCTGCTGGCGGAAGTGCTCCAGTGGATGAACGTCCGGGAAAACGGCGTTTACGCAGACGGAACCCTGGGCGGCGGCGGACATAGCGGGGCGATGCTGGAGGCCTCGGGCGGCACGGCAACCCTCTATGGCATTGACCGGGACGAGAACGCCATTGCCGCCGCTACGGCGCGGCTGGAGCAGTATCCCGGCTTCCATGCGATTCACGGCAATTTTCACGATGCAAAGGCGCTGCTGTCCCAGGCTGGCGCGCCGCCCTTGGATGGGGCGCTGCTGGATTTGGGCGTGTCCTCGCCACAGCTGGACCAGGCGGAGCGGGGATTTTCCTACCATGAGGACGCGCCACTGGACATGCGTATGGACCGTTCCCAGGGCATGACGGCGGCGGACCTGCTGGCGGAGGTCAGCGAGGGGGAACTGACCCGCATCCTCCGGGAATACGGCGAGGAAAAATGGGCGGCCCGCATTGCCCACTTTGTGGTGGAGCGGCGGCAAACGCAGCCCCTGCGCACCACCCAGGATCTGGTGCGCGTGGTGGACGCTGCCATCCCCAAGGCCGTCCGCCGCAAGGATGACGGGCATCCGGCGAGGCGTACTTTCCAGGCGGTGCGCATTGCGGTCAATGACGAGCTGGACCCGCTGGACCGGGCCCTGGAGGACTTCGTGGACTGCCTGAAGCCCGGCGGCAGGCTGCTGGTCATCACCTTCCATTCCCTGGAGGACCGGCTGACCAAGCGCTGCTTCCAGCGGCTGCAAAACCCGTGCGTCTGTCCGCCCAAGGCGCCTGTATGCACCTGTGGCCGCAAGCCCAAGGTGCGCATTCTGGCCCGGGGCGCTGTGCCGCCCACGGCGGAGGAGATTGCCCGCAACCCCCGTGCGCGCAGCGCCAAACTGCGCGTGGCGGAAAAACTGTAAACGGAACCACCGGAGGAGGAGCCTATGCCTACGCTGTATGTGGTGGGAACGCCCATCGGCAACCTGGGGGACATGACGCCCCGGGCTGTGGAGGTGCTGCGGAGCGTGGCGCTGATTGCCGCCGAGGATACGCGGGTCACCCGGAAGCTCACCAACCATTTCGGCATTGATACGCCGCTCACCAGCTGCCACCAACACAACGAGGCGGACAAGGGCGAAGCTCTGGCGGAGCGAATGCTGGAGGAAGGCATTGACCTGGCGCTGACCACCGACGCGGGAACGCCCTGCATCTCCGACCCGGGCTATGGCCTGGTGCAGGCGGCGGTGAAGCGGGGCATTCCCGTGGTGGCGATACCGGGATGCTGCGCAGCGGTGTGCGCCCTGTCCATCAGCGGCATGGATACCCGGGAATTCGCCTTTTACGGTTTCCTTCCCAGGGAAAAGAAAGCCCTGCGGGAAAAGCTGCTGGCCATGGCCGCGGGCGTGCCCGTGGCGGTGGTGCACGAGTCGCCCTTTCGAGTGATTGAGCTCATGGAAACCGTGGCGGAAACCCTGCCGGGAACCATGGCTTCCGTCAGCTGCGACCTGACCAAGCTCCATGAACTGACCCTGCGTGGAAGCGCGGCGGAGGTTCTGGCGGCGCTGCGGGCCAACCCAAAGACGGAGAAGGGCGAATATTGCCTGGTGCTGGATTTCCATGGCGTGGAGCTGCCCAGTGCGCCCGCGCCTGCGGCGGAGGTGAGCCTGGAGGCCCGCCTGGTGGAGGCCATGCTCCAGGGAAACGAGCTGCGTCAGGCCCAGGCTGTGCTGGTGGAGGCGGGAGAAAAGAAAAACGCGGTGAAGGCCGCGTCGCTTCGGCTGAAAAAACTGTTGCAGGGGGAGGAACGCCCATGAGAGAGATTGACGCATCCCAGGTGACGGAGGCCATTGCTAAGCTATGCGTGGAGGCCAACTGCTTCCTGGCGGAGGACGTCCGCTGTGCCCTGTGCACCGCGGAGCGGCAGGAGCCCTTTGCCCCTGCGCGGGAGATCCTGCATATCCTGTGCCGCAATGAGCAGATTGCCCGGCAGGAGCGAATGCCCATCTGCCAGGATACGGGCATGGCGGTGGTGTTTGCCCAGGTGGGGCAGGACGTGCATATCACCGGGGATTTCCAGGCCGCGGTGAATGAGGGCGTCCGCAAGGGCTACACGGAGGGGTTGCTGCGCAAGTCCGTGGTGGGCGACCCTTTGCGACGGGTGAATACCGGGGATAACACCCCGGCCATCCTGCATGTGCAGCTGGTGCCTGGGGATACGCTGAAGCTCACCGTGGCGCCCAAAGGCTTTGGCAGCGAGAACATGAGCCAGCTGAAAATGCTTACCCCTGCCGACGGTCTGGCGGGCGTGAAACGGATGGTGTTGCAAACCGTGCGCGACGCGGGCGCGAATCCTTGCCCGCCCATGGTGCTGGGCATCGGCATTGGCGGCGACTTTGAGCGGGTGGCCCAGCTGGCCAAGGAAGCGCTGCTGCTGCCCCTGGACCAGCGTAATCCCGATCCGTACTATGCAGCGCTGGAGGAAGAACTCTTGGCGGAAATCAACCGCACGGGCATTGGCCCCCAGGGCCTGGGGGGAGAAACCACTGCCCTGGGGCTGCACATCCTTACCGCGCCCACGCATATTGCGGGCCTGCCGGTGGCCGTAAATGTGAGCTGCCATGTAACCCGTCACCAAAGCATCACCCTGTAAGGAGGGAAAGCCATGATCCGCAAGCTAACCACACCCCTGTCCCGGGAGGACGTTCTGTCCCTGCGCGCGGGGGATCAGGTATTGCTTTCCGGCGTGGTGTATACTGCCCGGGATGCCGCGCATTTGCGCCTGGTGGAAGCCATGGAGCGTGGGGAAACGCTCCCCTTGCCCCTGGAGGGACAGGTGATTTATTATGCTGGCCCTACGCCTACCCCCGCTGGGCGCGCCATTGGCTCCATTGGCCCTACCACATCCATCCGCATGGATGCCTATACTCCAAAGCTCCTGGAAAAGGGATTGCGGGGCATGATTGGCAAGGGCAAGCGTACCGCGCCGGTGGTGGAAGCCATGCAGGCGTATCCCGCGGTGTATTTTGCCGCCATTGGCGGCGCGGCGGCGCTCATGGCCAGCTGCGTAACCTCCTGTGAAGTGATCGCCTATGACGACCTGGGTCCGGAGTCCATCAAGCGGCTGACCCTGCAGGAGCTGCCCCTGGTGGTAGCCGTGGACGCGCAGGGCGGCGATGCCTTTGCCCAGGGACAGGCGGCATATCTGGCGCAGCGGGATCACCGTTAAAAAAGGACCGGCATAGCCGATCCTTTTTTTCGGGCGTCAGGGCACGCAGATGATGGTGCCTGAGGAAAAGTCCGTGGGCAACAGCGTGGGATTGAGCTGCATGAGCCTTCCCGGCGTGGTGCGGAAGCGCTCGGCTACCATGGCCAGGGTTTCGTCTGGCTGCACGGTATAGGTTTGGGTGCCTGTGCCGCACAACTGACGGGTGCCGGCGGGCGGCGCGCAGTAGCGCATACCTGTGATCAACCGTCCGGGAACCAGCTGGGGGTTGGTAGTACGCATGGCACGGTAGGAGACGTTGTTCTCGATGAGCAGATCGGCGTAGCTTTGACCTTCCCGGACGGTGCGCGCCGCGTAGCCCGCGGGGCAGCTCCAGGTGGAGGTGGAACCATTTTGCTGGTTGCCGCCGTTGGAGGTTTCTGTCTTGGGCACGCAGATGACCTGGCCGATTTGCAGCTCGCTTTCCTTAACGCCGGGATTGCGCTCCGCCAGTTCCAGGGTACTGATGCCGTAGGCTTCCGCGATTTTCTGGAAGGTATCTCCTGCCTTGACCTGATAAAGCTCGCCGCTCAGGCAGCTGAAAATGCGGGGCGGGATGCACACGGTGCTGCCTGCGGCCAGGGTGTTGAAGTCCGTGTCCGGGTTGGCCAGGGTCATGGACTGGGCGGTGATGCCCCGGTCACGGGCGACGCTCTCCAGGGTGTCGCCTTCCTGCCAGGTATAGGCACTGGTGCCGCGGGGACATACCACCGGGGTGGATGTAGTGGATTGCTGTTGCATGATTCGCGCTCCTTTCATCAATCCTCGCCTTCAGCTTATGCGCGGGCTGGAAAAGGTGTGAAAGGGGCTTCACAAACGCGCCGGAAGCGTGTACAATAAGCCGAAGGACAATAGAAGAAAGGCGGAGGATGAGACCGTGAAACACCTGTTGAAGCTCATGGACTGCACCCCGGAGGAAATTCTCGGCATACTGGACCTGGCGGACCGGCTCAAGGCGGAGCGCAAGGCCGGCATTGCTCACCCCTTGCTGGCGGGAAAAACTCTGGGCATGATTTTTGAAAAGTCCTCCACCCGCACCCGCGTCAGCTTTGAAACGGGTATGTATCAGCTGGGGGGCCACGCGCTGTTCCTCTCTTCCCGGGATTTGCAGATCGGCCGGGGAGAACCCGTGCAGGACACAGCCCGGGTACTCAGCCGTTATTTGGATGGCATCATGATCCGCACCTTTGCCCAGGAAGAGGTGGAGGATCTGGCCCGGTACGGCTCCATCCCGATTATTAACGGCCTGACGGACTTCTGCCACCCGTGCCAGGTGCTGGCGGATCTGATGACCATCCGGGAGCACAAGGGTAAGCTGGCGGGGCTGAACATGTGCTACATCGGCGACGGAAACAACATGGCCAATTCCCTGATTGTGGGCGGACTGAAAACCGGCATGCATGTGTCCGTGGCCTGCCCCAAGGATTACCAACCCGATCCGAAGGTGATGGAATTTACCAAGGATTATCCCGGCATGTTCCTGTGCACTGAATCGCCCCTGGAAGCGGCTAAGGATGCGGACGTAGTCTTTACTGACGTGTGGGCGTCCATGGGCCAGGAGGAGGAAAAGGCCGTGCGGGAGCGCGTGTTCCAGGGCTACCAGGTGAACGCGGAACTCCTAAGCGTTGCCCATGCGGGATGCATGGTGCAGCATTGCCTCCCTGCCCACCGTGGCGAGGAGATAACGGCTGACGTATTTGAGGCCCATGCGACGGAAATTTTCGACGAGGCGGAGAACCGGCTGCATGCGCAAAAAGCCGTGCTTGTAACCGTAATGAAGTGAGGGAAAGGGAAAATGGAAAACAAAGGATATTTACTGCTGGCCGATGGGCAACTCTTTGAGGGAACCCGGTTTGGCGCGGAGAAGGACGTTTATGCGGAGCTGGTGTTTACCACCGCCATGACCGGTTACCTGGAAACCATCACCGATCCCAGCTATGAAGGGCAAATCGTGATTCAGACCTTCCCGACCATCGGCAATTATGGCGTTATTCCAGAGGACTTTGAAAGCGCCCGGCCAGGCCTGAGCGCGTATGTGGTGCGGGAGTGGTGCCACGATCCCAGCAATTTCCGCTGCCAGGGTACACTGGACGAGTATCTGCGTCAGGAAGGCATCCCGGGGCTGTGCGGGCTGGATACCCGCCGCCTGACCCGGCGCATCCGCAGCGCGGGCGTTATGAACGCAGCCCTGCTGATGGAAAAGCCGGAAAATACCGATGCCGTGATTGCCAAGCTCCGGGCGTTGCCCTTCCATCCCGCGGTGCAGGATGTGAGCTGCAAAGAGATTACCGAGGGCAAGACCCAAGGCAAGTATCACGTTGTGCTGTGGGATTTTGGCGCCAAGGGAAGCATCCAGCGCTGCCTGGAGGAACGCGGCTGCCACGTCACCTGCGTCCCCGCGGACACTACAGCCGCGGAAATCCTTGCTCTCAAGCCTGATGGCGTCATGCTTTCCAATGGCCCCGGAGATCCGGCGGACAATACCAGCATCATTGAGCAGCTGTCCCTGCTGGAATTGCAGAAAATTCCCACCTTTGGCATCTGCCTGGGCCATCAGCTGCTGGCGCTGTCCCAGGGGGCAAAAACCCGCAAGCTAAAATATGGCCACCGGGGCGCCAACCAACCCGCCAAGGATCTGATAACCGGACGGAGCTATATGACCAGCCAGAATCACGGCTTTGCCGTAGACGCGGAGACGCTGCCTGCCAATGCCACCCTGCGCTTTATCAACGGGAACGATGGCACCTGCGAAGGGCTGGATTACAAGGACATGCCCGCCTTCTCCGTACAGTTCCATCCGGAAGCCTGCGGCGGTCCCCTGGACACGCGCTTCTTGTTTGACCGCTTTATGCAAATGATGGGAGGAGATTACCAATGCCGCTGAATCCTGAACTGCACCGCGTAATGATTATCGGCTCCGGTCCCATCGTCATCGGGCAGGCCGCCGAGTTTGACTATGCCGGTTCTCAGGCCTGCCGTGCGCTGAAGCAGGCAGGGCTGGAGGTTATCCTGGTGAACCCGAACCCGGCCACCATCATGACCGACCGGGCTTCCGCGGATAAAATTTACATTGAGCCGCTGACCCTGGAAACCATCCGGCGCATTATCCTGAAGGAAAAGCCGGACAGCCTGCTGTCCACCCTGGGCGGCCAGAACGGCCTGACCCTGTCCATGCAGCTGGCCAAGGAGGGCTTCCTGGATGCCCACGGGGTCAAGCTCCTGGGCGCTACCTGTGAAACCATCGAGAAGGCGGAGGACCGGCTGAAATTCAAGGAAACCATGGAAGCCATCGGCCAGCCCTGCATTCCCAGCGAAGTGGTGGAGAATGTTCCCGACGCGCTGGCCTTTGCGGAGAAAATCGGCTATCCTGTCATTGTGCGCCCGGCATACACCCTGGGCGGCAGCGGCGGCGGTATCTGCCAGAACCGCGCGGAACTGGAGGAGATTGCCGAAAACGGCCTGCGCCTGTCGCCCATTACCCAGATTCTGGTGGAGCGCTGCATTTCCGGGTGGAAGGAAATCGAGTTTGAGGTCATGCGGGACAGCTTGGGCAACGTGGTGGCGGTGTGCTCCATGGAGAACATTGACCCTGTGGGTGTGCATACCGGCGACTCCATCGTGGTGGCGCCTGCGCTGACCCTGGCGGACAAGGAATATCAAATGCTGCGCCGGGCCGCCCTGGACATCATTACGGCCCTGAAGGTGGAGGGCGGCTGCAACTGCCAGTTTGCCCTGAACCCGGACAGCTTTGAGTACGCGGTTATTGAGGTCAATCCCCGGGTGAGTCGCTCCTCTGCCTTGGCATCCAAGGCTACCGGGTATCCCATCGCCAAGTGCGCCGCGCAGATCGCCATCGGGTATACCCTGGATGAAATGCGCAATGCCATTACCGGCAAGACCTGCGCCTGCTTTGAACCGGCGCTGGACTATATTGTGGCCAAGCTGCCGAAGTGGCCCTTTGATAAGTTTGTGTACGGCAAGCGCACCCTGGGCACGCAAATGAAGGCCACTGGTGAGGTGATGGCCATCGGCGTGAGCGTGGAGCAGGCCCTGATGAAGGCTGTGCGCGGCGCGGAAATCGGCTGCGACACCCTGCGGATGAAGAAACTGGGCGAGCTGTCCGATCAGGCGCTGATGGAGCTGATTGGCCGGTGCACCGATGAGCGGATGTACGCCGTCTATGAGGCCATTGGCCGGGGCGTTTCCCTGGAGGAACTTCATGCGCTGACGAAGATCGACATGTTCTTCCTGCATAAGTTTGCCAACCTCTACGCCATGGAGAAACGCCTGCGCGAAGGCAATGTGGATGAGGAAAACTATCTGCGGGCAAAAACCATGGGCTATCCCGATAGCGCCATCCGCCGCCTGAGCGGCCAGGAACCCCCGGCGCACCGGAATCCTGTGTACAAAATGGTGGACACCTGCGCGGCTGAGTTTGAGGCGCAGACGCCGTATTTCTATGCCACCTACGATGAGGAAAACGAGGCCAAGGAATTCCTGGAGCAGAAGCAGGAAAAGAAGCCCTGCGTAGTCGTGCTGGGCTCCGGTCCCATCCGCATCGGCCAGGGCATCGAATTCGACTATGCCTCCGTGCATTGCGTGTGGATGCTCAAGCAGGCGGGCTACGACGTGGTGATGATTAACAACAACCCCGAGACCGTCTCCACGGACTTCGACACCGCCGACCGGCTGTATTTCGAGCCGCTCACACCCGAGGATGTGCTGGGCGTGATCGCCACGGAGCATCCTGTGGGCGTGGTGGCAGCCTTTGGCGGCCAGACGGCCATCAAACTGACCAAGGCCCTGCAACAGGCCGGGGTGCGCATCCTGGGCACCAGCGCCGATGCCATCGACCTGGCGGAGGACCGGGAGCGGTTCGACGCCGCCATGGAGAAGCATCACATCAAGCGCCCGCAGGGCTGCACGGTAATGACCTGCGAGGAGGCTCTGGAGGCAGCCAATCGCCTGGGCTATCCCGTATTGGTACGTCCCTCCTACGTACTGGGCGGACAGAACATGATCATTGCCTACCAGGATGCGGACATCACTGAATACATGAAGATCATCCTGGCCCAGGGCATTGAGAATCCCATTCTGATTGACCAGTACCTGCAGGGTGTGGAGGCTGAGGCAGACGCCATTTGTGACGGGGAGGATGTGCTGATCCCCGGCATCATGGAGCATATTGAGCGGGCCGGCGTGCACTCCGGCGACTCCATGGCGGTCTATCCCGCCTGGAACCTCAACGGCACGCTGTATCAGCGCCTGATTGATACCACCCGGGCGATTGCCCTGGAGCTGAACACCGTGGGCCTGATCAACATCCAGTATGTGATTTACCATAACGAGGTTTATGTCATTGAGGCAAATCCCCGGGCCAGCCGTACCGTGCCCTACATCAGCAAGGTGACGGGCGTACCCATGGTGGACCTGGCTGTACGCGCCATGCTGGGGGAGAAGATCAAGGACATGGGTTATGGCACGGGCCTGTACCGGCAGAGCCCCTACTATGCAGTGAAGGTGCCCTGCTTCAGCTTTGAAAAGCTGGCGGATGTGGACACCCATCTGGGGCCGGAAATGAAGTCCACCGGCGAGGTGCTGGGCATCGGTACCAACCTGCAGGAGGCCATTTACAAGGGCATGGTGGCTGCCGGCTACAAGATGAAGCACACGGGCGGCCTGCTGGTCACCGTGCGCGACCAGGACAAGCAAGAGGCTGTGGATACGGCCCGGAAGTTTGCGGAGCTGGGCTTCAACCTGTTTGCCACACCGGGCACGGCCAAGGTGCTGTTGGCCCACGGGCTGTATGCCGCCACCGTGCGCCACGACATGATGGAAAAAATGCTGGAAATGGATCAGGTGCAGTATGTGATTTCCACTTCCAGCCATGGCCGCCAGCCGCAGCTGGAGGATGTACGCATGCGCCGCAAGGCCGTGGAGCGCGGCATTCCGCTGTTCACCAGCATGGATACCGCCAATGCCCTGGCCAACGCTCTGACCTCCCGCTACACGCTCAATAACGTGGAGCTGGTGGACATCAACGATATGCGCACTCAGCGGGAGAAGCTCCGCTTTGTGAAGATGCGCGGTACGGGCAATGACTACCTCTACTTTGATTGCTTCGACCAAACGGTGGAGAGCCCCGAGTCCCTTGCCGTGCGCCTGTCCAACCGGCGCACAGGCGTGGGCAGCGACGGCATTGTGCTGATTCTGCCCAGTGAAACCTGCGACGCGAAGATGCGCGTGTTCAACGCCGACGGTAGCGAAAGCCCCTCCGCTGGCAACCCCACTCGCTGCGTTGGCAAGTACCTGTACGAGAGCGGCCGTGTACGCAAGGAATGCATGACCATTGAGACGGGTGCCGGGGTGAAGGACCTGCAACTATTTATTCGGGAAAGCACGGTATTTTCCGTGCTGGTGGATATGGGCAAGCCTGCCTTCGCGCCCGAACAGGTTCCAGTGAAGCTGGATGGGGACAGGGTAATGGATCGCGAGGTATTCCTGGCCGGGGAGAACCGCCGGATCAGCTGCCTGTCCATGGGCAATCCCCATGTGGTGCAGTTTGTGGACGATGTGGCACGCATTAGCCTGGAGCATGTGGGCCCCGCCATTGAGACAGATCCCCTGTTCCCGGAGCGGGTGAATGTGTCCTTTGCTACGGTGCTGGAGCGGAACATCATCAAAATGCGCGTGTGGGAGCGCGGCATCGGTGAGACGGTGGCCTGCGGTACCGGCGCGTGCGCAGTGGCGGTTGCCGCTGTGGAAAATGGCCTGTGCGACCGGGATACGGATATCTCCGTTCACTTGCCTGGGGGCGAGCTGGTGGTGCGTTATGAGCAAAACGGCCTGGTATGGCTCACGGGCGACGCTACCCGGGACTTTGAGGGACTGATTGAGATCTAAAGTCACGGCCTAAAAAAAGAGGGACGTATTCCATGGGAATGCGTCCCTCTCAGCCTGTCAAAAAAGGTCGCATCATGCGGCCTTTTCTGATATACTAAAGTCAGG
>OLRD01000784.1_pt1 | contig 23133 bp, 21 predicted proteins | sample 1672051 | NCBI WGS metagenome assembly OLRD01 (sample SAMEA3136640, study PRJEB25190) | human gut metagenome | biome: human gut; feature: human-associated habitat; material: faeces | place: Austria | collected 2013 | reverse complement strand
CGCGTTTGACAAGTAATTCCCCGGCAACCCCGATGGGGCGGCGCACCGCGCCGCCCCACTCGGAGCCTACGGGCCCGAAAGGGGCTGGCCTCCGTCCGGCGCAGACGCCGGCCGGGCCAAAGCTTCCCCGGCCCCTTTCAGCCCTTTATCCCCGGTTCCGTCCGGGCGCGGGCGGCGGAGCTGCCGCCGTCCGCGCGCAGACAGAAATGGAGATCCCACAAAATTTCCTGCGCGCGCCCTCCCGGGCGCGGAGAATCTCAGCACTTTTTTTGGACATTCCTTTGAGGAGAAAGGTGGTTTGTGCATGAAGAAGAAGTGGACCATCGCGGCGGTGCTCGTCCTGGTGGTGGCGCTGCTTGCGGTCGGCACGTGGGCGTATTTCTCGGCCGTCGGCCGGGCGGATAACGTCATCACGATGGGCTCCGTCAAGCTTGCACTGCACGACGAGGACGGCACCGGCCAACCGTTTACGACGGTGAGCGCCGTGCCCGGCAGCGTCGTGGACAAAGTGGTTTATGTGGAGAATGTCGGCTCCGGCGCGTTTTACACCCGCGTGAAGATCACGCCTGAGGTGGTCGCCGCGAATGGCGAGCTTGTCCCGCTCACGGACAGGAGCCTGCTCACGCTCGACCTGAACGACACTGACTGGATCCCCGGCGCGGACGGATACTATTATTATAATGGTACCCTCTCGCCGAAGGCTGCCACGTCGAAGCTCTTCAACCACGTCACGTTCAGCAAGGACATGGGCAATGAATATCAGAACACCACGGTGCATATCTACGTCACGGCCGAGGCCGTCCAGACGGCGAACCTGGACAAGTACGGCCCCATTGACGTGTGGAAGCACGTCGGAACGGTCGAGGTGAGCACTTCGAGCACGCAGATCGATCCGATCCCGACAGCCTGAGAAAGGAGGACGAAAACATGAAAAAACGTATTCTCTCGCTCGTCCTCTGCGCGGCCATGCTGCTGAGCATGTGCCTGTTCCTCGGCGCGGGTGTTGTGGACGATGCCTCTGATGCCCCGGCCGAGAGCACCGCCGCAGCCCAAGTCCAAGCGCCTCAGACAGTTGTGTATACGGCGGCCGGCCCGTTCCTGCCCGCTGTTTCGGTGCAGCCGGTTTTGCGTGCTGTGCGCGCCAGCGGTGCAAATGAACTCAAGGACGGCCTGAACCTGTCCAAGACGGCGACAGCCAATGCGGATGGCAGCTATAAGATCCGCATGGAGGCGTTTACGACCGGCAAAGTGACGACGACGACCTCGATCGCACCGTGTGACATCGTGCTCGTGCTCGACCAGTCCGGCTCGATGGCGGACAATTTCAGCGGCAAGAGCACGCGCGATGACAGCGCGCGCCGCCAGTATGCCATGAAGCAGGCCGTGAACACGTTCATTGAAGCGGTGGCGGATAAGTATAACGCGGAAAAGTCTGATCACCGGATCGCGGTCGTGACTTTCGGCACGAACGCTTCCACGCTGATGGACTGGACGCTCGTGACCCCGGCCGAAACGGACACGGCGGAAAGCCCGTCCGGCGAGACCGCGCTCAAGGCCAAGATCAACGGCCTCCCGTCGGAGCCGGAGGGCGCGACGAATGTCGCCGACGGCATGAAGCAGGCAGAGACGCTGATGGGCAGCGGCTACAATTACACGGGCAGCAACACGACGCGGCAGAAGGTTGTGGTCCTGTTCACGGACGGTGTGCCGACGCAGCAGAGAGATTTTGACACGACGGTCGCCAACGGCGCCATCCAGTCGGCCAAGGCGCTCAAGGACGCCGGCGCGACGGTCTATTCCGTCGGCATTTTCAATGGCGCGAAGCCAGAGCAGACTTATGGTGATACTGGATTTGATGAAAGTTCGAATGGCACGGTTGGAAGTCATTGGGCGGATTCGAAATGGCTTGGCATTGGAGACGTTGGAGCTTATGATGTTCCGGCCGGAAACCGATTCCTGAACTATATCTCCAGTAATTACAGGGATGCGTCAGAAATCGGGATCAAGAATTACAGTAGAACAACTTGGTATTTAGCTATCTATAATGGCTGGGAAATCACCAGAAACTTCAATCGCACATCTTCCAGCTACTACCTGACCGCGAATGATTCCGCTTCCCTGAGCCGAATCTTCACGACGATCAGCGAGAATATCGGTCAGGCGAGCATTGACCTCAGCAGCTCGACGGTTGTTAAAGACATTGTGACACCGTATTTCACTATGCCGGCGAACACCGCAGATGTGAAGCTTTACACCGCCGATTATAACGGCAAGAGCTTTGGCATGGAGCAGCCGGCCGGCAGCGACGTGCGGGCGACGATTGACGCAAATACGAACACGGTGAGCGTGACCGGATTTGATTTCAATAAGTACTACGTCGCCGACAAGCAGCACGAGGGTACGTATGGCAAGAAACTGATTATCGAGTTTTCTGTGCAGCGAAAGCCCGGATTTGTTGGCGGCAACAACGTGCCGACCAACGGAGATATTTCCGGCGTTTACACGGAGAAGGGGGTTTCTGCTGGCCTGTTTGATGTTCCAAAGGTCAATGTCCCCATCATTGCACCGGAATTGGCCGGGCAAGACTGCCATGTCTATTATCTGGGCACGCAGCCGACGCCTGAGCAGATGTGCACACCGTATGACACCGCAGGGAGTGATTTCTCCTTTGTGAAAGTCTCTTATACGACGAGTGGTTCGGTTGATATGACGCAGGATGGCAGCTATACGGTGACTGCGACCGTTTCTCCCCAGGAAGAGGCTGCGTCGGATTCGGCTGGTGCATCAGCCCAGCCGGCAACTGCCACGGCGACTTCTAATGTCTATGTTTACAAGCCGGAGCTGACCTTCAAGGACAGCGAGGGCTATTACGGCGACACCGCGCCCGGCTTTGACGGCAACCTGACCGCCACCGTGTGGAAGCACGGCGAAACCGAGGCCAATACTGCTGTGATGGGCGAAGCCCCTGAGTTGACGCTTACCTACACGCCGGACGCCGATGCTATCGTGGACGGCAAGATCAACACCCGGACGGACTTCGGTGTGGACGTGACTGTGAAAATTGACAATACTGATGTGACCGGAAAAACCGCGTTCCTTCACACGAATTGTGCTGGCAAGACTTGTGTGCCCCCTGCTGACAAGGAGTTCCTGGTTCATGTCAACACTTGCAGCCTGACCATTTCCAAGACGGTGACCGGCCAGAACAACGGACAGTCCTTCGTGTTCACAGTGAAGGATGCAAACGGAAATGTGATTACCACCGTCGCGGTCAAAGGCGGAGCGAGCAAGACCATTACGGGTCTGCCGATCGGTACTTATACCGTTACGGAAGATACCCAGTGGTCGTGGCAGTATAACTTGACATCCGGAAACGATGTTACAAAAGAACTGAAGGCCAATGCTGCGGAAGATTACGCGGCAGCAGACTTCACCAACGAATATAAAGGCACCAACTGGCTCACGAGCATTGTCGACGTGATCAACAAGTGGGTCAGCGCAACCCAGATTCAGCAGATTCCGGATCCGAAAACAAACTGAACAGGAGGGATGACATATGAAACGTATCTTTAACGGTTCAGGCGGGAGAAAGACCGCGCTCATCCTCTCCCTGTGCCTGATTTTCGCGCTGGCAGTCGGCACCACGGTTGCCCTGCTGGTCGCGCACACCAACGCAGTGACGAACACGTTCACCGCCGCCAAGTCCAAAATCACGATCGAAGAGAAGACAGACAACGGCATCAAGTCGGAGATTTACGTCAAGAATGAAGGCACGGCCACGTCCTATGTCCGCGTCAAGCTGGTCATGAACTGGGTCAGCGACGATGGAAAGACTATCTCCGGCGAGCCCGTGAACATTGATGTCAAATACGACACGACCAAATGGTTCGAGCAGGGCGGCATCTATTACTACAGGACGCCGGTCGGACCGAATATGACGACCGATAACCTGCTGCAGAAGGACAAGCACATTACTGAGCCGACGGGCAAGCCCGAGGGCTATCACCTCGAGGTGACGGTGCTGGCCGAGAGCATTCAGGCCGCACCGAGCACGGCTGTGGAAGGCGCATGGACGGCGGTCAAAGTCGGCCCGGACAGCTGCTTAACACTGAAAGACACCACGACACCATAAGGAGGGCAACGGTATGAAACACAAAAAGCTTACCATGATCGTCGCCCTCGTGCTGGTGGTCGCGCTGGCCGCCGGACTGGGCATCTGGGCGACGGGCGAGGCGAACATCCCCACCGTCACGTACTATGACGGCTCGGACGGCACCAACGCACACTTCACCTTCACCCACACCGGCAAGGGCTCGGACACGAACCTGTTCCCGAACTTCTCCGACTGCATGCCCGGCGACAGCCTCACGCAGACCATCCGCGTGCAGGCCGACAGCAAAAACGGCGCGCAGGGCGCAAAGATCTATCTGCGCGCGGAGATCGACGGCGACGCCTCCGCCAAGGAAGGCTCCGCCATCACGTACAACGATGTGCTCGATCACATCAGCATGACCGTGTCGAAAAATGGCGTTGTGCTCGCGTCTAACAAGACCGCGAAGCTCTTCAGCCAGCTCGACGCGAGCGAGGGCCTCAAGAGCAACGTCTTCATCGCCGAGGTCAGCCCCAAGACTGACCCGGTCGATCTGGACGTGACCATCGAGGTCGACCCCGCCATGGGCAACGCGTTCCAGGAAGCGGCTGCGCACATCGCGTTCGTGTTCTCCGTCGAGGACAACGAAGTGCCGCCTCCGCCGCTGGAGCGTGAGAAGCACGACGCATACATCGTCGGCTACCCGAACGGAAACGTCGGCCCGAACGACAACATCACGCGTGCAGAGGTCGCCACGATCTTCTACCGCCTGCTGCAGGACGACGCGCGCGAACAGGTCTGGTGCACCACGTATCCGTACCCGGATGTGGAGGCCAACAGCTGGTACAGCAATCAGGTTGCCACGCTGACGAACGCCGGCATCCTCGCTGGCTTCCCGGACGGCAGATTCGGCCCGCACGAGCACATCACCCGCGCGGAGTTTGCCACGATCGCGGCGCTGTTCTTCCACGCGCCGGAGGTCGAGGGCGACGCGTTCTCCGATATCTCCGACAGCTGGGCGCGCGAGTACATCAACCGCGCGGCGGCCCTTGGCCTGGTCAGCGGCTTGCCGGACGGCACGTTCCGCCCGAATGCGGAGATCACCCGCGCCGAGGTCATGGAGATCATCAACAACGTCCTGTTCCGCACGCCGGACAAGGATCACTTCCTCCCCGACATGGTCACCTGGCCGGACAACAGCAACCCCGACGCCTGGTACTATGAGCCCGTGCAGGAAGCCACCAACAGCCACGATTACGAGCGCGTGAACAACACGTCGCCCGAGACGTGGACGAAGATCACGCAGCAGCGTGACTGGGATGCGCTCGAGGCCGAGCTGGCCCAGAAGTACCCCAACCGCTAAGCGCGCAGCGCTGACGGAAAACCCAACCATAGCGAACACCCCCTGTGCAGAGCACAGGGGGTGTTTTTGCGCTGATGGTCCTGTTCGTTTTTCGCTCCGGCGTGCAGGGCGTGGGTCATGCGGAGTTTACGCTGGTCGCCGGCTGCGCCGAGCTGATCGCGCGTGTTTTGATCTGCGCCTTCCTGCCGAGGCTCGTCAACGGCGGGGCGGTCGATTCGTCGGCCTCCGTGGGCGCGTACATTGCGCTGTGCTTCGCAGATCCGGGCGCGTGGATCCTGGCGGTCGTTTCGCTGCTCTATCCGGCCGCGCGGTACCTGCTCGGCGGCGCGCACAAAAAGCCAAGCGGGAACGACTGAAAATCGGTATTGGCAGCGCGGACGGGACGGGCGGACGATTTTGCGGGAGCAAGAGCCGTTGACAAGCGATCCGCAGCAGTATATTATACTATGAGTGGGTGCGTACCTGCCGGCAGTCAGGCGAAGAGTCTGACTGCCGTTTTTGTACCGGCCGAAGCGTGATCGGAGGGATTGTGTATGAATATTACCGTTTATCTTGGTGCAAATGAAGGAAACGACCCCGGTCTGCGCAAAGCGGTCGAAGAGCTGGGGACCTGGATCGGCAGCAGCGGAAACGCGCTGGTCTACGGCGGCTCCAGATCCGGACTGATGGGTGCGATCGCGGACAGCGTTTTGCTCTCCGGCGGTGAAGTGACCGGCGTCGAGCCGCGGTGCTTCATCGAAAACGAATTCCAGCACGACGGCCTGACCAGGCTGATCGTGACCGAGGACATGACGGAGCGCAAACGCAAAATGATCGAGCTCGGCGATGCCTTTATTGCCTTCCCCGGCGGCACGGGAACGCTCGAGGAGATCACGGAGGTCATGTCGAAGGTGTCTCTGAAGCAGCTGGACGCGCCGTGCATTCTCTACAACCTGAACGGTTACTACAATGCGCTGCAGGCGCTTCTGGGGCATATGATCGAAAAGGGACTGTCGTCCGAGGAGCGGCAGGAGGGCATTTATTTTGCCGGAGACATTGAGGAGATCCGGCACATCTTGAGTCTCGCGTGATTTCCGACCGTCTCCTGAATATGCAAAGATCCCATCCGTGTGCTTTCCTGCACACGGAGGGGATCTGCTTTTTATAAAGTTTGTTTGGCTGCATGCCGGCCTTTACGCGGCCGCCTCAGCCCAGATACTGCTTGTCGTAGTTGTTCTGGATGCAGGAGATGACCTTCGTGATGACGGTGTTGAACGGGGTGGGAACGCCCAGCCGCTCGCCGTAGCGCGCGATGGCGCCGTTGAGCACGGAGATCTCCGTCTGGCGCTGGTGCAGCACGGCGTCCTGCGCCATGGAGGGATAGTAGTTGCCGAGGTTTGCGACGATGTTCGGCTCCTCCTTTTCCATGAGCGGCCAGAGGTCGCCGATGCCGAGCGCCTGCGCGACAGCGCAGCCCTCTTTCCAGACGTGCATGACGATGTCGTGGCCGTAGGGGTCGGCGAACGTCTCCTTCACCTTCAGGCGCATGACGGCGCTTACGCCGTTGTAGCCGCTATTGGCGATGACTTTCTTCCAGATGTACGGACGCACGTCCTCGTCAAAGCTCGCATTGCAGCCGCCCGCCCGGAAGCACGCCTCGAGCGCCTTGCCGGCGGCGTCGGCCTTCGGGTTGTTGTGCACGGCGCCGAAGTGCATCTGGATGCCCTTTTCCGGCTTGCTCACGCACACGCCGGGGCCGGCCAGCTCCGTTCCGATCAGGCCGCTGCCGTAGAGAATGCGGTCGGTCTCCACGAACTGGGCGAGCACCTCGTCGTTGCCGAGGCCGTTCTGCAGCGAGACGACGACCGTCTCCGGCCCGATGCAGGGCATGGTGTCGGCCATGACGTCCGCGGTCTGCGTGGCCTTGACCATGAGGATGACCATGTCCATGGTGCCGATGTCGTGCGCGGTGGCGCTCGTGTGGAAGCCCGTGAGCACCTCCTCGCCCTCCGGCGTGCGGAAGACCAGCCCGTCGGCCGCGATCTTGTCCATGTGCGCTTTGTACTTATCGACGAGCCAGAGCTCGGCGCCGCCCTTGCGCAGATAGGCGGCGAACACGCTGCCGGCAGCGCCGGAGCCGATCATTGCAATTTTCATGCGTTTGCCTCCTTAGCAGACTGCCGGCCGGTTGTTGGCCGGCCGGCAGAGAAAATCCGGGGTGGGAAATTACTTCAGGTACTGCTTGTCGTAGTTGCCCTGGATGCAGCGCACGACCTGGGACAGGACCTTGCACACCGGGGTGTCGATGCCCAGCTGCTCGCCGTACTCAGCGATCTTGCCGTTGAGCACGTCGATCTCGGTCTGGCGGTGGTTGAAGAGCATGTCCTGGCACATGGACGGATAGTAGTCCGCGATGTTGGTGACGATGTCCTTGTGATCATGGGCGATGAACTCATCGGCGTCCATCGGCACACCCTTAGCGGTCGCGACTGCGCAGGTCTCGCGGATGACGCTGTGGAACAGCCACTGGCCGAACGGATCCGCCTCGACCTCGCCGATCTTCAGACGCAGGACCGCGCACACGGTGTTGACGGTGGCGTTCACGCAGACCTTTTTCCAGATGAACTTGTAGATGTTGTTGTCGGTGCCCGGCTCGCCGTCGCGCCAGTAAGCGTCGCAGCCGCCGTCACGGTAGCACTTGAGCATCTCGGTGCAGGCTGCGTCGGTGAGCTCCGAGCGGACCGCACCGCCGAAGTTCATCTGCACGCCGCCGGCCGGGGTGGACACGCAGTGTGCGGGTTCGGGCAGAGCCGTGCCCAGCACGCCGGAGCCGATGATGCAGCGCTCTTTCGGGAAGACCTTGAAGAGGTTGTCATCGTTGCCGAGGCCGTTGATGAGGGAGACGGCGACGGTCGTGTCGCCGACGACGGGCATGGAGTCCTGGATGGCCTGCTCGAGCTGGGTCGCCTTGGTCATGTAGATGATGACGTCGACCTTGCCCTCCGCAGCGGCCGCGTCAGCAGCGGTGGTGTAGGTGCGGAAGCCCTTGAGCTGGTAGTCGTAATCCTTGTAGCCGCCATCTTCCTCCTGATGGATGGTGAAGTGCATGCCTTCCTCTGCAACCTTCTTCATGTGGGCCTCGTAGCGGTCGATGAGGATGATGTCCGCACCGCCCTTACGCAGGTAAGAAGCGAAGACACTGCCGGCTGCGCCGGAACCATACATTGCAAATTTCATAACTTTTTCTCTCCTTTTCTGAATCTGTTTGCGATATCTTCGGCCGCTGCAGGCGGATGCCTGACGGCGGATTACCGAACGGTGTTGGTGAGGGTGCCGATGCCCTCGATGCTGCACGCGACTACGTCGCCCGGGTGCAGCCACTTCGGCGGGTCAAAGCCCATACCCACGCCGGCGGGCGTGCCCATGGAGATGATCGTGCCGGGCCGAAGCGTCATGCCCTGGCTGAGCTCGGCAATCACGTACGGCACGTGGAAGATCATGCGGTCGGTCGTGCTGTCCTGCCGGAGTTCGCCGTTGATGCGGCTCTGGATCTTCCGGGATTTGCGCACGTCGAATTCCTCCGGCGTGACGATCCACGGGCCCATCGGCGTGAAACCGTCAAGGCTCTTGCCGCGGTACCACTGCTTGTGCTGGTTCTGGATCGTGCGTGCGCTCACGTCATTTAAAATAGTGTAACCGAACACATAGTCCAGTGCGTCCGCTTCGGTGACGTTGTACGCCGCCTTGCCGATGATGACGGCCAGCTCTGCCTCATAGTCGAGGTCGGCGACGAGATCATTGTGGCTGAGAATGTCGCCGCCGGGGGCGACGGCCTCGTCCACGCGCTTGGAAAAATAGATCGGGAACGTATCCGGTGCCTTGACGCCCTTGCCGGCGACGGATTCGCTCTCCTTGGCGTGGTCAAAATAATTGATGCCCAGGCAGATCACGTCCTGCACCGGGCGGGGGATGGGCGCGAGCAGCCGCACGCGCTCGAGCGGCAGGGCCTCACCGCGCAGCACGGCAGCCGTGTCCAGCACCGGCCAGATGCCGATGAGCGCCTGCATGTCCGCGCAGCCCGGCACGGGATACACGGCGGTGCCAGCCGCGTTGAGCAGACCGACGGCGCTGCGGCCGTCTTTTTCAAATGTCACGAGCTTCATAACGTGCGCGCTCCCTCCAAAATCGACACGGGGTCATGGATGTGTACGCAAAAATGATGGTTAAAAATTCATCAATCGCGTTCGCTACGGCCGACGCTTCAAGTCAAAAAATTGCCAAACTCGCTTGACAAAAATCCAACAAGAAATTCGACCTCCCAGCGTTGCTATGATAGCACGAAAGTGTAGACGCCGCAACTGTTTTCTTTCTGTCAGAGTGCTAAAATCACGCAAAAGATTACAAAAACGCCAGAATCAGAGTGCATAAAAATACATGCAGGATTTTGTGCAACTCGACAATTTTCAGAAAATGACTGAAAAAAATTGGGGATTGGAAGAGGCTGTTATTGACTTTTGCGTGTGAGAGAATTATAAATTTACTATCCCAAGTTGTTAACGACTTGTTCATAAATTAACGCATGGGTGTGGATTTCGAGCCCTGTCCCGGTTGGTAGGAGAGCACGAGGCAGGATTGAAATAAAAGAGAGAAAAGAAAAAAAGAGCAAAAAAAGAGAGAGGTAAAAAATGGATAACAAAAAGCTCAAGAGCAGCTGGGCAGCCGCCTTTACCGTGGCGTCTGTCTGGTTCGGCACCCACGTGGGCGCCGGCTTCGCGACCGGCAACCAGGTCGTGAACTACTTCGTCCAGTATGGCTGGACCGCGGCAATCTTCCCGCTGCTGGCCATGGGCATCCTGGCCGTTGTCATGTACATCATGATGAAGTTTGCCAAGCTCAGCGGTTTCGACAACTACAAGGACACCTATCGTGCCCTGTATCCGAAGCCGTGGATGGAGATCTTCTTTGAGGTCTTCTACATCATCATCATCCTCGCGGCGGTCGCTTCCTGCGTTGACGGCGCCGGCGGCATCGTCAAGAGCCTGATCGACCTGCCCGATATCATCTGCAACCTCGTCATCATCGCCCTGCTGATCCTTCTGTCGATCTTCGGCGTTGACCTGATCATCAAGGCTTCTACCGTTCTTTCCACCGCGATCCTGATCGTCACCGCGATCCTGGTCATCATGGGCTTTGTCGTTCCGATCGACGCGGTTGCCCAGGAGCTGGCCACTGAGAACGCGGCCTACGCTTCCATCCCGGCCATCGCTGACGTCACCTCCCAGAAGGGCCTCGAGGGCGTCTGGCGCGGCGTGTTCGTGTACGCTGCTTTCCAGTGCGTGTCCGTCCCGGCCATGATCGCTGCTTCCACCGAGCTGACCCACAAGGGCGTCAAGCGCGCCAGCATCCTTGGCTGGCTCATGAACGGCGGCGCGCTCGCCGCTTCCGGTGCCATGCTGCTGCGCTGGTACCCGATCCTCTGCGCCATCAAGAGCACCGGTGTTGATACGGTTGCCAGCATTGCAGCCCGCCATATCGGCGATGTCATGAAGCTCCCCAACCAGAGCGTTGTCACCCTCATGGGCAGCGGCTACACCTGGCTGTTCGTCGTGTACACCATCCTGCTGTTCTGCGCGTTCGTGTCCACGTCCGTCACGCTGGTCTACTCCATGATCCAGCGCTTCGAGGGTCACTGCTTCCCGAAGGCCATCAAGAGCAAGGCTGCGCGCAGCGTGATCGTCGGCCTGATCGTCATCGGCCTGTGCTATGCAGTTTCCCTGCTCGGCCTGTCGACCATCATCTCCAAGATCTACGGCTATGACGGCTACTATGCATTGATCGTTGTTGTGCTCCCGGCGTTCATCTGGGGCATCCCGAAGATCAAGAAGCTGTCTGCCGAGAAGAAGGCAGAGCTGTCGGAGTGATCTGACCAAGGCGCAACTCTCCAGCGTCCCGATTAAGAAATATGGACCGCCGCGTTTGCGGCGTCATAGAGAGGAAACCCCGCAGGCTTCGGCCTGCGGGGTTGTCGCTGTTTTGTAGTGAGTCAGTGGCAGCGGAGTTATGTGACAGAGCCGCAGGGGAGCCCGAGGGGGCAAGGCCCGCCTCGGATGCAATGGACCGCGGATACGCGGAGGCAACCCCGCAGGCTTCGGCCTGCGGGGTTGTCGCTGTTTTGCGGGGAGTTAGTGGCAGCGGAGCAATGTGACAGAACCACAGGGGAGCCCGAGGGGGCAAGGCCCGCCTCGGATGGAATGAGCTGCAGAGATAAGATTTGCTGCGCATTTTTTAAGCCTTCTCCTCAAGGAGAAGGCTCAAGGTGCGGGTCGGCACGCCGCGCACCCGGCAGGGAAAGGCGTTGAAAAACCGCCCCGCAAGTTATAAGACTTGCGGGGCGGTGTGGATTTTTGCTTGTGGTCAATGTGCATTCCGGCGCGGGCAGCGCTCATTTCCAGCGCCACGTAAACGGCACGAACAGCAGCAGCAGCGGGAAGATCTCCAGACGGCCGAGCAGCATGCAGATCATGAGCACGATCTTGCTCAGCGGCGAGAAGATGGCAAAGCTTCCGGTCGGTCCGACAAGGGAGAGCCCCGGCCCGACGTTGGACAGGCACGAGAGTGCGGCGGTGAAATTCGTCGTGAAGTCCAGTCCGTCGAGCGACACGATCAGCCCGGCGATGAGCAGGATGATGATGTAGAACGTGAAATACGTCAGGGCGTTGTAGACGGTCTGCCCGTCGACCGGCTTACCGTCGAGCCGGACCTCTTCAATGCAGCGGGGGCGCAGCATCTTCTTGACCTCGATCGTGCAGGACTTGAACAGCAGCATCACGCGCGAGACTTTCAGGCCGCCGGCGGTGCTGCCGGCGCAGCCGCCGACAAACATCAGCAGCACGAGCAGGAATTTGGAATACTCCGGCCAGAGGTTGAAGTCGGCAGTCGCAAAGCCGGTCGTAGAGATGATCGATGTGACCTGGAAGAAGGAATAGCGCAGGGCGTGGCCGACGCCGCCGTAGAGATTGCGGATGTCGAATGCGATCGTGAGGACGGCGAAGGCGATCACACCGAGGAACCAGCGCAGTTCCTCGTTGCGCAGGGCGGTGCGGATGTTGCCGAGTAGAATGAGGTAATACAGGCTGAAGTTGACGCCGAAGAGTATCATGAACACGCCCACGACGATGTCGATATAGGCGCTGTTGTAGTAGCCGATGCTCAGCGCGCGCGTGGACAGGCCGCCGGTGCCGGCGGTGGCGAACGCGTGCAGCAGCGCATCGTAAAAGCTCATGCCGCCGGCGATGAGCAGAACCATCTCCACGAGCGTGAGCGCGATGTACAGCAGGTAGAGGATGGAGGCAGTCTTGCGGATGCGCGGCACGAGCTTGCCGACCGTCGGGCCGGGGACCTCGGCGCGCATGATGTGCATCGACCGGTTGCCGCTCATGGGCAGCACGGCCAGCACGAACACGAGAATGCCCATGCCGCCGATCCAGTGTGTGAACAGCCGCCAGAACATACCGCCGCGCGTCATGCTCTCCGGCGATGTGACGACGCTGGCACCGGTTGTGGTCAGGCCCGAGATCGTCTCGAACAGGGCGTCGATGTAGTTCGGAATGTCACCGGTGAGCACGAACAGCAGGGCGCCGAACAGCGACATGGCGATCCACGACAGGCCGACGATCAGAAAACCGTCGCGTGCGGTCATGCCGCCGGATTTGGCGCGCACGCGCCACATGACCAGCCCGATGCCGCCGGTGACGGCAATCGTGATCAGAAACGGGACCGGAGATTCATCATAGACCAAGGCTGCAATCATCGGCAGGAGCATCAGCGCGGCCTCGATGCACAATACGCGGCCGACGACCTGCCCGATCATTCGAAAATTCATGGTTTTGCCCTCTTTGTGGTTTCGTTATCCGAATACAGTATTATACGCCGGTTTACCTGGTTTGGGAAGCCCCCGGCGCTCAGAACATGCCAAGAGATTTGAACAGAAACACCCATAGGAACATGGTCAGCATGCTCACGGCCGAGGTCACGACGACGATGTCGCCCGCAAGCTCCGCATCGCCGCCCATCTGCTGCGCCATGGTGAAGGAGTTGACGGCGGTCGGCGAGGCGAACACACCCAGCAGCGACACGAACGCCGCGTCCCGGAAGCCGAGCAGCGCACCGAGTCCGAGAAACAGCGCCGGAAACACGATGAGCTTTGCCGCCACGACAGCCGTGAGCTCGCGCACGTAGCGCCGGATGCCGGAGAATTGGAAGAACGCGCCGAGCAGAAACAGCTGCAGCGGCGATGCGATGGCGCTGACGTTCTGGATGGTCTGCTCGAGAATGTGCGGCAGACGGATGCCGGCAGCCAGCGTCAGGATGCCGAGCGCGGACGCGATCACGAGCGGGTTTTTCACAATCTGGCCAAGGACATGCAGCGGCTTCGGCCTCTGCCCGCGGAATACCTCGAGCACGATGATGGCCAGCATATTGAAAATCGGCACGACGATCGCAATCATGATTGAGATCGTACCGAGCTGGTCGGCGCCGAGCAGCGCCGTCGCCACGGGGATGCCCATGATGACGTAGTTGCTGCGGAACATGCCCTGGATCATCACGCCGCGGCGCTCCGGCAGCTTTTCCATGAGCAGCGTATAGCCGAGCGCCAGCGCGAACGACAGCAGCACACCGCCGACAGCATAGGCGATCAGCAGCGGATCAAACGAGCCGGACAGGTCCGAGCAATATACATTATAATAAAGCAGACAGGGCAGAAAAATGCGAAAGGCGACCTTGTTGATGTTCGAGATCTCCTCCCGGTGGATCCAGCCGAGACAGCGCGCACCGTAGCCGAGCGCCATCACGAGGAACATCGGCAGGATCGCATTCACGGAAATCACAAAATTCTCCATATTTACACCACTTCCGGAGAATCAAAATCAGAAAAAATGAAAATAGAGCAATCGAGTAAAAAACGTCTGTTTTTCAGTTTACTCCCTGCACGGGAAAAACGCAAGTACCGCGGTTGCCGCGCGGGACGGAACGTGGTATAATCGCAGCATCTTGATGAAAGTTGACGCGGGAGGTGCAGCGATATGACGATCGAGCAGGCCATGGAGCTGATTCATGGCGTGGAGTGGCGCGGCTCGCGCCCGGGGCTCTCTCGCGTGCGCGAGCTGCTGCACCGCCTGGGTGACCCGCAGGACGGACTGCAATTCGTGCACATCGCGGGCACGAACGGCAAGGGCAGCACGGCGACGATGCTCGCATCGATCCTGCGCGCGGCAGGGTACACGACGGGGCTGTTCACGTCGCCGTATCTAGAGCGCTTCGCTGAGCGCATGCAGGTCAACGGCGCACCGGTACCGGACGCGGAGTTTGCCGCCGTGTGCCAGACGCTGCAGCCGTGCATCGCTGCCATGGACGACCCGCCGACGGAGTTCGAGCTCGTGACGGCGGCGGCCATGCTGTGGTTCCGGCGGCGGGGGTGCGATGTTGTGGTGCTGGAGGTCGGTCTCGGCGGCCGGCTCGACGCGACGAACGTCATCGCCGCGCCGGCGTGCGCCATCATCACGAACATTGGCCTCGACCACACGGAGATCCTCGGCGGCACGCTCGCGCAGATCGCGCGCGAGAAGGCGGGCATCCTCAAGCCCGGCACGTGCGCCGTCAGCTATCCGCAGGCGCCGGAGGTGCGCAGCGTCCTGCGCGAGATCTGTGCGCAGCGGGGCATCCCGCTCACGGAGGTGGACGTGTCCGCCATCGTGCCGCTGACCGACAGCGTGGACGGGCAGACCTTCACCTACCGGGGCACGGAATATGCGCTGCCGCTGCTGGGGGCGCACCAGCTGCGCAACGCGGCCGTCGCGCTCGAGACGGTGGCGGCGCTGCGCGCGCGCGGCTGGCGCATCCCGGACGCGGCCGTGCACGCGGGGCTGGCGCAGGTGCGCTGGCCGGCGCGGTTTGAGCTGCTGCGGCGTGCACCGTGGTTCGTGCTCGACGGCGGGCACAACCCGCAGTGCGCGCAGACGGTCGCGGACAATCTCGCACGCTATTTTCCCGGCCGGCGCATCACGCTGCTCGTGGGTGTGCTGGCGGACAAGGACTACCCCGCCATGTTCGCCGCGCTCGATGGGCAGGCGGCGGCGTACATCGCCGCGACGCCGCGCTCGCCCCGCGCGCTGCCGGCGGTGGAGCTGGGGGAATATTTGAAACGATTCGGAAAACCGGTTACGGTCTGCGCGGCCCCCGCGCAGGCGGCAGAGCTGGCGCTGGCACACGCGGCGCCGGAGGAAGTCATCTGCGCGGTCGGCTCGCTGTACATGGCGGGCGCGATCCGCACGTATCTGCGGAGGGAGAACGATGAGAATTCTGGGCATTGATTACGGCGACGCGCGCATCGGGCTCGCGCTCTCGGACGCCTCGGCCACGCTGTGCGGCCGGGCATGGACGCTCACGGAGTGGAACCTCGACCGGGCGGTCGATGCGATCGCGGACGTCGTGCGCACCGAGGGCGTGGAGCGCATCGTGCTCGGCCTGCCGAAAAATATGGACGGCACCGAGGGCCCGCGCGCGGAAAAGAGCCGCATGGTTGCGCAGCGGCTCACCGATGCGACGGGGCTCGAGATCGTGCTCTGGGACGAGCGGCGCAGCTCCATCGAGGCGCACGGCATCCTGCATGCCAACGGCCGCAAGGAGAAAAAGCACCGCCAGACGGTCGACGCCGTGGCGGCGAGCCTGATCCTGGAGGGCTACCTCGGTACGCTGCGCTGAGGCGGGAGGCGAGACGATGCGAAAGAGAAACATCGCGGCGCTGCTGCTCATGGCGCTGCTGCTCACGGGCCTGACCGGCTGCGCGCAGCGGGGCGACACGTCGGGCGTGGAGATCGTCGTCGGCACGTCGGAGCGGTTTTCGGACGAAGATATCCGCGGCGCGATGGACGCGGCCATGCGCGCGTTTCACCGCGGACACAGTGGCTGCGCCATGGTACGCCTGGCGTACAACGAGACGTACCAGACGTGCTGGCTGGCCGGCGCGGGCACAGGGGACGACGGCGGCACGATCGTGCTGCTCGCGAGCGTGTATGCGCGCGACCCGGGGCGGCGCAGCGGCCTGACCGCCGGCGAGACCTATACCGACTGGCCCTTTGTGCTCGAGCGGCGCGGCAGCGGCTGGCACGTGGTCAGCAGCGGATATTGAAGATACAGCAAGGGCCAGTCGGAATGTCCGGCAGCGCGGTCAGATCGTTGCGCAGGTCGCCGGGCCGGAGCGGGGCGCGGCTGTGGATGGGGATGAGCGCGCAGTAGTGGTGCGGCGCGTCGGGCGCGTCGGTGTCCGCGATGCGGCTGATCTCGAGATTTTCGATCTGGACGCGGCGCTCACGCAGCAGGGCGAGCACGGACTCCATGCACACGGCGTGCGCGTACTCGATGTAGAGCGTGAGATCGGTGCTCTTGCTCGTGAGCTTGAACTCCAGCCGGATGAGCACCAGCTCGACCACGAGCACGACGAGCGTGGCAAAGGCCGCGCACTCGACATAGCCCGCGCCGCAGGCGAGGCCGATGATGGCCGCGGCCCAGAGCCCGGCGGCCGTGGTCAGGCCCTTGACGCGCTTGTCGCGCGTGACGATGATCGTGCCTGCGCCGATGAAGCCGATGCCGGAGATGACCTGCGCGCCGAGACGTGCGACGTCGGTAAACAAATGCAGGGAGAGCAGCAGGTACTGGCTCGTGAGCGTGGTGATGGCAGCACCGAGGCAGATGAGGATGTGCGTGCGGAAGCCTGCGGGGCGGCGCTTCGTCTCACGCTCGGCGCCGATCACGCCGCCGCAGACGACGGCCAGCGTCAGCCGGACGAGAATGGCCCAGAAGCTCAGGGTGCGGATGGGGTCAAAACAGTGCAGCATGGCACAGCCTCCTTTCTCAGATCTCTTCGATGAGGATCACGCCGTCGAGCGCCGACAGTTCCGCCAGCAGCTCGGGGTGGTCGCGCCGGTCGGGCAGCACGGCGCTGAACTGGCACAGGAAGTTCGGCAGCGCGGCCGAACCGCTGCGGTTGACCTCGAAGTCAAAAATGCGCACGCCCTGCGCGCGCAGGTGCCCGACGACGGTACCGAGCTTTTCCATGCTCTCGATCTCGAGGCTGATGTTCATGTGGTGTGCGCGGCGGGTCATGCGCCGCTCGAGCGGCGGCAGCGCGTACATACACGCGATCATGAAGAGCATGCTGATGAACGCGCAGGCATAAAACCCCGCGCCGATGGCAAGGCCCAGACACGCGCTCGCCCAGAGTCCGGCGGCGGTGGTCAGGCCCTTGACCTGCTGGCGGGCGGTGATGATGATCGTGCCCGCGCCGAGAAAGCCGATGCCCTTTGCGGCCTCGGCGCCGAAGCGCGACACGTCCTGCGTCGCGCCGATGCTCTCGGCGAGCGCGCGCCACGGTCCGTGGAGCATCTGGTCGAGCTGCAGGCTCAGCAGCACGGTGAGCGTCGCGCCGAGCGCCGTGAGCATATAGGTGCGAAAGCCGGCAGGGCGGTTTTTGCGCTCGCGCTCAAGCCCGATCAGCCCGCCGCAGAGCACGGCGAGGAGGATGCGCAGCATCATCGTGACGATATTCAGTTCACGCAGGTAGGAGAGTACGGACGCCATGGATGCGGTTCCTTTCTGAGTTGTTCACAGGCCGCCGCTGCGCGGCTTGCCGGTGCTGCCGCGCACGATCAGGCGGCTGCGATATTCCACGCGGTTGATCGGCTGATCCTCCCGATCGTTCGGCCCGCCCTCAATGCGCTCGAGCAGCAGGTTGAAGGCGCTCTTGCCGTGGCTGAAGGTGTTGTTGTCCACGCTCGTGAGCTGGATGCGCTGATAGCCCGAGCTCGTGACGTTATCAAAGCCGCAGAGACTGAAATCCTCCGGCACGCGGTAGCCCTCGCGCACGAGCGCGTCGAGCACGCCGTAGGCCACCATGTCATTGATGGCGACGATGCCGGTGATCTTGTCGTTGCGCAGACATTTATAGGCCAGCTCCATGCCCGAGCGGTACTCCAGGTCGGGCGTGGAGATCTCTGCCTCGAGCGAGTTGACGTGTGAGCAGATGGTCACGCTGCCCTCCGGACACCACATGCGGTAGGCCTCCTGCAGGCCCTGTGCGCGGCGCATGCGGGAGATGTGGTGCTCGTTGAGCGCCGTGGACAGGTAGGCGATGCGCTTGTGGCCGAGGCCGATGAGGTGCTTGGCCACGAGCTGCGCTGCGCCGAAGTTATCGACGTCCACGGTGTCGATGCCGCAGTCCGTGACGCGGTCGCCGACGGCGACGACGGGCACGCGGCGGCTCAGCTCGCGCACCTTGGCCGGCTGCGTCGGCGTCATGGCGAAGATGATGCCGGCCACGCGCGAGAAGTCGAGCGTGTCGAGCAGATGGCTCTCCGTGCGGGGGTTCCAGTAGGTGTTATAGATCGCGGTCTGGTAGCCGGCGGCGTGCGCTGCCGCGTCGATGCCGGTGATCATCTTGGTGTGGTAGGGGTTGGAGACCGACGGCGAGAGGACGGCAATCTGCTTGCCGGAGCAGCGGGCGGACGGCGTGCGGTAGCCGATGCGCTCGGCCTCAGCCAGAACGCTCGCCACGCGCTGAGAGGAAAAGCGCTCCAGCGATTTCCCGTTGAGAATCATGGAGACGCTCGCGGTCGAAACGCCGGTCGCCTCTGCAATGTCGCGCAGGGTGGGTTTGCTGCTCATAGGCACCTCCGGTGACAACACGAGAAGGGAGACCTTTGTGTTGAAAAATTAAGCATTTTTCGGTGAAAAATCGCGCTTTTGCCTTTGCAGTTTCACCAATTTCCAAGAGGAGTATATAGCGAAAACAGAAAAATGGCAAGGAAAATTTCCGTTCATGTTGACGGCATCGCACAAAAATGCTACCATTTTTCACAGAGGGCCGTTAAAATGACGGAGAAAAATTCAACGCTTTTTAAGCAGAAAGGAACTACCTTGAAGAAATTTGTTGCTATGCTTCTTGCGCTGGTCATGGTGTTCGCACTGTGTGCCTGCGGCAGCAACGGCGATAAGGCCGCTGCCAACAACAACGGGGATTATCACCTCGTCCTCAAACTCAGCCACGTGTTCGCTCCGACTGAGCAGCTCACGATCGAGATGCAGCAGGTCGCCCAGCGCATCAAGGAGCGCACCAACGGCGCGATCGAGATCCAGTGCTACGACTCCAGCCAGCTCGCCGTCTATAAGGACAACATCGAGCAGGTCGTCAACGGCGCCGACTGGATCGCCTGCGAAGACCCCTCCTACCTCGCCGACTACGACATCGACTTTGAAGCACTCATCGGCCCCATGATGTACAACAGCATCGACGAGTACTCCTACGTCTGCCAGTCCGATCTGGTAAAGGGTATGTGCCAGAAGCTCGAAGATAACTACGGCATCCATGTGCTCGCGCTCGACTTCAACGTCGGCATGCGCTGCATGCAGACCAACAAGGTCATCAAGACCCCCGCTGACCTCAAGGGCATGAAGATCCGCGTGCCCAACAGCTCCATGTACATCAACTGCCTCACGGCCATGGGCGCCACGCCCACCGGCATGCCGTTCTCCGAGACGATCTCTGCCGTGCAGCAGGGCGTCATTGACGGTCTGGAAGGCAACATGAACGCTTACTCCACCAACGGCAGCGCCGAGGTGTGCAAGAATATGTCCCTGACCAACCACCTTGTCGGCACCTGCGGCGCCTACATCAGCTCCAAGGTCTGGAACAGCATCCCGGAAGAGTACCGCACCATCATCCAGGAAGAGTTCACCAAGGGCGCTAAGGAACTGACCGACTTCACCAACGCCTCCTTTGCCGAGACGAAGGCCAAGCTCGAGAAGGAGCAGGGCTGCTCGTTCAACGAGGTCGACGTCGATGCGTTCCGCGCTGCCGTGCAGCCGGAGTTTGATCGCATGGTCAAGGAAGACGGCGTGACGCCCACCTTCTACGAGCAGGCGCAGGCCATCCTCGCCGAGTACCGCCAGGCCAACAAGTGAGCGCTGCGCGCTGACGGACGGCCGGAAGCCCCATACCGGCTTTTTGTGCCGGGTGTCCCGCACATGCTGCCGGACACCCGGCATTGCTGAGCAAAGCCACAGAAAGCAGAGGAAAGCAAATTTGAAAAATGCACTGAAAAATTTTGACGGGGTCATCGCGGGCGCGATGATGATCGTAACGATCCTGCTCGTCATCGTCAACGTGATTACGCGAAAACTGTTTAACTATATCATCATCTGGAGCGAGGAGATCGCCACCTCCTGCTTCGTGTACTCGGTGTTCATCGGCGCGGCCTATGCCTACCGCAAGCACCAGCACGTCGGCGTCGATCTGCTCGTGGAGCGGCTGCCGGCCGGCGCGCGCAGGGTCGTGCATCTGATCACCAACGCCCTGCTCGTGATCATCAACGGCTACATCACGGTGCTCAGCGTGCAGTTTATCCAGTCGTCCTGGATCAAGCGCATGCCGATCACAAAGCTGCCGTCCTCCGCGGTCAGCACGGCGCTGATCATCGGCTTCGGCCTGATGACGATCTATTCACTCGTCTTTTTCGTCAAAGACCTCAGGCGCAGCGGCAGCCACGGCGGGGAGGTGGACGCATGAGCACGTTCCTCTCCATCCTGCCGATCATCATCGCGCTCGTGCTGTATTTCACGGGCATCCCGATCGCCTACGCGCTCTTTGCCGCGGCACTGACCTACTTCGGCTTCATTGACACGACGACCGTGCCGTGCCTGCTGATGCAGAAATTCATCACGTCCACGCAGTCGTTCCCGTTCCTCGCGATCCCGTTTTTCATCATGTGCGGCTCGATCATGAACTACGGCGGCATCAGCGCGCGGCTCATGGACTTTGCCGACGCGCTCACCGGGCATCTGCCCGGCGGCCTTGCGCAGATCAACGTCCTGCTGAGCATGCTCATGGGCGGCTGCTCCGGCTCGGCCAACGCCGACGCCGCCATGGAGTGCAAGCTGCTCGTGCCCGAGATGGAAAAGCGCGGCTACGGCAAGGGCTTTTCCGCCGCGATCACGGCGGCGTCCTCGTGCGTCACGCCCATCATCCCGCCCGGGATCAACCTCATCGTCTACGGTCTGATCGCCGGCGCATCCGTCGGTCAGCTCTTTGCTGCCGGCTACATCCCCGGCCTGCTTATGGCTGTGACGCTGATGATCGCCGTGGCGATCATCTCCAAAAAGCGCGGCTACGCGCCGTCCCGTCCCCGCCGTGCGACGCTCGGCGAGATCGGCCGGCAGGCGCTCAAGTCCTTCTGGGCGCTGTTTTTCCCGCTGGGCATCATCATGGGCATGCGCTTCGGCATCTTCACGCCGACGGAAGCCGGCGGTGTGGGCGTGCTCTACTGCCTGATCGTGGGCAAGTTCGTCTACAAGGGCCTGAAAAAGGAGCACTTCATCCCCATCCTGCGCGAGACCATCTCCGGCACCGCCACCGTCATGCTCATCATCGTGTCGGCGACCGTGTTCGGCTACTACCTCAACTGGGAGAACATCCCGACCATGCTGCTCAACGCCGTGACGAGCTTTGCCAGCAACAAGTTCCTCGTGCTGCTGGTCATGAACGTTGTGCTGCTCATCGTCGGCATGTTCCTCGAGGGCGGCGCGGCGCTCATTATCCTCGCCCCGCTCATGGTGCCGATCGTGAAGGCCGCCGGGATCGATCTGGTGCACTTCGGCATCGTCTGCAACGTCAACATCATGATCGGCGGCCTGACCCCGCCGTTCGGCTCGATGATGTTCACCTGCGTGTCCATCACGGGCTGCAAGATGCAGGAGTTTATCAAGGAATGTGTGCCGTTTATCATCGCGCTGCTCCTTGCGCTGCTGCTGCTGACGTATATCCCCGGTATCACGATGCTGATACCGAATCTCATTTATTAAGGGAGACAATTGCATGAAAGTTATGGCACACCGCGGCTACAGCGGTGTATATCCGGAAAACACGATGCTCTCGTTCCGCGAGGCGGTCAAGGTCGGCTGCGACGCGATCGAGATGGACGTGCATGAGACGCGCGACGGCCGCCTCGTCGTCATCCATGACGAGCGGCTCGACCGCACGACCGACAGCACCGGCCGCATCTGCGATCACTCGTTCGCCGAGCTGCAGCAGGTCAACGCCGCCGCCCGCTACAAGGGCAAGTACGCGCCCGAGCACATCCCGTCGTTCGACGAGTATTGCGAGTGGGCCTCCGGCGAGTCCGTCGGCCACAACATCGAGATCAAGACCGACAAGATCTACTACCACGACATCGAGCGCAAGATCTGGGCGACCATCGAGCGCTACGGTCTGGAGCACAAGGTCATGTTCTCATCGTTCAACCACTTCTCGCTGCGCCGCATCCTCGAGATCAGCGGCAATGCGGTCGAGGTCGGCGCGCTTGTGCTCGAGGACAGCATCGGCGGCTTCCCCGGCTACTACTGCCAGCAGGCGGGCTTCGCCTGCTACCACCCGCCGATCGAGATCCTCACGGACGAAAACGTGCGCGACTGCAAGGAGCACGGCGTGAAGATGAACGTCTGGACCGTCAACGACATGGCCGGTCTGGAGCAGCTCCACCGCTGGGGCTGCGAGGGCATCATCACGAATTTCCCCGGCGTGGCCAGCGGCTGGCTGCGCGCGCAGGGTGAGTGAGCCGGACGCGGCGGAACCAAAAACGGATAAAAGAGGCGG
>OLRD01000782.1_pt1 | contig 23230 bp, 30 predicted proteins | sample 1672051 | NCBI WGS metagenome assembly OLRD01 (sample SAMEA3136640, study PRJEB25190) | human gut metagenome | biome: human gut; feature: human-associated habitat; material: faeces | place: Austria | collected 2013 | reverse complement strand
GCTGCCGAAAGTGGCAATGTAGGAAAGCACCAGAACATAGTACACGTTGGTAGCGTCGATAATCTGCGGGATGGAGTTAAGCACCGCCGTGACAATGCCATCTATAATCTGCGGGATTGCCGCCACAATAGCCGAGATGATTTCCGGCAGGGCCTCTACCAAAGAGGTCAATAGCTGGATGCCCGCCTCAATGATCTGCGGGATAGAGTCCAGCAGGAATGTGACGATGGCCGTAATGATCTCCGGCAGGGCTGCAATCAAAACGGGGATTGCGTCCAGAAGCCCCTGCGCAAGCCCGGTAATGAGCTGCAAGGCTGCGTCCAACAAAAGCGGCAGATTTTCAATCAGCGTTTGCGCAATCAGCATGACCGCCTGAACAATGGATGGGATCAATGTAGGCGCAGCCTGCGCCAAGCCCGTCGCCAATGTGGCAATCATCTGAACCGCTGCCTCCATGATTTGAGGCAGGCTCATTAAAATTCCCTGTACCAAGGTCAGCACTAATTGCAGCGCCCCCTCAGTCAGTAGGGGCAGGGCCGCCACCAGCCCATTGAGCAAGGTGAGGATGATATTTGTCGCGGATTCGATCAGCAGGGGCAGGTTCGTCATAATGGCCGAGCCGATGCTCGTCACAATGTTCATGCCCAGTTCGAGGAATACCGGCATCTTTTCCAGAATGATATTCAGGACACCCTCAATAGCGGAGCCAATAGCAAGACCGATCTGTTCAAAGTTCCCGTTGGCTGCGTTGATTTCGTTCCCCAGCGTAGAGAATACATCGGTGATCCCTGCCGACATCTCACTGGCCAAAGGCAGGAAAACGCCCTGAATAGAGCGTTTTGTCCCTTCAATGGCAGAGTCCAGATTGTCATACTTGATCTGGTTGATTTGAGAGAGGGCATCATAGGTGCGGCCTGCGCCATCTTCCATGCTGGCCAGTACCGGCAGGACGTTGGCCTGCAAATCCTCAAATTGCGTGCCGAATAGGTTGACCGCCGCCGTATTCTTGGCGATGGGGTCGTCCATATCGTCCAGTGCGTTGACGACCTCGAAAAATGCCTGCCGGGCGGTATCGCCGCCAGCGGCAAAGCGGGCCGCCATTGCGTCCGCATCCATCCCCAGCGCCTGAAAGGCTTGGGTGGTGGTGTCGCTGCCATCCTTGACGCGCAGGTTAAATTCCTTGACCGCATCACCCACCTTATCGATTGAAAAAACACCGGCCTCCGCACCGCTGATAAGGCCGCTCACAAATTCGTCGGCAGAGAGGCCAAGGGCAGCGTATTGCGCCGAGTATTCGTTCAGGGTGTCGAGTAGGTCGCCGTTCTGATCCGCACCGTTTTGTGCGCCCACCGCGATGATGTTATAGGCTTCTTCGGCAGTTACACCAAAGTTTTTCATCAGGGCGCTGGCTGCGCGGGCGGACTCCTGCAAGTCATAGCCAAAGGTGTCCCGAAGGGCAAAGCCGGATTCAGTGGCCTTTTGCAGATCATCATCCATAAGGCCGGTGGTTCGCCGGACAACTGAAAGCCCTTCCGCCACATCCTCCAAGCTGTCGCCGAAGTTGTTTGTATAGACCTTCCGGGCGGTTTCGCCGAGGGCCTCCAATTCTGCGCCGGTAGCACCGGTGGAGGCGGAAATCTGGTTGACCGCCTGATTGTACTCGTCGCCGAGCTGTACGAGGCCCACACCTGCGGAAATGGCAGCGGCTCCAATCGCCACCACAGCGGCAGCGACAACCGCACCGATGGTCTTAGCAATACTGCCCAGCTTTTCAAATCTGCCGCCTGCATCGTCAGCCTTATCCGCGCTCTCTACAAGGGAGTCCCCAAAATCATCGGCTTGGTCGCCTGCATCGTCCATGGCGTTTCCGGCTTCCTCCAAGGCCCGGTTATTATCCGCCAGCTCCCGCTCCATCTCATTGAGGGTGGCCTGCGCATTATTGAGCTGGGTTTGCCATTGCTTTGTGCGCCGGTCATTCTCTCCGAAGGAGTTTGTGGCGTTTTCCAGCGCCTGCTGCAAGGTGCTGATTTTCTGGCGCTGGGTATCAATTTCTTGATTGAGGACGCGGTTCCGGGCGGAAAGGGCCTCCACGGATTTATCCTGCTTATCAAACTGAGAGGCCACGAGGTTCATTTCCGAGCCAAGCACCTTAAAGGTCTGGTTGATTTCCGCCAAGGCCTTCTTAAATTCCTTTTCGCCTTCGACACCGATTTTCAAGCCAAAATTGTCCGCCACGGATACCACCTCCTTCCTCCGGCGAGGGCAGTCTTAAATTCCAGCCGGGATAATATCGTCAATGAACAGTTCCCGCTTGGGCTTGCTGATCCCGGTAAACTGCTTGTGGCACTCCCACAAATCCAGCAGATACCCGAAAGGCATCAGCCACGCTTCCTCCTCGGTGCGCCGCAGGGGAACCGTTGCATAATAAATCAGTCGGGTAAACAACTCCTCGTCGCTTACCCGACCGGCACGTTTTTTGGATCAGCCTCACTCTCGACGTTCCGCTTCGTACCCCGGAACATGGCCTCCATGATTGCGTCCTTGTAGGTCGCCAGCTCTAAGGGCGAAGTCAGAAGCTCGACCTCCTCCTCAGTGAGCAGGGGCTTCGGCTCGTCCTTATGGCGCAGGTTATAAATCAAAATGCTCTGATTTGCCATGAGGGCAATCAGCCAGATGATTTCATCCAGCGCCATCTCAAAATTTTCCGATTTCATCAGCTTGGTGCCGAGGTTTTCCAGCCCGCCGTATCGCTTGGCGATCTCTTTGGTGGCTCTGGTCGTCAGCAGCAGCTCGTATGTTTCCCCGCCGATCTGAATAGCGGCGGAGCGTTCATTCTGATCCATCATGCAACATCCTCCGTATAATCAGGCTCGTAAACCTCGGTGTACCAGCCGCTGATAACAGAAGCCTCCACCGCAGTATCATCCTCGTTGACCTCGGCCTTCCAAGGATGCTCGTTCTTACCATCCAGCTTATTGCGGCGCGTCACCGTTCCCTCAATGGTCGGGGTGGAAAATTCGATGCTGTCGCCCTTAGTCGTCAGGTTGGTGGAAGGCACCGCAAACTTCACCCGGTAAAGCCAGAAATAGCGGTAAGTGCCGTTTGCCTTGCGGGCGCGAAAGCCCACCGCCACAGGTGCGCCATCATTTTCGCTGGCAGAAATCAAAACGCCGTTTGCGTCAATCTTGGCCCCGGTAAGGGCCTCGGCAGCGGCCACGCCAATATCATCCACCCCGAGGGAAAGGGTGCCGCTCTTAAATTCCTTTACAATCTCCGCCGCGCCATCGTCGGCATACAGCGTGGCTTCATTCAGTTCGATGGAAAGTTCCGCTGTCATTGCCTTGGCCAGCATGACAGGGGTGCCGTATTCTTCGTCGCCGTTTTCATCCTCGGTGATCGGGGCATAAAACAGCTTGTCAAGGCCAATCGTCGCCATGTATTCAATCCTCCATTCCGTAATGTTTCGCCACATCTATGGCGTAATGGTGAAAGCCGGTGTCGTCCTCATGGCCGATATACCGGCGGTCAGTGATAACAAAATCCGCACCCAGCAGGGCGCGGATCATCGCATTTTTCTGTTTGGTGTAATTCCCCTTGTTGAAATAGGACAGCCGGGCCTCCTGTATGTCATAGAGCGGGGCGTTATCCGCATGGAGGCCAAAGCTGTCCCCGAGAGGTGTAATCACCAGATATTCGTCCGGCGGAGTATCGCTGAAAACGCCGGTTTCTATGGGTATCCCCAAAGGCAGCAGGCAGGTATTCAAATCTTCCAACAGGCTCAAATTTTCTCCACCTCCTGCTCAAACGTCCGCTTCATCGCCTCAATGCAGGGAGCGCGGGAAGCGGTACGGGCGGGCTTTAAGAACGGCTTTGCAGGCTGGCCGCTCTTGCCATATTCCAGCACGTTGGCGATCATGGCGTTGCTGCGGCCATCCGAGCGAGGCTCGGAAAACCCCACCTTCACGTTATAATTGCCCTCCCGGTCAATCTTGGCAGGGGAAACGCCGAGGGCCGATACCAGCTCGCCGGTAGAACGGGACTCCTCTTTGGTATCGCGGCCAATGACCGCCTGCAAGTTGGAGCGCACCTTTTCCAGAACGACCTCGCCGCCAGCTTCCAGCACTTTTGGAAGGATCTCGTCGGTTTTATCTCCCAGCCGGGAGAGCTTTAAGAGGAAATCCTCCGGCATTTTAATCTGTACCTTAGCCATTTGCCGCCACCACCTTTTTCGCTAAAATCTCCACATACATCCCGCGCCCCTTTACATCTTCCACACTGGTAATGTCATACCGGCAGCCTTCGCAGAGCAGGAACAGCTTGGTAGAAACCTCCATTCCGGGAATGGCCCGGAAGCGGAACAGGTCGGTGGCCTCCGAAAAGGCCGCCCGGTTGGCCCACCGCTCGCTGCCATGGCGGGCTTCGTGATAGGCGCGAACCTCCGCCAGCACTTTATCCTGCTGCGTGGCAAAACCTTCTGCGTCCTTTACCGCCTCAGTGGAAAGGAGCTGCACCGGGGTGCGCATTTTTCCGTAAGACATAGGCTACACCTGCCATTCCCGGTCAAGCCGCAGCAACAGGTTCACCGTATTCCAAACCTGCTGCCCGGCCTGCACATTATCTGCGAAGAAGCCGCCTGTTGAGCCATCCCGGCTTTCGTAGAAATGAGAGGACAGCATGATAACAGCTTGTTCTGTGGTGGGCGGCATAGGATTGTCCGCATAATGCCCGGAGGGGATATGCTGGTAACTTTCCGCATAGGAAACGGCTGCCCGGATGTATCCCCGGAGCAGCTCGTCGTCCTCGTCATGGGAAAGGATCAGGTTGTCTTTGACTTTTTGGAGCAATTCGTCCATGCCGCCACCTCCTTATCAATCGGCAGTCATAAGGCCCGCCGCCTTCAACTTGGCGAGCAGGCCGTTAAAATCCGTAACAAGGGCTGCCACCTCTGTCGCCACACTATCAACCTGATTGGCCGCTTTAGGAATAGTGGGAACAGTGGGATAGGTAGGGACATACAGGTTGCCCCCACTATCTACCTTGACGGGTACAGTATCCCCATCGGCCTTGGCCTGCGCCTTAACACCGCCAAGCGTAGTCGCCGAAGCTACAGGCAGTGTGTAGCTTTCACCGCCGGGTAAGCCAGTGACAGTGGCACCTTCTTTAATTTCGAGGGTGCCGCCGATCACCCATTTATCGCCGCCCTGTTCTGCATAATTCTTTCCGTTGTAGCTCATCTGCCAGCCCTCCTTACGCAGCCTTCTGCTGCAAGACCTTCACGGCTTCGGGCAGGATCAGCTTACCATCCACGCGCTGGGAGGCAAGGAAGCCCACCTGCCCGGTAGTAGCGTACAGCTCGCCGAGGCGGCGGAAGGAGCGGCCCTGACGGTCGGCCACCCAATAATAAGACAGGTCGCCAAACAGGATGGATTTTGCACTGGCCGCCATGGCGGGCATAAAGGACGAGGTATAAACCGGACGTCCCAGCAGCATATCCGGGGTTCCGGCAGTCAGGGAGGGCTGCCAGAGGTACTGGCCGTTCCCGTCTTTGAGCTTCCTAAGGGCCTTCACGGAAGAATCGTTCATCAGGAAAACGGCGTTCTTGCGGTAAGGCGCTTTCAGAGAGTAAAACAGGTCGAACACCTCGTCCGCCGTAAATGCGGTGGCGGAGGCAGCAGTTACGCCGATTTCCGCGCCGCCGCTTGCGGCCAGAACGCCCAGCGGCTTGCCGGTGCCATCGCCGGTAAAGAAGGCTTCCTCCTCCTTGTTACCAATACGGCGAGCAAACTCACGAGAAATATAGGCCTCCAAATCGAAAACGCTGTCGTTCAGCAGCTCCTCGGACACCTTCACCAGCGTTGCCAGCTTGTAGGCCCCGATGGAAACCTGCGAGAAAGCGTCGTCGCTCTCCGGGATCGTCCCTTCCTCGTCCACCCACGAAGCCGTACCCTTGGATGCCACCACCGGGATTTTACGGTCGCCGGAGCTGGTCTGGATCACATGGGCCAGTGTACGGAAAATGTTCTGCTCCTCCAATGCCTCCACCAGAGTGCGCTCAAATTCATCCGGCACCAGATAGCCGCCCTCGGAGTCCGTACCGATCTGCAGGGCGTTCAAAATCTCGTGGGAAGGCATCTTGCTGCGCATGGCGTTCCAGAAAGAACGGCGGTATTCCGCAGAAGCGCGGCCAGTCTTTTCCTCACCGGCAGGAGCCGCAGGCTTGCCAGTCAGCGGGGTGTTGACCGGCTTAGAAAGCTCCGCATCCAGAGCGGCCTGCCGTTCCAGACGGTCAATCTCCTTGCCGAGATTTACCACATCGGCCTCCATCTTTTCATAGGTCGCCACATCCTCGGCGGCCAACAGGCCATCCGCACCACGCTTGGCATCCAGAAAAGCCTTCGCCGTTTCCCACGCCTTTGCGCGCTTCTCGCGCAGTTCCAGAATCATGTTCATAATAAAGTCCTCCTTAAAATTTCAATAAATTAAGCCGCTGGTACAGCGGCTCGGCAGGTTGTTTCTGTTCGGTTTTCGTATGGGGCAGCTTGTTCAGCAGCCGGTTTGTCACCGCTCGCCGCGAGAACGCATAGCTCTCCGGTTCGGGAGCGGGATCTTCCTTCGCGGTGAACAGGAGGTCGTCCGCAAAGCCAAGTTCCACGGCTTTGTGGGCAGACAGCCATGTTTCCGCATCCATGAGGTGTGAGAGCCGCGCCCTCGACAGCCCCGTTTTGATTTCGTAGGCATTGATGATCGACTCCTTTACTTCGTCCAGCATGGCGATGGCCTTCTGCATTTCCTCAGTGTCGCCAATCGCCACTGTCAGGGGGTTATGCACCATCATCAGGGCGGTGGGAGCCATGAGAACCGTCGTTCCGGCCATGGCAATGACACTGGCGGCACTGGCGGCGATCCCGTCAATCTTCACGGTTACAGCGCCCTTGTAGTCCATGAGCATACTGTAAATCTGAGAAGCGGCCACGCAGTCACCACCCGGCGAGTTAATCCAGACGGTAATATCGCCCTCACCGGCCAGAAGCTCCGCCTTGAAGGCGGCAGGGGTAATATCATCGTCAAACCAGCTCTCCTCGGCAATGGTGCCGTTAAGGTAAAGGGTGCGGCTCTCGTCTGAGTTCCGCACCCAATTCCAGAATTTATTCACTTGTCTGTTCCTCCGTTTCTGTTGGATTTGTTGCGGCGGCTCCGGCAAAGGCCCCGGCATCACTGAGCTTCGTCATGGAGCCATTTACCAGATACAGGTCGCCGCCTTCCTCGGCGGGGATACGGTCGAGGTTTTCCAGCTCTCTTATGTCGTTGGCGCTCATCCAGCCATTCTGGCGGGCCACTGCATAGCCGTTCATGCGGCTGGCGTAATCGCCTCGCAGCAGGCCCTCCACATTGAAGCGGATAAAATACTCCCGTTTCTCGCTGTCGGAAAACAGGCGGCGGGCCATGCTCTGTTCCCAGCGCATAAGCCACGGTTCGAGGGTATATTTCACAAATTCCAAGCTCTGCTGCTCGATGTTGGAAAAGCTGGATTTTTCCAAATCCCCGACCATGTGGGGAGGCACCCGGAAAATGCGGGCGATCTCATTGATCTGGAATTTCCTCGTTTCCAGAAATTGCGCCTGCTCCGGGGAAATGCCGATGGGCTGATATTTCAGGCCCTCCTCCAAAACCGCGATTTGATGGGAATTTGCACTGCCGCGAAAGAGCTTGTTCCAGCTTTCCCGCACCTTATCCGGGTTTTTCAGTACGCCGGGATGTTCCAGCACACCGCCGGGGGCTGCATCGTTGGCGAAAAACTTCGCGCCGTATTCCTCGCAGGCAATCGCCATCCCCACCGCGTTCTTTGCCATGGCGATGGGGGAATAGCCCACGATCCCGTCATAGCCGAGGCCGGGAATATGAAGCACCTGCTCCGGCGGCAGGTAAATCTGCCCGGTTTCATCATCCACCGGGGAATCGTCCGAACCACGGGTATAGAGGTAATAAATCTGTCCCTTGCTGTCCCGGTCAACGGTCATCTTGGTGGGCATCAGCGGATAGAGGCCGATCACCTCGCCCTTGCCATTCCGAATGATCTGCGCGTAAGCGTTCCCGTATAGGAGCAGGTGTCCCATCAGGGTTTCTCGGAAATTGAACGAGGTCATTTCCGGGTTCGGCTCGTCGTGCAGCAGCCGGTAGAGAGGATGATCGAGGGCCTTTACCTTGCTCCCGTTTTCACCGTAGCGGTACACATGGAGCGGAAGGCCCGCCACCGCTTCGGAGAGAATACGGACGCAGGAATACACGGCTGTCATTTGCAGCGCGGTGCGCTCATTCACCGGCTTGCCGCTGGTGGAGCCGCCAAAGAAAAAGGAAAAGCGGCTGCCGCCCAAGGTATCCTGCGCCCGGCGCAGTTCCTCCGGCTTATCCCGCGAATGGAAAAAACGGCTGAAAACACTCATAGCAACAAAAGCCCCCTTTCATCGTAGATAGAAGCGCCGGTATCCCCACCGCCTCGAATGGCCCGGTCAAGCGCCATGATAGTCGCCACCGCACCGTCAATCTTTTCTGTGGATTTTTCCTTATCCGGTTTCACATTGCCCGCCGGATCGGTACGGACATGGATGTTGTCCATCATCCACCGCAGAACCGGGTGGCCGCCATGGGCGAGCTGTTCATCCAAAGTCAGGCGCATCAGCTCCTTGGTGGGTGGGGACATATCTTTGAAGCCCTGCCCGAAGGGAACCACCGTAAAGCCGAGGCCCTCCAAGTTCTGCACCATCTGCGTTGCACCCCAGCGGTCAAAGGCAATTTCCCGGATGTTGTACTTTGCGCCCAGCTCGTCAATGAAGGACTCAATGAAGCCATAGTGGACGACATTTCCCTCGGTGGTTTTCAGATACCCTTGCTTTTCCCACACGTCATAGGGAACGTGATCCCGGCGCACCCGCAGGTCGAGATTGTCCTCCGGTATCCAGAAGAAAGGCAGGATCACATATTTGTCGCCTTCATATTCCGGCGGAAATACCAGCACGAAGGCGGTAATATCCGTGGTGGAGGAAAGGTCAAGGCCGCCATAGCACGCCCGGCCTTGCAGGGCCTCCGGGTCTACCGCAAAGGCGCACTTATCCCACTTTTCCATGGGCATCCAGCGGACAGCCTGCTTTACCCACTGGCAGAGCCGGAGCTGCCGGAACAGGTTCTCCTCGGCGGGATTCTGCCGGGCGCTTTCGCAGGCCGCTTCCAGCTTTTCTATATCCACCGTAATGCCGAGAGAAGGATTGGCCTTTTTCCAGACCTTCGGGGAAGTCCAATCATCGGCCTCATCCGCGCCATAGATCACCGGATAAAAGGTGGGGTCGATTTTCCGGCCATCCAGAATATCCCGCGCCTTCTGGTGAACCTCATAGCAGATGCTGTTCACGTCATTGCCCGCTGTGGTAATGAGAAAATAGAGAGGCTGCTTTCTGGCGTCGCCGGAGCCGTGGGTCATAACATCATAGAGCTGCCGGTTTGGCTGGGCGTGCAGCTCGTCAAATACCACCGCATGGACGTTGAGGCCATGCTTGGTGTATGCCTCTGCGGAAAGTACCTGATAGAAGCTCCCCAGCGGCTTATAGATCAGGCGTTTCTGCGACAACACCGGCTTGATGCGGGATTTGAGGGCCGGGCATTGCTCCACCATACCGCAGGCCACATCGAATACGATGGAAGCCTGCTGCCGATCAGAAGCGCAGCCATAAACCTCGCCGCCGTATTCCATGTCGCCGCAGGTAAGCAACAGAGCCACCGCAGCGGCCAGTTCGGATTTTCCCTGTTTCTTGGCAATCTCGATGTATGCGGTATTAAACTGGCGGTAGCCGTTGGGCTTTACAATGCCGAACAGATCCCGGATAATCTGCTCCTGCCAGTCAATGAGTTCAAAGTTTTGTCCGTACCACTCGCCCTTGGTATGTTTCAGGCAGCCGATAAAGGAAACGGCCAGATCGGCCAGCTCCCGGTTATAGGCCGAGCCTTCCGCCATGAAACGGGTGGGCTTGTATTTCTTTAATTTGCGTATATCCGCCGCCTCCTTTCTCACGGCAACAAAAAAGGAACCTCCCCCGGTATGGGGAAAGTCCCTTAAAGATAATTTTTAAGTTTCAAGTACCGGTTCTATTTCCCGGCTTCGTACAGAACCGCTCTGGCATAGGTGATGCGGATGATCTCCTGCGGGTAATATTCTGCGTGCCTGCCGAACCGCTGCTCGAATTTCCGACGATCCGCCGCCACAATATTCCAACTGCTGTAATAGTTCTTACAATCGCGGCGCAGCTCCTGCGCCTCCGCCTTGAAAGAAAACTCCTCGCCATCCTTGCAAATGGTGACGTTCACCGTCTTGGCAGAGGTGGTATTCATGGCAGCCATGATTTTCTTGACGATATGTACCGGGTTGTCCCTATCGTCCACAAGCGCCTGGTATTCCGCCAGCTCCACGTCATTGCAGAGGAAGTCAAAGAGCATTTCTTCCTGATTGCCCTCCATGTAATCTGTGGCTTCTTTGGAGGCATAGCCCTGCGGGTCTAAAATATAGGAAAGCAAAGAGTCCTCCGTCCAGTTTTCCGCTTCATAGAAGCACTGGAATGAGGGCGGCTCATATTCCGCAACGTCCAGAAAACGCTCACGAGCCTTACTCTTTGCATAATAGTCCTGTTCATTTTTCAGTTTCCGAAGCAGCTCCGGGTCGGATAGCTCCGTGATTTGAAGGTTGCGCCTATCGTTGGCAACAGCGGCCTCTACCAATCGCCGGACAGCCTGTTGCAAATTTTCCCGCAACTGGCCTGCGCTGCGCTCCTGTGTATCCTCACCGGCCAAGCCTTGCACATCGTATTGTGCGTCATACAGCTCGCCATCCCTCCGGCAAAAGATACCGGCATATTTGAATGTGCCGCCACGGGCCAGTCCCTTGCCGGAGTATTGCCGCTGGCAGTAGAGGTAATCAAAATCCTCGTTCTTTTGCACTCGGACAAAGTAGTAGGTTGTGCCTGCGTTTTCAATCATGCAGGTGTGGCTGCCAGCATGGCCGAGCCAGCTTAGAAAATCTTTATTCATGGCTCTTACTCCTTCCCGCATAGTCCAGATGCTTGCATTGCTCCACCGTAGCTGCCTGCATATCTGCAAGCAGGGTTTCAAATTTACCTCTGGCAATCACCAATTTCATAGTAACGCTTTCAAAGGGGAAATAGGCTTCCTCTGTGGGGTCATATCGGCATACCCACCATTCATCGCCGCCGTTGACCTGATTACAAAAAAACAAATCCCGGTAAACTACACCCTGCCGGATGCTCCAGTTGCCATGCTCAAAGAATAACTTCAACATGGCAATGTCCTCATACTCGTAAAAGGTATAGGGGCTGTCTGCCTCCAAACACGGATCGTCCATAAAGGCAAGGCCGTGTCGTTTCAGCCAGCAGTTCCGTTGGCAGAGAGCCACCAGTTTGTCATGCAGTTCTTGGGATATGGGCTTTCTTGCTGCCCGCATGGGGCCGTATGTTTTCTCATATTCTTCTCGAAAGTTACTCATAGCCGCCCCTCCTTACAGCTCATACCCGGCGCACCGGAGGATTTCCCGGATGGCGTTGATTGCCCGCTTGGGGCTGGAATAGTCGCGGGTGCCAAGTGCGCGCCCGTCCTCGAAAAGCTGGATGATCGGCACCCCATAGCTGATGTGCGCCATGATTTTATAGGTGCTTTCCATGGGGCCATAGAAGGCCACCTCGTCCGTCCGGTGCCAAGTGCGCTGGTAGATAAAGCTCCCGTCGTAGGTAGTCGCTCCGAGGTACTGGAAGCCATGCTCCCGCATAAGTTCCTCAAAGGCCGCCTGCTTCATTGCGATTGTCTGTTTCATGGTGAAACCTCCCTTGTTTGATGTGGTCAGAGATTACTCTGGAACACCTCAAAAGACAAGGCTCACCAGCGAAAAAAGCCCGTTTCCGGGCCTTTTTCTTTTGGAATATCAGCCGCTCATTTTGGCCGAGGGATACTTCGCCAGCAGCGTTTCCCACGGATCGGCAGCACCGGAGGCGGCCACCTCCATCACCGCAAGGAACGGGAAGCAATAGAGCGACATCCCGGCCCCGGTGTCCTCGTTGACCCACACCTGATTTTCAGGGACATTTACCACGATGAAGCAGGAATAGCCGGTGTCCTGATTGTCGGCGATGTTCCGCCATTCCGCCTCGGAAATCTGTGCGGCCTGCGGTATCCGCTTGTGCAGCGGCAGAGGCGCGTGGCCCGCTTCACCCCGGTTTTCATCGAGAAAGCGGACAAAATCCGCGAAGCCATGTACCAAAGGGCTGGTAAAATAGCGGGAAGTCCCGCCACCTTGTATCTCAAAAGCGCATCCTTTATTCTTCATTTTCTGGCACCTCCACAAAATAAAAATGCTCCAAATCCTCGGAGGTGAAGCCGTGGCATAAAAGAAACGCCTCCGCCTCGGGCTGATTTTGAAAAATCCGGGTTTTGCCGGTATCATCCAGCAGGTATTCCAGCGCCTCGTTAAGCGTGATCCCGTCCACCGGACGGGCCACCATGACAGGCGGCAGATAAAGCGCGTCCTGTTCCTCCACCTCGAAAGAATAGAAATCCTCGTCGCAATGAAAGCACTGATAGCAGTACTCCGGGTTGTCGGAGTCGTACACAGGCCTGCCGCAGCGGCGGCAAATCATATCTGTGTTTTCATACCAGCGCCCTTCATGGAAGATCCCACTCATTCAAAATCACCGCCTTCCAAGATGCGGATTTTGTCCGCACCATAGGCCACGCCCAGCCCGGAACCGCAATCCCATTTTACATGAACCGTGGCTATGTCGTCCACAAATTCCACCGTCCCCCGGTCGCCGGGCTTTAACCGGCTGTATGGGTCGTCCATGAAAACCAGCTCCACCCGCGTTCCCTTGGGGTAGCGGGCACGAACAGCCTCCACGATTTCTTTTCTTGGGAACCTCATTGCATCCGCCTCCTTTCCCGGTAAACATTCTCGGACAGGAAGGAGCCAAGAAAGGTTTCTGCGCTGTCGAGGCCTTCCCATGCTTTCTCGGCAAACAGAGCCTTGGATACCCGGCCCCAAAAGATAGCTCGCCGGATCGCACCGGCCTGCCGGGCCGCTTTCTGGATAAACCAGCGGAATTGTGCCACGGGAGCGGCCCCTGCCTCAAAGGGCGGCATGGATACGTCCTGCTGCCCGCATACCCGGCAAAGGACGATGCCCAGCCATTCCGTCACATATTCCGCGTCGGCAATATCGCTGCCGTTTACCCGCAAGCAGTCAACCGGCACCCTTTGCAGCCTTCGCGCCATTCGGCGCACATTGCGCAGGCTGCGGAGCGCAGTTTGTAAATCGTCCTTACTTCCCATAGGCCGCCTCCTGCATAAGCCGGCAGGTACGGAGCGGGTTTATTGAGCCGCAGTACAGACCGTCAGCCGTATCAAATACCCGGCCCCAGCCATCGGCTCCGACCTCAACCTTTGCCCGGAAGGCTTCTCCGCCGTTCCATTTCAGAACCGTTTCAAAAGTTTTCTTTGCCATGGTGTCAAACCTCCTTAAATTTGGTGTGACACAGATTACTCTGGACGGTGGTGAAAGACAAGGCTCAAACGTATTTTTTCATGCGCCGGGCCTTTTCACCGGTAAATTGCTCCCAGCGCAGGACGGTCAAATCGCAGTTCAGGGGATCGCTGTCCATGGCAAAACAGCGCCGCCCGCTTTGTTCGGCAGCAATCAGCGTTGTGCCGCCACCGCAAAATGGGTCAAGGATCAGGCCGCCCGGATCAGAGTGCATCTTAATACACCGCCAAGGCAGCTCCACAGGAACCGGCTGCGGGCCAGCGGTCTGCTCCGGCACAGAAATCTCCCATACACCCGTATAGCCCCACTTGCGGCGCTCCTCTTTGGTAAGGCGTTTCACAAAGCGGTAACTATGGGCGGCGAAGGCGGACACCCAGCCGTATTCCTGCTGGTTTACTTCCTCGGCATCGTCCCCGGCAAAAGCCGCCAGATATTCAAACTGTTTCTGCGGCTTGTTGCTGTTCTGGTGGGCGGAGCCTGCGCGGGCCAGCAAGCCCTGCCGTTTCCAGACGCGAATCCAAAGCGGGCGGAAATTGCAATCCTCAAAGAGCTTCATGCTGTAAAGACCCACGGGCTCCATGTACTGGGTGCCGGTAGTGAACAGGTCGTCCATTTTCCAGCAGACAATCTCCGCATGGCGGCAGAGATTCGCCGTCGCTGCGCCCAGCCGTTCCAGCCATGGGGCCAGACCATCCTTCCGGTAGTCGGCCAGTGCAATGAGGGGCGGAGCCGTAAAGGCACAGGCGGCCCGCTCGTTCCCACAAAGCCGCGCCATATCCTCAGCAGAAGCGGGATCACCGCAGAGAAGGCGGTGGTTCCCAAGCTCCCAAAGGTCGCCGGGCTGAGTCGTGGCCCCGCCAGCCGCCGCAATGTCTGCCGCCGCTTCCTCTTGGTTGAAATCATCCTGTACGGCCTCGGCGGAGTAAAACTTGTTCATCAAAGCGTCGATTTCCTCGGCATCGAAGCCGGTAAAGGAAACGTCAAAAGCGGAGGCATCCAGTTCGGCAATGACCTCGGCCAGCTTCGCCTCGTCCCAATCGCCCTGAATACGGTTGAGGGCGAGGTTCAGAGCCTTTTCTTTTTCCGGCTCCAAATCCACCACAACGCAGTCAATCTCTGTTTCGCCCATATCCAGCAGCACTTTCAGCCGCTGGTGGCCGCCCACAACATTGCCGGTGGCCCCATTCCAGACCACCGGCTCTACAAATCCAAACTCCTCAATGGAGCGTTTCAGTTTTTCATAGTCCTTGTCGCCGGGCTTCAAATTCCGGCGCGGGTTGTATGCTGCCGGGTTCAGCCGGTCAGCACTCACTTTCTGTATCTGCATTTTCTATCTCCTCTGGGTTTGCCCCGCATATCGGGCAGGGGATTTGTTCGCCCTGCATGAAATAATACTTTTTGCATACTGGACAAAAATCAATTTCATAAGTAGCCAAAAGTTCCGATTTTAGAGTTTCAGGGCTTTGCCAGTCCACCATTTCAAAGAGGAATTCAGCCAGTTCCTCCTGCCCGTTACACATAGCCAGAAAATCCTGCCGGGTATATCCCTCGTCGGAAAGCTCCGGCACATAGCATACCTGCTCCGGGTGGAGGCGGAAGGCTTCTTCGTCCTTGAAAATCCAGCCCTGCCGGTAATATCCCCGGTCAATGACGGCTTCCTGATCCTCGGTTTCTGGTGTATAGCTGCCAATCTTCAAATAGCTTTCGCCCATATCAAAATCCCTCGCTTTCAGAATGTGACGACAGATTACTCTGGACACCGCCAAAAAGCAAGGGCGTTATTTTTGGAGCGCGGAGGACGGAGTTGAACCGCCGCTTCCCACCGGTTGGTGGGCGGTCTGCCGTTAGCCTACCCGCGCATAATGGCCGGAGGTCATTCCTCCGGCGTAACCTTGCTGTGCCGCTCGGCAAAGGTGATTTTCTCACCCTTATACATTCCAGCGCCCAGCTCGTCGATTTTGGAGAATGGGATCTCCGGCACCGTCAAATCCTTGCGTTTCGATTTGTCGATGAAGTAAATGTACCGGAGCTGAAAGCCGGGGATCGGGGTGGCCCCCACATAGTCCAGATACTTCTTGAAATTATAGGTGCCGCCCGTCACATCGAAGAAGGTAAGTCCCCCCAGCTCCTTGCGGGGAGAAGTGGGATTGCTCGCCAGCGTCATTTTATGGACGCGGGTGCCATCGGGCAGCTCCGCAAGGTTCAGATTTTCCTTGATACCGGTCAGGACAAAATTGCTGGCCCGGTAGATCGTACCGTCGCCGCAGGAGCAGGCATCGGCGAAGCTGATAACCCACTTAATCTGCGGAGCGTATTTCTTAATGAGCCGCAGGCTCATGGAAATGGCCCGGCTCTCAGAATTGCGGGGAAGGTAGCTGTCAAAGGCCATCCGGTTCAGTTCCAGAAATTCATTCCAGCCGGTATCCTTTACCAGACCGATGATTTTTGACTTATCGAGGCTGGGGCCATAGCTCATAACCCCGTGAAGGTTCCCTTCCAGAAATACGCCAAAGTGGAGCGTGCTGTTATTCACGACCTTGCCGCTGTAATGATGCGCCTTCATAAACGGGGTCGCCACCTTGGTGGGGATCACCCGCATCACAATTTCTTTTGCCCGGCCCATTGTCCGCCTCCTTTCCCACATGGCGCTCGGCCAGCGTGATTTTTTCGCCCTTATACATCCCAGCCCCCAGCTCATCGATCCGGGAGTAAGGGATTTCCGGCACCGTCAAATGGCGGCGCATGGATTTGTCGATGAAGTAAATATACCGGAGCTGGTAGCCAGGCAGCAGGACACCGCCCGCAGCCTCCATGTATTTCTTCCACGCAAAGCCTCCGTCCGTCACATCGAAGAAGGAGCGCCCGCCCAGCTCCGGGCGGGGAGCCTTGGGCCGGGATTCCAACGTCAGCTTGTGGATTTTGCTCCCGTCCGGTAAAAGGCAGATGGCCTCGTTTTCCTTAATGCCGGTGAGGACAAAATTGCTGGCCCGGTAGATAGCCCCGTCGCCGCAGGAGCAGGCATCGGCAAAGCTCACGATCCACTTCACATGGGGCGCGTACTTTTTCAAAAGCCGGATGCTCAGAGAAATGGCCCGGCTCTCGGAATTGCGCGGGAGGACGCTGTCAAAGGCCATCCGGTTCAATTCCAGATATTCGTTCCAGCCGGTGCCTGCCACCAGCGGCAGGATTTTGGATTTATTGAGGCTCGGCCCGTAAGACATAACCCCATGGAGCCGCCCATCCAGAAATACCCCGAAGTGCAGGCAGCTATTATTCACCACAGTGCCGCTGTAATGGTGGCGGCGCACAAAAGGATTTGCCACCTTGCCGGGGATCACTTTCAGACTAATTTCTTTTGCTCTGCCCATTGACGCACCACCTCATAGACTCCGTTGCCCTTGTGGTTTTCGTTGCCGAAGGTTTCTTTCACCTCGCCATGGGTGTGGACGTAATCAATACAGGCAAGGATCAGCTCGGCCTGCTTGTCGTGCAGGGTCAGGCTGATCTGCTGATAGGGCTTTTTCTCGCCGGAGTCCAGCGTAAATTCCTCTCCAAATTCGTCCTCCGAGATGGTTTCAAAACCGAAGGGACTCAAATCCTGCGCAATATCCGCCAATTCCAGCGGCAGCAGGTCAATGTCCCACTCGGCCAGCTCGCCGACCTTGTTATCCACCAGCCGGAAGGCTTTGATCTGTTCCTCCGTCAGCTCGTCGGCTATGACGCAGGGGACGGAAGAAAGGGCCAGCTTTTTCGCCGCCTTGAAGCGGGTGTGGCCGGTGATAATTTCATGGTCGGCGGAAATCACCAGAGGGACGAGAAAGCCGTACTGCCTGATGCTTTCCGCCACCGCATCCACGGCCCCGTCATTCTTTCGCGGATTGTTCTTGTATGGGTGAACCTCCCCCAAGGGGAGCTGTATGATATTCATAAACGACCTCCTGAATAAAATTATGTTTTAACCGCCGCGCCGGGCAGAAAGCAGGCGCTCCATCATATCGTCGTGCGGGGTGGCTCCTTTGTACTCGGTGGAGCAGTTCTCCCGGACGACCTGATAGATTTGGAACCACAGGTTGTTGGCCTGCTTGGAAAAGCTCTGGCTCATGGAAACATAGGGCGAGGGAATGGCGTTCCCCGTGGTGGGGTGCTTTGCCAGAAAGCCATACTCGGTGATACATTCCTCGCACTGTATCCAGCGGGAGATTGCCATGGCGTACTGCTCCAAAATCTGAGCGGGTATCAAATGGGCGCAGCCCCGCTCATGGAGCCACGTCCATGTGCGCTCATAGACCTCAACCGCCAGCAGCTCTTTTCCGTTCTTCTGCCGCGCCGCCAGATAGTCGCGGGGCGGCGGCATCGTTTCCCCTTGGAGGTCGGCGGTATCTGTAAACTCCATGACCGTCAATTTCCGTTTCCCCGGATTGCCCTCGACCAGCTTATCCGACAGCGCCTTTTTCTTCTGTCCAGCGCCGATACGAGCGCCTCCGTGGCCGTTTGCCATGGCCGCCACCTCCTCTCTTTGAAATTGCGGGGTATATACCCCACTTGAAAGCGCGATTTTTCGCGCGATAGCCCACGCCCGCTGCCCGCCGCGCCGGACGTAGAGATTTTCTTACCCCCGGAGGGGCAACAAAAAACCACCGCCCGCATGGGCGATGGCCGCAGTTTTTAGTTTTCGTATGGCGGCAGGTTTTCCAGATAGGAAACCAGCTCGTCTATCAATGCTTTGTGCCGGGCCTCCGGCTCAATATCCCAGCCCCGGTCATAGTTCATAAGGGTGGTGCGGGAATAGCTCCGGCGGCCCTGCCGTTTGGCATCGTCCCATACCATGAGCTTGCTGATACGGCCCTCATTGATACCATACACCGATGGCTCGTCATAAACAGCCGCCTGAAAATGGTGGCCTTCAACCGTACCTTCCAGCCAAGGATAATGATTGAGCTTTTTGCTTGTGATCTTCATTGTGGGTTCCTCCTTGTTTGATGTGAGCACATCTTAGCGGAACACCGGGTGATTGCAAGCTCTATTTGCCTTATTTCTCAAAAGAATTTCAGCCCCACCGGCCACCCTCGCGGGCCGTAATCTCTGAATGGCACCGCTTACATAGGGCCATGAGATTGCTTTCTACATGGGTGCCGCCTTTGGACAGCGGCAGGATATGGTGGACTTCCTCAGCAGGGGTAATCTTACCGGCCCGCTTGCATTGCTCGCACAATGGGTGGGCTGCGATATAGCGGTCACGAATCCGCTTCCATGCGCGGCCATACCGGCGCTTGCTGGCCGGATCGCGCTGGTGCTTGTTGTAATGCGCCGTGATGATTTTCTGGTGTTCCTCGCAATAGCGCCCGGAGGTCAAGCGCGGGCAGCCGGGGTAGGAACAGGGGCGCTTGGGTTTGTATGGCATACAGGCTGCCGCCTCCTTCCGGGCAAAAAGAAAGCCTCCGCAGATTTTCCTGCGAAGGCCGCTGTATTTTTTCTTTGTTGCTATTGTAATACTACCAGATTTCCATAGTGTCTTTCTATGTCTTTTAGTGTCCTCTTTCTGAAAAAACGAAAAAAGGGAGAGCCGAAGCCCTCCCAATCGCCTGCCTATTTCCCAGCCGGGACAAAGGCCGAGCATTGCTCCAAAGCCTTCCGGTGGAGCTTGTGGAGATAGCGCAGGTCGTATTCCATCTCCACAGCCACCTTCTCCCACGAGTAGAAGCACAGATACCGCAGCTCCAACAGCGTCTGGTATTCCGGGTTGTCGATCCGTTTGATAACACCGACGATTTCCCGCTTCAAATCCACCAGCGTATCTATGTCCTCGTTGATCTCATTTTCCAGATCAATGATTTTGACAATAACATTCTCCATGGACTGAACATTCCGGCTCCCGCTGGGCGGGGTGTCGGACAAGGTAGAGGTGGCCTTGGTCGCCAAGGCCCGCAGGCTCGCCACCTGTTCCAGCTTGCTGTTGATCCGCTGGTCGATGCGGTAAGCCTGACTGAGATATTCTTTCACCGTCATAGGGAACCTCCTTCCGCAGAAATGGCGGCAGATACATCTTCCACGGAAGTCACCATATAGGCCGCGCCGCCAGCGGCCCTGATTTTCCCAAGGGTCACTTCCTGTAACCGGGTGAGCCGCCCGCCGGGCTGCTTCACCTCGAAAGCATAAAACCTGCCATCTATGCAGGCGATTATATCCGGGATGCCCGCTGTACCGTACATTCCGCCGTGGGTTTTCCACGCGAAGCAGCGGGGCATCGTTTTCAGGTGCCGCAGGATCGCGGCCACAATTTCTCTTTCCAGCATATCTCGGCAAAACCGATGCGCCGGAAAAACCGGAGTTACCGGGTATTTACCACACTCTATATATTTTTCTTAAAAAAAGGCCCTCATAACATACCTCTGGTAGTTACGCGCAAGGAATGAGGAAATCCCGGTTTTTCCGGTTTTCCCGGTACAAAAACGGTCAATCTGCCTCCACACCTCCTTCGCAGTAGGTGATCCCGCGCCATATCCGACGCTTGGAGAGCTTATCCCGCCCTCTGGTGATCTCCGGGAAACCGGCTTCCAGCTCTTTGTTGAAATTAGTCTGTGACACCGGCTTCATACCCGCATTGCCGCAATACTCCTTGTAGCGGAGGAACAGGTCGTCCCGTACCGTCACGCCTTCTTCCTCTGCCACGCAGTACAATTTAGCGAAAGACAAAACGCTATTTGATTCGATCCGGTATTTTTCCAGCTCGGCCCGTGTCCGCTCGGTTTCGCTGAACACATAGCCGGAGGCGATCAGGCGTTTCAGGCCGGTAAGCGCCCACATGAGGATACCGTCCCGCTCGGCGGCCAGCTTTTCCGCCAGATTGGGGTCGCGCTTGGCCTTGGGAACGGATTTCTCAAACCGGATAATGAGGAGCCTGCGGTAAAAGCCCTCAGAGCGATCCCCATAGTTGCGGGGGATCTCATTGCAGGAAAACAGGAACCGGGCATAGGGCCGGAAGGAAAACGGGTCTTTGTTCTTGCGCTCGGCGGTAATAAAATCCTCGCCGGTGAGCGCCTTGAACATACCGTTGTCGTCAATGCTCTTGGAGGGCAGGTCGGCAAAGATATTTGCCAGCTTGCCGAACAGCTCGGCCCGGTTGAAGCGGTCGCCGAGGTTCTGCCATGGGATGTTGGACACATTCTCGCTGCCCAGCAAAATCTCCTGCACCACATTGAGCAGGGTGCTTTTGCCTGCGTTGGGCGCACCTACAAAGACAAAGGATTTCTGCGCCTTGTTTACCGGCAGGAGCAGGTAGCCCATGATCTCCTGAATGAGATAGATTTCCTCCTCGGCCAGCATACTTTCCAGATAGTGCAAAAACAGCGGGCAGCCTGCATCCGGCGCATAGGCCGCTTTGAGCTGCACCGTGGAGAAGTATTCCGGGGTGTGGGCCTTGAAACTGTCGTCGAGGGTATTATACAGCCCGTTTTGCAGGTTGAGGATAAAGGGGTTACTGTTGATTTCCTGAACCGGCTTCATTATGAGCATTTTCCACTGGCCCACGGTATCATTGATGGCCTGCATGGACGCACTCTTGGGGAGCATCAGCTCCCGCACCTTGGCCGCTGCCACCATATCCTCGCTTTCCCGGTACACACCTCCCTGATAGAAGAAAAAGCTGCTGGCCGTATAGAAGGCGTGCATATTCTCGGCCAGATGGTTCGCCAGCAGGCCGGAAAGGAACCGCAGGCCGCCGCGCTCAGTCACTTCGTACCACTCCGGCAGGCCGTTTTCCTCCGCAGCCTGCCGGGTTTCCTTCTTGGCGGCATACGCCTTGTGCAGCTCCTTTTGGTAGGCGGACAGCGCCTTGGTATCCGCCGCTTTCAGGCGGAAATGCTCCCGCAGCTCATACTCCACAAAGGCCCCAGCATCCAGTGGCTCGATATTATACAAGGACTCCCGGACAAACTCCTTGGCCGCCCGCATATTTTCCACCGGGGATTTCTGCGCCGCCACCAAGGCGAGGGCCTCCCGCAATTCGTCCAGCGACAGCGGCAGGTAGCACAGGGCTGCCGGGGATTTGCAGGAGCAGGAGCCGTTTTCCTGTTTCGGGCAGGCAAAGCCCTTCTCTGCAATGGCTTTGCAGGTGATGGGCTTGGTGCCGCTTTGCAGGAAATGTTGGATTTTCTCCTGCGTTTCTGCTGCCCTGTACCCCGGATAAAGGGCGGACAGTTCATGGATGGCCCGCTCGCCGCCCTCAAAAACCGCCAGATTGGTAATCATGGCGTACCAGTCATGTTCCGGGAGGATGGCCCCATTGTCCCGGCAATGCCGGATGAAGTCACAGCGTTTCAAGACCAGAGAAAGGCCCTGCTGCGTCCCTTTGGCCGCTGGCCCGGCAGGCGCGGCGGGTTCCTCGGAAATCTGCGGCAGGTATTGTTCCAGCTCGGCCTGCGTATAGCGAAGCTCCGGGTGAAAATGGATACACTCCACCATGACCGGCTCCTCCTTGCAATGGTAGAAGCCCGGCAGGCGAAGCACCCGGCTTTCATTGACGCAGGATCTGTCCCCATGAAACTGAGCCACGAGGCGCTTTTGTACCCGGCGGAAGGCTGTCACGTCCCCATCCTTGATAAGCCAGTAAGTATGCAGGGATTTCCGGGTTTTCACAATGAGCGAGGGTTCCAGCCGGAACGCTTCAATCTGTTTAAGCTGCTCGTCCAGCGGCAGCTCGTCGCACTCCATAAACTGCGCGTTGATCCGGGTAATCTCGCTGTCCTCATGGCCGCCGAAGTTCACCACAAAATAGATGCCCCGGTTTTTCTCGTTGTGCTTTTTCAGGGTATCTATCAAGCCCGGCAGGCCGGAGAGGGTTGTTTCCAACTTGGCCCCTTTGAAGGTTCCGGTCTTTCTATCGTCAAAAATCCGCAGGCAGATGCGCTCGCCCGGCCCGAAGAAGGGGCGGAGAAATTCTTCCAGCGGGATATTCAGTGCTTTCCTCATTTCCGTACCACCTCCACGCATCGTTCGGTAAAGTACCGGACAGGCAGGCCGCGCTCATGGGCCTTTTCAATCTCCACCGCCATGCCCTTTGTGATATTGCCGCCGAACACCCACACCTCCTTGCACTTGCTCTGTAAGACCAACCCGAAGAAGATGCCAAGGCGGCGCTGCTCCGGGTCGCTTTCCTCCATAAATTGAGGAAACAGCAAGTGCGGCGCTATGGGGATACAGTTCTCCGACACCGCGAACCGGCAGAAATCCCGCGCCCGTCTGGTATTGCGCTCGATATTCCCGGCAAAGGGCGAGCAGATAAAGACCAGCGGCTTATAGGCGGTACGCTTGGCCTCCCGTTCAATATTCATCAGGGCCTCATAGGCGGTGGGATCGAGATACCGCTCCGCATTATACAGGTTCACGCTCATCGAACCACCTCCATTTCTGCCAGTTCCCCGAAGCTCGGCCCAAAGGCGGCCTCGGCCACAATAGGCACGTCAAATTCCGGGAAGGGCTGGGCCTCCATACAGGAACGGATCAGAGCCGCCGCTTCCTCCACCTTGTCGGCGGGCAGCTCAAACACCAGCTCATCGTGGATTTGCAGCAAAGGCCGCAGCCACGGGTAGTCCGGCAGCTCCACGATCAGGCGGCCAAGGGCCAGCTTCAAAATATCGGCGGCGGTTC
>OLRD01000780.1_pt1 | contig 23248 bp, 20 predicted proteins | sample 1672051 | NCBI WGS metagenome assembly OLRD01 (sample SAMEA3136640, study PRJEB25190) | human gut metagenome | biome: human gut; feature: human-associated habitat; material: faeces | place: Austria | collected 2013 | reverse complement strand
CAGGTATTCCGTCGTCGCCCATTCCAGCCCGGCGGGCACGTCCGCTTCGTCCGCGTTGGTCTGGCTCTGCGCAGGCTCCACGATCTCCGGCAGGTCCGCAATGTTCCCCCGCAGCAGCTCTTCCAGCGTAGAGCGGTTTGCGTCGCCCGCTTCGCTCCTACTCTGCCGCATGCCGTTGGCGTCATAGGTGAATTGCTGGGTATAGCCGTCGTAGCCCGTGTAGCTTGTGAGCTGGTCAAGACTGTTATAGGCATAGCTGTCCGTCAGCTTTCCGTAGCTCTGGCTGGACAGGACTTTCTGCACCATGCTTCCGTTCTTGTCATACTTGTAGGTGATTTTGTCCTTTCCGTTTGCCATGGCGGTGATCTGGTTGCCCTTATTGTAGCTCATTTTCAGCGTTACGGTTTGGGCTTCCTCGCTGTCGGCATGAGCGGGCGTAATGACCTTTTCCGCCATGTTCCCGGCCTTATCGTAGGTATATTGCTCCCCATATCCGGTGCTTTGCAGGAAGCTGGTCAGCTGGCCCAACGCGTCATAGACGTAGGTGTTGGTGGTGGTTGTGCCGTTCTCACTGCGCACCTCGCCCGTGATGTAGCCGTTCTTGTTGTAGGCGTAGCTGAAGGCGAAAAAACCCTCTCGACTTTGATACAATGGCCTGTATCATTTGTAAGTGGTCTCAATTGGTTTCAACCCAACAAAGCATTTGAAAGTGGCTTCACTTTTGCCCAGTAAAAGCATCCTGTCGCGTATATTGCCACAGGATGCTATTTTTGTACCCGTTTGCTCTTATGAGTCAAACAGTGCATCTGACAAGTCAGCTGGAGTCACAGTCTATTCGGTAGAACATGCCCGGGAGAAGGGGCTGGAAGGTCATCAACATCGTGTGAAACAAAAAAGCCGCCAGCCCGCACCAGGAAGGCGGGCGACTGGCGGCGAGCAATCGGTTATCCGATCGCGTTGATTTCTGTGCCATCCTTAAAGGTGAAGCGGATGTCATCCTTTCCATATATGGTGGCGTGGTCGAGCAGGGCTCCCCACAGGGAAGGGTCAAACTCCGTGATCAGATCCTTCTGCTTTTTTAGAACCCCGATGAACTGGTACATGGCGACTCGGCGTGAAACCCTGTCGGCGATTTGGCGCTCCAACTCGTTGTGCTGTTTTTCGAGCGTGTCGAACCGTTGGCTCAGCTCATCAAAACGGGCTTTGTACTCCTTCTGGTCCAGCGCCACGCGGGCATTTTCCGCAATGGCTTTCTGGATCATTTCCTGTACAAGCTCCATTTCCGCTTTCAACTTCACGGCGGTGGTTTCCATCTCCGATGTGTCAAAGAGTACCAAGCTCAAGGATTCCAGGTTGCTGATGACCGTTGCTTTACCTTCGAGCAGCCTGTTGAGTGCCACGACAAACCCTTGCTTGATCTCATCCTCGGTCAGGTGCGGCGTATTGCAACTGTTTCCCTCGTGGTATTTGTGGTTGCACTGATAAATCACTCTTCTGTACTTGCTGTTGGAGTGCCAGACCTTTGCGCCGTAGTAGGAACCGCATTCGCCGCATACGAGCCGGGAGGCGAAAATGTCGATGCCGCTGTATCGGCTGCCCGTTTTCCTCCTTCGGATCATTTCCTGCTGTACCAGTTCAAAGGTTTCCGGGTCAATGATGGCTTCGTGGTCATCTTCCACATAGTACTGCGGGAGTACGCCGCGATTGACCACCTGCTTTTTCGTGAGAAAATCCACGGTATAGCATTTTTGCATGAGGGCGTCGCCCTTGTACTTTTCGTTGGTCAGGATGCTGCGAACCGTGCCCTGGTTCCATACTTCTTTCTTGCGCGGTGTAAGAATGCCCATTCCGGTCAGACGCTTGGCGATCGCGTGCGGCGTGAGTCCCTGAAGGAAGAGGTCATAGATCAGGCGCACGGTTTTTGCCTGCTCCTCGTTGATGACCATCTCTCCGTGTTCGCCCCGGTCGTAGCCAAGGAAATGGTCGAATGGCACCGAAACCTTACCATCCGCCATGCGCTTGCGCTGGCCCCAGGTACAGTTTTCAGAAATGCTGCGGGATTCTTCCTGCGCAAGGCTGGACATGATGGTAATAAGCAATTCGCCCTTCCCGTCAAAAGTCCAGATGTTTTCCTTTTCGAAGAAGCATTCCACGCCTTTCTCCTTCAGGTTGCGGATGGTCGTCAGGCTGTCCACGGTGTTGCGGGCAAAGCGGCTAACCGACTTGGTGACGATCAGATCAATCTTTCCGTCCAGCGCGTCCTGCACCATTTGCTTGAAGCCTTCGCGGTGCTTGATGCTTGTGCCGGTAATACCTTCATCGGTGTATACGCCGCAGAACTCCCAATCGGCGTGGCCTTTGATGAAGTTTGTGTAGTAGTCCACCTGCGCCTCATAGCTGGTCAGCTGTTCCTCGCGGTCGGTGGAGACCCGGGCGTAAGCGGCGACGCGCCGTTTGCGGGGAGCAGATATGGGCATCGCGGTATAGCGGGCCAGCGTGGCGGGGATTTTCGTTACCTTTGGCATTTCTGTTTTGCCCACCTTTCAAGCATCATTTGTCGTTTACGTTCCCGGGCTTCCGGCGTCCAGCACTCCTGATGGCCGGTGGACTCCCAGTCAAATTCCTTTTTCGTACCGTCCCGGAAGGCGATCTCAACATGACGCTGTCCGCTGATGGTAATGCGCTCAATCCGCTCCGTAAAGACCGTCTCGTCAAAGGCGGGAAGCACCATCGCATCCGCGCAGAACGCCTTGAGCTTTTGCTCGGGGATGGCCTTGGTTGCGCAGTGTCCGCCTTTCTTTTTTGTCATGCCGCAATTCCAGTAAACGACGGTCCCTGTATGATAGGCAGGATCTTTGGCTCTGTTTCTGCGGGCGCTGTGTACAAAGCTGCACCCGTGACATGCGCACTTGATGACTCCGGTAAAGCAGGAGATGTTCAGCGACTTGTTTGCCCGGGCTCCGAGCGCTCTGCGCCGCGCCATTTCCTGTTGGACAAAATCGAAGGTCCTCCGATCGATGATGGCTTCGTGGGTGTCCGCGACAAAAAATTGCGGCAGCTCGCCGTGGTTTTTCTTACGCTTGCCGTCTATCGGGTCCGTGATGTACTCCTTCTGAAGGATCAGGTTGCCTGTATAGGTGATGTTGGTCAGAATGCATTTCAGGCTGGAGTCCTGAAAGCGGCAGCCGTTGATGGTGCGGATGCCTTCCGCGTCCAGCGCCCGTTCCGTTTCCAGGCGGGACTTCCCGTCAAGGAAGTCCTGATAAATGCGGCGCACGATGGCGGCTTCCTCGGGAACAACGACCAGTCTGCCGTCCTGCCAGCGATACCCAAGAATGCGGAATCGCCCGTTTGGAATCCCCTGTTCCATGCGCTTGCGAACGCCCCACTTGACGTTTTCACTGATGGAGCGGCTTTCCTCCTGCGCAAAAGAAGCGAGCAGCGTCAGCAGCAGCTCGCCGCTCTCCGTTAATGTATCAATTCCTTCTTTCTCGAACCGAACAGAAATCCCCAGTTCCTTCAGGCGACGGATGGTTACCAGCATGTCCAGCGTGTTGCGGGCAAAGCGGGAAAAGCTCTTGGTCAGGATGATATCGATGTGCCCGGCCTCACACTCAGCGATCATGCGCTGAAATTCCGGGCGATTGGTGCTCGTTCCGCTGATGCCGTTGTCGGCGAAGACGCCCGCGTACTCCCAGCCCGGGTGGCGCTGGATTAGGGCGCTATAATAGCTGATCTGTTTAGAAAGCGAGTGTTCCAGCCGATCGGTTTCCATCGAAACCCGGGCATAAGCCGCGACGCGCTTGCGCGCGGTATCGACCGCGCTTTTCGCTTCGATGCGTCGTACTGTCTTGGCCATGATCTCAGCCTCCTTTCGACACAATCAATCACTCTGAAAGGCTGGAAAGTCAATAGGACTCTGATCGGTTTAAGACAATTTTACCGATGGGCGGCTCGTACTTCCGCAGCATGATTTCGCGGCATTTTTCATATTCGCTGTCGGTAAGAACCCCTGAGCTGCGCAGCTGTTCCACGCTGCGCATGGTTGCCCGAAACAGCAGCTCACGCCTGAATTGTTCTTTAGTCATGAGGAATCCCTCCATGATACCGGGCGGCGATATAGCAGGCGTGGCTGCAATACTTTCTGTGTCGCTGGGCGTAATCGTGAAAATGCCGGTGGCAAACAGGGCAGGTCATATCAACCGCGGAGCGCCTGACAATTTGGTCGCCATGTGCCGCCCAGTATTTTGCGCGGCATTCATCCGAGCAGAACCGCCGGGGTTTAAAGCGGCGATTAGGGAGCGGCTTACCGCATTGCGGACAGAAAGTACTGCGAGGTTCTTGCTTTACGTCGTCGGCGCTGGCGGTGTGCCGGTAGCAAAAGGACTTCACAGTGGACTTGGGCAGGCAAACTTTATCGGCGATCTGCGCAAAGCTCTGACCGGCTTGCCGCAGCTGTATGATCTTCTGCCTTTGAGCGTCGTTCACAGAAACACCTCCGTTGTTGTGGTCTACACGTTTCTGTTCGGACACAGGCAGCGGCAATGTGGACACCCAAAACCAAAAAAGAGCAACGAGCAAAGCAATTCCGCGCTTTGTTCGTTGCTCTTTCGTAATATCATCTATTGTTCGCATGTGGACTGTGGTCAGCGCGCAACTTCCGCCAGTATCCTCTATGCAGCAAGCAATTTAAACCTCGTTGTCGCATTCGTTTTTTCGCATGAATACCTTACATGGAACATTCATTTCCCGGCACTTTCTGATTACATAGGCTGTCCCTCGTGATTTTCCGTCCCAAAACGCGAGTACCATAGCGTTCGTTGCACGGAGCAGAGTATCACGGAGACGGATTTCGGAGATGCCGATCTCTTCAAGGGTAGCGATGGCGCTCATGCCTTGCTCATCCATCTGGGACAGACCGACAATGAATGCCTGAAAAGCGGTAGCGGGGTCAGCATCCCACAGAGCTTTGAACTGGGCTTCTGTCATACCTGCGACGGTTGCAAAGTCGGTAAGCGCTTCGCCTCCCGTAGCAGCAGCTACTTCCATTTTGATCAGCGCCTTGGAGAATGCGGAACCGCCCATTTCGGCTTCGATGCCGACAGAGGACAGCGCCGTAGCAAAGCCCAGAATCTGCGCTTCAGAAAGGCCGACCTGATGACCTGCAGCAGCCAGTCGCATAGCCATCATCATGATGGAGGATTCTGTTGTGGCGAAGTTGTTGCCCAGCTGAACCAGCGTAGAGCCAAGGTTTCCGAACAGGCTCTGATCCATATTAGTTATGTTCGCAAACTTCGCCAGCGTAGAGGCTGCCTCGGATGTCACAATATCGGTGGAGTTGCCCAGATCGATCATTGTACGCGCGAATGTGGTCAGATAATCCGTACCGATGCCCAGCTGACCGGCGATGGCAACGACTTCAGCAATATCGTCCGCAGAAGTAGCGATCTCGGTCGACATGCCCTTGATCTCATCAGACAGGGCTGCAAACTCTTCCTCGGTAGCATTGACCGTTTTGCGGACGGAAGTGAATGCCGACTCATAAGAAATGGACGCCTTGATCGCCGCAGATCCCAGCGCCAGAATCGGCGTGGTCATTACGGTGGTCAGAGTGCGTCCAACGGCTCCGGTTACCTTGCTGGCCTTATCACAGTACTTGCTGAAGGCATCCAGACTCTGTCCGGCTTCCGTCCAGGCAGACTGTGCGGTGCGAAGGTCTTTATTGGTTTGCTCGATTTCCTGCCGAACCTCGGCAAGAGCAGTCTTTGCTTTGTTGAGAGCAGTTTCAGCATCAATGACAGCATCGGATGCCTGCTGGATCTTCTCTGGATCATGAGCATCCTGTGCCGCCTTCAGCTGTTCACGGGCACCGCGCAGAGCATTCTCATACTCGGTGACTGTGTTTTCCTGCAGGGTGAGCTTCTCGCGGAGCATGGTCAGTTTGGCAGTCAAGCCGCCGACACTGGCGTCCATATCCTTGATGCCGACTGCCGCCAGCTTGAACTTGCTCTCTGCAAGGCTGATCTGCTTGCCGAAGGTAGTGATAGCCGTCCTGCTTTGCTCAATGGACTTTCCGGCGGCATCCCAATTGGTCTGAGCCAGCGCCAGAGAACGGTTGCACTTGCTGATTTCAGACTCCGTCGTCTTGACGGCAGCACGGGCGCCATTCAGATTGATGTTCGCCTGAGATACAGCATCAGCAGCGTTCTGCGTACTCTTTTTCAGAGCCGCATTCTGACCGGTCAGCTTCTTCACTTCCGCACACTGGGCGCGGTATTCGACCTTCAGCTGATCGAGATTTGCCTTGGAAGCAATGGTAGCGGAGTCGGTTTCGCCCAGTGTTGCCGCAAAGGTACGGTACTGCTGTGCAGCAAGTCCGACCTGCTCCTTGAGCGCCTGCTGTGCGGTTTTGGCATCCGTCAGCCGCTGGGCATAATCATTCTGGCGGTTATAGCACTCCTGCAGCTTGGTATTTGCGGCAGTCAGTGCCTTTTCAAACTGCGTGACCGCATCCCTCTGAAGCTGAAGCCGCCGCTCCAGGGTGGAAAGCTGTGTCGAAAGCCCGGTTGCGGTCTTTTCAAAGCCCTCAATACCGGCCGCGGCGAGTCTGAACTTGCTCTCCGCTTCCTGAATCTGCTTATTGACAGATTTGATATTGCGGGTAAAGTTATCCGTCTGAAGGGACAGCGACACAACCAGGTCGCGGAGGGTTTCACTCAAGATTTCTCACCTGCCTTAAACAGTGGGCGTAAGGTTGCCCCAGACCTCGTCAATGAACGCGCGGCGGGGTTCTTTCTTTTTCTTCTCCTTGCGGGCGTTCCATGCGCGGACACCGAGAAAACCCAGCATGTCCATGCTGTCAATCTCGCTCATGCGCCAGCCGCCTTCAAGAAGAGAGTTGTAGGTGTCCATGATAAAGTCGTGCAGCGTCAGGCCGGGGCCGTCATGTCCGTCTGCGCTGCCCTCGTAGGGAACTCATCAAGCACCCCGGTAGTCTGCGTCTGCACGGCCATGAGGGCGAGAGCGATATCGTGCATCAGCCTATCCACGGGATAGTAGTCCAGCACCTCGTCGGGAGTGAACTGGTTGCCGAAAAGGATACAGAACCAGCGGATCATCACATCCATCGCTTCCGGGATGCTGATCTGATCGTCGGTCTGGATGGTCTCGCCCTTGAGAGCTGCCTGAGACAGAGCTACGATTTTGCCATACACCTTTGCGGCGGGTTCCATCTCGCGAAGCGCACGGCCGGTGATGAAGTCAACGGTATACTTCTTGTTGTTCAGTGTGCAAGTAATCATTAGCGGTGGGCTATCGTTCTACTGGGGGAGCAGCAAACATCTCAAAAGCCCGAAATCCCTGGAAATCAGGGCTTTTAGGCAAAAAGAAAGCACCGCAATCCTGATACCCATTGTATCAAAATTGCGGTGCTTCTTTGCGGAATGACCGCGAAAACAATACAATTCGGGGCTTTCGTTTTTTAGTCGAGCTTTCGTTTGGAATTTGGTGCAGTTGGGTGCAAAGTGGGTGCAAAACTCGAAGAATTTGGTGCACCCACAGCTTTCGTTTTGCTGTTATCAGCGAAAGAACGATGGCCCGGGGCCGAAAGAAGAAATTTTCGGATTACATCCGTACGGAGGTTGCGAGGATTTACAGATTACTCCACAATGTAGGTACCCTGCGCAGGGTGCCTATTTTTCATTTTGGGTGCATTTTCATAGGGCTGACTTTCCTATGCCCATAACGGGTTTCATGGTAGTACGGCTACAATGACAAGAGCGCCGGAAGGTGGCATAATATATGTGCAGAGTAATTGATCTGGTGAAAACCGGAAAGAACATCGAGCGGCTTCTGGCTGAACGCGGACTGACAGCAAAGGACGTTCAGCAGCGCTTGGGCTTTGCAGAGCGGCGCCCGGTATATTTCTGGATTGCAGGCAAGAACCTTCCCTCAATCGATAACCTGTTCATTCTTACAGAAATGCTGCAAGTTCCGATTGATGAGATTCTCATCGCCAAGGATGAATACATACAGCAGAGAGGTGAAAATTCACATGAGTGAAATTGTTCATCAGCCCGGGAAATTGGATTTTCTGATCGTAACAAAAGATGTAAGCGTGACTGAATTCCGCAGAAAGCCATCCGCAGTGTGGGCCTATTTGAAAACGCCCGGGCATGTCATTTTCTTCACTCGCCGCGGCAAGCGAAACTGCGCGATCATGTCCATCGAGACCCATGCTTGCCTGAGCGGTGATTACGAAAAGACCATGCGTGAAATTGAAGAAGCTGCGGCTGCATGGCGCGAGGAGCAGAAGGCTCTGAGGAGGGCCAGAAGGGAGGCCAAGAGTGGTACCGGAAAAGATTGCTCAAATGCTGACGGCGCTAAAGACGCCTGACTTTTTCATCAGGGACAATAGAACCGCAACTGAAAGCATCCATGATATCCTCCGTGATTATCTTGCACGCGCTACCGATACCATGACCGTTGAGGTCGATGCAGAACTGCTTATGGTGAAAATGTATGAACTACTATATTGCTGATCTTCATCTGGGTCATGCCAATGCAATCCGCTTTGACAATCGACCATTTGCTGATGTTGATGAAATGAATGAATCACTTATCCGCAGCTGGAACAGCATGGTTACCAAGCAGGATACGGTCTATGTACTGGGCGATTTCATTTAGGCAAAGGAGTCACAGTGGCCAGCCTTTCTTGAAAGGCTCAACGGCGGAAAAGTTCTGATTCGCGGCAATCATGATCCCAGAGAATTCAGTCAGACCACCAAACGGTATTTTCAGGATATCGCACCTATAAAGGAAATCACCGACAGCGGCAAGCATGTAATTATGTGCCATTACCTCATCCCTTTTCATAGGGCTGATTATGATGAAAACTGCTATATGCTTCATGGGCATGTTCATAATACCCGTGAAAATACTTTCCTTCTTCGATGGCGCGAAGAGATTCGCAATGCCTGCACGGAAAGACATCATGTCCGCGGGCAGTTCATCAACGTCGGCTGTATGATGCCTTGGATGGACTATCAGCCAAGAACATTGGCAGAAATCATCGAACGGGAGGAGGCTGCTTCTCATGCATTGAGGCTCTGGAACAAACAGGGCCGGATTTCTAATCTTCTTCATCCTATCTCTCATCTGCCTGATAGATATATGGCAGCGAGTTTCTTCCCGGCTGATGTGTCCCAAATATGTGCTGAAATATGGCATGAGCATCCTTCCAAGATTGGAGTTGTCAGCCAGTCATCTTTAAAATCACTCCGCCCACGTCTCGACCGCATACATGCCGTCATCCATTACCAGCAATCCCTGGTAAAATTCAAATCTCGCCAGAAAAGCGCCTTCGGGCGAATGAAGCGTGTACACCTCCGTATTTCCCGTCACACACAGGGCGTTGCGCTTGCCTGTCACCACAAGCCCGGACAACCACTCTATCTTTTCCCCAGTTTCCTCTTCGTCAATCTCAATGTCGATGTATCCAGCCTCGCAATCCAAACGGCTTGCGGTGAGCGTCGCGCCCTCAAACACGCCTTCATCAACCCCCAGAAACTCGGCCAGCGGAGTACGGCGGATGTTCAAGGGCTTGATCGGGCAATCAAACTCTGCTTCCAAATCGTAACCCATGACCTCTGTAAAGCAAGCTATGTAAAGCGCATAGGCGTTAGGCTCCAGATTCTCCACCACCCGGTTGCCTGTGATTGCCAACGGGATGATCTCCACAATGCCATCCGAGCCATAGCGCACGGCGCTGTATGTATCCAGGCCGTAGTCGCGTATCCCAAAGGCTTGATCCTCCATCTGTGGCTCGGCCGCAGCGGCAATCAGGCTTTCCAGTTCAAGAACGCGGTTCACATCAAGCCGCCTGACAAGAGTCACGTTCTGGCAATCCGCCAGAAATGCCAGCCGTTCTTCATCGGTATCCGGCAGCGGGTCGTCGCTTTGATATTGCCACACGCACCCCTCCTCATCTAGCAAGACAGCTTCAGAACAAACGCCTGATCTGTCTTGCTGGTAGCAGCGCATGAGCAAAATGCGCGCGTCCTCCGCCTCACAGTTCGCTGGCGCAGCGAATATCAGTATCAGGGCTGCTATCAGTATTAGCGCCGTCCATGTCCGCTTTTTCTTCATGGATGATTCCTCCTGTAAAATGCTGTCATCGGTCGGGATTCCGGCTCTCGCCGGCCTCCTGCTCATTCAGGGGCACAATCATATTTTCTATCGCCACGCACAGCTTCGGATGGTGAATGACAAAGTGAATGGTGGGTTTTCTACACTTGGATATGCTTACCCACTTTCCTTCACTGATGAATATCTGAATATTCCGGAATGCGCCACGACCATTTTCCCGGGCGGTATAGCCGGGGTGCGACTGCGCGAAGGCGCGTGTGAGGCGCAGGTGTTCCCAATAGTCTGCTTCGTCGTAGTGAACCGGCATCCCGGCAAACACCTCAGACATCGCGACCGACACGCTCTCCTGCCCAAACTCTTTCTGCGTCAGGACGGGGAATTCTTCCTCGTAGCTTCCGTTGTCGAGCATTGCCGCCACAAAACCTTTCATCTGCGCGCAGGCCTCCAGCATACGCCGCCCATCGCTGTCAGGAACGCCGTTTTTCTCCAGCAATCGCGATAGACATTCCTCCGAAAGCGTGTGGGGCGGAAGGGTGGTCAGGAGACTTCGGCGCTTCCCCGGCTTAAGCGCCTCCGCAGCAAGGAATGAGCCATAGACGTTTTCCGCCGTCCCGCAGTAGATATCCATCAGTGGCTGCGCCTTTTTCAGAATGGCTTCGGCGCGCCGTCTGTAATATGCCAGATCGCTGCCGGATTTGGAAAACAGGTAGCGGCCATGAGCAAAATTCCCGGAGATGCATTCGCCCTCAACCGCCACCGCGCCGGAACAGAACAGCAGATGCCCGTAAACGGCGTTCTGTCTGCCGGGGAGATACCACGGCATAATCTGTCCCGTCATGTACAGCGGAATCCAGCTTTCCAGCCCCAGCATCATTTCGCCAAAGGGGCGGTTGAGGTCATGCACCATATCCAGGCGCAGTCCCTTTTTGAGGATTGCCGCCAGTCCGAGCATCCATTTTTTGGAGAATTCCATATCCTGCGCCAGTTCCTCAATTGGCATATCGCTGCAGATAAATACCGGCTCACGCGACCGGGAAAGCGCCGTGGCCTTGAGAAAATCCAGCGTGGCCTGACGGAAGTTCTCCAGCCCATAGCATGTCCTGGTCGTAGGAAGCTGGAAGGGAACGGTAGGCACCTTCAATTCGTCAAAGCGGATAGCGCGAATATAGTCGTTCAGGTCAAAATTGTCCAGCTTTTCCAAAAAGGAAATAATCGGGTTTTTCTGGCTGGCCGCACCGCTCAGCAGCCACTTTGCCACCTCGCAGGCGCAAGCGCCGTCTTCGCTGAGCGCACCTTGCTGCACACCCATCAGATGCGCAAGCGCAGCGCGTTCAGACGGCTCTGCGCACCGGCGGGCCGCAAAATTACCCACACCTTGCGCAAACGCGGCGGAATTCGCGGGCGTGCGCTGTCCCGTGCGGATACGGGACAGATAGGAGGGGTCGAAATTCAGCGCCCGCGCCATATCGCTGGAACGCAGGTTAAGCACATTGATGAGCAGATCGAAATTCACTGCGAGCCGGTTTCCCTCTTTTTCGTCATATCTCAGTGATTTTTGCAGGGCCGAAAGCAGCTCCGGCTGTGTAAATCCGTCCATTCCTTTACGCTGCGCAAGGCGAGCCAACCCCTTGGAGAGATTGAGAAGCGGTTCGCCATCCGGCGCGGGCGTACGCTCCCCGCTTCGGTAGCGGCTGATAACCGCCGTGGACAAGCCGCTGGCGTCGGCCAGATCCTTTGCGGTAATGCCTATTTGATGGATATAACCGTTAAGAGCCTCTTCGAATCGCATGACCTCTTTTATCTCCTTTTCTCATGGCCGGACGCCGTTTTTCCTGCCCTGATTATACCATGAAAAGGAGGCCCTTTCAAATCCGTTCCTTTCGATGGCAAAGCCTGCGTTTCCTGCGCAGCGATCCAGCGCTTCATCATTCCGTTCTTTTTTTGATGCCTTCCCTCGTCCTGTCGATGGCATCCTGCGCATTTTTCAAGTCCTCTAACTTTTCAAGTTCCTCCGTGCTTAGTGCTTCCACCGTATACATGCCGTCTGGCCGCGCCAGCAGACTGTCGCTGAACACAAATTCTGCCTCCGCCCCCTCCGGCGTGACCAGCAGGTACGTTGTTTCGCCGCCTTCAGGTTTCAGGGCGCTGCGCTTGCCTGTAACCGCGAGGCTTTGAAGCCATGCCAGCTTTTCCTCCGCCTCCGTGCCCTCGAGCGTCCGTTCCGTGCCGTTTTCCCGCACCGCCACCGTCGCGTCTTCAAAAATATTCTTTTCAACGCCGCAGAAATCCGTCAGAGACATGCGCTCAAACGGCGTGGGCTGATACAGAAATTCATATTCGTCGCTGTCCAGATCATTGCCCAGCACTTCCGTAAACAGGGCCAGATAAACCGCGCGGGCGTTGATATCTGTATTTTCATAGGTCCAGTCTCCCCACTTCGCCAGGCAGATGATTTCCGCCTCTCCACCGTCTCCGTAACGGATGGCGCTGTATGTGTCAAGACCGTAATCCAATATATGTCCCGGACCACGTTTCACTTCTTCAGGCTGTATGGCAGCGATCAGGCTCCGGATTTCCTCCACCCTGCGTTTGTCCAACTGCCCCACGTGCTCCACGTCTTCAGTTTTACCCAGCAGTTCCAGCCGTTCGGCGTCTTCTCTGGGCAGCCCCATTTCGTTTTCGTAGTGCCAAATTCCGCCCTCTTCATCCAGGAACGCCGCATCTGCGTAAACGCCCCATCCCACCTGCTGATAGCAGGCCATCAGGATGATCTGCGGCCGCTCTCCTCCCTCGGCCAGCGCCGGCGCCGCCAGCGGCAGGCACGCTGCCAGCAAAAACAGCATAATCCTTTTCAGCATATTCTGTTTTCCTCCTGTTATGGTATGTCAGCATCATCCAGAAGCCATCCGGGAGCGCGCCCCATAGTCAAGGCGATAGAGGGAAAATGCAAGGATAATCCATTCCTTTATGGGCTTATATTCCTGCGCACGTCTCCACTGCGCTTTTCCGCTCATATATAAGCCGGCAGCCCATTCCCTCATATATGCCAGCCAATGCGCGCGATCATTTATCCGGTTTTCTGCGGCCCTTTCCAAGTCCGGAAAGTCCTTCAACAATATAAACCAGCCCCATCACCGCCGGCGCCACGCCCAGCGTAAACAGCCCGGCGCCCATCACCAGTGACGGTATGTGGGGCGACGGATACCCTATCTCCGAAGCCAGCAGATATCCGCCCCCGCCCAGGCAGGCCGCCCCAAGGATCAGCCAAAGCAGGGCAAAGAGCAGGAAAAATGCCGGATGCATGTTGATATAACAGTTTACCATCCACGCCGTATGAGGGCTGTATCCCCCTTCCGGAGGGCCCCCTGTATTCAGCGCGGCCACGATTTCAGCGGCAGTCCGGGCATACGGTTTCATGAACGCCCCTATCAGCATCCACATAGCCGCGCCGCAGACTGCCATGCCCAGAGCCGCCGGGGCGCGCGTCTCTCCGCGCAGCAGCCACCATATCCCCATCCCTACGCATACAATCGTCAAAAGTGCCAGCAGCCACCGGAAAAGCCGCATCACGACAAAGCATATTCTCGTCTGGCGCAGGGCATATTCCTGATTTTCGCGCCATGTATCTTCCATTCTATCCACTCCCCCTTTCTTATCGCTTCCTGACTGCCCAGGCGCTCCTGGCGTATACGACGCCCGCCGCCCCTAACGGCGCCCCGATGAGCGCAAAAAGGACGCTCAGAGGGACAAACAGCCAGAAAAACTCCCTGAAATCCACATCTATCAGAACAAAAGCGATGCCCAAAACCCCCATTCCGGCGAATGCGACCGCGCAAAAGAGCAGAAAGCCTGCGATAACCGCCAGTTTTCCACAGATCGCGCCCAGCATAGGCTCGCGCAGCTTCTGTGTGTCCGGCGTATACTCCGGCGGAAAACTTCCGCTTTCTCCACGACGCACCGCAGCCACCGCCGCTTCCACTTCCGCATACGCGCTGACATAGCTCCCGTTGAATTTAGGCTTACAGAGTTTGATTTCTTTGTATATCAGTACAACGCCAAACAGCACAACGATGAGATTCCTCTCAATCAGCCCCACGGCCAACATGATGGCCGCCACCAGTGCGGCGATAATGCCCAGTATCCGATAGCCCCACCGAAACATAGCCGCCGACACCCTGAAGTGATTCAGGATGACCTCCTCGCGCTCCAGCCACGCATTGCGCAGGCTTTCCATCTGCTCCCGTTCCCTGTCGGCTGATAAATCCCAGGCCATATTTGCCCTCCTTCCCTGAAAGCTCGTATGCGCCCTCAGCCTGCGTAGCGTATTCCCTCAAACAACGCCTGCTCGCCAACGCCGCCGATAATATAGCCCCAGCCCGCGGTTTCATCGGGCGCTATGGTCAAATAACCCCTGCGGCCGTCCTGCACGGTGAACCATGCCCGGGAAACGCCGTCTGTGGCGGTGATCAGTATCTTTATTTCCGCCGCCAGTTCCCCCCGGGATTCCTTCCCGGTCAAATCCACATAGGTAACCGGCACTGCCGTTTTCGCCGTCAAAGCCTGCTGCGCCCAAGTTTCCTCGCTTTGCAGGTCGTATTCAAAGTGCCACAGCCCGTCTCCGACCGTGACCAGCTTCCCGTCCTCTACCGTCAGGCGGCGAATGCCCATGTGGGTTCCCAGCGCGTCCACATACCCGGCCATGGTCATTCCTTCCGCGTCCATGCCCGTAATCCGGCCCTGCGCGTATTCCGCGCCTTCAAACGGCAGCGGCTTGAGCTCTCCCGCCTCATACGTCAGGCACCATGTTACGTCGTCGTCAGACATGGGATCGCCGCTCACGCAGATCTCCTTGACACCGTTCCTGTCCAGGTCGGCAATCCACACCTGCGCCTGCGAGCAGTCCATGCTCCATTCCGCCTGCGTCCCATCTTCTTCAGCCACAGTCATCTTCACGCCCGCGCCGTCCTCTGTCTGCGTCCACTGGATCGCTTCCGTGCCGCGGTTCCTATCAAGGTTCATATCCAATATCTCGTCCGCCGGCAGCTCCAGCGCGGAGAATCCGTTCTCCGTCGGGCTTTCTGCCGCCGCCATAGCACCAACCAGCATGCATACCGCGCAGCACAGCGCCAGCCATCCTTTCATGATCTTTATGCCTCCGATTTTCTCCATCTTTTACAGGCAGGAGGGCAGCGATTGCCGCCCTCCCCGCTTCTTATTCCGCCGTCTGCCGAACCGGCATCGCCTCCAGGCAGCCCGACAGCGCCGTTGTGAACCGTTCGATCAGTGCGCTCAACTGTTCCTCCGAAAGGGATTCCAGCGCCACATCCGTGCCGCCGAGCTGCAGAGGCTCGGCCTCATGCAGTTCAAAGCTCAGCCCCGTCAGCTCAGGCATATCCTCCGTTCCAATCATAAGCCTGCCCCTGCCCTGCAGTCCGTCCGGGCCGGGCTCCACGCCCGCTTCCAGCGTAAAGGCGTAGGTATCCGCGCTCTGCGCCGCGTCCGGACACAGCGTGCCTTCCAGTGTAAACGCCTCTCCGCCGTCGGGGGTCATAAACGCATTCATCTCATGTTCGTATTCCATTACGATTTCCGGATTGCCGACGCCTATGTAGACCTCGCCTCCATAGCCCGGCAGGCCTTCCTCCGTGGTGGTGGGTCTCTTGAGCGCACCTATCTGCAGCAGCCCCGTGTCCGTCTCGCCCTCGCTGACGGTCAGCTGCACACCCCAGCCCGTCAGCGCAGTGTCCGGAATGCTTAAGATGCCCAGGATCAGCCGCATGCCGTCGCCCAGGCTTCCGTCCACGAGCGTCTGCGAATAGCCAAGGTCGAAGAAATACGGGGTGTTTTCCTCTGCATAGGGCTCAAAGCTCAGATACCATTCATCGGTCGCGCCGTCCTCCTGCGTATTGGTAACAATGACGTACCACGGCTCGGCAGCCGCATCATAATTCGTCCCGGCGCCCAGCACGAAATGGCCTTCGGACTGCGCAAGCGGCCCGGCTGCGCCGCGCATCAATTCCACAATCGCGGCAGATCCCAGCCCCTGCGAGGCGAGCATCACGTCCAGCACCGGAGCCAGTTGCCCGTCGCCTTCCAGCTGGTCGGCCAGCCGTGTGAGCAGTTCTGCCGCCTGCGCATGCGTACAGGTAATGTAGATTTCGTAGGCAACGGCGGGAAAGCCGTATTCCTCGGGCACATCGTAGAATTCCTTCACGGCCAGTTCCTGCATAAATTCGTCAACGATCGCGACATACGGCTCCATCAGCGGTTCCAATGCGCTGATAGCGGCCGCCGTCTGCGCCGTCTGCATTTCCAGCGTGCCGAGCAATCCGGCCGTCATTTCCTCCAGATTCATTCCCAGCAGCGTCTCCCAGTTCATCGTATAGCGTTCATCCGGCAGAAGATCGCTCGCTATAGCCAAACCCTGCGCGTCCGCATCCAGCGCGATGTCAAAGCCCACGTTTTCCTGGCTTTCCCGCAGGCCCAGTTCCAGACGCGCACCCTGCTGCTGAAGGCCCGCGCCCAGCCGCAGGACGAGATCCGGCATCTCCGCTTCAAGGGGGATACCCTCGCCGCGTACCTCCGCCACAATCATTGTACCGTGTTCCTGCCCAAACGCCTGAGCCAGCAGCCCGGACGCAATATCGCCCGGCTCGTAAACATGGGAGACCAACTGCCCGCCGCCATTATCCCCTGTGGATTCCACGGCTTCCTGCTCTGCCAGAGCGCCGGGAAAGCAAAACACCGTTGCCAGCAGCAAGGCCAGCAGCATCGTCCATTTTCTCATCATATACCTCCTGCATTATCTTCGCCATTACTGATTGTTAAAAAACATCCCAGCGCAGCAGTATGCACTGCGCTCCCCCCGTCGGCCAACCCCAGAACCGCCACTGCGTCGCGCCGCTGTGCTGATTCGTCACCCGCGTCATCGCTGCGTTGATGCCGTCTATAGGCAGTTCCTCACCATAGCCAAGGAGCAGTACCCATATATCCCGCTCGCCGTCATATACGCGCTTATTGTAGCAGTACTGCGCCATCGCGTCCAGGTCGTCGAATGTCGCGCCAAATCCGGGAATTCCCGCGTGAAAGAAGTAACTGCCGCCCGAACCGTCCGCGATATCCGCGGTTTCCCAGACGGGATCCCAGGAAAGAGCACCCGCGCAACGGTCGCGGCCTGCGTTAAACAGCGTGTAAACGCCGGTTTCCGGCGCGACCAGGTCGCCTGCAACATCCGCTGTGGAGACGTCCACAACATACCATTGCCCGCCTAGTTCCACCGTGTTCCACGCATGCAGAACCCCGGCGTTGTATCCATTTTGGAATCCCACCTCAAATCCCGCCATGCCCGCCAGCAGGTAGAAAGCGTCGGAATAGCCCTGGCAGTTGGCCCAGCCATGGGTCAGCGCGAAGGCGGCGCTGACGCCGAGGGCGTCCTCGCTCGGCTCCTTTTCAAGCATCTCATTGAATGCCAGCCGGGCGCACAATTCGTCAAAGATCGCCCGCTCCAGTTCAAGCGAGGAGGAGTACCGCGCCTGTAAGCGCTCTACAATGGCTTCCGCCTCATCGAGTGCCGACCGTTCCTGATGCGAAAGCGCGCTTTCGTCGCCGGTTCTCCATGCGTCCAGCATCCTTACGCCTGCCCGGTATACCGGCGTGATTACAACCTTCACGCTGTTCCTGTCATAGTCGATGGAGGCGTACAGGCGGCTCATCAGCGGCGCCATCTGCAAAAACTCCTGACGCAGATCATCTTCCGGCATGGTCAGCGCCTCTTGAACCGACAGCGTAAAGCGAATCTCCCCCGCCCTCTCCTGCGTGCAGTCGCGCAGGTAATCTGCCGCTTCCATCCATGTGTCAAAAGACGGCGCGCCCTCGCCCATGGCCGGCATGGCCGCAGCCAGCAGGCAGACCGTAAGTATCCAGAAAACAAGCCTGCGCCTGAACATCGGAATCCCTCCTTGTGCCGCGCGCCTTCCGCCGGATCGGAGAGAGGCGCGCGTTCAGCCGTATCGTTATCCGTTCACGGTAAAGCTGCTCAGAATCGTGGCCGCGTCCGCGTCCGAAACGTTCGTCAGCGTAATCGTATAGAACACGTTGTTGACGATGTAATAGTACTGCATCGTGGGATAAACCGCGTCATAGGTGCCCGTATAATACGTTCTTCCGGAAAACTCCACCGGGCCCGCCATATCGTAATTGGTTATGCCCATGCTGGCATAGGCGGCGGCGTAGTCCGCCTCCAGCGTCGGGAGCGTATCCATGGTAATGCCCTGCGCGCTCTCCTGCGCCACGTTCATGTTGGCATCGAGATCCGCCGAGTAATACAGCAGAATGCCCATCGACTGGGCATACTGCAGCTGCTGGCTGAGCCCGGCAGCGTCCACAGCCGCCTGACCGTAGGTCTGTATCAGCTGCTGAAGCGTGGCTTCGTTCAATTCCATCCAGCCCTGCGGAACCTGCAGGGTAAAGCCGTTTCCAGTTACGGTCTGCCCGCCCACAGCGGGGGGCATGGTCGAGGGCAGAGCCGCGCCGCCCTGACGCGCCATAAACAGCGTTATGCCGTCTACATCGACGCTGATCGTGCCGTCCGCCTGCATGACAAACGTCCAGGTGTATCCATCCTGCTCCGTCACGGTGGCGGTGGAGCCGTTCTGCACCCAGGTGCAGGCGAGCGATTCCTCGCCGTCCCAGATTGTGCCGCTTCCGCCGGCGTTGAAGGTCGCGGTCATCTGCACACCCATGGCCGCTGGGTCAATGGTCTGGCCGTTTGCGGAAGCCTGCGTCAGCACCCACTGGCCCTCAAAACTGCCCGTGGCGGGAGCCGTGCCGCCCGTGGAGGGCAGCAGGCCGTCCGGCAGCAGCCCTCCGCCGGGCGCGTTCGTCGCCTGCGGCGCGGCTGCGGTCTGCGTAAAGTACATGGCCACGCCGTCCACCATGGCCAGCAGCGTGCCGTCCGACTGGAGCGTGAACGTCGAAACCTCTCCGGTGAGCTGGCTGGTGATCGTGACCGTGTTGCCGGCCTGCGTCCACGTCCCGTTCTCTTCCATAGGAGCACCGTTGATGGTTTGTCTGGCAAAAGCCGTACCGTCGGGGTTAAGGACAATCGTCATGCTGAGGCCATAGGCTTCCGGCGACATGACCACGCCGCTTGCGACTGTCTTCGTCATCGTCCATTCACCCGCCAAGCTCGCCGTCTGGGCGAATGCCGGCGCGGCGAGCAATAGCGCCGCCAACAGCACCGCCAATAATTTCTTCATGATATCCTCTCCTTTTTTCTCAATCTGATTTCAGAGCGCGCCCGCGCCCGAAATGCTTTTGTCATTCTCCCGCTCAGGCAAGCCCACGGATGCCGAGCGTCTGCGCAAGGTCGCAGTCGATCACATATACGCCGTCTCCGGAGAGATACTCCCGCCATTCGTCCGCCGTCAGGAAGCGGGCAAAGGCCATCGTTTCCTCCTCGGTCGCGTTATAGGGCAGCATGGTCGTCTCCAGCAGGTAGTACGTGCCGCTGTTTTCCCAGGTTTCCAGCGCCACCTGCGCGTGTCCCGGGGTGATGATGATCATGGCGTGCATCTGCGCCGACTGCAGGGCGGACGCCATCAGAAGCGCGGTTTCAATGCAGATGCCCGACCGGCTCTGGATCACCGCATCGGGGGTCAGCACGCGCTGTGAGCCGCCAAAGGAATACGGTCCCATGTTATAGCGCACGCCAATATCGCTGATCGCACCTTGTATGGCCATGGCCTGCAGTACGGTGGTAGATGGCTCGTCGGTACCGTCCGGATAGGCGAGCTGATAGCCGGGCAGGGAACTGTAACCCGCGCCAGCGTTGGTTTCCAGCCAGTAGATGGCCTCGCGCCGCAGCGCCAAAACCTCCTCCGCGTCGGGCCGGAGCCACGCCAGCAGGTTGTACGGTTCGATCACGCCGAACTCGCTGTTCAGCATCGTAAAATCGTATATGCTGTGCAACGTGATCGTTTTGCTCTCCGCGACCAGCAGTTCGCCGGTATCCATTTGGGTCACGCGCAGCGTGATCTGCGTCTCGCGTCCGCTTCCCAGGCTGGTCAGGCCGCTCATGGCCGGGGGCTTGATCATCAGATAGGTGATCTCCGGCCCCACGTTCACCGTCCGCTGGTATTTTTGCGAAAAGCCCTCGATCTCCACCTCGACCAGCAGCCGGGTTTTCCCCGCATCCGTGCTCAGCGCCAGGTTCACCGCCGAATCCATGGAGGGATACAGGTTAGGATAGATTTCTTCGGCCATCGAGTAATCCACCCATATCTGCTGCTCGCCGGTATCATCCTCCAGCGTCAGCATGTTGGCCAGGTTGACAAACTGCTGCTCTATGACGGCGTACATCAGTATTTCATAGCGCAGCATCAGGTAAGGCTGGCGCATAAGAAGCTGCGTTGCGGAAAAATCCATCAGCGCGTCGTCCAGCAGCGCCGCCTTGTAATCAGCATACAGCTTTTCCTGGAAGGCGTCGATCTGACGGATATACAAGGGCCATGTCTGCGTCATGGCCGGCGGGCATGCCAGAGCCTGATAATTCTCCTTGACATCGCCCATGGCGATATACATGGCGTTGAGGGAATCGGCTTCCGAGGCGTACATTCCCTGCGCGGCCTTTTGCTGATACGCCCCGAGCGGGTCGCTGGAATCGTAGTACCCGATATAAAAGGCCAGCAGGCTTTCCGCGATGCGGCAGGCCTCCAGCGCGTTCTCATACTGAAAGGCGCCTTCTCCGCCAGAAACCATTCCCTTCATGCCCTCCAGTGCGCTCCGGCAGGCGGAAACCTTTTCCAGCTTCTCCCTGCACAGCGCCGCGTACGCCTGCATTTCGGCGGCGTAAGCCGTATCGGCATTGTTCACGGACGCCTGATAACTCCGGGCAAACGCTGCCGTGGCCTGCGCGATCTCCATGCAGTCCTGATAAAGCGCCGCCATCCATTCGGAAAGTGCTCCGCCCTCCGGTACTTTTTCCTGAGCGCCCTCCGCAACGGGCGAAAACGTTTGCGAGGCCAGCACCAGCCCGGACAGCACCGCGTCGGCCTCCGCCGGGATATATGCCGCGCCGTAAAGTATGCTGTAGCCCTCCCGCTGTTCCCACAGATAAGCGCCCTCTATGATCTGGCCGCTTTGCGCGTCGGTATAGGCATACATCATGGCGTCCATGGGGATGCCCCGCATATCCATAGGCTGGCTCTGCGTGCCGGGATCGTACACCATGCTCCCGCCCATGGCGGCGCGCAGCGCTTCGCCCGTCTGGGCAAAGAAGTCCTCTTTGTTCACATCGCCCTCCTCCGCCCATGTCAGGCGGAAATTAGAGGCGGTTTCCCCGGGATAGACCCATATATAGCCATCCCTTTCCGTAACGCTGTAGCCAGCGTCCACCTGAAAAGAGAGCCTCAGCGCTTCGCTTGTATAGGTGGTATACGCCTGTTCCGCCGCCGCCGGAAATGCGGACAGCAGCATAACCGCCGCAAAAAGAGCAGCCATTCTCCTGCAGTGCTTGCGTTTCATCCACGCACGCTCCTCTCTAAAACATAAGCTTACTTATATTATATTTCAGCGATGCATGGCAGTAAATATTGTTGACGTATTTGTCAATGACAAGTACAAGCAGCGTACTTTGAGCCCGCAAACAAATATGTATGATACAAAAAATACATGTCGCGCAGGGATGCTGAAAAACGGAAAAGAAAAAGGTGTTGTTTGTCACGCTCTGCATAATGGTTGCGGAGATAGTTTTGCCGGTACACGGCACACTCTCCGTAAGCGTCAAATAAACCGCCGTGAGATGTAGCAAGGCATTTCGAGGTAAGGTAGGAAATCTTAGGAAATCTCAGGAGCACCGAAAAAGGCTTCTCAGCGTTTGTCACGAGGCAATTCCTTTCTGGCATGACCATCTATGCCGCCATATACAAGAAATGAGGCCGGATTGCTCCGGCCCCAATGTGCGTTTCTACATTATATATGTTCGTCAGACGACCTGCGAATACTTCCCGGACACCCACCCCACCTGAGCATTGACCACGATGGCGTGCCAGCCGTTCTCCGCAGTGGCGATCCATTCGAAGGTCGCACCATCCTTCACGGAGGTGATGCGGCTGTACTTGGTGTCATTGCCCACGCGGATGTTGACAGAGCCGCTGGCGCAGACGATGCGCACCTGCTTCGTGGCAGGAGTCTGCACCTCCGGTTTCTCAGTTTCGGGCTGTTCTTTGCCGTCATCATCGTCAGCCACAGCGTCCATCAGCGCCGTATGGGTCTCGCTGCCGTAGATGCCGTCCTGCTTGATTCCAACCTTCTTCTGGAACTTCTTGAGGGCGGTTTCAGTCTCGGAGCCGAACTCGCCGTCCGCCCCATACTTGGGCAGGCTGTATTCCAGCTGCAGCAGGAACTCCTGCAGCGCCTTCACGTCCGTGCCCTTGGAGCCCTTCTTCACAGTTCGGGTGCCGAGGGTATATTCCGTCTGGGCAGAGTCAGGCTTTACATAGCTGCCGCCGGTAAAGACGGCATCGCCGTAGTCCACGAAGGGCAGCTGGAACCAGTGCGTCCACTTGCGGGAAGCCACCTTCGTTTTGACACAGCCGTAGTTGAACCCGCGCTCCTCGACAGCATAACCGCCGCCGACATACACGCCCACATGCCCATCAGAGCGCAGCGCCACACCGGGAATCTCAGGCAAGGTATCAATGGTTCCCCAAGCGCAGCCCTTGTTCTTGGCGTAGGTGAACATGCCGTTGGCAGACTTGTCGGGACAGCCATTGCCGCCATACTTGCTGGTGAACTTGGCATCAGTGCCGATGGACTCGATGACACCCACGCCGCCGCTCGTCCAGTTGTAGCCCTTGATGAGACCCACGCAGTCGGCGCAGATCTTCTTCTTGGCAATGTCGTCCTTGTAGCGAGCGGTGCGGCTGTCCTTGTAGTGGGTCGGGTACTGCTTGGCCTTTCGGCTGCGCAGGGATTCGGAACACTTGTAGACGTCGAGTAGGAAGATGACATTACTGCCATCCTCCCCTCTAAAAACCGTACGTGCGAGTTTCCCCGCATACGGCTCAAGCCTCCAATGAAACTCCGCTTCTTTGCGGAGCCG
>OLRD01000779.1_pt1 | contig 23261 bp, 18 predicted proteins | sample 1672051 | NCBI WGS metagenome assembly OLRD01 (sample SAMEA3136640, study PRJEB25190) | human gut metagenome | biome: human gut; feature: human-associated habitat; material: faeces | place: Austria | collected 2013 | reverse complement strand
CTTACTGGCTGTAAGGGATATTAACCATAAATATATTGTAGTAGGAGGAATTTAATGACTGATGTTAACAACCTATTGAGTTTTGCTATCAAAGAAGCAGAGAATTTAATGGATGGTGAGATTTTTCTTTTGAAGGATCTTTTTAAGGGTTATGAATGGAATAGAATACCACGTAATGAACGCTTGTTGCTTGGAACACTTTTTTTCAATTATGCTAATATGGCTAAATGTTCAATAAAGGCTATTGACAAAACTAGTTCGGGGCAACAAAAATATAAATTTCAAGCTATCAACAATAGATGAAATAAAAACAATAATGATATGTGAGATACATATTAAATATACCTAAACTGAGAGGATGATTATAATTATGGCTTTAACAAATGGTAAAAACTCAGCAGATATTGGATTTGAAGAACAAATATGGGCGGCAGCGGATATCCTTCGGGGGAATATGGATGCAGCCGAATATAAGCATGTTGTTTTAGGATTGATTTTTTTAAAATATATTTCTGATAAATTTGAAGAACGATATCAGGCATTGCTGGATGATAATGACGATGTAGAGGACAAAGATGCGTACACGGAAGTGAATGTCTTTTTTGTACCTCCCATTGCCAGATGGAATGTTATTGCTGAAGCGGCTCACAAAGCAGAAATCGGTACCGTCATTGATGACGCTATGAGGGCGATTGAAAAGGAAAATAAACGGTTAAAAGATGTTCTACCGAAGAACTATGCTAGGGATGAATTGGATAAGCGACGTCTTGGTAATGTAGTAGATGTGTTTACTAATATACAGATGATAGAACATGGCACTGACAAGGATATTTTGGGGCGTACATATGAATATTGCCTGTCAAAATTTGCTGAGCAGGAGGGAAAACGGGCAGGAGAGTTTTTTACACCATCCTGTGTAGTACGAACTTTAGTTGAAGTGCTTCAACCTTTTGAAGGTCGTGTTTATGATCCTTGTTGTGGCAGTGGTGGCATGTTTGTACAATCGGCGAAGTTTGTCAACAGTCATTCAGGGAATATCGGAAATTTGTCTATCTATGGGCAGGATGCTAATCCCACTACCCGTAAAATGGCAATTATGAATCTGGCAATCAGGGGTATTGAAGCGGATTTGGGTAAGTACAATGCCGATACTTTTCACAATGACTTACATCCGACACTGAAGGCAGACTATATCATGGCAAATCCGCCATTTAATCTTTCGGATTGGAATGATGGTAGCCTGAATGATGATATGCGTTGGAAATATGGATTGCCACCAAATGGAAATGCTAACTTTGCTTGGATGCAGCATATGATTCACCACTTGGCACCGAATGGGAAACTTGGCTTAGTGCTAGCTAATGGCTCTTTGTCTAGCCAGTCAGGTGGCGAGGGAGAAATTCGAAAAAAAATTATTGAGGATGATTTGGTGGAATGCATTGTGGCCATGCCTACACAACTGTTTTTTACGACCCAGATTCCCGTTTCGTTGTGGTTTCTGAATCGCAACAAAACACAGACAGGCAGAACTCTGTTCATTAATGCCCAAAATATGGGAACCATGGTGACCCGTCGTTTGCGTGAGATGACGACTGATGATATCGCGAAAATTGCTGGAATTTGTACTGCTTTTAAAAACGGTACGTTGGAAGACAAGCCGGGATTTTATGCGACCGTCAAGACAGAAGAAATTGCCAAGCAAGGCTATATACTGACTCCTGGGCGTTATGTGGGACAGGCGGATCAAGAGGATGATGGCGAGCCTTTTGGGGAAAAGATGATGCGGCTGACAGGGGAGCTTTCTGAGCTGTTTATACAGAGTCAGGCATTGGACGAAGAAATCCGGCAGAGACTGGGGGAGGTTGGATATGAGGTCTGAGTGGAAGAAAGTAAAAATTGCAGATGTATGTAGTTTCCAGAATGGGTTTGCGTTCAAGTCAACAGAATTTTCAAAGAGTGGAATTCCAATTATTAAAATCAAAGAAATGAAAGATGGAGAAATAAAATTTTTTAGAGATTCGGCTTTTATTGATGATGATATAGACAAATATGGAGCATATAAAGTTGAAAATGGAGATATTTTGTTTGCACTCACGGGAGACCCAGTTAGTAAAAATAATCCATTAAGTTGGGTAGGGCGCGTTTCAAAATATCGTGGAAATGCTGTTTGCCTTCTGAATCAACGTGTGTGTAAAGCGCTGGTCGATGAATTGAAAATTAGCAAAGATTATTTATATTATTATTTCAGAATATTTGAAAATTACTTTGCACTAGCATCTAAAGCAACAGGAAGTGCCAATCAAGCAAATATTTCAACAAAGACTATTGAAGCTATTAATCTCTTGCTTCCGCCCCTGCTGGAACAACGAGCTATTGTTGCCACCCTCTCTTGCCTTGATGAGAAAATTGAGCTGAACAAAAAAATTAGCACTAATTTAGAGGCACAGGCACAGGCTATTTTCAAAAGTTGGTTTGTAGATTTTGAACCATTTCAAAATGGAGAGTTTATGGATAGTGAGCTGGGTCAGATACCGAAAGGGTGGCGGGTTGGTATACTAAGTGATATTGCTGAAATCACCATGGGACAGTCACCAAAAGGATATTCGTATAATGAAAGTGGTGAAGGAACTGTTTTTTATCAGGGCAGGGGTGAATTTGGGAACCGCTTTCCCTTAACTAGGCTTTATACTACTGAGCCTAAGCGCACGGCAAAGAAAAATGACATATTAATGAGTGTGCGTGCACCTGTTGGGGATATTAATGTTGCAAAAGAAGACTGTTGCATAGGACGAGGACTGGCTGCTATTCGTAGTAACAGCAACCATTCATCTTTTTTACTTTATCTATTGTTTAATATGAAAGCTAAACTGAACATATATAATGGTGAAGGTACAGTATTTGGCTCGATTAGTAAAAAGGATTTACATGGTATGAAAATAGTGATTCCACAGACAGAAGTTATTAATGAATATGAAAATATCATTCAATCAGTAGACAAAAAAATTTTTAATCTTAATCAGCAAAACAAGGTTCTCGCCGAGCTCCGAGATATCCTCCTACCCAGACTAATGAATGGGGAAATTAAGGTGTCAATTTCAAATGAAAAAGCAGTAGAAAACTATGATTAATAAAAGGAGAATCAATATATGTCAAAAAATGTGGATGATACTATAGAAAAATTTGATATAGATTCTCCTTTGTTAGGCGAATATATATCAAAATTCTTGGATAATGCTAATACAGCGATGAATCAGGGGGATGACCGCACACTATTCTACCGCGGGCAATCAAACTTAGAATTTTCTTTAACACCGGCGGTATTTCGTAACGGGCTACTTGAGAAAGAACATAAGTTGATTCAAGATTTGCTCTTGAATTCTCCAGCTGAGTTTAATGATATTCAAAATAAATTGGAGCGCCTAATTAAAATGCAGCATTATGGATTACCAACCAGATTACTGGATATTACTTCTAACCCTCTTGTAGCATTGTTTTTTGCTTGCAGTGAAAATTTAGATAAGGATGGAGAATTATTTATATTCTATGATTACGTTCAGCGTGCCAATGATATAAATTGTAAGTGTATTGTTGAGTTAACAGAATATACTGGGTCAAGCGAGCGTCAGATGATTGGATTCTTAAGTGAACGGGGATTTAATAATTTGGAGCTAGGAAAACTTACAACTACTACACATATACTGATAGAAGCACCAAAAAATAATGAACGAATAAAACGGCAGCAAGGAGCGTTTTTGCTGGTCGGACTCTGTGGACAAGCAGGGAATAACCCATATCAAAAAGAAAGATTTGATTTAAAGCCGTTGTTAACAAAAGATATGGGTGATGATATTAAGCGGACAATATGCATACCTAAGGAGCATAAACAGCAACTGTTACAAGAACTAGAAATTTTAGGCATTAGTCATGCATTTCTTTTTCCAGAGTTGGAGCACCAAGCAAGTTATCTCAGAAAAAAACATGAGGAGGTGTAACTTATGTCGTTTACCGAAGCCAATTATGAAAATGCTGTGCTGGAAGTGTTCTGTGAAACTTTGGGCTACGGATATACATACGGTCCCGATGTTCAACGGGATTACACCGAACCGCTCTATCTGGATGAGTTAATGCCTGCATTACAGCGTATCAATCCAAGCCTGCCGGAAGCGGCAATAAACGAATCAATTCTCAAGTTGCGTAGTTTAGACAGCGGTACGCTGGTGCAGAAAAACCGGCAGTTTACCGATTTTATGCAAAATGGAGTCTCAGTTAACTATTATCACAACGGCGAGCAATTGGCGGGATTGGTTTATCTGATTGACTATGCTCAGCCAGATAAAAACACATTTACGGTAGCCAATCAGTGGATGATTACTGAACACAGCGAAAAACGGCCGGATATTGTCGTATTTCTCAACGGTTTACCAGTGGTGGTATTTGAGTTAAAATCCCCCTCACGAGAAGAAACTGATGCCTCCGAGGCTTATTTGCAGCTACGCAATTATATGCAGGAAATTCCATCTTTTTTTATCTATAATGCCTTTTGCGTTATGAGCGATCTTGCTATATCTAAAGCAGGCACTATCACCGCTGGCGAAGATCGTTACATGGAGTGGAAGACAAAAGACGGCAGCTATGAAAATACGTTGTATGCACAATTTGATACTTTTATAGAAGGGATGTTTCAAAAGGAGAGGCTATTGGATATCCTGAAAAATTTCATCTGTTTTTCTGGCGATGCGAAAATCTTAGGTGCATACCATCAATATTTTGCCGTAAAGAAGGCAATAGTATCTACAGCGAATGCAACTACGACGGACGGGCGGGGTGGTGTTTTTTGGCATACTCAGGGCAGCGGAAAGTCTCTATCTATGGTATTTTATGCCCATCTATTGCAAGAGGCACTCAATTCACCGACTATTGTAGTTTTGACCGACCGCAATGATTTAGACAACCAGTTATTTTCTCAGTTTGCAAAATGCGCAGAGTTTTTGCGTCAAATGCCTCAGCAGGCGGAAAGTCGTACCCATTTAAAAGAACTGCTGGCAGGCAGGAAGGCAAATGGCATTATTTTTACTACTGCCCAGAAATTTGAAGAGAGTACGGAAACCTTATCTGAACGACGTAACATTGTTGTTATGGCGGATGAAGCTCATCGTAGCCAATTTATCGATGAAAAAGTGGATACTCGAACAGGGCGAATGAAAAAATCTTTTGGCTTGATTATACGGGAAAGTTTACCAAAGGCTACCTATATTGGTTTTACCGGCACCCCTATTTCCAGTAAAGACCGTTCCACTATTGAGGTATTTGGCAATTATATTGATATTTACGACATGACTCAGGCGGTGGAGGATGGTGCCACCCGACCGGTTTATTACGAAAGCCGGGTCATTCATCTAAAACTAAATCAGGAAGTATTACAACTTATTGATGCCGAATACGATATTATGGCCCAAAATGCAGAAGAATATGCAATTGACAAAAGCAAAAAAGAACTGGGACGCATGGAGAGTATTCTCGGTGCTAAGGAAACTATTGCAGCCTTGTGTGAAGATATTGTGAAACACTATGAAGAAAATCGACAGTATGAATTGTCGGGAAAAGCTATGATTGTAGGATATTCCCGTAAAATAGCTATGTCGATTTATGATAAACTGTTAGAGCTTCGCCCAGAATGGAAAGAAAAAGTGGGTGTGGTAATGACTGAAAACAATAAAGATCCGGAATCGTGGCGAAAAGTCATTGGCAACAAACACCGACGGGATGAACTAGCCGCTCGCTTCAAAGACAATGATGATCCAATGAAAATTGCTATTGTTGTAGATATGTGGCTAACTGGTTTTGATGTACCATCACTTGCGACTATGTATGTATATAAGCCGATGGCAGGGCATAATTTGATGCAGGCAATTGCCCGAGTTAATCGAGTTTATAAAGATAAGGAAGGCGGTTTAGTAGTGGATTATGTCGGCATAGCTTCAGCCCTACGGCAAGCGATGAACGACTATACCAACAGAGATAAACAAAATTATGGAGAAACTGACATTGCAAAAACTGCCTATCCTAAATTTATAGAAAAACTAGAGGTATGTAGAAACTTATTTAACGGCTTTAACTATGCTGTGTTTTTGGAAGATAAGGCATCTGATCTTGCTAGGGCAAAAGCAATTAGCGGTGCGGTGAACTTTTTGTCCGGTATAGAAAATGAGAAGAATAAGGAAGCTTATGTTAAAGAAGCAATGTTGCTGCGTCAGGCATTGTCTCTTTGTCGTTCCTTACTCAACCAGGAACAGCGATTGGAGGCTGCTTTTTTTGAAGCAGTAAGAACTGTTTTAACTAGAGTTAGCGGGGAAAATAAACCTTTGTCATTAAAGGAAATCAATGCACGGGTTAACGAGTTACTGAAAGCGAGCATTCAGAGTGAGGGTGTCATTAACCTGTTCTCAGATGTAGAAACAGAATTTTCTCTGTTTGATCCGAAGTTTTTGGAAGAGATATCCAAGATGAAGGAAAAAAATCTGGCTGTCGAAATACTGAAAAAACTTTTGTCTGAACAAGTAAGTATTTACCGCCGAACAAATCTGGTTAAAAGTGAGAAGTTTTCCGAAATGTTATCCAGGGCTATGAAAGCATATTTAAATGGCATGTTGTCTAATGAAGAAGTAATTGCCGAGTTAATGAAAATGGCCTCCGATATGGCCAATGCCCATGCCGAAGGTGCTCAGTTAGGGTTAACAGTAGAGGAGTTGGCTTTTTTTGATGCATTAACCAAACCTGAAGCGGTTAAGGATGTTTACGAGAATAGAGAGCTAGTGGCATTGGCTCATGAACTGACCGATATGTTGCGGAAAAATCGAACAATTGACTGGCAGAAAAAGGAGTCTGCTCGGGCAGGAATGCGACGTATGATTAAGAAGCTTCTCAAAAAGTATAAATATCCACCCGAAGGGGTGGAGGATGCTGTAGCTACGGTCATTGGACAGTGTGAAATGTGGACGGATAATGGAGGTTATAGCTAAGCAATACAAAAAGGCAAGATTTGTTTTACTGAGACTTATTTAGTATAGAGATTTCATATTCAGCTTAAGTAAACAATAAAAAGGGAGTGCATTTTGATATTCAAGGTGGGGTAAAAGGGGTAAAATTCTTATCCAAAGGGGTAAAACCAAAAATCAGGCACTTTATAACAAAACAAAGGAGATAACCTTTTGCCATGTAGTATAAAACCTTTGTTCCAACGCATGTGGAAGCGGTAATATTGATATTTAAGGTCAGGTAAATAAGTTTGAAAATGGCCTAATTTTACTTCTTTTTACTATCGAGAGTATGAAAATCATTCAATCCAAGGTTTAAAAATAACGCTTTGGTGAAACAGGGCGTTGAGGGCTCATCGAAAAAACTGTATATAGTTTATTTGCCATTTCGAATTGATGCAGTGATTAAGTAGTCAAAGAGAGTTTAGGCTATGGATTGGATGTTGGGAATGAGATAAATCTAATTTATGAATCAACAGAAATGATTATGAAGGTGAAAAGTATATGGATAAATTATTAGAATTGTTGGAGAAATATAGATGTCACTTAAAGCGAGATAAACAGTCAATGGGCAACTTTCTTGAAGCGAATTATAGGATTTATATTGATGATGTAAAAAAAGCTATTCGTGTTAAAGATAATCCACTATTAGGTTGTGAAGTATGTGCAATGATCGAACAACAAATTCCAATTATCCAAGAAAACGCAGATAAACTTGTAAATGTTTTTAGATTGTTTGAGCAAGGAAGAATTGTAGAATCTGCGAACAAGTCATTTGAGGTTTTTTCATCAATGAAACCTCAGATGATGCAAAGATATTCAGGAATATTCCGCAAGGAAACATATTATAGAATCAGACCTATTACTTCGGGTGTGAGTTTCCCACTTGAGAGAAGAGAACTTTTTCATATACCCTATAATATAAATTACTTAGTTGGGCCAGAAAGATATAGTTTACCAGGACATCCTTGCTTATATTTAGCTTCACAGGCAGAACTTGCTTGGTATGAATGTAAAAAACCTGAAAAATTTGCAATTTCAAAGTTTTCAATACCACAGGATGAAGATTATTACTTAAAGTTTATTGATTTTTCTGAAAAACTGATGCCATTAAAATATAATTTTATCAGTTGGTGCCATAATGAAACTGACAAAGTTAACTTGCAAAAATACTTTGTTAAATACATTTGTACTTATCCTCTCAGAGCAGCATGTTCAGTAATCGTTGAGCAACCAAGCGGCAAGTTTCATGAAGAATATATTGTATCCCAATTTCTGCTGCAATGGGTATTAATAGATGAATATTTTGACGGCATTCGCTATGAATCTTGTTCTGAGTCAGAAGAGGTAAAATGTCTGGGGGGCCATAATATCGTACTTGTAACAAAATCATTTGACTGTGATGGGTTTGATAGTAAACTGCGAGCTTGTACTAAGATTGGAGATCCGGGGATTATTGATACTACATCAATTGTGTGTACCTCTAAGATTGAAGATTTATTAATGGGAAAGGACATAAAGGATGCCCCCTTTTTTTGGAATATGGAGGACTTATCTGATGATTTTGAAATAATATAATTTATTCAAAAAAGTGCTTGATAGAATAAAGTCATAAATGCTGCATAGTCAGTACCTTACTAAAATAATGCCACCCTTTGTGGACGGTAGATAGAAACAGAAATAAACTTGATCAATTTTCAGATGCTTTTTTCTAGTAGCGGCATTTCGGTAGTGTCTCGGACCACGGAAGCAGCCCCTCGACATAGGGCAGCTCATCTAAATTTCCATGTTTTAGCAGCTTTTCCAAAAGGTAATGGAAATATTCATAGGGTTTCAGTCCGTTTGCCTTCGCGGTCTCGGCAATGCTGTGTACGGCCGCACTTGCTTTTGCTCCGCTGACTGTATCGATCTAAAATCAGTTGTTCTTGTTATGTTCTTAAGAACATAAAAGGAAGAACTGGGTGCTCATAAATTCCATCAGAGGAGCACAGGCCAGTGCAATTGTTTATAGTATATCTGAGACAGCAAAGTTGAACTACTTGAACCCGTATTACTATTTCAAATATCTGCTGGAAGAGATACCCAGGTATATGGACGAAAAAGGAAATATGGAGGAATCAAATCTGGAAGAGCTGCTGCCCTGGTCAGAACGGCTTCCCGCAAAATGTCATAAACCACGCCGCTGAAAAGTGGCGTATTTATATAGATAGAGCGCATGGTTTTACATTTACCCATAAAACGCACATCCTCTAGTTCATAATATTTTCCATGAGATCATGGCAGTTGTAGCTGGTGTGGATAATACTTTCGAGATATTAGGAGATTACAGCCGCTCACAGGTTATGAGTCATCCTATATTGAAAAAACGGCAGAGTGCATGAAGGAAAAACAACTGGCCGGCTATCAGGAGAATATGCTGCAAGGGCTGCTGAAGGATATGAAGAATTGAAGTGAGTATCAAATCAGTAATCAGGTGGGGATATTAGATTCTAACCTTTCTGTCCAGGCTGGATACCGTTTTAGAACTGAATCAGAAAACTTGATCTCGGATAAACGCTTAGACTTAGGTATTGAATATATATTTCTCACAACATATAATGAAGAAGTATCCGGCCAACGGAGATGCAGTAATTCCAGATAATATATAATACCAGCAACAGAATGGAGCACACAGTGAACACAGAAAAAAAGAAAAAATCACTATTAAACCATCCTTTACTTCAATTACTGAAGCATAACAAAGGAAATCCAAGAACATTGATACTGATGGAGCCTCTATGGGGAATTCCATATAATCTAATCGCGCCATTTGCCACACTATATATGTATTCACAGGGTGTAACGGACGTTCAAATCGGAATGATTCTGTCGATTGCCATGGTGGTTCAGGTACTTTTTTCTTTCTTCGGCGGAATATTAACGGATAAGCTGGGGCGGAAATTCACGACTATGATGGGCGATTTCTTCGGATGGAGTGTTGCCTGCCTGATATGGAGCATATCAAATAACTTCTGGCTTTTTTTGATTGCCATGCTGTTTAATTGCTTTGAACAGATTAACCAGACCGCATGGTACTGTTTACTGATTGAAGATGCGGAACCCAAAGATTTATTGGGAATATATACATGGGTGAATATAGGCGGTTTGATTGCAATCTTTTTTGCACCGATTTCTGGCTTGCTGATCAATTCATTTACCGTGATTCCGGTTATCCGGGTTTTATATTTGGTCTTTTCCGTAAATATGCTGATTAAGGTAGCAGTTACTTTCCGCTATTGTAAGGAAACCCGGCAGGGAAAGATCCGAATGGCTGAGACAAAGAATACCTCTTTGTTACATATGTTATTTGAATATAAGGAACTGATTCCCAAAGTATTGAAGGATAAGGAGGTTATGAAGGTTCTGGCTGTTTCTGTCATATTATATATCACGAATATGGTCAGTACGAACTTCTTCAGCTTATATGTGACACAGTGGCTGGGCATAGAATCTCGTTATCTGGCCTTCTTCCCGATTCTGAACGCGGCTGTAATGCTGATTTTTATGATTGGAATACAACATAAACTGGAGCTTGTAAAATTTAGGATACCTATGTGGGTTGGATTGGCATTGTATGCAATAGCGGTGATTCTTCTGATACTGGCGCCAATAGGAAATATGCTGTTTGTCATTATTTATGTCTTCATTGTGGCAGTAGCAGGGGCTCTTGTTATGCCTCGAAAAGATACTCTGATCCAGCTGAGTATTAATGCGGAGGAGCGTGCCAGGATTAATGCGTTGATTATGTCCTTTACAATTGCATTTTCTTCCCCATTCGGCTATTTTGCAGGATGGTTATCAAGTATTGACAGAAGGCTGCCTTTTGCATTTGCATTTGCTTTATTCCTTGCAGCATTTATTATCGTGGGCCGAATCCGCGATCCCGAGTTCTCTAAGTAATTATTTAATAAACAGTATTCTGTCATGCCATGGGAATTGCTGCGGGATATAAATATCGCGGTTAAAATAATCGGCTGTAATACATGTCTTATACCCCCGGTATTATCCGTATAATCTGAATCAGGATGAATATGAAGTACTACAGATAGGGTGCTCCCATAGAATTACACCAATCAACAGGAGGGTGAAACACATGAAAAAAGCTATGCTGCCGTCACTTAAAATAGATTCATGGACAGAGGAAGCTTTGTCCGATCTGACAGCAAAAATATCAGATAATAAAGTCAAATCACTTATACTCATCGATGGAGCAGCCGGTTCAGGCAAGACAACTTTAGCGGTAAAACTCGCTGAACGATTGCATGCAAATCTGGTCCATACAGACGATGTAAGCTGGTGCGCCGATCCAATCCTCTGGGATGAGGAATTGCTTGACGGTATTGTTAAACCCTGGTCCGCTGGAAAGAAGGTGGCGTATAAACCAACCGGCTGGAAAAAAGAGAATCGTCCGGGAGCCATCGAGGTGGATCCGGACAAGGCGCTTATCATAGAAGGCATGGGAGCCGGCAGAAAAACACTGCGTGCAGCTGCAGAATATTTGATTTGGGTGGATACCGAGCCGGAAACAGCCAGGGCACGAGTTGTGCAGAGAGACCTTGCAAACGGGGAAAATGGCGGAACTGTTGAGTCTGTCACAGAATTTGCCGATTGGTGGGATTCCTTACTGATGCCTTTATTTTTGGAGGAGGAGCCGTGGAAATATGCAGATATTATTGTCAGCGGTTCCAGGTCTGATTTAATTTCTGATAAGCTTATGATCCATGTAGTATAAGTCCTATATTGATACCCCAGAATAAATTTTCACCCGAATTCCCCCTCGCACAAGGAGGCAAACCATGGCAGAACAAATTCAAAACCTGGAACAAGCAGAAAAAATCTTGGATTATTGGTATGCCATAGATTTTTTTGGCAGGATAAATTCGATGATATGTGGGAAATCCGCAGTAAATTTCTGAGGGCACAGGATGCTTTTACAATAAGTGTGATGAAATGGCACCAACAAGATATAAAACACCTTCCGAATATCCTCAAAATAAAATTGAAAAAATAAATGAGGTTGTGAAAACGAAAAGACAAAAGAAAATGATATCTATCATGTAAAGAATGGAGAAGAGATCCTATGGATAGTACAATAAGAAGTAATATTAAAATTGGCCAGACCGTTAAAGTGATTCAAAAACAAGATCAAAGAACGGGAAAGCAAACGGAAGGAGTTGTAGAACGTATCTTAACAAACTCCTCCAATCACCCCAGAGGAATTAAAGTGAAATTAGAGGGTGGTATTGTCGGAAGAGTTTGTGAAATTAAAGGGTAATAAATTCGATATCAGAGGGATATTTATGCAGCCAGTATTGACTATGATCTGAAAAAAAGTGTAGTGTTGGATGCACTTAACTAAATTGTAACTGCGTATTTATCCTTACCTCAAAGATAAGAATTCACAAAAAAAACGTCTCACCTAAAATTTGACACATCAATGACACATCCTGCAGTTAAAATAATATACATGTAAATTATGAAGCAGGAGTGCACTCTAAATGAAGCCATTCATCCATCGATTTTTCACGGTTCTGTTAATCCTGATTATAACAGTAACCATAATAATCTATTATGCAGTTAAAATAGAACCATACACAGTTACAATAAATAATGTGAACCTAAATAACAACTTCCCTGAAAATCTTAAAATAATCCAAATATCTGACATCCAAATCAGTGAAAACTATCAGGCTTCAGATTTCCAAACAATAATTTCTCAAATAAATCAGTTAAGTTCAGACATCTTCATATTTACCGGAGATCTATACGAGAATTACTCCTCCTATGGCCCTGAAGAAGAGCTGATCCAACTATTAGCAGGCATTTCAGCAGCCTACGGAAAATACGCAGTCTGGGGAAATCGTGATTATGGCGGCGGAGCTGTAAGGCGGTTTGAAAGAATCATGACCGCCGGAGGTTTTCAGGTCTTGTGCAATGAAGGAGTCCATATTATGCTGAATAACGGAGAACGCCTGTTTCTTGCCGGATTAGATGATTCACTGATGGGTAGTCCAAATATCACGCCAATATTATCCCAAATGAAAGAAGATGACTCCTATCGTATCTTAATGCTCCATGAACCGGATGCCGCTGATTTATATGCAGACTATGGATTTGAGTTGATGCTGGCCGGACACAGCCATGGAGGCCAGGTAAATCTCCCTTTTCTTTCCTCGCCGACGACATCTATGGCAGAGAAATACCAAAAAGGTTTATATGACATGGAAACATCGGGAAAAATAAAATTATACGTTAATTCAGGAATAGGAACCTCCCATTTTCCCATACGTTTTCGTGTTCCCCCGGAGATAACGGTACTTTTTTAAAAACAGGAGGACAGCTGTGAATATATTAATTGTCGAAGATGATTCTGACATGCAGAAAATTTTAAAACTCTATCTTCAGCGTGAAGGCTATCAGATAAACAGCGTTTCAAATGGCCGGGACGCAATAGATTTCCTGATCGTGAATGCTGTGGATATTGTCCTGCTGGATTGGATGATGCCTATAAAAAACGGAATGGAAACGCTGAAAGAAATCAGGCAGCTGAATATTCCGGTTAAAATACTGATGCTGACAGCGAAGGGTGAAAATGTAGATGAGGCCGCAGGCCTTACCTTCGGTGCGGATGATTATCTGCGGAAACCTTTTGATATACAAATCCTTCTGCTTCGGATAAAAAAGCTTTGTAATTCAGAGAATCTTCTTCGATGCAATGATATTGTCTTGAACCCAGTTACAATGGAGGTAATGAAAGGGCAGGATAAAGTGAAGCTTACGAAAAATGAATATGAGCTCTTAAAGTATTTCCTCGCCAATCAAAACATGATTCTTACAAGGGAACAGCTGCTGAACCATATATGGGGCATGGATTTTGAAGGCGATATCCGTACCGTTGACACAAACATCCGCAGGCTTCGCCAAAAAATCGGAGAGGAATATATTCAGACAAGGATCGGTATGGGATATATTATGGAGAAACGCCATGATTAAACGGAGAGTGAAAATACGCCGGTTATCTACGAAATTCCTTTTTGGCATAACGGGAATTCTTGTGCTGATTTTAATAGCAACCCTGCTTATTAATTCCCGGATTGCAGAACGGTATTATCTGAATCAGCAGAGCCGGTATGTCAGGAAGACGGGAGATCTTCTGAAAGAACGCCTGCAGGAAGGTCAGGAAGCGGATAAAGTAATAGAGGAACTGGAAGCTTCAGAACAGGTATTGGTTGTTTATTCTGCAAAGTCAGACAGCTATGATGAGCTGAGCATGGATTTACGAAGAAAATTTCAGGAAAAGGGATTAGGCTTTCAAAAATTCTGGCTTTGGGATCAGGATTATATTTCTGCTGTTCAGAATGGCAGTCAATTCCGCCTTTATCAGCAGAAAAAGCTGAATTATGCTATTTTGGTGGAATATCTGTCTTCCGGAGAAAATCTGTATGCAATAGCTGCGATTGTTCCCAACACAGGAGAATTTGTCCGAATCATCAACCATTTCAGTATTCTGCTGTATTCCATTTCCCTGTTGGCAGCTGTGCTTTTGATTTATTTAATGATAAGGCATATAACAGAACCGCTGCAGCAAATAGAGCATTTTTCCAAAAGAATATCCGAACAGGATTATGGGCAGCTGACGGTTCAGACGCATGATGAACTGGAAAGGGTAGCGGACAGCATGAATGAAATGTGTATGTCCATCCAGCAATATCAAAAGGAACTGTTGATAAAGAATCAGCAGATGGAACAGCTTCTGAACGATGTAGCTCATGATTTAAAAACGCCGGTATCCCTGATTGGCATATATGCTGATGGTATCAGAGACGGTTTGGATGATGGTACCTTTTTGGAAACAATCGCACAGCAGAATGCCAGAATGGCGCAAATGATAGAGCAGCTTCTCAATCTGTCACGTATTGGCCAGAAGAATTATCCGTCGGGAAAAATCAAACTGGACATATTGCTGCGGAAGTGTATGGAAGAACAGAAAGTCTTTTTGCAGGAGAGAAAACTAATTCTGAAAGATAATATTGTACCAAATGCGGAGATTGACGGAAATGCCGAGTTAATCCGAACTCTTTTTTCCAACCTGCTGTCCAATGCGGTAAAGTATGCTTCAGCCTCGGACATCGAAATAAAACTATCCCAAAACGAGGAAGGAACATATCACTTCTTCATTGCTAATGCACTGGAAAATGAAGATTTAGACATAGAGCAGATTTGGGTTCCTTTTTATGTAGGGGAAGCATCCCGGAACAAATCGCTGTCCGGAACCGGATTGGGACTTTCCATTGTACAAAAAATTGCCGTTCAATGCGGGTATAAGATTCATTGCAGGAAAAAGGACGGGAAGATTATATTTGAAATGGATTTTCAATAATAAATAATATGGAGGGTATAATCAGATACTGAAAATATCTGGTTATATCCTTTTTTTGAATGATCTAATAAAGCATTATTTGTGCAAAATAAATTCCGTTTTGACACACGGATGTAATACCTGCCTTTTATAATTCTAAAAGTACATGAAAGAAAGTACAGCAAAGCAAATATCGGAAACAAGGAAAGGAAAACAACTAAAATGAGAAAACATAATTATTTCCACACAGGTATATCCGTACTTCTTATACTAAGCAGTATCCTGAGCGGATGTGGAATAAAAAACTCCGTGGATGAACCCGAGAGTGAGATTAATGAGCAAACCGTATCCCAACAGACATTGAATCCCACTATTTCAATAGATTATCAAGCAGATCCGGAGGATTTTTCCCTGATTTTAAAAGATGGTGACAATCAGATTGCAGTATCCGGCCAATCTCCTAAACGAACCGTGTCTGATTTCCGGGAAAGCGATATGGAAACGTTCTGGAGATATCCGGAAGAGCAAATCTCAGTTTCCATCAAACCACAAGATAATTATTTAAGCGTTACGATTACCTCAGAAGCAAATGACGATAATGAATTTAGCTGGCCCAATATTTCCGCGGACACTTATTACCTTCCTTTTGGAGAGGGAAAACGAATTCCTGCGGATGATTTGATATGGCAGAACTATCTGAATGAGCAGGAATTCTCCGTTCTGGAACAGCTGTCCATGCCCTTCTGGATTACCGAAGCGGGAGATTATTCCGTACTTTTCATTATGGAGAATCCATATCGTACGCTAATGAATTTTTCGGCGAATCCCGATATTGCCTTTTCCGTTTCTCATGAATATCCTCAAATCGATGATGTAAAGGAAAATTGTTTTCGAATCTACCTGACAGACAGCAATCCGGTCAGCGCCGCAAAGCTTTACCGCAGTTATGTGAATGAACAGGGAAATTTCAAAACCTTAGAGCAGAAAGCGGCGGAAAATCCGGATATCCGTAAGCTTTATGGAGCGCCGTTTATATATTTATGGGGTGATTTTGTCCTTTCAGCCGATAACATCAATTGGCCGGCATTCCGTAATTCCCTGTCTTCCCCTGTGATGGAGTATCTCCTGTCTTTTTCGGAAGAAGCGGAAACCGGTTCCGAATTCAGGAAAGTGACAGAGGAAATAAAAAAGCAGGATTATGTGGATGTATATCAGAAAAATATAATCTGCGGATATATCAGCCAGGTGCTTAAGAGGGATGATTTTTGGGATGAATCCATTTTCCCATCCGGCAATTCACTGAAAGAGCTTATGCCGGACGGCTATGGAAACTTAAATCAGACAGAAAAAATCCAGGTAAATAAACAAGCGCTGGCTGAAAGCCTGCCGAACGTTTTTCAGGATGCCGGACAATGGATGAACGCATCTACCGTGGATTTGCTTCAGAGCATGCAGGAGAATGGGATTGAACGGGCCTGGATAGGCCTGAACAGCTGGGAACAGGCCTATGCCAAACCGGAGCTGATAGAAACCGCACAGAACCAGGGATATCTGATTGCCAGCTATGATTCCTACCATTCCATCCATGAACCGGGTAAGGAGCAGTGTATTACAGCAGAATTTACGGATAAGACATTATATGAAGAGGCTTCAGTCACCAATAAAAATGGCGAAAAAGCGGCCGGATTTCAAAATGTGGGACGTAAGCTGAATCCTGTGTTTTCCCTTCCGGCAGTAGAAGAGCGTATGGAAACAATCATGGCAAATCAGCTTCCTTTTAATTCCTGGTTCATCGACTGTGATGCGACAGGGGAAATTTACGATGATTATACTCCCGGTCATATGACGACGCAGGAGGAGGATCTGGCTGCCAGGCTGGAACGGATGGCCTATATCCGCGACCAATATCATATGGTCATAGGCTCCGAAGGAGGGAATGATTTTGCGGCATCCACAATCGCATACGCGCATGGAATAGAATTGAAGAGCTTTTCCTGGATGGATGAGGATATGAAAAGCAATAAAGACAGTGAATTTTACATTGGAAATTACTATAATCCGTCAGGGGGAGTAGCGGCTCATTTTTCCAAAGTAATTCCTTTGAAAGAAAAGTATGATACTATTTTTGTGGATCCCCGGTATGATGTGCCTTTGTATAAATTGGTCTATAACGATTCGGTCATTACAGCAGCTCATTGGGACTGGTCAACATTCAGAATTCAGGGAGCGGCGCAGGATCGGATGGTTCGTGAGGTTCTCTACAATGTACCGCCGCTCTGGCATCTTGATGATGTGGAATGGGAAAAGTATAAAACTGCCATTGCTGATCATTATTCCGTATGGTCGAATTTCAGCAGGCAGGCTGTACTTCTGGAAATGACTGATTTCGAGTATGTAACACCGGAAGGAAGCGTACAGAAAACGGTATATGGCAGTGAACTTTCTGCAGTAGCTAACTTCAGCGATTCCGTATATCAGTATGAGGATAACGAGATTCCGGCGCACTCTGTATTGATAATAAATGGAATGGAAAATAAAATTTATACACCATCAGCAGACTGATTCAACAGAGACAGGGCCATCGGAAAACAGATAGCCCTGTCTTAAATCATTCCTTTTATGAACAGCAGGGAGTCAGAATATTCCTGCATTTTACATGCAATACATCATCCCTCATCAGGCCATCTCATCCCGAAGGGCATCAATAATATTCTCCTTCTTTATCTTGTTAATCGTATACAGCATTGTAATAAATACAATAAACAGGACTCCAAACACGCTGATCCCGATACTTCCCCAGGGAATCGAAAATCCGACTTCATCCACAATCATTCCCTTGTGAACCAGCCATGCGGCAAACACTGCGATGGGAAGGCCATAGAGCAGCGCCCTCATTCCATAAAAAATGCATTCAAAATTCATCATTTTCTGGAAATCGTGTTCAGACATTCCCACGGAACGGAGCATGGCGAGCTCCCGCCTGCGCAGCTTAATATTTGTGGAAATCGTATTGAACACATTGGCGACTGCAATCATCGAAATCATAACGATGAAGGTATAGGCAAATACATTGGCTATAAAAATATAATTCCTGTTTTCATCCATCATTTGATACATATTGTAAAGACTGTATTCTCCCGTAATTCCTTCACCTTCTATAATAGTCTCCATTTCTGCCGCCGAAAGAGAGGGATCGGTTGACTGAAAGCTTAAACTTTTCACGCCTTCCGAAGCATCCGGGAATTCAAAGGTACCTTTTGCAGAATAAGGCGCGAGCACCTGGAAATAGGCCTGTTTCTGTCCGGAGTTTCCTCTTGCCGGAGGAGAATCCGGCGGTACGAAATCCACAAAGGCAACATCGATATTTTTGCTTTCGGACAGCTTTTCCCCGCTGTCGGTTTCAGGAATAAGAGTAATTTTTACAGAAGAATTCCTGAAAACAGTAAGGATACGGTCATCCTCCGCCGTCATGGAAACGGCAATAAACTTCGCATTTTCTCCGGTATACTCTGTCTCGGATAACCCCAGCTCTTTGAGAATATTCTCATACCGGCTGTCTTCAAGGAACTGTATATTTACGGGCAGATCCACGATTTCATCTGTTGAACTCAGGCCTTCATGCCGCAGATAATCTTCGGAAAGCTCACAGGAACCGGCAGCACAGGAGTAAGCCATAACTTCCTGATACAAAGCATCATATACACCTTGGGCAGTTTTCAGCTTCTCATAAAGCGAAAGCATTTGCCCGTCATCCAGCTCCTGTGTGGAAAAAATAATATCATAATCCGTAATCTCTGTCCGCTGGCTCGACATTCGTTTCATATCAGCCGTCAATGCGCTGGTGGAAATGAAAAGGACTATACTTAAAACAAGGGAAAGTATAATGCTGCGGTATCTTTTTTTGTTCCTTTTGAAATTTTTCAGTGCAAGCGTTCCTTCCAGACCGTAAATACGCATGGACAGCCTGGAGGTTTTTACGGTTTTGGATTCGATTTTTACCTCGTTCGTCTGACGGATGCATTCCATCACCGGTGTGTTGGCAGCCTTTCTGGCCGGGATATATGCAGAAATCAGGATGGTAAGCAGGCTGACTGCCGCCGCGGCGATGAGCGCGGGAGGGGATAAGGTCAGGGTCAGAGGAACATCCCGGAAGAGGATGCTGGCAAAGTTTTTGGAAATAACGGAAATGACCAGTCCGATGCTGATGATTCCGACCGCAATACCGATGGGGATGCCGATCATGCCTATGCAGAATCCTTCAAACAATACCGAATTGCGCAGCTGCTTTGCCGTGGCTCCCACGGAAGAGAGGATGCCGAACTGCTGTGTCCGTTCATTCAATGACATGTTGAATGAATTATAGATAAGAAAAATGGATCCGAGCATGATGATGGCGATGACAATGCCTCCCATAGAGTACATGAACATATTGAACAGGTTGTCATCGGAAATTCCCATGAAACGCAGTACGTTGTCATTGAGGACGTAAGCATGGTTTCCGGTACTGTTTATATAGGCGCGTACCTGACGTGGATTTTTCAGGGTGACAAACAGGCTGAAGCTGTCCGTTTCGGTGCGGTCGTCCGCTTTGGTTATCAAAGTATATCCCGGAGCGGAAGCCTCCTCATAATCAGGCCTGCGGCAGGTACCGACAACGGTATAGGTTTTCTCTGCCTGCGGCACGAACGTTTCCCTTCCGGCAGCATAGGGATCGCCTTGAGACAGCTTACGGTCTCCGTCCATGCGGTTTCCTACGGACAGGGAAAGAGTATCGCCCACCTTGAAGCTGACACCGCCGTCAGACGCGACTTTGCTGGAAATCAGAATTTCCCCGCTGTTTTCGGGCAGTCTGCCTGAAAGCAAAGTGATGGGAAGCGCAGCAAAGGTTTCATCGGTGAAGCCGGCTATGAAAAGGTAGGGTTTATCCGGATTTTGGCCGCCGCCAAGCCCGGCATAGCCGATATTGTCAAAAACTGCTGTGGCAGCAAGCTTATCATTGACGGCCTGTTCCCGGATAAAAGAGGAGTCGACGTCCAAAAACGCGGCATGCCAGTCACCGTATTTGGAAATGGATCCATTTATCAAATAATTCAGAAGGGAAACGCCAAAGGTGGTGACTGCCGTTACCATGGCAGCGGACAGAATGACTCCGACAATGGTTACGAGGGTCCGGGTACGATTTTTTTTCAGTCCCTGGAGGGCTACCTTGTTAAATATATTCATGAGCGTGCCACCTGCCTCTCATCACGCACCACTTTTCCATCCGCGATGCAGATAATCCGGTCCGCCTGGAGCGCAATATTTTCATCATGTGTGACAATGATGAGTGTCTGGTGATATTTGTTGTGGCTTTCTTTCAGAAGATGGATGATTTCCTGGCCGTTTTTGCTGTCCAGGCTGCCGGTAGGTTCATCGGCAAGCATGACGGCGGGGGCATTCATCAGGGCGCGGCCGATGGCGACACGCTGCTGCTGGCCTCCGGACAGTTGGTTCGGCAGATGTGTTTTGCGTTCCTCCAGGCCAAGGAGCTCTAACAGGTCGTTCAGCCGTTTCTGGTTGACTTTGCGTTTGTCCATGAGGATAGGGAGGGTAATATTTTCTTCCACATTCAGGGTCGGTATCAGGTTATGGAACTGGTAAATCAATCCTACCTGGCGTCTGCGGAAAATGGCGAGCTTTTCATTGCTCTGTCCGTATACATCCTGGCCTTCCAGATATATTTTCCCGCTTGTAGGGATGTCTACGCCGGCGATGGCGTGCAGTAGGGTGGATTTGCCGGAGCCGGAGGAACCGATGATTGCGGTGAATTCCCCTTTTTCGATAGTAAGTGAAATATGGTCGAGCGCGGTAACCTGGTTTTCCCCTTTTCCATAGACCTTGCACAGCTCTTTAATTTTTAAAAACTCCATTATATGTGTCTCCTTTCGTAGTTCATAGCCATATAATAGAACTTTCAGCTTACATTTCGGTGACTTTTCGGTGAGAGATCCGTCACTTTGGAAAACGGATGACAAACATCGCGCCGCCCCGGAGATGATTCCGGGCGGTGATGGATCCGCCTTGTCTTGTGATTATGGTCCGGCACAGCGCCAGGCCTATTCCGTATCCGGCGGTGCTGGAATTTTGCCCCCGGTAAAACCGGTTAAAAAGGTTTGGAAGGTCTTCTTTTTTGAAGCCTGCTCCGCTGTCATGAATTGTGATTTCCGTAAAAATGGGATTGTCCTCACATTGGATATCAATTTTTCCGTTATCGCCTGCGCTTTCCATGCAGTTTTTGAAGATGTTCTGAAGGGCTTCCGACAGCCAGTTGAAATCCCCTTCTGTGGTTACTTCGGGTGGTACATCGGCCTGCAAAGAGATATTATGAAGCTCCATGGGGATCTGAAGAGGTTGGAGTGCGGCAGTAATTAAGCTGTTTATGTTAACTTGCTCCTTCTGAAAAACCACAATTCCTGCATCAAGGCGCGATAATTTCAAAAGGGAAGTGAGCAGCCAGTCCATCCGTACAAGCAGTTCCTCTGTTTCCCTTATCAGATTTTTCCGTTCCTTTTCATCAGAAGTATTTTCTATTAATGACAGGACGAGGGTTATCGATGTGAGAGGAGTCCGGAGCTGATGGGCGACATCAGCCAGGGAATCGGCAAGATGCTCCTTTTCTTTTTTCAGAGCGTCGTTTTGTTCCCGGATGCGCAGCATCATTTTGGTGATTTCACTTTGCAGGATGGAAAGTTCCCCTTCCTCCGATTCCGCAATAAACAGATGGTCGGCATTATGAAGCACGAGATCAATCTGCTCGGAAATCTGCATAAGGCTTTTGTATCTGGCTTTTGTAAACACGAAGAAAGCTGTTCCGAAGGCAAAGGAAGAAAACAGGGCAAGAATTCCTGCTGTCATATTGTTGGCGAACCCCAGCGTCACAGAAGCAGCGGCTATTAAAAAGAAGATGACGGCGAACTGCCGAAATTCCCTATTCCGAAGCATTTCCATCCCCCAATCGGTATCCGGTTCCGCGGACGGTCAGAATGATCTGCGGATTAGCAGGATCCTTTTCTATTTTTTCCCGAAGCCGTTTGATGTAAACGGTGAGTGTGTTATCATTTACAAATTCACCGGCAGCATCCCACAGTTCATCGAGCAGGCGGTTTCTTGTTATGATAATTCCCGGGTTGTTGATAAATACCAGCAGCAGGCGGTATTCCAGTGCAGAAAGAAAAACGTCGCTGCCGTCTTTTTTAACGACACCGCTGGCGGTATCGACATGGAGGCCGCAGATTTCAAAAGCGGATGTGCTGACTCCGCTTTTGCGAAGGGCGGTCTTGATTCTTGCAACCAATTCGCGGGGGCGGAAAGGCTTGGTGATATAGTCATCCGCACCCATATTCAGTCCGGTGACGACGCTGGCTTCGTCGCCGGAGGCGGTCAGAAAGATGACGGGAATATCCTGGGATTCTTTGATTTCCGTGCAGACCGTAAAGCCGTTTCCGTCGGGCAGAGAAATATCAATCAGCGCGAGATCGAATCTGCTGCCGGCGAGCGCGGTAAGGGCCTCGCGTCTTGTGGGGGCGTGGGTGACGGTGAAGCCTTCTGAGCGGAGCAAAAGGATTAGGTTTTTGGCGATTGTAAGGTCGTCTTCAAGTAAGAATATTTTCTTCATTTCTTCTTCCTATCTTTTTTGGTGGGTGATTTTGCGTAAGTGGTGAGTATGCCCCTATGCCCGCCGGTTCCGTGTCTGCCGTCCGTATGGGTCCCCGTGCTGTCCTCCTCCGTCCCCGGACATGCAAGGGTCCTTACAGGGGACGCTTTCGCTCGGATAAGCACGCAGCGGTACT
>OLRD01000777.1_pt1 | contig 23291 bp, 20 predicted proteins | sample 1672051 | NCBI WGS metagenome assembly OLRD01 (sample SAMEA3136640, study PRJEB25190) | human gut metagenome | biome: human gut; feature: human-associated habitat; material: faeces | place: Austria | collected 2013 | reverse complement strand
CTTGCATGTGTTAGGCACGCCGCCAGCGTTCGTCCTGAGCCAGGATCAAACTCTCTAAAATATGGTATCTAAAACTCTTCCGAGTCTTAAATCTATTCTAGAGCTTCTTCTAAGCTCATTGCGAAGCACTTGGCTTCTCTTTACGGATTTTTTAGGTTCCGTTTCCTGTAATTCCTCGAGTTTTAACTCTCAGAAATCACGGGTCCTTCTTTCGTCTCGTTGTTTAATTTTCAAGGTCCTTGCGCTCTCGATTTCGTTCAGCCTGTCGGCCTCTCTCTCGAGCGCTTGACTATCTTACCACATTCGCTTCAGTTTGTCAAGCACTTTTTTCGGATTTTTTTCGCGGCCTTTTTCGTTCACCGGTCAGGTTCCGATTTTCAGCCGCTCTTCTCCGAGTTTTTCGAGCTCTCTCTCGAGCGCTCAGATATTATACCGCACCCTCCTCTAATTGTCAACACCTTTTTTCGTGTTTTTTCATTTTCTTTTCAGGAAGGCCCGTTTCCTCTTTCTTTCCCCCTTTTCCCCCACTGTACAACGGCAAAGAGATCGTGTTATAATATCTCCATTCCAGAGGGAAAACTCTCTATGCCTATTTTCTATATATTATGTATGGGACGTCTTTCCTTTCGCATTCCTCTTTCTTCGTGAGGTTTGCCGTCCGTCTCCTTATGGTTCTGACTTACCTTACAACTGAAAGGTGTGGTTTCATGCCCCTGCGCATCCAAGCGGACCTGCCCGCAATTGAAGTTCTGGAGTCTGAGAACATCTTCGTGATGACTCACGAACGGGCGCAGACCCAGGATATCCGGCCCTTAAAAATTGCCATTCTGAATCTGATGCCTACAAAAATTGAAACGGAAACCCAGCTGCTGCGGCTTCTCAGCAATTCACCCCTGCAGGTGGATGTAGAACTGCTGCACACGGCGACCCATGTGAGCAAGAACACCAGCTCTTATCATCTAAATACCTTTTACAAAACCTTCGGCGATGTAAAAGACCAGAGGTTCGATGGGCTGATTATCACCGGGGCGCCCGTGGAACAGCTGCCTTTTGAGGAGGTGGATTACTGGGATGAGATGTGCCAGATCATGGAGTGGAGCAAGGAGAATGTTTACTCGGTGCTGCACATCTGCTGGGGCGCCCAGGCCGGGCTGTACTATCACTATGGCATTCCCAAGTATCCTCTGCCGGAAAAGCTCAGCGGCATTTACAACCACACGGTCTTAAACCCCTATCACCCCTTAATGCGGGGCTTTGACGACAACTATTTCGCACCCCACTCCCGCTACACCGAAGTGCGGCTGGAGGATATCAAGAAGCACCCGGATTTGATTCCCCTGGCGGTGTCAGACTTGGCGGGGCTGCACATCGTCACCAATCAGAGCGGGCGGCAGATTTTTGTCACCGGGCACGCGGAGTACGACCGGGACACCCTGGCCAAGGAGTATTTCCGGGACGTGAACAAGGGCCTGAACCCCAAAGTGCCCTACCATTACTTTCCCGGGGATGACGACACCAAAACCCCGCCCTTTACCTGGCGGAGCAACGCGCACCTGCTGGTGGCCAATTGGCTGAACTATTATGTATACCAGCAGACCCCCTATGACTTTCTGTGCGGCGGTCAGTGAGGGCGGCGTGCCTGTACAAAGCGTTTCGCGGGCGGGGCAGGGACCATTCTTGCAAACCCCGAGTGAATCCGATATAATGGAAAGTACGACGCGGAAAGGAGCGCTTCTTATGAAATACGACGGCATCCTGTTTGATCTGGACGGCACTTTATGGGATTCCACCGAGGCGGTGGCAGCCTCTTGGAAAATTGCCCTGCAGGGCCAACCGGATGTGGAGGCGCCTCCCACCCGAGAGCAGCTGGAAGGCGTGATGGGCATGACTGGCGAACAGCTGATGGCCACCTTATACCCCCAGCTTTCCCCCCAGCGGCATCAGGAGCTGTTCGACCTGTGCTGCCAAGTGGAAAATGGATATCTGCGGGAGCACGGGGGGCGTCTCTATCCCAGCCTGGTGGAGACCTTGGACAAGCTCTCTCAGAAGCTGCCCCTGTTCATTGTCAGCAACTGCAACGAGGACTACATTCCCAGCTTTTTAGACGCGCACCAGCTTCACCGGTACTTTACCGATTGGGAGTGTATTGGACGGACGGGCCGGCCAAAGGGGGAAAATATCCGCCTAGTGGTCAAGCGCAACCACCTCGCCTCCCCCCTTTATGTGGGGGACACCCACATGGACCAGGAGGCGGCCGCTCAGGCCGGGGTTCCCTTTCTTCACGCAGCCTACGGCTTTGGAGAAGTGGAAGGAGCGCCCAAGCTCCTCTCCTTTTCAGAGCTGCCGCAGCTTTTAGAAGTGTGAAGGTTTCTGGTGCTTGTGTTTTCAGAAAGGAGGAGGCATGAAAACCTCTCTGCTGTTTTCCAGTTATCCCTTTATCAGCGGCGAAAAGGTGACCTTGACCCGCGTTACCGACATGGACGCAGAGGCCCTGTGGCTCCTTCTCAGCGACGAGGACACCCACCGGTTTACCCCGGAAGGGGCAGTACATTCCTCCCGTGAATGCGCCGCCCGGCTGCGCCAGTTCGACACCCTGTTCCAAGAGCGCCGGGGCGTGGTGCTGGGAATCTACTCCACGTTAAACCAGCTGGTAGGGCTTTTGGAGATCTCACACCTTGACCGCCAGGTGGAATCCGTAACGCTGAGCTTTATGCTGCTTCCAGAATCCACAGGGCAGGGCTACGCCTCCGCCGCGGTGCGGGCCGCCTGCGATTATCTGCTGCGCACCGTGGGGGTTCATCGAATCCAATGCTTTGTGCTGCCTATCAACTACCGGGCGGTGCTGGTGCTGGAGCGGTGCGGCTTTGTGAAGGAGGGCACCATTCGGGAGGGCTTCCTCTGGCCGGACAAGGGCATCGTGGATCTGACCCTCTACTCCCTGCTGCCCACAGACCGGAAACCCAAGCCGGACAGCCCTGCCCAATATTTCTAACAAGCGATACAAAGCGCCCCCTCCGGGCCAAGGAGGGGGCGTTTTCTATTGGTCAAAGGCGGCGCGCATGTAGGCCAGCAGCTTTTTCTCCCGGCGGCTGACCTGCACCTGGGTCATGCCCAGCAGGGCTGCGGTTTGGGTTTGGGTTTTGCCCTGGAAGTAGCGGTACTGGATGAGCTTGCGGTCCCGCTCCTCCAGGGTCTGCAAAATTTGATACAGGGTCAGGCGCTCGGTCATCCTCTCCTCGGGGGCCTCCACGGGCACGTCTACCTCGCCCCCGTCCTCTGGACCGGTGAGGGACAGGGGAGCCTGTCCCACCCCCAGGGCCAGGGCGGCTTTCTCCACGGGAACGCCCAAGCGCTGGGCCACCTGGGCCACTCCAGGGGCTTTTCCCGTCTCTTGGCGGAGCTGGTCCGCTGTCTCCTGGGCTTTGCGCCCCAGGTCCCGCATGCCCCGGGAGACCCGCAGGGCTCCGCCATCCCGGAACAGGCGGCGTACCTCCCCCAGGATGACCGGCACGGCGTAGGTGGAAAATTTCACCCCCCGGGCCGTGTCGAAGTTCTCCGCCGCTTTTACAAGCCCCACGCACCCCGCCTGGAACAGGTCGTCATACTCCACACCCCTGCCCAGGAACCGGCGGGCGCATAGATGCGCCAGGCCCAGGTTCTCCTCCACCGTGCGGCGGCAGGCCTCCCGGTCACTGTTTGGTGTCAAAGTATTTGGTCAGGGTGACGCTGGTGCCCCGGCCCACGGCGCTGGTGACCCGCACGCTGTCGCAGAAGCTCTGCATCACCGCAAATCCCAGGCCCGCCCGCTCCTCGCCGCCAGTGGTGAACAGGGGCTCCATGGCTTTTTCAATGTCCGGGATGCCGCAGCCCTTGTCCCGCACCTTTACCACGGCCTTGCCATTTTCAAATAGCTTGACCGTTATGTACACGGTGCCCCGTTTGTCCTTGTAGCCGTGGACGATGGCGTTGGTCACTGCCTCGGAGACGGCGGTCTTCATGTCGGTCAGGTCCGCCACAGTGGGGTCCAGCTGGGAGAGGAACGCCGCCACCGCCGCCCGGCCGAACCCCTCGTTGACGGAGCGGGAGTCGAAGCTGATCTGCGCTTGATTGATGGGCTTCATCAGCCAGCCCTCCTTTCGATGGCTGCCAGGGACGCGATGCCGGAGAGCTCCACCATCTTGCCCAGGTTCGGGGACAGCCCGCAAAGCACCACATGGCCCTTCCAAAACTGCAAAAGCCGCACCCGGCCCAGGATCAGCCCGATGCCGGAGCTGTCCATAAAGGGCACCTGGGAAAAGTCCAGCCGCAGGCAGTAGGGCTTCACCTTCTGGGCGGTGTCGTCGATGGCCTCCCGCATCTCCCGGGCGCTGTGGTGGTCGATCTCCCCGGAGAGCCGGGCGGTGAGCACCCCTTCTTTATAGCTGAGCTGTACACTCATAGTCTTCCTTCCTTTCTTTTCGGCACAGGGCGGGGCAAAGAAAAAAGGCCCTGGAAGAAGGGCCAGCCTTCTTCCAAAAGCCTGTTTCTTCCCTTTGTGTCTATTCTACAAAGGGTGGGGTGCGTATTTTGCCAAAGGGTGTCACAGCGGAAAGTTCTTTTTTCTCGAAGAGAAGGGCCTCACTTCCGCCGTTTGGGCGGCATGCCGCGCTTCTTTTTGATCCAGCGGGAGTATGGCGTTCCGGGTTTCATTCTCCAGAACAGCAAGCTGTATATTATACACCAACCTATGTCAAATACCACAGCTCCTAGGGCTAACCCACGCCCAATCACTGGAAGAGCTACAACACAATCGAAAAAACAGCAAAGTAATAAAACCACGGGGTGCCCAAACAAAATCACAAAGTAGAGCAACAACAGTGTTTTAGGAACTACATCGCGAAATCTTTTATAGAGGAACCACTCTCTTACGCTTTGACCTTGCTTCCGCTTTTTCAACGCGCTGTTGTTCAGCCGGTACGAAATAATCCCTGCCAGCGTTAAGCGAATGTAAAAAAACGAAATCACATACCATACTAAAACCACGCAAGCATGCTCATAGAAATTCATTACAGGTTCCCTTTTCCAAACTTACCTTTCAGCATGTCGCGGATCTCCCCCGCCAGGTAGAAGGAGCCGCAGACGATGAGGGCGGCGTCCTGCTTCATGGCGCGGGACGCCACGGCCAGGGCCTCCCGGCAGGAGCCCGCGGGGATGGCCTTGGGGCAGAACTCCCTGGCGACCTGAGCCAGCTGCTGGGCGGGCAGGGCCCGGTGTCCCTGGGGCGTGACCGTGACGATGGTGTCAAAGAGGGGGCCCAGCACTTGCAGCTCGCCCCGGCTGTCCTTGTCGGCCAGCACGCCCATGATGGCCACTTTCCGCTGGGGGACGAACTCCTCCAGGGCTTGGCGCAGGGCGTGGGAGCAGCCCGGATTGTGGCCGCCGTCCAGCAGCACCAGGGGGGACTGGGAGATGACCTCCATCCGGGCGGGGATGAAGGCCCTTTCAAAGCCGCGGGCTATGCCCTGGGGGGTGACGGGCCAGCCCCGGCTTTGGAGCACCTCCAGCACCTTCAGGGCGGTGATGGCGTTCTTCACCTGGTGCTCCCCCAGGAAGGGGGTGCGCAGGGCCAGCCGCCCCCAGGGGGCCGTCTCCGCGGTGAAGGCCGTGCCGGACAGGGAGCGCTCCCCCTCCCGCACCTGGGAAAGGTCGGGGCGGAACAGCTCCACATGGCGCTCCTGGCAGATCTGCTCCAGCTCCCGCGTCACCTCTGGGGCCTGGTCGGGGTAGAGCACCAGCCGGCCGCCCTCCTTGACAATACCGGCCTTCTCAAAGGCGATCTTCTCCAAGGTGTCCCCCAAAATGGCGGTGTGGTCCAGGGAGATGGACATGATGGCCGCCGCCTCCGGCACGGGGATGGCGTTGGTGGCGTCAAACCGGCCGCCCATGCCCACCTCCAGCACCACAATATCGCACTGGCGCCGGGCGAACCAATGAAGGGCCAGGGCGGTGATGTACTCGAACTCCGTCACCTGGTCGCCGCTTTCCTCAAACTGGTCGGCGATGGGTGCCAAGGTCTCCACCTCTTCCACCAGTTCCTCCTTGGGGATCATCTCCCCGTCGATCTGGAACCGCTCCCGGAACTCCAGCACATAGGGGGAGGTGTACAGCCCCACCTTCAGGCCGCACGCCTGCAGAGCGGAAGCCACCAGGGTGGAGCAGGTGCCCTTGCCGTTGGTGCCCGCCACATGGACGAACTTCAGCTGCTTGTGGGGGGCCCCCAGCCGGTCCAGCAGGGCGCTGATGCGCTCCAAGCCCGGCTTGATGCCGAACACCAGCCGGCCGTACACATTGTCCAGAGCTTCTTCGTAGGTCATGGTATCTCCTCCACGCAAAGAGAGGTTTCCCGTGGGAAACCTCCTTGCCGTTTTTTCTGTGTTCCTTATTGCAGGGCGGCCAGGGCCTCTTCGATGCCCCGGACCTTCTCCCGCAGCTTTTCCGCGTTGTCCTTCACCCCGTCGATGACCTTCTGGGGCGCCTTGCTGATGAACTTCTCGTTCTGCAGCTTGGCCTCCGCGGTGGCCAGCTGTTTCTTGGCGCCTTCCAGCTCCTTGGTCAGGCGGGCGGTCTCCGCTTTCTTGTCCACCAGGTCGTCCATGGGCAGGTAGGCCCGGCAGGCGGCGGTGACCACCGTCACGCTGCCCTCAGCCTGGGGTACGCTCTGGGCCACTTCCACGCCGCTGCAATAGGCCAGGCGGGCAATGGCCTCCTTCTCCGCCTCAAAGGCGGCCGTGTCCGCGGCCTCGATGGCCAGGTGGGCCTTCTTGGAGGGGGGCACGTTCATCTCGCTGCGGCGGGTGCGCACAGCGGTGATCAGCTCCATGACCTTCTTCATCTCCGCCTCGGCCTGGGGGAAGGCGCGGCCTTCCTCGTACTCCGGCCAGGGCGCCACAATCAGGGCCTCGCCCTGGTGGGGCAGGCTCTGCCAGATCTCCTCGGTGACGAAGGGCATGAAGGGGTGCAGCAGGGCCAGGGTGTTCGTCAGCACCCACACCAGCACCTGGCGGGTATTCTGGGCGGCTGCCTCGTCCCCGCCAGTCAGCGGGCGCTTGGCCAGCTCGATGTACCAGTCGCAGAAGTCGTCCCAGATAAAATCGTACAGCTTGGACACGGCCATGCCCAGCTCGAATTTATCCAGGTTCTCGGTGACTTCTTTCGTCACGGTGTTGAACCGGCTGACGATCCACTGATCCTCCAGGGTGAGGGACTGGGGCAGGGCGCAGGGCACGTCATGGCCGTCGATGTTCATGTGAATGAACCGGGCGGCGTTCCAGATCTTGTTGGCGAAGTTCCGGCTGGCGGCCACCTTCTCATCGGAGTAGCGGGCGTCATTGCCAGGGGAGTTGCCGGTGACCAGCGTAAACCGCAGGGCGTCCGCGCCGTACTGGTTGATGACGTCCACCGGGTCGATGCCGTTGCCCAGGGACTTGCTCATCTTCCGGCCCTGGGAGTCCCGCAGCAGGCCGTGGAACAGCACGGTGTTGAAGGGGGCCTTGTCCATGTGCTTCAAGCCGGAGAAGATCATCCGGGCCACCCAGAAGAAGATGATATCGTAGCCGGTGACCAGGGTGTCCGTGGGGTAGAAGTATTTCAGCTCTTCCGTCTCGTCGGGCCAGCCCAGGGTGGAGAAGGGCCACAGGGCCGAGGAGAACCAGGTGTCCAGGGTGTCCTCATCCTGGTGGATGTGCTTCCCGCCGCACTTGGGGCAGGTGTCCACGTCCGTCTCGGAGACGATGGTCTCGCCGCAGTCCTCACAGTACCAGGCGGGGATGCGGTGGCCCCACCACAGCTGCCGGGAGATGCACCAGTCCTTGATGTTCTCCATCCAGTTGTAGTAGGTCTTTTCCAGCCGCTCGGGGATGAAGCGGATGGTGCCGTCCTTCACCACGTCGATGGCGGGCTTTGCCAGGGGCTCCATCTTCACAAACCACTGGGTGGAGACACGGGGCTCCACCACGGTGTGGCAGCGCTGGCAGGTGCCCACGTTGTGCTTGAGGGGCTCTACCTTGATCAGGTAGCCGCCCTCCTCCAGGTCTTTGACGATCTGCTTGCGGGCTTCCATCCCAGAGAGGCCGGCGTACTTGCCGCCGTTCTCGTTGATGGAGCCGTCCTCGTTCATCACGTTGATGACGGGCAGGTTGTGGCGCTGGCCCACCTCGAAGTCGTTGGGGTCGTGGGCGGGGGTGATCTTCACCACGCCGGTGCCGAAGTCCATCTCCACATACTCGTCGGCCACAATGGGAATCTCTTTGTTCACCAGGGGCAGGATGACGTTCTTGCCCACCAGGTGCTTGTAGCGCTCGTCCTCGGGATGGACCGCCACGGCGGTATCGCCCAGCATAGTCTCGGGACGGGTGGTGGCCAGCTGGATGTACCCGCTGCCATCGGCCAGGGGATAGCGCAGGTGCCAGAAGGAACCCTGCTTCTCCTCAAAGATGACCTCCGCGTCGGAAATGGCGGTTTTGCAGTGGGGGCACCAGTTGATGATGCGCTCGCCCCGGTAGATCAGGCCCTCTTCATAGAGCTTGACGAACACATGGCGCACCGCCTTGGAGCAGCCCTCGTCCATGGTGAAGCGCAGCCTATCCCAGTCGCAGGAGGAGCCCAGCAGCTTCAGCTGCTCCAAAATGCGGCCGCCGAACTTATCCTTCCAGGCCCAGGCCCGCTCTAAGAAAGCCTCTCGGCCCAGGTCCTCTTTGGAAAGGCCCTCTTCCCGCATGGCCTCCACGATCTTGGCCTCGGTGGCGATGGAGGCGTGGTCGGTGCCGGGCAGCCACAGGGCAGAGTAGCCCTGCATGCGCTTCCAGCGGATGAGGATGTCCTGCAGGGTCTCGTCCCAGGCGTGGCCCATGTGCAGCTGCCCCGTGATGTTGGGGGGCGGGATGACGATGGTGTAGGGTTTCTTCTTCGGGTCCACCTCGGCGTGGAAGTAGCCGCCCTGCATCCAAAAGTCGTAGATGCGGCCCTCCACCTCTTGAGGCTCATAGGCTTTCGCAAGCTCTTTGCTCATGTTGTTCCCTCCAGGTTCCTATCCGGGAAGTTCCCGGCGATTCTTCGGTAAAATTCCCTTGAAAATTTATTATTTCATCTTATGCCCGGTTTGTCAACAGAAAATGCGGGCGGAAACGGGGATTTCCCCGTTTTCTTTGGGAAACAAGGGGAAAGCCGCCCCCGGGGGAGCGGCTTTCCTGTGGTCCACAGTATGGCAAGTGCTGCCGTCAGCACGATGGGAGCTCTCAGGCGGCGATGCCTTCCAGCACGGCCACATACTTGGTGAACACCGTGGCGGCCTGGCAGCGCTGGGTGTTGTCCCCAGGGTTGAACAGGCCCTTCTCATCGCCGGAGACCAGGCCCAACTGATAGGCGTTGTAGACGGCTTCCTTGGCCCAGGAGGAGATGCGGCTGTCATCCGGGAACTGGAAGCCCTCATCCTGGGGCGCGATGCCGCCAGTTATGGACTGCATGTAGTTGTTCAGCACCACGCACATCTCCTCCCGGCTGATGAGGCCGCTGGGATGGAAGCCCCCGTCCTCGTAGCCGGAGACCACGCCCAGCTCCTCTGCCCAGCACACAGGGGCGTAGAACCAGTCCCCCGTTTTGATGTCCGTAAAGCTGGTGCCGGCGGGGACGTAGTCCTCAGGGGCCAGGGCGTTGTAGAGCACTTGGACAAACTCCGCCCGGGTGATGTCCTTCTGGGGATTGAAAAAGCCCCGCTCGTCCCCGGAAAACAGGCCCATATCCGCGGCTTCTTCCACATAGTCATAGTACCAGGCGCTGCGCTTCACATCGGGGAAGCGCAGGGGGTCATAGCCCCCCTCCACCAGCTGGTAGGCCTTCTGGTTCTTCACCGGATATCCAAAGTTCACATGGTTTAAATCGGAACTTTCCTGCCAGGGGTTCTCCTCCACATGGTCCGGCTGGCGGCTGAAGGCCTGGCCGTCTACCACGGTTTGCGAGCCGATGAGGAAGTAATCGTAAGAGATGGCCTGGTCGTTGGCGTCATCCCAGGTCAAATCCAGGTTGTACCAGTCCCCATCATCCATCTTAATGTTGTTCCACATGTGGGTGTCGCTGGACGCCAGGGCGCAGGGGATTTCCAGCAGGTCGCAGACCATCTTCACAGCCTTGGCGTAGCCATCGCACACAGGCTCATAGGCGTCCCCGGCGATAAGGCAGCTGTAAGCCTGGTGGGAGAGGTTGGCATTCACAGTGCCGTCCTCCTCCAAGGCACCGTAATTATAGGTGCTCTGGGCGGCCAGCAGGTCGTGGACAGCCTGGATCTGCTCGTACCGGGTGGGATACTGGGCCGCCTGATCCGCAATCTGCTGGGCGGCTTCCGCCTGCTCCAGCCACATCTGCTGCTCCTTGCCGCCATACTGCAGGCGGAAGGCGAAAACCACATTGCCGGTGGTGACGGAGCGGCCGTCGGTGCTGCTCCAGGTGATGCCGTAGCGCATGTCAGAGAGCCAGAGCAGGCCGGGCTGGTCGTAACGCAGGGCAGTGATGGCCGCGCACAGGTCGGTGTAAATGGAGCGGTACAGGGCCTGCGAAGCGGAATCCGGCACAAAGGAGGAGTTTTGGATGGAGCCGGTCAAGGTGAGGTTGTAAAGCTCCTGCACGAACATCTGCACCTGGCGGTAACCGTCCACCTCCGCGGCGAAAAGGATCTCGTTGGGAAGCAGGCCGGCCAGCTGGTCATAGCAGGCCTTCTGCCGGGCAGTGAGCTGGCCGTAAAAAGAACCGTCATCGTAGGAACCCAGGGGCGCGGAAAAGGTTTGGGCCGCCGAATATCCCGCTTCGTCCCCGCCCAGGGTATCTCGGGTCTCCATCAGGGCATAGCCCTGTTCCCCGTCGGTCCACTGGTACACGGCGCCCAGCTCCCCAGCGGGCTGCTGGGCCTCCTCTGCCAAAGCTCCCACGGGCAGAACGGACAGCAGCACCAGCATTGCCAGCAGCAGGCTCCACCCCTTTGCGATCCTCTGTTTCATCGTCTTTCTTCCCCTTTCTTCCCTCCAGCCCAAAAGCCGGACTTTTCTATAAATAGTGTCTCTATTATCCCTGAATCCATCCCCAATGTCAATCCCCAGCAGGGCTCTCCGGCAGGGGCTCTGACTGGGAAATTCTGCCCCAGGGTTGCATCTTGACGGATTTTGTGCTAGAATGTAACAGATTTGTAACCTTTGGCACTTTCGCCTACGGGCACATCGGGGAGAAGTTTTTCTTTCTCCCGCGGGGAAATCGGGAGTTTAAAATGGGAAAAAGCCCTTTCATGTTTAGGAGGAATGCTTTATGACACAGCAATCTGCGGGACCTGCCCGCCGGGTGCTCACGTTTTTTGTGACACTGGCGGTGCTTTTGGCCTCTATTGCCGGCCTGGGCCAGAGCGCCCGGGCAGCAGGCACCCCCACTTCCATCGGCCTGGCCGAGCACGGCCTGATGGCCTACCGGGACAACTGGCAGTATGTGTACGGCGGCAAGGGCGGAGACACCGATGGCGACGGCCTGCGGGAGTCCGACTGCGCCGGGCTGATTTACGCCTACTTTAAGGATATTGGAGCGGAGGCCGGCTGCTATGGCGGCGCTTCCTCCCAAGTGAAATACAACTGTGTATTTTCCGGTGATGTGGATGAGCTCTACGGTATCCCCCGCATCCACGGGCTGGTCATCACCATGCCCGATTACAACGACCCTTCTACGGGCATTTACAGCCACATCGGCATTTATGTGGGCAACAACATGGCCGCGGACAACAGCGATTACGGCACCAATATGCGCTATGAGCCCGTAGTGGGCAGCGGCCGGGGCTGGACCGCTTGGCACGTGTTTGACAACGGCACCCTGTACCCCTCCAACGGTTGGTACGAATTTGACGGGGCCCTGTACCACTACACCAACTGCCAGTACGACGTGGACAAGGTGGTAGACGGCATCACCATCGGCAGCGACGGCATCGCCCTGGGCTCCGACGGCGAGCCCCTGACGGCGGACTCTCCCGAGGCCCCGGCTCTGAGCACGGAGTACGTCTCCGCCACCACCGTGGCCCAGCAGCTGGAGAGCCTGGGCTACAGCGGGAAGGACAGCACCGCCGACATCATCGGCGACGGGGATGACGTGCCCAGCGAAGATGAGTTCAACGGCCGCATCACCGGCGTCGGGGTGTCGCTGCGGGAGGAGCCCACTACCCAGTCCCGGCAGCTGGCCACCCTGGCTCTGGACGAGCGGGTGCAGATTTTGGAAACTGTGACGGGAGAGCGGCTCTCCAACGGCGATGGCGCCAGCGACCAGTGGTGCTCTGTGGTGACGGAAACCGGGCGCTCTGGCTATGTGTGGGCCCCTTATGTGGAACAGGAAGCCAGCGTCGAGGCCCCTGTCTTCTCTGTGGAGGACGGCAGGCTGGTAATCACCGCAGAAGAGGGGCTGGACATTCGCTACACCACTGACGGCAGCCGCCCCACCGCGGAGAGCACACCTTACACCGGTCCTATCCACGCCTCCGGCACCTACCGGGCCGTAGCCGTACGGGACGGCTGGACAAGCCCTATGGCCACCATCACCTTTGCGGGGGGCAGCCTGTTCACAGACTTCACCAGCGATGACTGGTACTTTGAGCACGTGGACCGCACCGTGGAGCTGGGGCTGTTTTCCGGAAACGGGGACCAGACCTTTACGCCCACCAGCACCATCACCCGGGCCCAGTTTGCGGCAGCCCTGGCCAACCTGGCCGGTGTGAACGCAGAGGACTATAAGGGGGAGACGGGCTACAATGATGTCAGCGGGGATATCTGGTATTCCGGGGCGGTGAACTGGGTCACCAGCCAGGGCATCATGGCCGGCATTGGGGGTGGCGCCTTCTGGCCGGAGGAACCCATCAGCCGGGAGCAGATCTGCGTGGCAATGGCCAACTACGCCGGACTGACCTACAGCGGCAGCTCCGGCACCTTCGCGGATGACAGCTCCATTCACGACTGGGCCAAGGAAGCAGTGTACGCCTGCCGGGAGCTAGGGCTCATCACCGGCATGGGCAGCAACACCTTCGCTCCCCAGGAGCCCGCCCAAAGGGCCCAGGCCTGTGCCATTGTGCTGAACGCCTACGACGCGGGGCTGTAAATTTCCATCCGTCTCAAGCCTGCACAGTACAAAGAAGGGGTACTCTCCTATGGGGCCCCTTCTTTTTTGCTTCAAAACGCGCCCGGCGGGGCTGGACAGCTCTGAAAGTTAAAAAATTATGTATACCTCATTTTATGACTTTAGCGGAAAATCACAGTATTTTGTTATGTATTTTTCGACAAACCCTCCTATTATGCAAACTATTCTGCAAATTATGTATGCGATTGTAAGAAACTCGTAAAAAACTCATAATGGCTTTGTAACAAATACCCCTTATACTCCGTATCGTTAAACAACCGGGCCTGATCCGGTTGAGAACTTTCCCGCAGGCGTTGGCCTGAGAGGGAATGTCTTTAACAAATCTTTTTGAAACAAAGGGGAAACTCACAATGAAGAAAGTTCTTGCTACTATCATGGCTCTGACTCTGGCTCTGAGCATGGCTGCCTGCTCCGGCGGCAACACCAGCTCCACCAGCGGCACCTCCAGCACCACCAGCACTTCTTCCACCGCTGAGGAGAGCACCAGCTCTACCAGCTCCGTGGCCTCTGAGACCTCTGAGGTCAGCACTTCTTCTGTTGCCGAGTAAGAAACAGAACATAAAGAAAAATGGGTTGGCGTTCTGCCAACCCATTTTCTTTTTCTCAAATGGGGAAGCGGAGAGCCGGTCATCCACCGGTTCCCCGCTTTTTTGAGGCGCCTTTCTCCCTTACCACACTTTCCGGTACACGATTTCCCCATGGACCTCCCGGCCGTCCGGCTGGAAGCCCACGCTTTCATACAGGGCCCGGCCCCAGGCGTTTTCCGGGTTGCAGCTGAGGTACACCATGTGGTGGGAACAATCCGCCTGAAGGCGTTCCAGCAGCAGGGACAGCGCTTCGCGCCCATAGCCCTGGGACTGGTATGCTCTGTCAATCATCAGGCGGTAAATCCAATACTCGCGGTCGCCCACGTCCATGCCGTACATGCAGAAGCCCACCAGGGTCTCCCCGTCGTAGATGGCGAAGGGCACGCACTCCGGCTGGGCCTTGGCCTGGGAAAGGGAGTAAGCGTTGGTGGCCACAAAGTGTTCTTGCCCCTCCCCTACGGAGAGCTTCAAAATATCCCGGAAGTTGTTCCGGTCCACACTGCGAAATTCCAGCATTCCAAAGCCTCCTTAAAACACAAATGTTCCGGCGGCCAGCTCCTGCCGGCGCCCATCGGGCAGCAGCAGGGTGGCCTGACAGTCGAAGGGGACGGTGACGCTGCCGTGAAGGGCATCCCCCTCCCAGCGCCACTCCACCCGGTACTCCCCGGCGGCCGTGCACTGCTTTAACTTGGCCCAGGGGATGCGCCGGTCCGGCATGGGGCAGATGAGCGCCTTCTTGTAGCCGGGAGCTTCCTCCACCGGCCTGAGGCCCATCAGGTTCCGGTACATCCAGTCCACAATGGATCCATAGGCGTAGTGGTTCAGGCTGTTCATGCCCGTGCCGCTGATAGAGCCGTCCGGCAGGATGGAGTTCCAGCGCTCCCACACAGTGGTGGCGCCCATCTTCACCTCGTACAGCCAGCTGGGGTAGTCATCGTTGAGGAACAGGGCATAGGCCAAGTCGTTGGCGCCGTTGTCGGACAGGGCACGGCACAGGAAGGGCGTGCCGCAGAAGCCGGTGTTCAGGTGGCCGCCGTTGGCGTGGATGAGTTCCTCCAGGGTGCGGAGCACTTGCTCCCGCCGGCCCTCTGGATACAGCTCAAAGAACAGGCTGAGCACACAGGCTGTCTGGGTGGGATGCACCCGCAAGCTGCCGTCCTGGTGGAAATACTCCTGCAAAAACGCTGCCTTGATCTTCCGGGCCAGCGCCTCATATCCCTGCTGGTCCTCCACATATCCCAGAGCCCGGGCCGCCTTGGCGGTGAGGGTGGTGGAGTAGAAGTAGAACGCCGTGGCGGTGTAGGGCAGGTCTGTGGCGCCATAGGGGTTCTGGGTGTCCCCGTCCTCCCGGTCCAGGGCCAGCCAATCGCCCAGCTGGCGGCCCCGCAGCCATAAGCCACGCCCGCCGTCAGCTTCATCATCCTGGCGGATGCGCTCTACCCAGGCTTTCATCACCGGGTATTCCTTCCGAAGCAAGGACAGGTCCCCGTAGGTCTCATAAACCGCCCAGGGCATCATGGTGGCCACGTCGCTCCAAATGGCGCAGCCGTCCCCGTTGCCCGAAAGCCAGAAGGCGTCCGCTTCATCAGGAGCCTTGGGAGCGGGCACAAAGAAGGGCACCGAGCCCTGGTAATGCTTTTGCTCCAGCCCCACCTGGTGAATGAAGTGGTGGAAGAAGGCGGGCATGTACAGATTTTTGCAGGCGGTGGCAGAGATGATGGCCGCGTCGCCGGTCCAGCCCAGGCGCTCATCCCGCTGGGGGCAATCGGTGGGGATATCCAAGAAGTTGTCAAACTGGCCCCACAGGGCGTTGTGGAACAGCTGGTTGACCCGGGGGTCCGCCGTTTCGATGGAACCGGTGGCGTCTATGTCCGAGCGGATGTGGAAGGCAGTGAAGCGCTCCGAATCCACCTGGGCCACGCCCTCCACCTTCACATAGCGGAAGCCGTAAAAGGTGAAGTGGGGCCGGACGTGAGCGGGCTTCCCGTTGGAGACATACCGGTACTCCGCCTTGGCAGTGCGCAGGTTGTCCCGGTAGAAGCACTCATCCTGGAGCACTTCCCCGTAGGTCAGCACAATCTCCGTGCCCGCGGGCTCGTTTACGTCCAACTCCACCCAACCGGTCATGTTCTGGCCAAAGTCCAGCACCGTCTCTCCCCTCTTGGTGTGGAGCACCCTGGGGGCAAAGCTGGCCTTCTTCACGATCTTGGGTCCCATGCGGGCCACCAGCTTTTCCACCTTCTCCGTGCCAGGAACCACCCCAGAGGCCGGGGCCTGACAGCCGGGCCTGTTCCAGCCGGGGAGCTCCCTGCGGGCATCGTAATGTTCGCCGTCGTAGATGTTGCTGAAGATGACGGGAGAGGGATAGCTCTTCCAGGTCAGGTCAGAGGCGATCACCTGCTCCGTACCGTCCCGCAAGGTGACGTGCACCTCGCAGATGGCCTGCATGGTATCCCCGTACAAATTGTGATAGCGGTCGAAGATCATGTCTCCCTTGTACCAGCCGGGAGCCAGGGCCAGACCGATGGCGTTCTCCCCCTGATTCAGCAAGGGGGTCAGGTCGAAGGTTTGGTACTCCAGCTGGAAGTCATAGCAATGGTAACCCGGGAGAAGGAATTCATCCCCGGCTTTCCGGCCGTTGACAGAGAGCTCGTAAAGGCCCAGGCCGCACACATAGGCCCGGGCGCTCTCCACCTCTTCCGGCAGGAAAAAGTCCTTCACCAGCAGGGGCTGGACCTCTTTGTCCGCAAAATCCGCGGCAATCCACTGGGCTGCCCAAGGCTCGTCCATTTTGGCGGTCTCAAACCAGGAGCAGGCCGTGGCGCAGTCTCCCCCGTCCCCCCAGACGGTGACCTGCCATTGGTAACGGGTGCGGGGGGCCAGCCCCACTGGAGCCTCAACACCCAGGGAGGACAAATCCTCCTGCCGGCCGCTGTCGTAGACAGTCTCCCCGCCGGGCAAGCGCCGGAGCACCACTTGGGCGCTCTCCTGCCGCTTGTTCTGGGTATCCTCAGCTACCCAGGAGAACACCGGGCGCTCCAAAAAGAGGCCCAAGGGGGTCTCCACATGGTTGACACGCAGATGGGTCAGTTTCAAAACAATTCCTCCTTCTATGCAGGGGGCGCTGTGCCCCCTGTCTTAATTTTTCACTCCTCCTGCCAATAAAAAGGGAGCAGGTCCTTCACCTTTACAGCGGTATCCTCGGCCACCAGCACCAGGGCATCGGGATTTCCCAGCTGCATCAGCAGTTCCCGGCAGCGGCCGCAGGGCGGCATGATATCCCCCTGGGACCCCACCGCCACAATTTTTTCCACACGGTCCTCTCCTGCGGTGAGCATAGCGGCCACGGCAGCGTGCTCCGCGCAGAAGCCCAGGCTGCAGGCAGTGTCGATGCACACACCCCGGTATACATTGCCCTTGTCCGTGACCAAAGCGGCAGCCACGCCGCCGGCCTCTAGGCTTTCTGAGACTTGCCGGGGGTTCAGCACCTCCACGGCCTTTTGGTACAGCTTTGTAAATTCCATTTTGGCACCTCATTTCACTGAAAATCATAGCTGGAAACGCCCCCAAAAACCAGAACGGTTTTTTACAAAATTGGGACGAAACTTTACGGGGAAGCTTTTTCCTCCCTGCGGCGTTGGGCCGTTTCTTTCACCGCTTGCGCCAGCCAGCCTTCTCCGGCGCGCTCCAGAGGGATGGGGATTTCTTGGATGGGGCCGCCCGGCTGGGGGCGGCGGAGGTCCCCCGGCAGGGAGGAGAGCCCCACTTCCCGCAGGGAGAACACCCGGCCGTGAAGCCAGCCCACCGGCTGCCCGCCGCAATAGACACACAGGCATCCAAACATCTTTTTCAGCTGGACCGGAAGCCCTTCCAAAGCGTCCAGCCACTGCTTCACCACTTCTTTTTCGGGGTATGCCATTGCTTCTTTCTCCTTTCCGGGCGGTTTACCTGTATTGTAGCACGGGGGAAAGCGGATGTCCACGCAGCGGCGGGGACATCAGAAAAATATCGAAAATCCATTGACTTTTCCGCACGTTTCGCCTATGATTAAAGAGGTTTGATTTGTACGGACAACTCTGTTTTGGAAAGGAAGGCAGTTTTCCTATGGATAAGAAATTTGCCCGCATCACCCTGGACAAAGACTTTCCCATCAGCCGGGTGGACAAGCGCATCTACGGCTCCTTTGTGGAGCATTTGGGCCGGGCCGTTTACGGCGGCGTGTACCAGCCCGGGCATCCTTCTGCTGACGAGGAGGGCTTCCGCCAGGACGTGCTGGACCTGGTGAAGGAAATTGGCGTGCCTATCGTCCGCTATCCCGGCGGCAACTTTGTCTCCAACTTCTATTGGGAGGACAGCGTGGGCCCTGTGGCGGACCGGCCCCGGCGGCTGGAACTGGCCTGGCGCAGCACCGAGCCCAACCTGGTGGGCGTCAACGAGTTCTCCTCCTGGTGCAAAAAGGCCGGCACGGACCTGATGATGGCTGTGAACCTGGGCACCCGGGGAATTGACGCCGCCTGCAACCTGCTGGAGTACTGCAACCATCCCTCCGGCACCAAGTACAGCGACCTGCGCATCTCCCACGGGGTGAAGGACCCCCACAACATCAAGGTGTGGTGCCTGGGCAATGAGATGGACGGCCCCTGGCAGACCGGCCACAAGACGGCCCGGGAGTATGGCCGCCTGGCTGACGAGACCGCCAAGGCCATGAAGCAGATTGACCCCAGCCTGGAGCTGGTGGCCTGCGGCAGCTCCAACACGGGCATGGCCACCTATCCCCAGTGGGAGGCCACTGTGCTGGAGGAGGCCTATGACAGCGTGGACTTCATCTCCCTGCACACCTACTATGGCAACCGCTTCAACGACACCCGGAATTTCCTGGCCCAGTCTGACGACATGGACCACTTCATCCGCACCGTCATCTCCACCTGCGACTTCGTCAAGGCCAAGAAGCGCTCCAAGAAGGACATCATGCTCAGCTTTGACGAGTGGAACGTGTGGTTCCATGCCAACGAGGCCGATGATGACACCATGCAGAACCGCCCCTGGAGCGTGGCCCCCCATCTGTTGGAAGACCACTATGATTTTGAGGACGCCCTGCTGGTGGGGCTGATGCTCATTACCCTGCTGAAGCACTCCGACCGGGTGCGTATGGCCTGCCTGGCCCAGCTGGTGAATGTCATTGCCCCCATCATGACGGAGGAGAACGGTCCGGCCTGGAAGCAGACCATCTACTACCCCTACCTCCACGCCAGCAAGTACGGCCGGGGCATCGCGCTGAACCCCTCCCTGCGGTCCTCTAAGCACGACACCATGGACTTCACCGACGTCACCGATGTGGACAGCGTGGCGGTGTGGAACGATGAAAAGGAAGAGCTGACCATCTTCGCCGTGAACCGGGATCTGGAGGAAGACATCGTGCTGGAAGCGGATGTGAAGAGCTTTGCGGGCTACCGGCTGCTGGAGCACATCGTGTTGGAGCACGATGACATGAAGGCCGTGAACTCCGCCGGGCGCCAGACGGTTCTGCCCAAGACCGTCACGGACCGGGACGAGCTGAAGGACGGCCTGCTTCAGAGCAGGCTGGGCAAGGCCAGCTGGAACGTGATCCGGTTGGGTAAAAATTGACCAGGTTTTCAAAACATATTCTCCTGCGACCCAGGGCGCAGAAAGGCGAAAGGGCCAGAGGACAAAGCCTCTGGCCCTTTCGCTGTCTTTTTTGTGGCAGAAGGGGTTCACCCCAACATGCGCTCGTATGTGAACCCTGCCACAGCCCCTTTGAGAAGCAGGATAGCCGCCAGCGCACAGACGGCAGCCAGCCCCAGCAGAATCCAGGGGCTCAGCAGCATCACGCCTGTGAACTGCCCTACAATCAGAAGCACCACAGGGATCACCAGGAACACCGCTCTCTGCTGGGACTCCTCCACGCTTTTGGCCTTGGCAGATCCCCGCACAATCAAAGTTACCGCCACCATGGAAACGGCTGGCGCCAGCAGAAAGAGCATCATAAGCCAGTTCACGCCGGGAAGAAGCAGCGTCCCCAGAAGGGCCAGGGCCTCGATTTCCAGCACCAAGCACATGACCAGGAAGGAGGCCAAAGAGACCGCCATGCTCAACAAGAATGCCGCCAGCACCTTGGCCCGGAAGATCTGGCGAAGGGTCATGGGGCAGTAGAGCAGGGTTTCCAGCGTGTGGCGCTCTTTTTCCCCAACAAAGGAGCTGGCCGCCATGATGGAAGCAGTCATAATGGGGATCATCAGGAAAAACACCGGCAGAATTGAGTTGAACATCAGCTCTGCCAGGGCCCTAGACGGGTCATCCCCCATCAGCTCCGCTGGCAGCTTGCTCAGAAGGACCTGCAGGTCCGGGTCATTGGGAGAGGCCAGCAAAGCTGCCATCAGGATGGAAGGAATCACCACGGTCATCACAAGTGGGACAATCAGCAGGGGCAGGAACAGCCGTTTATTGGAAGTGACACCCCGAAAATCCTTGTGAATGATTGCCAGCATCGCCCGACTCATACCGCTTCCCCCTTTCCACACTGGGTCAAAGCAAAATAGATGTCCTCCAGGGTGGGGCGCTGGGCCGACACCGCGTACACATCCCCGCCTGCCTGCACGATGTTCCGAACCACCGGCGGGATCTCCGCCTCTTGGGAAAGGGCTCCTTCATACTCTTCCGGCCCCACCTGCTTCAGCCCCAGGCCCGGCGGCACAAGGCTTGCCCGCACCCGCAGGGTAAAACCGGAGAGCACCTGGGCCCGCAGCTCCTCCAAAGTGCCCTCCGCCAAGAGTTTCCCTTCCTCTAAAAGGCCGTACCGGGTGCAGATCTCCTGGGCGTAGCGCAGCTGATGGGTGCACAAAAACACGGTGATTCCCTCCTGCCCCGCCAGATCCCGGATCATCCCGTTGACATTGTGGGCGCTTTCCGGGTCCAGGCCGGAAGTGGGCTCATCCAGGAACAGCACCTGCGGCCGGTGAAGCAGCGCACGGGCCAGGGAAAGCCGCTGCCGCATTCCGGTGGAATAGGCGGCCAGCCTTCGGTTTTCCGCCTCTTCCAAATCCAGCTGGCGCAGCAGGGCTTTCGCCCGGCTCTCGCACTCGCTGGGAGAAAGCCCAAAGGCCGCTCCATAAAACCGCAGATTTTCCAGGCCGGTGAGGCTGTCGTACATCTGCGCATGCTCTGTGACAACCCCGGCCAGGGCGTGAACCTTCTCCGGCCGCTGGGCCGGATCAATTCCCAGCACCTGGCAGCTTCCCCCGCTGGGGAGAGCCATGCCGGTCAAAATCTTTACAGTGGTTGTCTTTCCCGCCCCATTGGGGCCCAAGAAGCCAAAGACCTCCCCCGGATTCAACCGCAGAGTGACGCCTTTCAGCGCCCGCTTTCCACCAGGATAGGTTTTTGAAAGCCTTTCTAAACGCACCGCTTCCATGTCATTGTTCCTCCAAATGTTCCTTCAGCCGCCGCACCAGGGCCTGAAACCGGGGCTCCTCCCGCAAGGGGGAGAAATCCGGCGCCTCTGTGACGCTGCGCACCAGGCTTTGCTTGATAACGGACTCCTCCCGGGGAGGGTAATCCCCCAGCTCCAGGGCCTGGTCCAGCCAGCCTTCCAGCTGGTTAAAGAATTCATCCCCGTGCAGCCGCATGGGGAAAATGGGCCCCGAAGCCAAGGCCGTATACTGTTCCAAAGCGTCCAGCGCCCGGTCTTTCTCGCCTCTCTGTATCCAGCCTTGGGCCATAAGCAGATAAAGGGGGAACACCAATCCTGGGTGGAGGCGTTCCACTGCGAACGCTTGAACCAGCCCCTGGGCCCGGCGGCAGGCAAGAAGGAAATCCTGCTCCTGGCACAGCTGCAGATAGTTTCCCAAATCGTTAAACAGCAGAACAAGGGCATTGTAGATGCCCACTTGAAGCACCTGCCGGGCTTTTTCCGTTTGTCCCAGGCGGGAATAGGCCATGGCCTGTATGGCTTCCGAAGGGCTTGACCGGCGGCAATCCTCCCCCAAGCGGGAGAGGGCCTCCTGAGGGCGGTCCAGACACAGCAGGCAATAGGCTTCCAAGTTCCTTGCCTCGCTGCACAGGTAGGCATCCTGAGAAACCTCCTGGGCACGGGAAAACAGAGCAAGGGCCTCTTGCAAAAGTGGCTGGGGCTTCCCGGCCAGGCCCAAATAGTTGAGAAACAGGCTTCCCAGCTGGAGCAGCAGCGGGGCGCAGCTGGCGTATTGCGCGGCCAGCTCCCGGCAGTGTGCGCAGGCCACTGGAAAGGGCCGCTCCGCAAATTCCCGGGAAAGCTCCCGGTGCAGCCGGCGGATTTCCTCCCGGCTCAGCTGGGGGCGGTAGTCCAGCAGCTCGTCCACGGTGATGTGAAACAGCGCCGCCAGCCGGGGCACCAGGGGAAGGTCCGGGTAGCTTTGCCCGGTTTCCCCAACTTAAAGAGATAAATGGTTTATTTGCGTTTTTACTCCACTTTGCCGATAAAACGGTAGTAGATTTCAATCTCCTGGGTGCGGGTGTTGCCTTCACCTTTCACCGCTTCATGGACGACGATCTTCTCGATCAAGGCATTTAGCAGTTCGGCAGTCAGTTCTGAGGGATTCACATACTGCTTGATCAGGTTCACCCACTTTTCGGCATCCACGGCGCTCTGCTGCTCTGCGGCAAGGTCGGCGTTCAGCCTTTCGATCTTTTCCGCCAGCTCCTGCTGCTCGGTCTGATACCGCTTGGACAGCATATTGAAGTTGTACTCGGTGATGCGCCCCACAGCCCAATCTTCGTACATCTTGGCAAACAGGCGATCCAGCTCGGCTTTGCGCTTCTCTGCCTTGTTCAGCTCCGCTGCCTGCTTCTTCTGGCTTGCCGTTCGCTCTCTGTCACCGGCTTTCAGCAGCTTTTGCAGCAGGCGTCCCTCATCCATCTGAGCTTGGTAAGACCAATATTGAATCCGTGCCAGAACGTAGGTGTAAAGGACATCGTAGCGGATATAGTGCATGGTGCAGTGTCCGGTACCCTGGCCGTAGTTGCTGCAATGGTAGTGTCCATAGGGCTTTTTGTTCTGCTTGTTCATGCCAAACGCCAGCGACCAGCCGCAATCTGCACACTTCACCAGCCCGGAGAAGATCTGTGTCGTGCCGTCTTTCTGCTTGCGGCGGCGCGTCTCGATCAGCTCCTGCACCCGGTCAAACTGTTCCTTACTGATGGCAGCAGGGCAGAAGTCCGGGTTATATCTTCCGTTCCGGTCATAGACGCCTATGGCCAGCTTATCATGGAGCATCCGCCGGAAAGTGGCGTCACACCAGTTTACACCATAGGTCTCACGGATATACCGGATCGTGGCACGCTGGGAAGTGCTCCGCTCATAATAATCAAAAGCATCCTGCAGGATGGCGACCTTTTCCGGGATCAGCTCCAGACGCTTCTCATCATTCACACGCAGCCAGAAAGGGCAGCTCCCGGAGAGGACAGTGCCATGCTGCACCTTGCTGTCAAATACAACGTCTATCCTCTCCCCGTCCAGATCAGCCTCAT
>OLRD01000766.1_pt1 | contig 23557 bp, 22 predicted proteins | sample 1672051 | NCBI WGS metagenome assembly OLRD01 (sample SAMEA3136640, study PRJEB25190) | human gut metagenome | biome: human gut; feature: human-associated habitat; material: faeces | place: Austria | collected 2013 | reverse complement strand
TTTTGTAGCTTACTGCCATTTTCGTACCTCCTGTCCTGAAACACACTGATACATAGTTATTATACCACGAAATCCGATGGTTTTCAACATCAATCAGAGCGAAAGCACGGTTTACTGTCAACATTTTTGTGAACAATGTAAAATTAAGCTTATATGTACTCGATGGGCGCTCTGTATCTGCCTTTGAAAGCAAGGGCTATGATTTGTATTCAGTTGTGGTCATACGCCTTTATGCGGCGTTTGGGGAAGAAAAAAGCGTCCAAGTTTTACGCTTGAACGCTGTGGTTAAATTTTTATGCAGTGGTAATTTCCGTACAAATGGGAAATTATGAAATAAAAGAACTTATTCCTGAGCAAAAAAATTCAGCACATAATCCTCACAACTAAGAATTAGCGTATCTCTTGCCTCTGTTCCATCCTCATATTCCGTCACACCCTTCACCATCTGACATACTGCGTCCTCAATAGTCGCTTCATAAATACTGCTTGTATCGTCACTGTCCAAGAGTCTATAAGTACCGCTCCATTTTTCAGAGGTTTCGTTATTCAGTATTTCTATGCTTGAACCGCTGATATGACAAGTAATATCCCGCGTATCTGCTCCTACATAATGGTTCTTTTCGTTTGCAGAACAATAAATGACAGCCCCATCATCTGCTCTTTGAATAGAGGACATTACCCATATTGTTGGTTCAATAGATGCTGAACTTCCTCCGTCACACGCACTTAGAGACAAACATACCACAAACGTCAGCATGAAAGCAAATACTCTTTTCATAAGAATTCCTCCCACAAATTTCATTTGTTTGAACTCCGCAAACGGAGATTTACATTGTAATCTTATGACTATATCATATCCAATTCCCATTAAACGCTGCTGCCATAATTGCTATCAATAATATAATAATCAGAACACATACTACAAGGCTAAATAAACAGACTATAAGTCCACTCGTCCATAAGGTGGGATACAGTTTTCTGCTCCTCCTCGTAATAATGGAAACAATCACGCCAATAAAGGATAGTATCGGTCCTACAAGTATAATGTCGGTATATGTATAGGGGGCATGGTTTGCACTGTAAAAATAAAGCGCAAACGTGCAAAAAGAAGAGATTCCCAGTATAAGCGGTAACACCATCAATTTTTTGTTTACTGGCTTTTTATCTTCCATTTTTTCTTTCCCTCAAATCCCAATTTGCCGTCCTCATTTTCTTCTCGACAAACGAGAAAATCACGACTTTTTCCTTTTCAAAAAGTTAATCGTTCTTTTCACAATAAATATTACACATATCAACCCTACAACTCCACAAATGATGGTATCCTTCCAGTCTGCAAAACCGCCTGTGTACCGCATCGCATAATAATAAATTGTCCATATCAGCATTAACACGAAGGCACTAATACTTAACCAATAAGATTTCTTAGTCATTTGATTTTTCTCCCATTAGCGACGAAACAATAATCCACAAAAAGCTCCGATAACAACTACCCCTGTCAAGTATACTAAAAGAACTATGCTATGTCGTCCTGCTTTACATTTGGTTTTCGTTTTATTCGCCAAATAGCATATTTAATGAAAATGGGGAGTAAAGCAGGTAAAACTGAGAATAGCAAAGCGTGTACCAAATAATCAATTCCCCATTTTGTTCCCCTAAGCACAGGAGTTGTAAGGTAAGGAATCAGATAACTGACTAAGGCTGTTGCAACACAGACAAATGCAATACTTCTTAGTCTGACTGATTGAAACAGCCTATTGTTTGCAATGATGCTGTAAAGAATAAGATTTGTGATTCCAAAGGTATGAATAAATGAAACCCCGAAAAGAAACGGGTTTTCATTTAGACTTTGTGGCATAAGTTCATCTACAACAACGATGAAAATACTTATTGCGGGCAACAGCAGCCCCATTAGAATAAAACATAATAAAGGGTGTTCAGAAAATCGCTTTTTCATATGTATGTTTCGCACCTCATACCTTCATATGAAGAAATATTATGCTAAAATATTGCCGGTACTCGGTTTACTCGTGTTGTTTTCCAATTAGGTTACGGACTACCTTCTAACCGGCTACTATTGGTTGTAGCGTTTTTTATTTTACCACCCAGATATGAAGAAATCTACAAAAAACAGAGATTTTTCGGTGAGAACACCCCCTTCGATGTACTACCGTTTCTTGAACACCCATAAAATATGTACTCGATGGCTGCCCTTGCGGACAGCCATCATATCAATATTGCGGCGCTCCGTAGCCGAGTATCTCGTAATGCCCTATGGCATATTGATTTATGCGGCAGCTATCGCCGGAGTTGCCTTCGACGGTATATACAATGCCGTTTTCCACCTTTTCCACAATACCCGTATGGTCGGATAGTCCGTCTTGCGGGCCTGACGAGCCTTTGTTATCCCAATCAAAGAAGATAATCATACCCGCCATCGGTTCCAGCGAGCCGTCTATCCATTGCCCTCGGTCTTTGAACCACTGAACGCCGTTTACGCAGCCGGCGTACTTCGGAATGATACCGGCGTCGATATAGCCGCACTCATTGGCACACCACGAGACAAAGCAGGCGCACCATTCCACTCGGCTGTTAAAGCCGTACCAAGACCAGTACGGTTCGCCGCCGACATTTCCGACCTGAGACAGCGCAACCGTCACGATTTGGTCATCGCTGTATCCGATACCGTATAAAACGGCAGACCATAGCGAGTTGTTTTCCTCTTGGAGCAATTCGGCAAGGTATTCCTTTTGCTCCTCGTTAAAGCCGTACTGCGCTGCCATTTCGTCTACTGTCTTATGCGAGACTGTAATATACAGAAACGTCTCGGTTACTGTCGTTTCCGTCTGCACGATATTCCCGTGTCCGTCATCAGTCTCGGTTATCTCCGTATGCAATTTTGTCTCGGTTCGGCTGCTTATCTCGTTCATCTCCCAAAAGATGTCTTTGAGAAGTTGCTTCTTTTCATCGTTCATCGTTGCTACTTCCTGAGCATTGTCGGGATCGGTATTGACTTTGACGGAGTAGACGGCAAGCACATCTTTCCAAACCGCACGGCTTCCGCTCATTTCAAGCTTGTCATAGCTGACGGAGTTCTTTATCTCTTGTAGCCTGCCATCGTAATCAACATTGATTTCCTGTACGACCGTCTGCATAGTCTGACCTGTCCCTGAGTCCTCGCCCGAAAAGAAGATACCAAAAACGGAACCTACTAACAACGCTATCAGACAGATAACGATAATCACAACAACGGCAACCCAACCGCCTGCCGCAATCGCAGCAACCAATGCTTTTGTCGCCGCTATGATTGCTTTAACGGTGGCAATAACGGCTTTAACTGCAAGTTTCACGCCTTGAACCGCTGCCTTCGCAGCCGCTTTTGCAGCCTGCGCCGCTTTTTGTGCGGCTTTCGCAGTTGCCTGTGCGGTTTTCTGAGCCGCTTTTTCGGACTGTTTTGCTGTCTTAATCGTGGCTTTCGCTGTCTGTTCCGCAGTCTTAACGGTCTTTTGGGCGGTTTTGGCAGTACCTCTACCGACCGTCTTAATCGTCTTTTTTCCTGCGGAAGTGGCAGACTGCTTTACTGTCTTTCCCGTCTGTTCTACGGTCTTGATAGAAGATTTGCCGGTTTGAGCAGCTTGTCTGCCTGTGGTCGTGGTAGTCTGCCTCTGCACCGATTGAGATGTCTGCTGTCGTAAGGACTGTTCAGCTCGCTTCTGCTTAAAGCGTTCCACGCCGTCTTTTGCCTTGACGATATTTTTCTTTGTGGTCTGAACGCCTTTACGTCCCGCTTTATCCAAAGCGTGAGCGCCTTCGTGTACGACGGTATCCGTACCCGCCTCAAAACGGTCGGCAGCATATTCTTCGGTTGAAATCTCTCTTGCCTCGACAGAATGTTCCGCCTTTTCTTTTGTCGCAATATAGGCGTGTTTCATTCTCTGACCGGCGACCGCAGCCTTGTCAATCGTCCTGACCGTACCTTTGACAACATCTCTCGTCTTTATATCAGCCATCGCTTCCTCCTTTCCTGTAACGCTTATTAAACGCAAAAATGAGGGTAAAGGTATTAGACCCTTACCCTCGATGTTTTGCACTCTGTATGCCCTGTAAAATGGCGGTTTTTCGACCTGAAAAGCGTTACATTACTTCACTAATTTAGCTACGACAACGAGCCTTCCGTTCGCCCTCGAATATTCGCAGGTGGAAAGAGAAATCAGCTTATCCCCATACTCTGCGCTGACACCGGTATCATACAGCGACAATTCCCGACACTTTTCGACATAAGCGTTGAACTCGTCCTCGTTCTCTGCGTCTACAAAGTGATAATACTTGAAACTGTCAGGGCTGTCCGAGTAAACAAAGGTTTTGAAAACGGCGATAACTTCGTATTCCTGTACATCGGTCAGGGTATTGAAGCTAATGCGCTTGTGTTGCTCCCAAAACTCTTTATCGGTAAATTTCATCAGTCCTGCGAACATAGACCCATCGTTCATATGATGACCGTAAATGATGAGGTTGTCGCTCGGCTCTTGCACATCGCAGTTTTCCTGCACATAAGGGCAGCCATAGTCGGTAAAGGCTTTGTCAAAGCCGTGTTTCAGATAGAAGTTCGGCTCGTTTTTTGACTGCATTACGGGATAATTGATTTTCGTATCCTCAATGGTAATCCAACCCACCATATCGCTGTTCTGCGTAAACAGTTCCGTATATTCCGGCAGAATGAACTTTGTCTCCGTGTACTGAATAGGCTCGGTAGGCTCAACACTATCATCGGGTTTAGTTTCCACGATTTCAGCAAGGCTGTCATAGAGTACCTCCTGCTTTGCCGACTCGGTGTAATGCTTAATAATAAAACCGGCGCTTACCGCAAAAACAAGGATAAACGCCGTTAAAATCGGAATTAAGATTTTCTTATTCATAGGTTTTCCTTTCTTCGCAAGGCGAGGGTCAAACGCCCTCGCCCGGTTTGGTCGTCATCAGCTTATAGAGCTGCGTGTTCGTCGGGAACTTGTTCACAAACGGAACGAGCGAGCTGCCCACCTTAATCAGCCCGTGTCCCGCTTCAACATTCGTGATATACGACATCTGAAGGTCAGAGATATTCAGCAGCTTCGCAAGTTCAATTCGGTCGGTCGCCGCCTGATTGAGCATTATAATAAACTCGGAGTTGGCAAGCATTGTTCTTGCCGTATGGCTCTGCAAAAGGTCGTCCACGTTCTGCGTAATGCCGGACGCATAAGCGCCGTACTTTCTGACACGCTTCCAAAGCGTGAACAGGAAGTTTGCGGAATACTCGTGTTGGAACAATAGGTAAATCTCATCAATGAAGATGAATGTTTTCTTTCCCTTCGCCCTGTTCTGCGTGATACGGTTGAGAATAGAGTCCAGGACGACAAGCATACCGATAGGCATAAGCTGCTTTCCGAGGTCGAGAATGTCATAGCAAATCAGATAGCTGTTCGTATCCACATTGGTCGGTTTTGCAAAAGTATTCAGAGAGCCGTGGGTGAACAGCTCGATAGCAAGGGCGATTTCCTTTGCCTCCGGCTCGTCCTGTTTCAGAAGTTCGTCTCTGAAATCCTGCAAGGTGGGAACCGTACCCTGATAATCATTTTGCTGATAGGTACGGTAGACGCTTGCTGTGCAACGGTCGATAATAGACTTCTGCTTTGCTCCGAGGTTGTTTCCGCCGATGAGTTGTTCGCACAATGACATAATGAACTCCGATTTAAGAATGACAGGGTTCGCTCCGTCGCCGTACTCCTTGTTCATATCCATAGCGTTAATGTGATTGGGCGAGGTTGCAGAGATATTGATAATCTGACCGCCCATAGCCTTGACAAGCGGACTGTACTCTCGTTCGGGGTCAATGATGATAACATCGGCGTCGCTTGACAAAATCAGGTTGATAATCTCATTCTTCGCTGCGAAGGATTTACCGCCGCCGGATACGCCCAGGATAAACTCGTTACCGTTGAGTAGCTGCTTGCGGTCAGCGATAATCATATTTTTGCTGATTACATTCTGCCCGTAGTAAATGCCGTTCTCGTGGTAGATGTCCTGCACTCGGAACGGGATAAACACGGCAAGGCTCTCAGTTGTCAATGTGCGGAAAGCGTCAATCTTTCTCGTGCCAAAAGGCATAACGGTATTTAAGCCGTCCATCTGCTGATATTTCAACACGGCGAACTGACATAGGTGTTTTCTTGCCGTAGTAAGAAGCGCCTCCGTGTCGTTGTCAAGCTGCTCCTTCGTGTCGGCTGTATGAACCATTGTCAGTACCGAGAACATCATTCTCTGATCACGGGTCGTCAGGTCATCGAGGAACTCCTTCATTTCCTTTTTCTGCTGCTCCATATCGTAGGGGACGGTAGCGGAAAAATTGTTGTTAGCGTTCTGCCTGCGCTGCCAGTTCGTGATGTTGGTCTCAACGCCGAGCAGACGGCTTTCCGCCTCTCGTACCGCTTCATCGGTAGGAACCGGCACGATGTCAATCGACATCATCAGGTTGCGGTTCATATCTGTAAGCTCCGCAACCATACTGTCTTTGATATAGGACGCATATTCACGAAGAAAAAGGACTCTCCCAAAACGGTCTCCCATCTTGAAATAGTCCTTTTCAAACTCCATTGTGTCGGGGCAGATATAGTCTTTGAAATCGTGTCCTTTCTTTCGGGTCTCTTTGATGTCAAAGCGGAAGGACGTTTCCTCCCCGACACGGAAGAAGTCGTGAATGATACGCAGCCTTTCGTCCGTTTCAAGTTCCACGCACTTGCTGCCCAGCCTCGAAAAGTGAGCGATGAGATCCGCTCCGACACGAGCGAAGTAAGTGCGGGCGTCCTCAACGCTCTTTTTGTTAATGGAAATGGTCACATACTTATCCTGAACGATGGCGTTTGCGCCGGTCGCCTTGTCGAGAAGTATCTTGTTGTATTCTCTGCGGTACTTATCAAGCGGGTCGCCAGTCTCATCAATCAGGAACGCCTTTTCAAAGTCAAGGCGATTGAGCCGTCTGTTGTTAATGGTCAGCTTCGTTGTCGCTCCGCTGTCAAGAGAATTGAGCAGCTCGGAGTATTCAAGGAACATCGCCTCTTTGTCCTCACGGCTTGCCACGGCATAGTTAATATCCGTAAACTTATATGTCTTGGAATACTTATCCTTGCCGACTTTGAAAATGCCATCGTCGTAAATCGCCTTTACCGGAATGACATCCTGCACTCCCTTCGGCACGATAAACTTCTCTTTATCCTGTTTCAAAAGACTTGTTAGTGTCTTAATCATTTGCTTTCATAGCCTCCTTTTGTTTCTGTTCGATATTCGGCTTCATCAGTTCGTAGTAGGTGTTCGTGGAATGGAACACGAGCTTCTTCGGCATAAGGAACTCAGACTTAATCCACGCATAAATCGCTTTTTCTGCGGTCATACCGTTGTACTTGACAAAGCCGAGAGCCGCAAACGGAGCGGCTCCCAAGATACACACCCACGACACGGTTTCAGTGCCGAGGTATGGTTTCAGCAGGAAATATAACCCTACCGCCACCACTACGGCACAGAGAGAAAAAATGAACTGTCTGAGTGACAGTCCGAAAAACATCGCTTCTGTGTAATTTCTGATTTCACGGTTGATTTTTACTTCCATCGGTTATTCCTTTCTCTGCGGTAGGCTTCCTTTGCGTGTTTGATTTCTTCCTCGCAGACGCATTTTTCAGCCAAGCAGTTAATTTTTCCTTTGCGCTTACCGCCATAGTAAAGGCAGTATTTACAATCGCAGTCGTCAAGGGTATATCCCTTGAATTTGTTCAATACCTTTTTCATAACGCTCACCTTACAGTCCCATCATTTCTCTGATGATACGGTCGGACATCTTCACTGCGCCGACAAGGACGAGCATATTAAACACAAGCTCTCCGATATATGCCCACACCTGTGTGACTGCCGCTGCGTCGGGGTTGACGACCGGCGGACTTGACGCAAATAGTGAGAAAATGATACAGGCAAGGACAATGATTGCACCTTCAAGAAGCACGGCGCAGTAGCTTTTCAGAAAGCTTTTGCCAACATTCTGCGTCGGTTCTCCCGCAAAGGTCGATAGCGGTATCGGAGCCATCGCCGTATACAGTAGGGTAAGCGCCCAGCGCCTTGCCGCATTCCTGCGGTAGGTTTCCAAACGCTCCCCTCCAAACCGGACGTACACCTCTCGATGTATCCGGCTTTCCAGATATCAGTCTAACTTTCCATTGTGCAGCTTTACATGACAGGAATGGCACAGCGCCATTGTCTTGCGTTTGCGCGCAATCATTTGGCGTTCCCATTCTGCCTTACCACTTAAATCTTTCAGTTTTCGGACATGATGGATTTCAATATCCTCTGTTTCGGCTCCGCAGAACTCGCAGATATGGCCTTGCAACCGGTCTGTCAGCCGGGTATAGCGGCGATTCTCGTTAGCCCTGCCAATAATGTCCGGGTTTTCCGTTACAACGACTTTGTCGTTATGACGCATGCCCTGATTGTAAAACACCACAGATTTTGTCCCGTTTTTCGTTGAATACGATACAGTAAAATCCCCGTTGCGGCAGTATTTGCGAATAATTTTCCGCATGCTCGTCCGATACTTTCCGGCGAAGGTCTTGTACATGCTGAACTTCATCACGTAGAGGAAAGAGTTCAACACCGTTGCATTGTTTGCCAGCCGATAATAATTGTACATGCCCCGCACTTCTGCATTGTACTGGTTCAAAATCTCAATATCATCCAGGCGTATCAGCCCCGGACGCCGTACCGGTTCCCATACCTCTTTGTTCCCATGGGTTTTGTCATAGCTGATTTTCAGCGCGCCATAGGAGAGCAGGCGGTTCAGCCATTTCTCTTTCGGCACGTACAGCTTGACTTTCCCTACATAGGTTCGGCGTGTAAAACCCGTCTTTGTCCGGGTACTGTTTTGTTCCCGGCTGACTGTAATCAGATATCCGAGGAAGTGGGCGAAGTCGTTTCCGTGGGTAATGAGCGTTTTTTCCGGGGACATCTCCAAGTGAAGATGTTCCTTGATGAACGCTCCCACATCAGATTTGACCTGCCTCGCATCCTCTTTACTCCCAATTACACCAATCAGGAAATCATCAGCGTAGCGGACATAAACAACCCGTCTGTATTCCGTATCCATTGGGTCGCTGTAAGGGATAGAGCGCAGTTGGCTATGAAGTCCCTGTATCTGCGCCATGACCTCCCGGCGTTTTTCCTTACTGATTTTTGCTTCATTGCGTTTCAGCCATTCCTGTTTTCCGCGCCGGACATCCAACGGCTTTTTGTAGGCCGGGTTAATTTTCCGTTTTGTACCGCAGTTAAAGGATTTGGCATACTCTGCCATAAATACGTCCAGTTCATTGAGGTAGATATTCGCCAGAATTGGGCTAATCAGCGACCCTTGCGGGGTGCCGGAATAGGTGTTGTGATACTCCCAATTTTCCATATATCCCGCTTTCAGGAATTTCCAAATTAGGCCGATGAAATGCTCATCCGCAATGCGCCTGCGCAGTATCTGCACCAGCACATGATGGTCAACGTTGTCAAAACATCCTTTGATATCACCCTCAACAAACCATTTGACCCCCGTGTAGTTCCGCTTGATATATTGCAGAGCCGTATGACAGCTCCGCTTTGGGCGGAATCCATGGGAAGTAACGTGAAAGGTGGGTTCATAGATGCTTTCCAGTATCATGCGCACCACCTCTTGCACCAGCTTGTCATCGAAGGACGGAATACCAAGAGGACGTGTTTTTCCGTTTGCTTTTGGGATATACGTTCTTCTGGCAGGTTTTGGCTGATAACTGAAATCCTTCAGTTTTTGAATGAGGACTTCAATTCGCTTCATACTCATGCCATCGATTGTTTTCCCATCGCTTCCGGCTGTCATGTTGCCGGGTTTTGCTTGGATACGCTCATACGCCAGCAGAAAAAATGCAGGATTGTACAAGTTTCGATAGAGCCTTTGATAGTGGTAATCTTTGCTTGCTGCTTTTGATGTTAGACTTTCCAAAACGTTCTTTGGATTTCTCATAGTGCCTCACGCACCTTTCCATTGATAGTTTGGTTGATATCCTGCCGCCCTTCGCCATGTGCAAGGCTTTCCCTTGCTCGGACTACTACGGCGGCTCCGTTGCCATACCGGATTTTCAGGCTCTGAAAGCCATAGCCTATAAGGGCGTTCCGGGTTAGGCAATCCCCGGTTAGGCAGTTTGGGACAGCGTGTTGTGATGTCGGAATGGGTTTTCGTCCGTTATCCGCTTACTGCGGTTGGCTGTCGTGGGTATTTCGCAATCGGCATCTACCTGTCACCGATTGCCACGGCATGCGGCGAATACAACTATCCTGCGCCGCCGGCTCAAGTATGCCGCCTTGGACTACCCTTCAAGCAATCCAGCTTTATTCCTCATTCACAACGTTTCACCTTGCCGTTCAGTAGTGGTTCGATAGTTTCCCAACTTACGACGTTGCCGATATGCTACACTCCCCATTGGGTTTCCCCGCCGGATAAATCGGTTGGTGATAGGATAATTTGCACCTCCCTTCGGAATACCTTTTCCTACTGCCGCGCTACTGGCAGAATCCCAAATTGCCCGCGAGCTGCTTTGGCTTACGCCGCGGCTCTTCCGGGCGCACTATACAATTTGAAGAAGCGACCGTAAACGGTCATTATCATAATGAACGAGAGTACGGTAATGAACAGACCGCCGATGAGGGTTACTGCCCAAAGCGGTATGCTCTCAAAGAAACCGCAGTCCTCGATTGTGGTTATCATCTCTGCCGGCAGGGTGGTTTGCTGCGGACTTCCGAAGCCTGCCGCCGTCATTATCGAAGAAATGGTTCCCTGCACGATATTGAAAAGCGCAAGCATTAGCTCCATTCCATAGGTGATGACGCCTTTGGCAATGGCAAATCGAATGAACAGCTTGAGTGCGTGTTCGGGCTTTTTAACTTCCGTGAAGCTTCCGCAGGTTCTGACCACGCCGATTACGAAAAACAGCACGAGCAGAGCCAAGCCGATGGCTTGAAGCGCACCGTTGATATTGACTATGACGCTCCAAATACCGCCGCCTTTGAAATTCTGCGGACTGGTCGTTATAAGCTGCCATATCTCGGCAAGTTTCTCGTTCCAAGTCTCTAAGGCGTTTTCAAGGTTTTGAACTACCCAGTTATCACTCATCTTTCGCACCTCCTTATACAAATTTGGGGGCGTACCGTTTTACCGATACGCCCCCTGTGCCAGTTTTCAATCAGCCGGTGATAAGGGTAAGGATTTCCTTTGCGAAAGTGATGATGATACCGCCTGCAAGAGTCAGAAAGCCGTTCGCCCTCTGAGACGGGTCGTGGCTTTTCAGCGAGAGACCCACCTGCACGATACCGAAGCCGAGCAGGATAAGTCCGATTGCACGGATAAGTCCGAAAATGAAATCGGACAGGTTGTTTACCACCGTAATCGGGTCAGAAGTTGCCGCAAATGCGGGTACGCAGGTGCCGGCAAGGATTGTCAGCGCAGCGACAAGAGAGCAGTAAAACCGGAAGCCTTTCTTGACCTTGCCGGTCATAGGCAGCCGAGTAGTGGTGTTGTTCTTTTTCTTATTCATAAACATTGTGTTTACCTCCATATATTAAAAGTTGTTGTCATCTTCAAAGTCCTCATCGGACAGAAGCTCATAGGTTGTTTCGGGTGTCTGAATATCAGATACCTCTTTCGGGTTAATATCCAAGACAGCGATAGACGACGATTTCAAATTCACTTCGCCGTGTCGGTACGGCTTTTCTTTTCCATCGGCTGTCATTGCCACGTTTGGATGTTTCAAAATGTCGTATTTGAAATCCATCACAGGTCGCTCACCTCGGATAAAGAGGATTGCGTACTGGTTATCAAGTAGCCTCACCTCATCAGGTGTGAGCAGTTCACGACCGCTGATTTGATAGTTGGTAGAATAGTTGCCGTTACGCCCCATACTCTTGCCGAAGGTATTGGTGTCGATGGTTTCCTTGCCGAGCAGCTCCGACACATATTTGTGGGTGGACTGTTCATTGCCACCGAGGTAAAGGAACTCATCACAGTTACCTACAATGCTTTCCCATTGCTTCTCGAACAGCGCCTTCAACTGTGCCAGGTTCTGCAAGATGATACTCACTGAAACGCCACGGGAACGCATAACTGACAAAATCTTATCGAAATCATCGGGAAGCGACACATTAGCGAACTCGTCCATCAAAAAGTGGACGGGCATTGGCAGGCTCCCGCCGTGGATATGGTCGGCAGCGAAAAACAACTGCTGAAAAAGCTGCGTATAAAGGATAGACACCAAGAAATTAAAGCTTGAGTCGTTATCGGGTATCAAGGCAAACAGAGCGACCTTTTTCTCGCCCATAGAGGGCAAGTCCAGTTCGTCCGTGATTGTGAGTGAAGCAAGACTTTCAAGATTGAACTTTTCAAGTCTCGCCGCAAGGGTTATCTGAATGGATTTCAGGGTTTTGGCAGAACCGGCGTGGTAGGAATGATAATATTTCAAGGCGATATGCTCCGGATTTTGAAATTCTAATTCCGAGAACAGTTCGTCAAGCGGAGATGGGCGGGTATCTTCCTCATCCTCAATCGACGCAGCTCTGAGCATTTCCATAACCATCGCAAAGTTCTGTTCTTCCGGCGGCGCTTCGTAGTGCAGATAAAACACAAGCGCCAAAAGCAGCATTGAAGCCGCCGTATCCCAAAATGGATCGTTGGACTGCGAGCCTTTCGGAGTGGTACTCTTAAAGAGGTTCGTCACGAGCTTTTGCACATCGTTATCCGATTGCAGATAAACAAAGGGATTGTAACAATGGCTTTTTTCCATAGAGATAAGGTCAAGGACTCGTACCTCATATCCTTTTTTCTCAAGGAGCCTTCCCGTATCTCGCAATATCTCACCTTTCGGGTCAAGAATGACGAATGATGTGTTGCACTGCATAAGGTTCGGCTTACAATAAAACCTTGTCTTACCTGCGCCCGAACCGCCGCACACAAGAGTGTTCAGGTTTCGTCGGTGCTTTTTGGCATTGAGACCAATACGCACATTCTGCGTCATCAGTTTATTTTCCGAGGGCGGGGATTGTCGGTATTTCTTATCCACGGCTTTTGCGCTGCCCCATTTCGCAGAACCGTGTTCCTCACGCCTTCGGTAGTTCTTCTGTGTTGAGAAGTAAATTCCAATGCCCATCGCATAGGCAAGAAGCAAAACGAGGACAGTTTTTAAGCTGTCCTCGCACACTTCAATATGGAAAGGGTCATTGAAAACGGTCAAAAGCTTTGGCAGTATCTCAGGCAAGCCGCCTTTGACAGACGGCGCTATGAGCAGCGCAAGCCAAATGACCAAAGGGATACCGATGATGGCAAGGATAATCGAAGCCTGACGGTCGTTATCTCGCTTCATCTCGTTCCTTAATCACTTTGAACTTTTTCTGTGGGGCTGTACCGACCTTCACAATCAGGTCGTCAATGGCGTCGGTTGACTTTCCCTCATTCATAAGGTCTGTCTTTTTATCATTCAGAGTGCGAATGATGATACCGTGTTCATAGTCGTCCAAAGCGACGTGATACAGTTTTTCTCTTTCCATAATCGCACCTTATCTTTCGTATTCTTTGCTTCGTGCCTGCTTCTGCTTATACTGTACTTCCGAGATACGAGAATGAACCTCAGACATTGCGTTTCTTGTCTTTGAAAGCTCGGCACGGACTCCCTTCGGCTCCATCTCTTTGAGCGAGTCGGGAATACGGTTGATAGCAAAGTTCTGTGTATCTACGCCGTACTTCTTGCAGAGCATATACCCGATACACACGGCGGGAAATCCCATCTCGGAACGGCTGTATCGTTCGCTGTTGATGGAAAGCTGAGCGTGACCGAGTTCCTGCGCTACGCACTGTGCCACCGCCACGCTGTCGCCCGTATTTCTCTTTACGAAAAGCGTCTGCTTATCGTTGTTGTAAAATGCCGCCATATTGGGATACGGCAGCTCATCGCAAGCCTCCACTTCCACCGGAGACGAGTCAAGCATAGTGGTGATAAGAGCCTTCGGGTCTTTATTCGCCGTTGGCGCCGGCGTTTTGCGCCCGTTGGTCTGCGACACATCAAATACCTTTTTCACATTGTAGGAAACGCCGGTCGAACCGTCCTTCTTTGTGTATTCGACCGGTTCAAGGATAGAAATGCTCTTTGCACCTTTCGAGACACGCACATTTTCTTTGCTCCAATCGTCGTAGTCTTTGAGCTGCGTTGACGTGGGAAGCTGCTTATAGATGAGCAGGGCATTGACGGCGGAATATCTGTCCATACGGCTCTGCGTATCGAGAAAAGCGGTGAACTTCTCAGGGTCGTTTACGATTTCTTCTACCGCTTCGTCCGCCATCTGATAGACGGCTTCCTTTTCGGCTCGTTTCTTTTCGGCATACTCCTCTTTGGAAAGCTTCGGTCGATTATCAGAAGCTTTTTTCGGCGTAAAATTGTTTGTCATTATGATTACCTCTCTTTCGGTTTCTTCGATTTGGATTTGGGTTGCTGATGAACGGTTTGAGCCGTTTTCGTTTGAGATTTAGGTTTCTCGGTCTCCGGCACGGTTCGCTCTGCTTCTTTTCTCTGTTTCGCCTCGGCAGCATATCGGTCGAGTTTTTCTTTGACCGAAGGCTTCTTCTCGGCGGGCTTTGAGATACCCTTATCAGTTTGCAAATCTGCCGGTTCTGAGTTTTGCCTTGACAGAGGGTTTTTGTCTGTCTTGGCGACTGTGGGGTTTTCGTTGCTGCCCATTTCTTTCTGAATAGGTTTTCTGACTGCTTCCTCCGTAATGATTTCGCTCTTGCTCTTGGTCGGCTTGTCCTGTTCCTTCGCCTCACGCTGCTCGACAGCTTTCTGCGCTTCGGTAACAATGGCAGCCTTGTCAACAGAGCTGAGTTCAAATCTTTCAACGATACGCTGAATTTTGGAAGCGTCCTCGGCACGGGCGATAATGTCAATCGGCACGTTGTCGCCTTTGGTGTTTCTGTCCCTGAGTACACAGTACAGAACGCCGTAACGCTTTGCTTGTTCCGTAAACTTTTTCAAGTCCTTGTTGGGGATAGTAAACACTTTCAGCTCTTTGCCGGACTTAATCATATTGGTAAGTCTCGCCTTGCCCTTCGTCTTTTGCTCCTGCTTCAAGACCGAAACAAGCAAGAGGGCAACATTCTTCGCAGCCGACCCCGATAGTTTAGCGGCGACTTCAAAGCCTTCAAGCGAGAGCCTGACGACTTGTTCCGCTGCGTCACCTCCGTTGTTCATAACGGTTGCGCTCCTTTCCTTTGGATTTTTCTTCATCTGCGTGGACTTGTTCGAGGTTGTGTTCTATGACCTTTGACCTCTCTGCAATCCCATCGCAAAGCGTGACCTCCTTTCGGAGTGTCCGTATTCTGTCGGTTATTGTCGAAATCTGTCCCTTGACCTTTGAAAGCTCATCGTCACTCAAATTCCTCCTAAGCGTTTTTCGCAGGTGCGTTCTTTCGTCAGTCAGGGTTGCGATTTGATTTTCAATCGACGCCTTATATGAGAAAAGCTCCTTGTCAGTTGAGATGTTCTCCCTGCCAAGAAGCCTTGCCTCCATTGATATGCGGTCGAGCTTCAGCAGATCCTCTTTGAGAAGATAGTGAAGTCGTGCCGTATTCTGCTTTTTATACTTGGGCAGATAACCAAGTCGGTAACAATAGTAAAGATACAGTCCGTACAGACCGCCTTTCTTGCGAAGCTTATTTCCTCTCGTTGGCAGTCGGTACTGTCTCGGTCGAAAGGTTTCCCTCTGAAACGGCTCTATCTTAATCCTCTGATTTTCGATGAGCCTTCGCTTGATAGCTTCATTGGTGTATTCCTCTCCGAGATTTTTCAGGCGTATCGGTTTGTCGTAGCCTTTGAGGATTATCGTCCAATACTTTCTGCTTTCGCTCACTTGCAGCTCGCACCCCATTTCTTTGAGAGCGTATTTCATCGCCGCAAGATTGGTAGAGTGGGAGATTGCTTTGTCGATTGCTTCTCTCGCCATTGTGTAGCGGGTCGGCATACCGGCTTTCTCTTTTTTGTAGTAATAGGACGACTGTTTGCTGCGGTTCGGTTTTGGATTATAATACAGTCCGTACTTCTCACAGATACGGTCGGCAACGAGCCTGAACTTGAACCACGCTTTTTCTTCTCCCCATAGTCTTTTGCCATCGACAAAGGACACAGAGTTGATTACGAAATGGCAATGCAGGTGTTTGGTGTTCAGGTGTGTCGTCACAACGATTTGATAACGCTTTCCCCAAACCTCGTTTGCAAACTCCATTCCGATTTTCTGTGCAAGCTCCGGCGAGATGTCCTGCTCCTTAAAACTAAGGTATCCGTGGTAGGCTTGTATGCCGTCCTCTTTGCCGTAGCCTTGTTTTACGGACACGAATTGGTCACGGGCAGTCGCAGGATTGCAGTTGATACCCTCAACATAAAACTCCTGCTCCGTTTTTTCCTCGTCCTTTGCGTAGTCAATCACATCTCGGAGCGCCTGATACTGTGCTTTGGTATAAATAATCCTCGCCGCAGTCTTTTTGGGATTGGTCGCATAGTCAATGACCTGTCCGAGCCGAGTGGTAACAGACCATAGCTTACTTACTGCCACTTCATCTCGCTCTTTTCAGGGCGAAGGAACGCTCTCTCGATGTCCGCCTGAAATTTGTGCCATCGCTGCGCTTCACGCTTTAACATCGGAGCGTCCACAAAACCGAGGGTGTTTGCCTTAACGGAAAGCTGATTGATGTTGTTGCCGATGGCGGACAACTCACGCATTGCGTCGTAAAACTTCTCGTCGGGTTTCTCTCTCGGCTCGTACCCTTTGAGAAGCAGACGGATTAACCCCGCCTCCGACACACAGGCTTTCTTTGCTTTCTTCTGTAAGTCTTGTGCTTCGCTGCGGTTAAGACGGATAATCTTCTGAATGTTTCTTACTCTCATTGACCTCGTTCCTTTCACATATTTCATCGTGCAGGCGGTTTACTTGCAGAAGGCACATTATCACGATACCGACCAAACCGCCGAGCATTAGACCTATCATAAAAAAGATAAACTCACTCATAATTTTCACTCGCTTTCTGTATTGGGGTATTAGGGGCAGCCCCTAACGAGAGTACCGTTTGGGAGCTTTGGCTATCCAAATGGTCTGCTCGCTAAGAATACGCACTCCTATCGGGCTGCCCTAAATTCTGTCGCTCATCGCTCCATTTCCTTTGACTTTGGCTTAAAAGGCACAGCCGTAATTCCGTTTTGGGTATGCACAAAAGTCTCAGGATATTTGAACATCCTCTCGTATTTCTGAGCCAAATCTTTCGGAAGGCTTTGGAATGTTTCGGACTCAATCGGGGCATAGCAGACAAAGAATTTGCCGGCGATGACGTCAAGCATTTGCTTTTTGCTGTCGTCTTTCATATAACATCTCTCGATTTTCCAACCGTCTTTTCCGCCGTGTTCCTTTGCCATATATCGCTCCAAGCGAACATTTCTATCGCTCCCGTCAAGGGAAGAACCGTAAATCGAGTAGCCACCCATATTCGGCATAAACGCCTTGTTGTTGCTGCTTACCGCATAAGTTCTTGCCGCTTCGGGATACTCCTTATCGAAACTGTCCGCAGAAAAAACGATGAAGCCGACGACAGAATTTCCGCCGCTGCGCTCCGCTTCTCGGAAGCGGGAAGTCATTTCCTCATAGGTCATTTCTTCTTCGGGAGCCTCGCTGTAAATGGCACGGTTATACGGCTCGCCGTTGATTTTTCCTTCCTCGTTGCAGATGATAGCAACCTCATCGCTGAATGGCATATATTCCTCAATGTCACCGCCGACCGCCCTTTGCATAGCTTCAAGGCTGTCCTCAATCTCAATGAATTTCGGGTACTTGTTCGGCTCAACCAAGAGGACTGTAATCTTATTTGCCGGTTCCAATTTCAGAAAAAGCTCGCTCTGTTTTGTTGCGGTCGGGTCAAAAACAACCTCGTTAAAACCGATGTTGTCGCAGAAATAGAAACCGTCTTTCAGCTTGTCCGAGCCGGTCACTTCCACCACATCGGAGACCGAAAGCGACCTCGCTCGATACCCTTCGGGGTGGTTGATATTAAGCATTCGGAACACATCTTCCAAGCTCTCGCAGTTGACTTCGCCCTCAAAAACGCAGTCGTAAATGCTGCTGTCAACGACCGGCACTCCGGCTTCCGTCATAGCTTTATCGTATAAGCCACGGAAGGCTGCGGTATGCTCATCTCGGTCTAAACTAACCTGATAAATTTTGATTTTCATTAGCGTTCAACGCTCCTTTCACGATTGTGATTTGGCTGCCTGATATGCAGCTTTGAACATAAAAAATCGTTGACATCCTTGCCACAAGGCGGTGGATCGTCAACGACTTCGTAACGGTCGGGTAGAATAGTTTTTAGAGCTTCCGTTATTCTTCTGCCCGCCGTGTCGTTATCAAAATGAAGAACAATACGATTGATATTTGGGTGCTGTTCAAGGAACACCTCAAGGGCAACCGGCACTTTGCTTTCGGCTATGTCTCGCTTCGGTTGATACACGCCGGAAAGAGAAACAAGGTTTTCGCTTCGCCAGTCCTTGCCGTCAAGTTTCATCAAAGTGGCATAGGAGAGCAGGTCGATGGCACATTCAAAGAGGTGCAAATCCCGTCCGTTTCCATCTGAGATACGGAACGAATACTGCTTCTTGCTGCCGGAACAGTCGCCCATAATCCTTGCGGCATTGGTAGCTCTGTATGCGGCGTACTTCGCTTGTCCGTTCTCATCAAAGCCGACAAAGACGGCGTTATGATACGGGAGAGACTCAAAGAGAAACCCTTTCCGCAAGCAGTAGTTGATGATTTCATAGTCAATCCCACGCCCAAACAGATACTCTGTAACCTTGTCCGCCGACTTGCATTTTTCAGGAAGCAGGAGCGGCGTTTCCGCCGCCCTCGCTTCTTCTTTTTGTACGTTCCCCATAACAGGATAGGCAACAGTAGCGTTTCCCAAAATTGCTTGCACGGCTTCGAGAAAGCTGTATCCCTGCACTTTTATGAGATAGTCAAGAGCAGTTTTGCCCCCGATACCTCGGCTCCACCACATCCATTTTCCGTTGGATATTTTCAGGCTGTCGTGTTCCTTCGTGCAATAGGTGCTGCCCGAAACTCTCACAAGCTGGCTCGGTTCGCAGGCTTGCAGGTAGGTCAAAAGGTCAATCTGTTTTGCTTCCAATATCACCTCCGGCGATATATACGGCATATCGTCACCTGCTTTCTTTCTGCCGTGCTTTCATCTCTTTGACTGCACGGTTTACCGACGAGTCAATGCTGTCACGCACCATATCCATATAGTTCACATCACTTTTAAGCCAATCGTTATACAGCCGGTCGAGAGGGTGTTTGCATAGATACAAAGCTTTTGCTTTTGTCGGTTCAAGCTCCATCAAACTGCACTCACTCAGGAAATCCTCTTTGATCGTAAGCTCGTAAGTGTGTTTCAAAATCTCTGCCGGTTCTTTGGACTTGAATTCCTCAACGAGGTTATCATATTCCTTTTTCATTTTTTCGCAGAGTAGCTGGTTATAATCTGTTGCCATATTCAAGAACTCCTTCCTTTGTTGATTTAATTGTAAATTGGTTGTTAGCGTTCATAATCTCGCTCCCTTTTTTCCGGTTGCGCCTCGCCCTCATCGAGTTCACCGCCTACGATTTCATTCTCGTTCTTATCGAGGTTGAGCAGAATATTCAGCTCATCAAGACGAGCCATTTTGCTTTTCAGCTCTTCCTCTTTTGAGAAAGGCTTTTCGGCTTCCGCCTTTGCGGTCTCAAACTGCTTCTCGGTATTTTCAAGGTCGTTTTCCGCGCCTTTCAGCATTTCCTCAAAGCGTTCAATGCCGTTGTCAAGACGGGTGATGTTGCCGTGAATATCCTCGCCAAGAGGCACGTTGCGGCTCGTCTCGCCTTTGAGTCTGACGACATATTGACGCTCCACGGTATCAAAGAGCAGCTCGGTCGTAAACCCTCTGTATGCTCCAAGCGGAACGGGGTCGGGACTGTTCATTTCCTTGCAGGCGTCGATAATTGCTTTGCCGGCTTCCGCTTTTTCGGAATAAAAAACACCCTTGACCTCCATACCGGCAAAGCGGTCATCGGTAGGCTTCGGGTGTTCCTGCGCCGTTTTCACATCTGCCTTTAATCCCTCGATACGGGAGTGCAGAGAGGCGATACGCTGCGGATAGTATTTGATTATCTTGTCCTCCAAGCTGTACTTTTCGGACAGGAAATTGGATTTCAAGAGTTTCAATTTCTGAACCTGAATATCCAAGTCCATCTTCTCTTTGATATACGGATTGCCGGTTGCGAGCATTTTTATCTCGGCGTAGGACAACGCCGTTTCGTCTATATCTTCTGCGGAACGGACAGGCGATTTGCTCGTCATAATCTGACTTGCGAATTTCTGCTTGCCCTCCACAAGTTGATACAGATATGCGTCGAAGGTTTCTTCCGTAACAAAACGGAACACATCGACTTCGGCATTTGAGTTGCCCTGACGAATGCTTCTGCCCAAACGCTGTTCAAGGTCGGACGGTCGCCACGGGCAGTCAAGGTCAGAGGAAGCGGCGAGTTTGTCCTGCACATTGGTTCCTGCTCCCATCTTTTGTGTGCTACCCATCAGGATACGGACATCACCTCGGCGCACCTTTTTGAACAGTTCTAACTTCTTCGCTTCGGTATCCGCTTCGTGTATGAATTTTATCTCATCAACCGGTACTCCTTTCTCAATCAGCTTCTTACGAATGTCATCATAGACGGAAAAATTGCCGTCGTTCTTCGGGGTGGAAAGGTCGCAGAAGAATAACTGCGTCAATCGTTTTTCCTTTCCTTTTTCCCAAGTATTGAACATCTCATTAACGCAGGCGTTCAGCTTGCTGCCCTCAAAATCAGGCAGCATTGGGTTGAGTAAGCGTTGGTCAAGGGCGAGTTTGCGCCCATCGTTTGTGATTTTCAGCATATTATCTACGCTTGCGTCCACCGCTCCGCTGTGTACCTTTTCGGCTCGTTCTGCAAGCGCCTTCACCATTTCTTTCTGGATTTCAGACGGCTTCACGGAGATGTTGTGAAAGTTTGCTTTTGGCACGGGAAGGTCAAGCATATCTGCGGTTTTAATATCCGCCACCTCTTTGAACATTGCCATCAGTTCCGGCAGGTTATAGAACCTTGCGAACCTTGTTTTGGCTCTGTACCCCGTACCTTCGGGGGTCAATTCCACGGCTGTCACGGTCTCACCAAAGGTGGAAGCCCAAGCGTCGAAGTGTTGCAGATTGTTCCTTTCAAGGGTCGCATACTGCAAGTACCTCTGAATGGTATATAGCTCCACCATAGAGTTTGAGATTGGCGTTCCGGTCGCAAAGACCGTACCACGACCGCCCGTGATTTCGTCAAGGTATCTGCACTTCATAAAGAGGTCGGAGCTTTTCTGCGCCTCGGTCTGTGCGATACCGCCTACATTCCTCATCTTTGTGTAAAGGTAGAGGTTTTTGTAGTAGTGGCTCTCATCGATAAAAAGCCTATCGACGCCGAGTTCCTCGAATGTCACCACATCGTCCTTGCGTGTTTGGTCGTTCAGCTTTTCAAGCTTCTGCTTAATGGATTTTCGGGTTTTTTCAAGCTGCTTTATGGAAAAATTCTCTCCACGATTTTGCTTCAAGTCCTTTATCCCTTCGGTCACTTCTTCAAGCTGCTGTTCCAAGATTGCCCTCTGCCTTTCGATTGACATCGGGATTTTTTCAAATTGCGAGTGTCCGATGATTATGGCGTCGTAGTCGCCGGTAGCGATACGCCCACAGAACTTCTTGCGGTTCTTTGTTTCAAAGTCTTTTTTCGTAGCCACCAAGATATTGGCGGACGGGTAAAGCTGCAAGTATTCTGCCGCCCACTGCTCGGTCAGGTGGTTCGGCACGACAAAGAGCGACTTGTTGCAAAGTCCAAGCCTTTTCGACTCCTGCGCCGCCGCTACCATCTCATAAGTTTTTCCTGCGCCGACGGCGTGGGCGAGCAGCGTATTCCCACCATAGAGAATGTGTGCCACGGCATTTTTCTGATGTTCCCTCAGTTCGATTTCGGGGTTCATACCACTAAAAGTGATATGGCTCCCGTCATACTCACGGGGTCTTATGCTGTTGAACTTTTCGTTATACAGCTTCGTCAGTTTTTCTCGGCGGGTAGGGTCTGCCCATATCCAGTCCTGAAAGCCCTGCTTGATAAGCTCCTGCTTCGACTGAGCGATTGCGGTCTCTTTTTTATTGAGTACCGCTTTCTTTTTGCCCTCGTCATCTTCGATATAGTCAAAGATACGCACATCTTTCAGGTTCAGGGTTTCCTCGATAATCTTATAGGCGTTGATACGGGAAGTACCGTAGGTGTTGTATGCCTTGACATTGCCTCGGTCGTAGGATTTGCCCTCGACATTCCACTCGCCTGAGTATTGAGAAAAGTGAACTTTAATATTATACCTTGCCCAGAGGGGTGTATCTAAGAACTCATACATAAACTGCTGTGCTATTTCAGGCGGCAGCCAAGTTGCGCCGAGACGCACGGAGATTTCACTTGCTGTCAGGTCTTTCGGCTGCACTTTTTCAAGTGCTTCCACATTGACCGTATAATCTTCGGGGTAGACCTCCGCAGACCTTCTGGCAAGGGCAAGCTTCTCTCTGACATTGCCGGAGAGATACTCGTCCGCCATCAGATATTTCGGCTCTGTGCTGTTTCCGTAGCCATACAAGGGATTTAGGAAGATAACGCCTTTCAGGTCGCTGTAAAGCTCCTGTTCCGTCTTACCGGTGAGTTGCTGCATATACGGCATATCCACGGTCGCTTTTTCGCCCATTGAAACGGCGAGCGCCTCGCTTGCGGTATCAACTTCGGTCACGGGAATGTGCGGCTTAATGGTTCGCTTGGTAAACATATCGGCTTTGCGTTCCAATTCGCCGTTTTCATCAAGCACTTCAAGGGCGGCAAGCAGAGCGTAGGAACTGTCGGCGTTGAAAGCGGAAGTATTCGCCCTGCTGTTAATCAGTCCGTATTTCTTCGTAAAGTTGTCGTAAAGCGTGTTCAGCTTCTCTTGCGCCTGCTTAATCTCGCTGTCGGGATAATCCTCGGTCTGCCATTCGATAAGTTCTCTCACGCAGTCACGAATGACAATCATACCTTTAATGCGGTTTTCCGCAGTCGCAGAGACTTCCACCGGCGTCATTTTTGAGTTTTCACGGAAGTAAATCACATCGTCCACGACGGTGTAAGAAAAGTTCCTCACGGACGGGTCGGCGGGGATTGAATTGTCCTCACTCTCCATTTCGTCGTCCATCTCATAGTCTGAGATCTCGCCGTGGATATTTGAGACAGCTTCCGCAAGCTGACTTTCAAGGTCGGCGTTCTCATACGGTTCACAGGTGCTTTCCAAACCGAAGCGCCCCGTCACCATTTTCATCTCGCCAAGCACCATTTCGGGGTG
>OLRD01000759.1_pt1 | contig 23729 bp, 20 predicted proteins | sample 1672051 | NCBI WGS metagenome assembly OLRD01 (sample SAMEA3136640, study PRJEB25190) | human gut metagenome | biome: human gut; feature: human-associated habitat; material: faeces | place: Austria | collected 2013 | reverse complement strand
GTCAGCGTCGTGCTCCGCAAGGAAGAAGCCTCCCACGCGTCGGCGGAAACGCCGGTTTCAACGGCCTTCCTGGCACCCTCCGGCGTCATAATGCCCTTGAGCAGGAACGGAAGCTTGGTGGACGCGAGGATTGCTTTCAATTCGTCCACATCCTTTGAGCAGACCGGTTTCCCGGCGGCAGCTAGGAGAGGGAGCCCGGCAGAGTCGATGTCCATGCAGAGCGCCATTGCGCCAGCTTGCTCGGCCAGATGGATTTTTTCCAGGACCTTCTCCCGGTCCCAGGGTTTTATGGTCGGGACAGCGGCGCCGCCTGCCGCTGCCACGGCGGTGAGCGGGTCGGTAAAATAGTAATCCGCCGCGCCATCCCCGGTGAACGCGGCGCATCCTGCCGCAATCGTCCCGGGCACTAACGCTTCCGCGTAGGTTTTTTCGTTTAAGTAGCCATTATAGTTGTTGGACAGGCCGCTGATGGGTGCGGCAAACACCGGGCCCGCGAACGTTTTATCAAAGAAGGAACAAGAGGTGTCCTGCCCCCGGTCGGTGTAGAGCAAATCCATGTGGATTTTGATGCTTGCCAAATATTCGTAGCTGTGTGTAAAAGAGCTCCCCGTACCCTTGCCGCCGGTTCCCGGGATTTCTCCGCGGCAGGCAATGCCGTTGCATTCGCGGCATACCCGGCAATTCGGGGCCATTGTTTTTCGAGCATTTTCCAAAATTTCGCGATACTCCATGATACATTCCGCCTTTCTTGAGAGAAAGTATACCATATTTTTCACTGGTTTCCAATGCAGAATGGCCGAATGTATCCATGCTTAAAAGGGCGTGGCAATTTTTGCCACGCCCAATGGGTGCGATCTTCTAGGAAAGCGCTTCGTGGGGCTGCAACGTAAAATCGGTGATAACCTCCTTTTCGCTGCCCTCCGGGGAATAGACAAAGCGGTCGATATGTTCCCCTTCATAAAAGTATTTTGGCGGCGCGGGCCGGTAATGATAATCAAAGGTGTCGATGATGACCAATTTCACCTTCATCCGCGCGGGGAGGATGCTCTTTATGTAGACGCTTGCCTGCTGGCCGGGGATGACGTCCTCGCGGGTTTCCGCCAATCCCGCCAGGTTGGGCGATAGCTCCACAAAGATCCCATATGGTTCCACGGAACGCACAATCCCGGCGACGGTCTCCCCTGCGGAAAACAGGGCGACGTTTTCCTCCCAGGTGCCGAGCAGCTCCTTGTGGCTCAGAGTGATGCGGCCGTTTTCAATGGACTTCACCACCGCCCGGATGTTCATGCCAACGGTAAACCGTTCGCGGGGATGATCGATGCGGGAGACCGAAACGGCGTCGATGGGAAGCAGGGAGACAATTCCGCAGCCAATGTCTGCAAATGCCCCGAAGTTTTCCAAATGGGTGATCTGGGCGTTGATGATGTCGCCCGGGACCAGGCGGCGGATGAACGCCTCCCGGCATTTTTCCTGCGCGGCCCTGCGGGAAAGCAGCGCGGTTGTGCGGCCGTCCCCATCCTTCTGAAAGCCGGTCACAACGAAGCAGACGGGCCGGTTTACGCGGGAGATGATGGCGATGTCGCGCACCGTGCCTTCGCGAATCCCAAGGGCCCCCTCATCGCGCGGGATAATCCCTTTGACGCATCCCAAATCCACGAGCAGGTTGTGCGAACTGTCGCATACCAGCGCGCGCCCCTCCAAAATTTGACCCGTACGGCAGGCTTCGATCAGTGCAGCGGTGCTTTGCAGCGCGGCGCGGTTTTCTGCCGTATCGATCAGCCAGCCCTCGGGATAGTATTCAACCATTTTGAACCCTCCTTATCTCTTACATGGTTATCTATATGCGTTTTAAGGCGGTGGCATTCGTTCGGAAGGAGGGCCGCAGGCAGTTTTCTTTGTGCATTTCCGCAGCGTGCCTGCCGCAAAAGTGATTTTTTTGTGAATTTCCGACGGCTTATCTTGCATATTTACCGAGAATATACTATGATTGTCATGTTGTCCCATCCAAAAGGGAAAATCTGATTGCTAAGAAAGAGAGAGTTTTGAACATGAACAATAAGAGACGTAGAGTAATCAGCGCACTGTTGGCGTGCGCGTTGATCGTTTCCTTGACGGCTTGTTCTGGGGATACGAATTCTTCTTCGGAGGCGTCCAACAGCAGCGCTTCCCAGACCGAGTCTGCTGCATCTTCAGAGGCTTCAACGGAAACAGTGGAGATCCCGGCGGACGCGGAGGACCATGTACGCCCCGATGACGGCAAAGAGGTCGGGTATCAGCTGGAGAAGCCCGCGGACGGCGAAGAGATCGCCGTGCTGCACACCTCGATGGGGGATATCCGGATCCGCCTGTTCCCGGATGCAGCGCCCAAAGCGGTGGAGAATTTCAAGGGATTGATCAACGATGGCTATTACAATGGGATTGTATTCCACCGTGTCATTGATAACTTCATGATCCAAGGCGGCGACCCGACGGCCACCGGAAGCGGCGGCGAGAGCATCTGGGGCGAGCCGTTTGAGGATGAATTCAATACGAACCTCATCAATCTGCGCGGCGCGCTTTCCATGGCAAATTCCGGCGTGGACACCAACGGCAGCCAGTTCTTTATTGTGCAGTGCAAGGATACCGTCACGGATGATACAGCGGAATCCATGATGACCACCATGTATATGAACCGTGAAACCTGCAAGGCGACGCTGATGCTGAACGAGAAGGCGGCTTCCGGCGCAAGCCAGGAGGAGCTGAACGCCTACGTTGACGGGCTCAATAACACGCTGAACCAGGAATATATGAATGGAGTTCCGGAGGATCAGAAAGCGGTCCTGCAAAAGGCGATTGACCTTTATAAGGAAGTCGGCGGCACGCCGCACCTCGACTACAAGCACACGGTATTCGGCCAGGTGTTTGAAGAGGATATGGCCGTTGTTGACCAGATTGCTGCGGTGGAAACGGATGAAAACGATAAGCCGACAACGGATGTGACCATTGAAAGCGCGGAGATCACCACTTACCACGCGGAGTAATGCGCTTTTCCCCAACGACTAAGGAGAGAAAATCACCATGAATGAGAACAATCAGCCAAACCAGCAGGGTGGGCAGGAGGGGCAGCAAACCCCTCCAACGCCGCAACCGCCCTATCAGCCGCCCTACGGTTCTCAGCCGCCTTATGATGGGCAAATGCCCCCGCCGTACCAGTCCCCCTATGAGAAGCCGGGACAGCAGCCCTATCCGCCGCCAGAGCCACCCAAAACGCGGGCGCCCCTCAATCCGGAGACGATCAAATTGTTCAATATCTTGTCCTATTTTAGCTTCCTATGGCTGGTGGGGCTGATCGCCGATGGGCATAATCCAAAGGTGCGCTATCATGTGAACCAGGGGATCCTCCTCACCATCTTTGAGGTGGTACTGGGGCTGGTGGTCAGCTTGCTCAGCAGCCTGTTTACGTCCCTATTTTCTGTGGCGCTGGGCGGGGTTATGGTCTTTGCGCAGCTGGGAAGCACCCTTGTTGGGCTGGTCCAACTGGCGCAGTTTGGAGCGGTTGCCGCTTTGATTATTGTCGGCGTTATGCATGCCGTGCAGGACCGGGAAGAGCCGTTGCCCTTGATCGGTTCCCTGTTTACCATACTAAAATAAGCCCTTGCATTATTTGGACAAAATAGCGGGAGAATTTCCCCAAGATTTCTACTTATAAAATATCGCCTATTGCATTGACAAATCGATGTGGTAGGCGATATAATTTTTTATGTTTTTGCAAGAACGATTAAAGAAAGTTGCATAAAATGCGCAGAAAGTGAATAAAAAAGAGGAATTCTGAAAGATTTTGTTTGGAATTCCGCATAGGAGGGAGAATATGTCCGTAAAGTATATTTTTGTCACAGGAGGCGTTGTCTCCGGTTTGGGGAAGGGGATCACAGCGGCTTCCCTGGGGAGGCTATTAAAAGCGCGCGGCCTGCGCGTGACCATGCAGAAATTTGACCCGTATTTGAATGTGGACCCCGGAACCATGAACCCGTTCCAGCATGGCGAGGTATTCGTCACAGACGATGGTGCGGAGACGGATCTGGATTTGGGGCACTATGAGCGCTTTATCGACGAAAATCTGTCGCAAAACAGCAACGTGACGTCGGGCCGCGTCTACTGGAATGTAATCCAGAAGGAGCGCAACGGCGACTATGGCGGCGGAACGGTACAGGTGATCCCTCATATCACAAATGAAATTAAGGCGCGCATTTCCGCGGGAAAGGAAAACGTGGATGTTGCGCTGATCGAGGTCGGCGGGACAGTGGGCGACATTGAAAGCCTGCCGTTTTTAGAGGCGATCCGCCAGTTTGCGGTCGAGGTGGGCCGTGCCAACTGCCTGTTTGTCCATGTGACGTTGGTCCCGTATATCGCCTGCTCCCATGAGCAAAAGACAAAGCCCACGCAGCACAGCGTGAAAGAGCTTTTGAGCTTGGGCATCCAGCCGGATGTGATCGTCCTGCGCTCAGAGAAGCCGGTAGGGGAGGAACAGAAGAAGAAAATCGCTCTGTTCTGCAATGTGCGCGAAGATTGTGTCATTGAAAACCTGGATCTGCCGCTTTTATATGCCGTCCCTCTGGCTTTGCGGGACGAACGGCTGGACGATATTGTCTGCCGCCACTTTGGTTTGGATACGAACGGGCCTGATTTGGGCGAATGGATCTCTATGGTGGATACCGCGATGAATCTGAAATCCGAGGTGACCATCGCGCTGGTAGGAAAGTACATCGAATTGCACGACGCCTATCTCAGCGTGGCGGAAGCGCTCACCCATGGCGGCATTGGAAACGAAGTGAAGGTGAAGATCCAATGGGTGGACTCCGAGCAGATTACGTTTGCAAACGTGGCGGAAGTCCTCGGGGACGCCGACGGCATTTTGGTCCCCGGCGGCTTTGGACAGCGCGGCGTAGAGGGGAAAATTGAGGCGATCCGGTATGCGCGCGAGCAGAAAATCCCATTTTTGGGCATCTGCTTGGGGATGCAGCTGGCTGTGGTGGAATATGCGCGGCATGTGCTTGGCTATGCCGATGCGAATTCCGTGGAATTTGATCCCCAGACCCAGCACCCGGTGATCGATTTGATGCCGGAGCAAAAGGATGTGGTGCAGTTGGGAGGCACCATGCGCTTGGGAAAATATCCCTGCAAGCTGGAAGAGGGTTCGAAAGCGGCTGCTCTGTATGGGGAGCCATTGATTGAGGAACGGCACCGCCATCGCTTTGAGGTGAACAACGATTTCCGGGAAGTTTTGGAAGAGGCCGGCGTATGCTTCTCCGGGAAATCGCCGGACGGCCGGATCGTTGAGATGATGGAATTGCCGGATCACCCGTGGTTTATCGCAGCCCAGTTCCATCCGGAATTTAAATCCCGCCCGAACCGTCCGCATCCTCTTTTTAAAGGGCTGATTGCCGCGGCAAAACAGCGCCGGGAAAAGAAATAAATATAGAATATTTGGGAAGCCTGATTTTTTCAAAAAAATCAGGCTTCTATGTATTTTACGACCAGGAACCATTTCCCAAAAAGATTTCCAAATTTCGGAATTTTTGAATTGACAAGGAAAATGGAAGGTGCTATCCTAAAGAAGAGTTTTCCGGGAAACGATACCCTTTTGTTAGCTTCTGCTAACTTGCGTTTAACTGCACGGCAAGTGCTGCTTTCAGCAGTTAGATGCAACTAAGAATACGCAAATAAGAAACAAAAGAGATCGAATGAAGGGAAGACGCAACATGAGAAAGAACGGAAAACGATTGGTACTGTCCGTTGGGGCAGTATTGACAGCCCTGTGTATTATGGCGGGCGTTACGATGGCTTGGTTCCATGACACGGAGCCGCTTGCGGCAAATTTCAGCGCAGGAAAGCTGGATATTACGGTCACACCGGATCAGGCGGAGCCGGGCGAGCAAAAGATCGATTTTGAGAACCTCCGTCCAATGACCGAGAAGGCATTTGCAGAAGAGCTGGCCGAAGCCGATGGGAACATCGTCAACGCAAATACAGAGGGATATTCCCCGGTACCGGTTTATTTCCATCCGGTGACGGTCCGCAATGAGGGAACCCTGCCAGCGCAGGTTTTGTTCCAGATGGTGGACGATGGGCCGGACGGGAAAGTCGATGTGGACGAGATCACGGTGGAAAATGTGACGGTTAACGGTCAGGTTTATGGGGAAAAGGTCACCCAGACCGGCGAACAGGTAACTTGCGATGCGTCGAATTATATTTTGAAGGACAAACTGAAAATTTTTGTCTATCAGAAGAACAGTGAAGGCAATTGGGAGAAGGTCCCAAATGTAAACCTCAACGAAGCGTCACTGGAAGAGGGCGAGACGGCCGCATTCCAGCCGTTTACCTCGGAAGAGCCGCTGCCGGCCGGTTCCGAAAATGAAGAACAGTTCCTGATCGCCGGTTACCTGCCGGAGGATGCGGGAAACGCATACCAAGCAAAGCATTATCACGGCGTGCTGTTGGTCTATGCCGGCCAGGTGGACGAGGATGCGGAATGGGGCCCGGCGGAGCCGGAGAAGCTCGCTGCTCCGACCGTCTATGGAGAGCCGGAAAAGGCGTTCTACAGTGACTATTATACCATCTCCTTCCAGGAGGATTTTGACACAGTCGATGCATGGAAGGCCGCTGTGCAGAGAGTCACAGTCAATGGGGCGGAGTATTCCAAAACAGATTACATCACCTTCGATTCCAATCAAACCTACCAGCTGCCCCTTGCAGACAATGAGATCCGCATCGGAAGCGAGAGCTTCCAGTCCGGCACGACCTATCATGTGGTGGTTGAGGCAGAAGGCTATGAGAACTTCACCTGCGACATTGTTGCAGAATGAAACACCGATCCTATAGCAAATACGGCTGTGCGCCCGGCAACCCTGCCGGGCGCGTACGGTATCAGCGGCAGTTTATCCGGCGCAGGGCTTTTATAAAACATTCCTTTGGTATTTTATAGAGGCTATTCTGGAAAGACGATAAGCAAAAGGACCCGTATTGATGCGGGTCCTTTTGCTTATTTGCGGTAGATTGGATCAGCTCTTTTTAAAGACCCCAATTCCCAATAGGCCGGGGCCTGTATGGACACCCAGGGCGGGGCTAATCTGCCCCATTACGGTGATTTTTCCTTTGGGAATCCGTTTCCTGAGCTCTGCACGGATGAGTTCTGCCTCTTCCGGGGCGCCGCCGTGCATAACGGCAAGTTCCACTTCCTGATCGCCGGCCGTTTGCTGCGCAAGGTTTTCGATTTTGTGGATGGACTGCATCCGTCCAAGCGCCTTCCCGACCGTATAATAAATTCCATCCGCGTTGCAGGAGATCACCGGCTTTAAGTTGAGCGCCGTTCCAAATACCGCCGCAACCAAGCCGATCCGTCCACCCTTCTGCAAATATTCCAAGGTTTTCACACAGAAAAAGACGCGGCTGTTGGGGAGCTCCGTGGGCATCGTTTGCAGCAATTCTTCCCAGCCCATCCCTTGCTCCAGATACTGTGCCGCCCGCAAAGCGAAAAAGCCGCTTCCGATGGAAATGTTTTTGGTGTCCAGGACAAAGCATTCCAGCCCCTCGTAGGCGTCGCCAAGGATTTTCATCACGTTGCAGGTACCGCTCAACCCGCTGGAAATGCACACAATCAAAACCTTTTCATACCCGTCCGCTTTGATGCGGTCAAAGATGCTTTGAATCATCGCTCCGTCCGGCAGGGACGTTTTCGGGACCTCCACCGGAAGCATGGCATACACCGTGTTTGCGCTGATGTTTACGCCGTCGAGATATTCCCGGTCCCTATATAAAATGCGCAAAGGGATCTGATAGATCCCGTATCTTTCCAAAAGTGCCTTGGGAATGTCCCCGCCGGAATCTGTTAAAACCGCTACTTTGTCTTTATTCATAGCAAACGCCTTTCTATTATATGATATGTAATGACAAGCACGCTGTTATCTAATTTTAATAACAAGATTATAGCGTGATTGTGTAGAAATGTCAATGAACAGATTGTGAACCTTGATACGGCGCAAAATATGCCTGCGTATAGATCTCCTCAATTTCGCTGATGAGCGGATACCGCGGGTTTGCTGTGGTACACTGGTCCTCGTGCGCGCGTTCTGCAAGCGCGGGCAGGCGGTCAAAGAAAAGCTTTTCATCCACGCCGCATTCCTTGATGCTCGTGGGGCAGTCCAGCTCCTGCTCTAAGCGGTAGACCGCTTTGATCAGGTTTCGGACGCTTTCTTCTGTAGTATGGCCGCCACATCCGATGAATGCGGCGATTTTTGCATATTTTTTGTCTGCAATAAAGGTTTCGTATTTGGGGAATGCCGTAAACTTGGTGGGCTTTTGGGCGTTGTAAGCGATCACATAGGGGAGGATCACCGCGTTGGCGCGGCCATGCGGGATGTGGAATTCCCCGCCCAGCTTGTGCGCCATGGAGTGATTTAAGCCCAAGAAAGCGTTGGTGAACGCCATGCCCGCGATGCAGGAGGCGTTGTGCATCTTTTCGCGCGCCACCGGGTCGGCAGCGCCGTTCTTGTAAGCGCGCGGCAGATATTCAAACACCATGCCGATCGCCTGCAGCGCTAAGCCGTCCGTGTAGTCGCTCGCCATGACGGAGACATAGGCTTCAATCGCGTGGGTGAGTACATCCAGGCCTGTGTCGCGCGTGGCTGCCTTGGGCAGGTTCCAGACAAACTGCGGGTCGATGATAGCTACATCTGGACGAACGGCGTAATCGGCGAGCGGATATTTGACGTTTCCATTCTGGCGGTCGGTGATGACCGTAAAGGCCGTCACCTCGCTGCCCGTGCCGGAGGTGGTCGGAATGGCCACCAGCTTGGCCTTTTCGCCCAGGCGTGGGAATTTGTAGGCGCGCTTGCGAATGTCCAGGAATTTCAGCCGCAGGCCGTCAAAGGAGGCCTCCGGATGCTCGTAAAACAGCCACATGCCCTTTGCCGCATCGATGGCGGAACCGCCTCCGAGCGCGATGATAACGTCGGGCTGGAAAGCGCGCATGGCCTCCACACCCCTGCGGATGGTGGATACATCGGGATCGGGTTCGACATCGGAATAAATCTCAGAATGGCAATAGACTGGACGCTTGCGCAGGAAGTACAGAATGCGATCCACGTAGCCCAGCTTTACCATTGTGGCATCGGTCACAATGAAGGCGCGCTCAATGTCCGGCATTTTCTCCAGATATTGGATCGAATCCTCTTCAAAGTAAATCTGCGGCGGTATTTTAAACCACTGCATGTTGACCCTCCTCTGTGCGATGCGCTTCCGGTTGATGAGGTTGACGGACGACACATTGGACGTGGTAGAATTGTGTCCATAAGAGCCGCAACCAAGCGTCAGGGAAGGGGTGTTTGTGTTGTAGATGTCGCCGATTGCCCCCTGGGAGGATGGCGAATTGGAGATGACGCGCCCGACCTTCATCTCTTTTCCATAGGCTTTGATGAGGTCCGGATTGGTGGAGTGGATGACCGCCGAATGCCCCAAGCCGCCGAGCTCCAGCATCTTCTTGGCCATTGCAAAGCCTTCGCCGTGGCCTTTGACGACAAAATAAGCCAGTACAGGCGAGAGCTTTTCACGCGAAAGCGGATATTGGGGCCCTACGTCTTCCAGAGGGGCAATCAGGATCTTGGTCTTATCTGGGACGTGGATTCCGCTCTGTTCCGCAATCCAGCAGGCGGGCTTGCCGACAACATCCGGATTGACCGCCTGTGTCTGTGGGTTTATGACAAAACGGGAGACCTTTTCGATTTCCTCCCCTTGCAGGAAATAGCAGTTGTTTGCTTTTATAATGCGTTCGAATTCGTCCGCAATCTCTTCGTCCACAATGACAGCCTGCTCGGAGGCACAGATCATGCCGTTGTCAAAGGTCTTGGAGAGCATCAGGTCCGTGCAGGCGCGCTCTAACCGGGCGGTCTTTTCGATATAGCAGGGGACGTTTCCAGGCCCAACGCCCAGCGCTGGCTTTCCTGTGCTGTAGGCCGCGCGGACCATGCCACTGCCGCCGGTCGCCAGGACCAGGGATACGCCCGGATGGTTCATTAGCGCATTGGTGGCCGCGATCGACGGCGCGGTGATCCACTGGATGCAGTCCGCCGGGGCCCCGGCCTTGACCGCCGCGTCGCGCATCACCCGGGCCGCCTCGACGGAGGACTTCTGCGCGCTGGGATGGAATCCAAAGATGATGGGATTGCGCGTCTTCATACAGATCAGCGATTTGAACAGGGTGGTGGAGGTGGGATTTGTCACCGGGGTGACGCCGGCGACGACTCCTACCGGTTCCGCCACCTCCACATAGTCCTCCAGCTCGTTTTCTTCTATGATGCCGACCGTCTTCTGGCCTTTGATGGAGTGCCAGATATATTCGGTGGCAAAAATATTTTTGATGATTTTGTCTTCCACAACGCCGCGCCCGGTCTCCTCATAGGCGAGCTTTGCCAGGCGCACATGTTGATCCAGACCCGCCAGCGCCATGGCGTGGACAATGTTGTCCACCTGCTCCTGATCCATGTCCATGAAGGCGAGCAAGGCTTTTTGGGCCTGCTGCACCAGCTCATCGATCATCCCTTGGGCGTCCATTGCGGCATCTGCCGCGGCTTCGCGTGCATGCGCTTCTACGGCAACATCGGTCTCCGATTCCGGGATTCCCGCCCTTTTTACCACGGGAACCTTCTTTGCTTTCTCGTCAGGCATCCTATTTTCCTCCCACTTTGTATTTGCTGGTAGTATCTCCGGACGGGGGAAAAATATGCCGGATAGAATATGGCGCTTGCGTCTAGCGGCTTTATGCGGCGAAAATAGATTTTGGTGCGGTACATGGACGATTTCCCGAAGAAATGGCACGCGAGAAGCCCGAAAACGGGAATTGTAGGTGTTACAATGATGAGTGACAAAGTAGAGATAAAAAAAGGTAGCAAATAGGAAAGACCTGTAGTAAGGTTAAGTTGCCTAGACAAAACCGAAAGAAGGTCATCCTATTTGCTATGGATAAGATAACACAAACGATGCGGTTCCGGCAAGCAGTAATTGAATATTCTCTGAAACATGGCGTGACAAAAGCAGCTGTGCGGTATCGACTAAACCGGCAATATATCTATCGATGGAGAAAGCGCTACGACGGAACACTTGAGTCGCTGGCAGATCGTTCACATCGTCCCCACAGTCATCCAAATCAACATACACCGGAAGAAATCAAACTCATCCTGAACATGCGCCGCAGGAATCCGAACACCGGAATTGTTGTATTCTGGGTCAAGCTGCGTCAACGCGGCTACACACGTTCTATTTCCGGTCTGTACCGCTTCCTGCGGAAACATGGTGTTATGGCGGTAAAGCTGCCCAACCCCAAATACATCCCCAAGCCCTATGAACAAATGAAATATCCTGGTCAGCGTGTTCAGATTGATGTCAAATTTGTACCGCAGGTCTGCATTGTGGGGCAAAGTGAACCAACGCAGTGGTTTCAATACACCTTCCTGGATGAATATAGCCGTTTCCGCTACATAGAAGCCTTTCAGGAACACAATACCTATTCTTCTACGTTATTTCTAAAGCACGTGGTCAAGAAATTTCCTTATGCCATCGAATGTGTCCAGACAGACAATGGTTCGGAATTTACGAACCGTCTGTTACCACGAGGTAGTGATAAACCTACCCTATTTGAACTGGAACTGAATCGTATGGGCATTCGCCATAAACTCATTCGTCCTTACACGCCAAGGCACAACGGCAAAGTAGAGCGTAGTCACCGCAAAGACAATGAGGAATTTTACGCCTCTCACCGCTTCTACTCCTTCGATGATTTCAAAGCTCAGCTAGCCGTCCGTGAACGGGTTTACAACCATTTTCCCATCCGCCCTTTAAACTGGCTCTCCCCTTTACAGGTCCTTTCCTCTTTTCCTTAATCTGTAACACATCTTTGACAAACCTACAAGTGCAACAAAAGAGACAAAGTTCTACAATCCCCTTTGCCAAACAGGCGGTTCCCCCCTGAAATCTCTGGAAAAGGGACCGCCTGATTCTTTTATATTGGCTTCTATTTGGAGGATGCCGTCCCGTAGTGCCGTTTGATCTTACGGGAGGTCGTTTTTTCAAACTCTGTCTCCCGCAGTTTGATCCTGCGTACCTGCTTAAACATCGGCAAAGCCCGGTTCATGGCATCCACACGTGCAGAAAGCTCTGCTTGGACATCTTTGATGCGCTTCTTGGCAGCATACTCCTCGTTGGGGTAGATCTCTGCTGTAATCTGCCCGTCCTCCTCATATACCAATACTTCGGCGACCAGAGGGTCTTCGCTGATCCGGTTTTCCAGCTCTTCCGGGGAAACATTTTCTCCATTGCTCAGAATAATCAGGTTCTTCTTGCGGCCTGTGATATACAGGAAATTGTCCTCATCGACATAGCCGAGATCGCCGGTACGCAGCCAACCGTCCACCAGTGTCTCCTTTGTAGCCTCTTCGTTCTTGTAATATCCTAACATCACCGAGCTGCTTTTGACCCAGATTTCTCCGTCCACGACCTTTGCTTCACAGCCAGGCAGCAATTTCCCTACGGATTCCTCTTTGACACATTGTTCCGAATTGCGGCTGATACAGGGAGCGCACTCCGTCATACCGTACCCTTGCACCAGGTTGATGTTCAACTCCCGGAATTTTTCGATCATCTCCGGATTGAGGTACGCGCCGCCGCAGTAGATCGTGCGTAAATTTCCGCCAAACGCCGCCTTCGCAATCACCTTTTTGGGGATCACCAGGGACTTTTTCGCTGCTTCACAGACTTGGTTGTACATAACCTGTGCGATCATTGGCACCACTAGCATGGTATTTGGCTTAAAGACCTGCAAATTTTTTGCAATGCGCATCAGGGAATCGTTAATGCAGATGGTTGACCCCAACTGTAACCCTTTCAGGATATCGCAGGTAAAACAGTAGGCATGGTGAATTGGCAATACTGTCATCAATACGGCCGATCCAGGTTCGATGCCCATTTCCAAATGGACGACATTATCAATCAGGTTCCGATGATTGAGCATAACCCCCTTGCTCTTTCCAGTTGTTCCAGAAGTGTACATAATCACGCTGAGCTTTTCCCGATCCACAGGTTCGTCAAACGTCCCCGCCGTTTCTTCCAGGCATCGGTGAAAGGATAGCGTCCCCTCGCCATGTTCCGCACGCTGCATCTCAAAATAGATCATAAGCTGCGGGCAGCCGCTCCGCACCTGCTCGGCAATATCCGCATAGCTACTGTCATAGACCAACACTTCCACATCCGCACGATTCAGCTCGTCGCAGATGTCGGCAGCCGGCAGTTCCTTATCGATCGGTACAGCGACCCCACCGGAATTCACCGTTCCAAAATAGGCAACAATCCACTCATAGCTTGTAGGCCCCAACAGCGCCACATGCTTTCCGCGGAGATTTCTCTGCAACAGTGTCCGGCTAAACGCCTCGCTGTCCCGTTTGAGGTCCAGATAGGACCGGTCGATGATCTCCTTTTTCTTTTTATAGCGGATTGCAGTCTTCTCCCCATAGGTCTCAGCTGAAAAGTCAACCAAATCCTTCAGGTTTTGCAATTGATCCATCCTCATAAGTAATACCTCCTATCCGTTCTGGCAAATGCCGTAAGACGGTTACCGTTTGCTCTGGGGGAATTCCTTTTTTGCACACAGAAAGTATAAATTTTTTATTTATTACTTTTTGTATAAAGAAATAGCCGGGCACGTTGCTCTTTGGGGGGTCCCCCAGATGAAAAGAAACCTCCCGGAGAGGATACCCAAGCCCGGTCCCTAACGCTTTTCCATAGCTTTCTTTTAACGTCCAAAAGCGAAAGAATGCTTCTTCCCGCTCCCGGCTATCACCCAAAAGCTGTTCCCGCTCAACCGGAGCCAAACACCGGTATGTCAGGCGTTCGGAATATGGGCGGACCGCTTCGATATCCACGCCTGTTTCCACGCAATCGACCGCGCAAGCAACCATCCCTGTGCAATGGCTAACGCTGAACCGGACTTTTGGGAAATCATGTAGGAACGGTTTCCCCTCTGGCGTCCGTGACAAAACCAACCTGCCAGAAAAGCCGTGTAGACGATGTAGCGCCCAGGCGAGCAAGGTATAGGCAGCCCGGTGCTCCTGCCCTTCCAAAGGAACTGGACAAGTACAAATCATTCTTCTGTCAAAGTGGCGATGTAATCCAGCGCTTCCTGCACCGTTTTGATCTTTGCCGCCTCGCGTTCCTCCACCTCGATGTCGAATTCATCCTCAACCTCTCCGACGAGACACATAAACTCATAAGAATTGAATCCCAAATCTTCCACAAATCGGGAATCCCTGTGGATATCCTCATCTGCCACCTGAACATAATTCCGTATCATTTCTTTTAATTGCTCAAACATTACGAAACCCTCCTCCTAGTTTTACAAGCCATCCACATTTTCAAAGGCATATTGAAAACTCTAGGCTATAATTGGATTATAGCCTTGCAGAATAAAGTTTTCAATAGACGAGGTAGCAAGCTTTTTTGATTTTGTTGTTTTCCGCTTTGTGAAAGAGGCACAGTTTCGACCTGTTTCGATGTTATTCGGATTTTTTATAAACGGGATCATCCTTTTAAGAAATCGCTAAATATCGTTTTATTTTTATGTCATCCATTGTATAATGGATAACGGCGGCCGGAGGCGCATCCAATCTGACGGCGCCCTCTGCCAGAACGACCAACCGTTTAGGAGGTATATCAATGGATTTACTGGAGCTCCTCAAAGCTGCCATTCTTGGCATCATTGAAGGTATCACGGAATGGCTACCCATCAGCAGCACGGGCCACATGATCCTTGCAGACGAATTCATCAAACTCAACACTTCGCAGGCCTTTAAGGATATGTTCCTGGTCGTTATCCAGCTAGGTGCGATTCTTGCCGTTGTGGTGCTGTATTTTCACAAGCTCAATCCCTTTTCACGAAAGAAGACGCCAACGGAAAGGCGTGATACATTCACCCTTTGGGGCAAGGTCATTGTTTCCTGTTTGCCTGCGGCGGTGATCGGGCTCCTTTTCGATGATATGATCGAAAGCATCTTTTTCAATTATGTAACGGTCTCCATCATGCTCATCCTCTATGGTGTCCTGTTTATCTTAGTGGAGAATTGGAACAAACGCCGTAGGCCAAAAGTACGCACGCTCTCGAATCTCTCCTACCGCACTGCCTTTTGTATCGGTCTGTTCCAAGTGCTGGCGCTGATCCCTGGGACTTCCCGTTCTGGGGCGACCATCCTCGGAGGAATCCTGCTTGGTGCATCCCGCACGGTCTCCGCAGAATTTACCTTTTTCCTAGCGATCCCCGTGATGTTCGGCGCAAGCTTTTTAAAAATGGTCAAGTTTGGCTTTACATATACCGGTATGGAAATCGCCATCCTTTTGACCGGCCTGATTGTAGCGTTTGTGGTTTCCGTCCTTGCTATCAAATTCTTGATGGGGTATATCAAAAAGCACGATTTTAAAGCATTTGGATATTATCGGATCATTCTGGGGGCACTCGTCCTACTCTATTTTTTGGTATTTGCCAACGGATAAAAGTACTATTTGTATATATTGTCCTTATTATTACAAATGGTCATTCACGTGCTATAAAGGGCGCTCTCCATTTCAAAAAATTCCTAGCGAAATTTCCCGGCCCTCTTTGGACTACGCAAAAAACGCCTCCGCAATCGCGATTTTAGCGAATTGCAGAGGCGTTTTTCTCTTATCGGATCTCTCTATTTAAAAATTATTTCCATTCCAACCCCAATAGGCAACTTCTTCATATTTCACATAGATACGGTTTGGGGCGATCTGTAGCTCCTGGCTCAAAATATCCGTAATGGCTGCTGTCATTTGGTTGTACACGCTACCATTGGCTTTCCCATAGATTTTGACCTCTACAAAGGCTGCCGGTTTGTCACAGTCCCCCTGGAAGTAGATCTTGCAACCGTCTTCGAACGTGAGCATCAGCCAGTTTTCACTTTTTCCCGGGATTAGGGAAATTGCCTGCCCCAATTTGGCCTTAATCGCTTTTTCCTGCTGTTCCGTCATTTTAACGCTGACTTTCGTCTGGATGCATGGCATGGTATAACTCCTCCTTCTATCGATCGTTGTTTTCAAAAGTATAGCACAATCCATCTCTCTTAATCAAGCGGCCTTCCGTGGATTAGCGCCAGCTTTTGCAGCCTGGTCAAACGCTTAATTTCCGCCTCCCTACGCAAGGCAGCCGAACGGTCCGGCTGCGCTTCCTGATAAACGAGGTGGACCGGCCTACGAGAACGTGTATATTTTGCCCCACGGCCTGCATTATGGGCGGCCAGCCGCTTTTCTAGATGGTTGGTCCATCCAGTATAGAGGGTCCCATCGATGCACTGAAGCATATAAACAACAATCCCGTTTTCTTTCTCCGGCATCTATCCGCCTCCTATTCGTCGGAATCGTATGAATGGCCTGGCAATCCCTCCAACTCTCTCTCATAAATTTCCGTATATGTAAGTATTCCCTGTGGAGAGTCGGAGCGCATCAGGTAAAACTTTCTAACCTCCATATCCACTGGGGGGATGGTGGCAGAAAACGCTGCTAAAGGAAACCCTTCACACAATTTTACCTTTCTTCCTAGGGTGATGTGCGGCTGAAACCCCCTCTGCTCAAGCGGGAACCCCTTGAGCCGCAAGGCACGCTCTAAAAAACTTTGCAGTTGGCGGAGCCCCTGGGACTCTCTGACTCCAGCCCAAAGGATATCCCCGCCCTTTTCTTGGCAAAAACAGCCTATCCCCTCTAATCGCAGAGGAAAAGCAGGCAATTTCACCTGATCCATCACCTGTAGAATGGCATCCACCTCTGTAACATCTCCCAAGAAGGACAAGGTCAAATGAAAATTCTCTTTCCGTGTAAAATTTCCAGATAACGCCTGCTGGCAAAGCTGGTTTTCTATATACCAGAGTGCTTCTAAGATAGCTTCACTGAAACGGATGGCAATAAAGAGCCGCATTTTGAAACTCCTTTATCATGCAGAAACCCATAAATCTTCAAATGCTGTGTTACCAGCATCGTTCCAAAGCTCCTGCAATGAATCCAAAAGATTCTTACATAAAAAATAGCGCCTGCAACAGAGCGAGGCGCTATTAAAATGATTTGAGATGTGGCAATAAGCCGTTTACCGCTATGGATATTCCTGCTTTGTCTTGATCGGTTATTCGGATACCTCCAGGGTGCTGCTCTCTTCTCCTGCCGGTTCCGGTATGGTCGTATTGCCCTCTACCGGCCCATTCTGCCCTTCATCTAGCGCTGTATTCTCTTCCACGGATGTATTTTCACCTGCTGGCGCGCTCTCTTCTACCGATGTGTTTCCGCCTGCTGGCGCGCTTTCCTCCGCAGGCGTATTTTCGCCCACGGACGTGCTCTCTTCCGCTGGTGTATTTTGATCCGCTGGTATGCTTTCTTTCGCTGGTTCAGACACTTCTCCAGCGTCCGTCCCCACAACGTATAAGCTCACAGGTCCCAAATTCCGGACAAGAACGCACTCTTCCGGCAATCCTTGGATGGTCATCACACGCGCTACGTCTTCTTCCAACTCATCAGGCAGGTCGATCACCAATTTCACTTTATCCTGATCCGCCCCGCTCAAAGAATCGTATCCATCCACATACAAGTTCACCGGCCGGCTGATTGTGATTCGGCCATCCGACAGGGTCTCTGCAGAAACTTGGATGGTATCATCCTCACCGCCTGATTTCACCATCTTCTTTAGACCGGACAGGTTCTCAGGTTCGACTGCACTTGAAAAATCTACAACATCCCCATCATAGACGGAGACGACCATCTCTTGATGGTCACCGAAAGAACCCCCTTCGCCTTCCTCCGAAGCGAGCGTTGTCCCTGTCGCCACTGTGAGCAGAAGCCCCATACTCAAAATGGTGGCCACTGGTAATTTTAAAAAACGCATTTTCATTGCAACCACTCCTTCGATTGATCATAAGCATGGATCTATATACAAGATTTCAGCTTGCTTTCAAATTAATCGTCCTTTATTTGAGAATCTTCTGCATCATGTTCATCCGACGGTTCAACCAGATCCGCACTTTGCGAAGCCACAAGCTCCTGCGCCTCTGGTCTTTGTTGCTCCGACGTTTCCTCTGTTGGCCCTTCAAAATTTAGCATCTCAGCGTCCCCTGGCTCTTTTTGTAGTCCATCGGGAAGCGCCTCCTGCTCGGAAGGGGCCTGCTCATCGGAAGCATTTTCGGATTTTCCTTCTTTAAGCGCCTTCTTTTCATCCTGGTAAGCCCAAAAGTTTTTCAATAAACTAATGGATTCCACAAATAGGATGATCATACATGGCAACAACAAAAGGAAGAAGAAACCATTCCTGGTCTTCATAAAATTCAAAAGATAGCCCAAATATGGGATATGAAAGATAACGCGGCCAATGACATTCGTTGGCACAGCGGCCGCATCGTCACGATCCTCGTTCGCATCACCTTTTGTGATAAACATCCGGCCGTTGTTGTTATCAACCACTTGGATAATCCGGTGACTCACCACTTGTCCACTCAATGAAGTATCATTGGAGATAAAGGTGATGATGTCCCCTTCCTGTAAGGTCATCGGGTCTACTTTCTCCACAATAATTACGCCACCAACATTTAGAGTCGGCTCCATACTTCCGCTCAACACGGTAAACATTTGGTAATTCTGCAAAAACGGCAACCCGTTCCCTTTTGAACCAATCGCAAGATACAATAGGATCACGATCAGCCCAATCAGCACGACCAGAAAAAAAGCATTTAAGATTTTACAAATAATTGACCATATTTTTTTTATACGTTCCATCATACGCAGCCTCTCTACTCAGACATTTCCTAAAAACGCTGTGTATGACCGGCAACCGATCCTTATTATTCCTGAACGGACTCTGCCTCAGGGATAGAAACATCTGCCGTGACATACAGCTGCGCGTCCTCCGTCCCTAAAGCACTGAGGTCCGAATCCGAAGCAGCTTTCAACTGCAATGTATAAGCAATCGTGTCCGCATCCTCTTCCGCTGCGCCAACCTGTGCAACAAAAGAGGTCCCATCCTCTGAACGCTCCAAAGGCTCGCCGTTGTCCAAAATGGCGATCTCCCAATCCGCCAATGCATCCTCAATTTCTTCGCCGTTTGCATCTTTCACCAACACACGGAAGTTGACTTCCGTCGCAATGTTGGAAACATTCTGCATTTTAAACGGGATATAAGCCGTCTGGCCATCCTGCAAAGCTGTCAAGTTTAAAACGCCCGGGTCGGACTCCTCGTTGTTCGCAAGGTCCAGCTTTACATTGACCAACGCGCTGGTTGCCGTTAAAGGCGCCTGTTTTTGATCTACCTGCCACGCAAACGTAGCCGTACATACGGTCGCCAAAATCACCAGGATTAAGGTGATACTCAGCCACGACTCTTTAAGCAGTTTGAACAACTTGCCCTTCCCCCTTGTGAAATAAGATATGCCGGTGCACCGGGACAGTTGCCCCGGTGCGCCGGTTGATTTGACCTCTCAATAACCGCAAAAACCCATTCATATTTCACTATTTTGCTTTGCTATACGACAAAGCTATAATAAATTAGGCTTCGTCTGCGTATTCTGCACCTTCGTCAACCTGCTTTGCATTCACAGTGAAGTTGACATGGTACTCTTTGCCCTGATACTCGTTGCCAGCATCCTGATCCAGATAGGCGCCCAGAGCATATGTATTGTTCTCAGCCGTTGCGCCTGCCGGGAGAAGCAGATCATTACCGTCGCTGTCCTTCAGGACATAACCGTCTGTGCCCTGCAGCTGGTCAAGGGTGATGTCCTCAGCAACAACTTTCCACATCCATGTCTCATCAACAGGAACCTTCTGGAACAGAACAACATGGAAGTGATCGTTCGTGCCACTATAGTTAGCCGCATCATAAGTAAGGTTGATATTGTTTCCGGTGTATCCGTTGTACGCCTTGCCCAACTCATTTTCGCACTTCCAAGCCGGATCATCGGTGCCCAAGTTCTTGATGCCGCCGTTGCCGTTCGGGACAAGCTTCGGAATCCGGTGCGATTCCGTAGCAGCCTCTTCAAAGGAGAGCTTCAGGTTGACAGGCAGGGTGCCGTCATTGCTGATAGCGAACTGCTGTACATAGACCGTCGGATTCTTAAAGCCTTCTTCTTCATAAGTCGACTCTGTGCGGTCGCCATTCAGGGTATCCGTCATCTCGGCAATTGCCGTGTCCTTCTTCATCGGACGCATGTTCTCGAAGTTCAGCTCTGTTCCGTCAGATGCATCGTCATCGGAAACACTGATGTCCAGGATGCCGGCCTTAAAGTTTGCGTTGACCTTCTCGGTGTCGGTGAACCAAGCCATGGTAGCGCCAGCCACGAGGGTGAGAACAACCAGGATTGCTACACCGGACATTGCCAGTTTTCTCTTTGCGCTCATTTTTGTTTCCTCCTAATTGAATATATTTGGGTTTATGGACCGTCCCGGTCAAGGGACAATCCGCGCGGCCAAAATGTAGATAACGTTTTGTGGGTAAGAGTTTCCGCCTGTAAATGCCCAGGCGCCCCCACCTTTTGGCATGGCCAGTATTTGCATACCGCCGTCGTTTCGTGTGGCAGCCGTCTTCCTCATAAACTGCTGTCACACCGTTTCCACAGAAAGCCCTCTGCAATGCTTATGGCCTGCGAGTTCCCTCCTGAAAATCTCATCTTTCTTCTTGAACATCGTCCTGCTCATCTTTTTTCCCGCGGAAAAAGATACACAAGGCCCCGGAGCCTACCGCTAAAGTAGCTGAAACAGCGAGCAACGCCAAGGTATGATCGCCGGTCTTAGGCTTTCCACTTCTTCCGTCGGAATCTTCATTGATATTTCCTCCAGAGTACCCACCCGTAGAAGCACCGGACTCATCGTTGCCCTCTGGGGGCACGGTTGTCGTTCCGGAAGTATCTGTTCCGCCGCCTGCGGAGCCCCCGCCTTCCGACGGTGTCTCTGGAACGGTGGGCGGATTGCTGGAAGGATCCTCAGACGGCGTCGGGTCGGGACGGTCGTCACCGCCTCCACCTCCACCGCCGCCTCCGCCGCCATGGGAGGAATCCTCGCTGGAACTTCCTGGGTCGCTCGAAGCGTCCCCATCGTCTACATCGAACTTCAAAGCGAAATTAAAATCGATACAATGCGGCATCCAGTTGAATGCATTTGGCGCCTGATAAGCAAACGCCAGATGATCCAATGTCAACACATCGTTTTCATTCAATACCGTACCGCCGAAAACATTTTCTGCACTCTGTGTAGCCGCCGAGCCCGAATCCTTTTCCATGAAGTCCGCAATGCTCATTCCATTTGCGGAATCCTTCACACCGTCAATCGGAGACGTCTCTGCATCGAAGGTAAAACGCATGCAGTTGCTATAGAGGTAATGGTATCCCATTGCTAAGAGCTCCGGGTCCGTCTCCAGCATCTGATAATGGTTGTTCGGCTTAATAATGCCATATAGCTTAAATTGGTCAAACATGGGATCCGTCGTATTGGGATCGAAGCGCTCCGAAGGGTCCTCCGAAAAGCTCTTAAATTCCATCTCGCCGCCCAAGACTTCCAATTTCTGCCGGTTGGTCAGATCTTCCAACGAATCCACATTGTAATACAGCTTCAAATAATCTGCATAGGTACGGTCCGCATCCGCAGAGACTGTACGCTCATGGCCGTCCGCATCGCGGAAGGAAATCGCTTCTTTGACGCGCGACTCCACCTGCACCGCTTCGGTCAGCGTAACATCATAGGGATCTTCTTTGCCGAACAGCCGCGCCATAGGCTTGTTGCTTGTCCGAACCGCCGCCACAGCAAAGCGAATGTACTGGTCGTCAAATCCCAGAACATCAAAGGAATTGGGGATCGTCTGGTAAGCGGTGCCATACTGGATTTCGTATGGATGCTCCTCCGTGCCATAGTCCACCGCTTCAAAGCCCTCAAACTGGCTGATATCCAGCGGGATCGGTCCACCCACCTGATAAGTATTGACCGTCGTAAAGTCATAACCGCCGGATTCCCAAACAAGCTTCTGGCCGCTTTCATTGACAAGCTTCACCTTTACGCCCGTATTGCTGCCGGGATGATAATTGTCCTCAATCAAAACATTCGGGGAAGCGATTGGGTCAAAGCGGATGGTTGCAACGCCATCTTCAATATCCCCCGGCTTAATGGTATAGACATAATAGCCGTCCTCTTGCACGAGGGCGCCTTCATCATCCACATGCCATGCGCCGCTTCCCAGGAATTGCTCCGCTGCCGCCTGTGTTAAATATGCAGAAATCGCACAAAAAACAATCGTCAGCGAAAGGAAAACGGAAAATGCCCGCTTTTTCATATCTGCCCCTCCTGGTCTATAAAACTTCTAAACCTAACATCCTCTTGAAGAACTCTGCATTTCTCCATAGAGGGAGCTATCCAATCAAACGCCATTGAGACGAACTTTCTAATTCATATGGATTATACCATTTAATGGCAGAAAATTTATTCTTTTTAGAAAATATTAAAGATACAACCCCTGCTACTTCTTCCGAACAAGCGTTAAGCAAGCCATCAACGGCCTTTCGTTACTTTACCCTAAGTATAATGTACATCTGCAAAATTTTCAAGGTATAGATGAAAAAAGCCTATATCTTTTTAAAAATTTTATGTACAAAGATAAAAGATAGACAAATCCTAGTTTAAATAAAAAGGATTTTCAGGTAAAGTATATACCTAAAAATCCTAAATTATTTTTCTATCTATAAAATTAGAGGACGTTATCTTCCAAACTCGGCAAGCTTCAGCCCTTCATTGTGCTCCAACGCCCAGTTAATGCTCCAACTATTGGCAAAAATGAGCAGGCGGTTCCCTTTCAGATCCTGAATCCGCTTTGTGTCGGAGGTCAAGTTCAACGTTTTGGGGTCCAGATCCTCATTCTCAATCCAACGGATATGCTCATAGGGAAGCCGCTCCATGTGGATATCCACATTGTACTCATTCTTTAGCCGGTATTCCAAGACCTCAAATTGGAGGACGCCCACCACGCCGACGATCACTTCCTCCATGCCGCCGCCCAGCTCCTGGAAAATCTGGATTGCGCCTTCCTGGGCGATCTGGGAAGTCCCCTTGATGAACTGTTTGCGCTTCATGGTGTCCACCTGGCGCACCAAAGCGAAGTGCTCCGGCGCAAATGTGGGGATGCCCTCAAACCGGAACTTCTTCCCCGGCACGCTGATGGTGTCGCCGATGGAAAAGACGCCCGGGTCAAAAACGCCAATGATGTCGCCCGCATAGGCCTCGTCTACAATCTCGCGCTCCTGCGCCATGAGCTGCTGGGGCTGGGAAAGCTTCATCCGCTTATCCCCCTGCACATGCAGCACCTCCATGCCCTTTTCAAACTTCCCGGAGCAGATGCGCATGAACGCCACACGGTCGCGGTGCGCCTTGTTCATATTCGCCTGGATTTTAAAGACAAACGCGGAAAAATCGTCGTCGAAGGGATCGATCTCCCCAGCGTCCGACTTGCGCGGCAGCGGGGGCGTCGTCATATGCAGGAAGTCCTCCAAGAACGGCTCCACGCCAAAATTGGTGAGCGCCGAACCAAAGAACACCGGCGAAAGCCGCCCGTGGCGCACCGCCTCCAGGTCGAACTCATAGCCCGCGCCGTCCAGCAGCTCCACATCGTCCACCAGCGTCTGCCGGTGATCCTC
>OLRD01000753.1_pt1 | contig 23762 bp, 18 predicted proteins | sample 1672051 | NCBI WGS metagenome assembly OLRD01 (sample SAMEA3136640, study PRJEB25190) | human gut metagenome | biome: human gut; feature: human-associated habitat; material: faeces | place: Austria | collected 2013 | reverse complement strand
ACAACTTTAAGTTTACGGAGAGTGACCGTATCCGGGAAAACCGGGAAGCGGTCAAGCGTGACAACAACAATATCTTTGATTTCATGGATTCCGAGGGATACATCCAGCGTAAAGCGGATGCGTCCATCAGCTCCAAGGATTTCTATGAAATCTACCGGATGTGGTGCGAAGAAAATTCCCTTGCACCGCTGAAAGCCCGCAGCTTCAGCGACGCCATGATTGCCAATGCCGGGAGATTCAATCTGGAACATTGCAACAACATCACCAACTCTGCCGGACGGCGGGTGTGGGGATTTATGGGCGTGGAAGCTGTGGCAAGACCTCATATAAACGGGTTTTACGATGTTTCGCCGTGTACATACGTACCGGAGGACTGGCGGGATTGATTTTGCCAGTCATGCTCTGTACGTATGTACGCAGCATTTACCCCTGTTTTCTTCCGTTATAGGAAACAGCAGCTTTCAAAGCTGACCTGTTTTCGGGCATTAAAAATCAATGGTAATGGAAACAGCAAAGTTTTTGACCGCAGGACGAAACTATTTCACGAAATCGTGCTTCTCTGAACCGTGTACCCTGTTCACGGAACAATGGGTGTTTTCACTGTTCCAGACCAAACCACACAAAACGGCAAAGTGGGATATGGTCATATATGGACAGGACATCACAAGCGAAATTCTGAACGGATTTCGGAGATTGCAGATTTTTCACTGTTCGGTGCATCCACTCCACCTTGGAGCGCAGAGGTTGCACCGACACATGAACTGAATTATGGAGGATTTTATCAATATGAATATACGCAACGAAATAAAGGCACAGATCATCCGTGCCGGGATGACCATGCAGGAAGTTGTTGACCTGCTCTCGGACGAGTACGGATGGAGCGACAGCGTTTCCAACCTGTCCGCAAAATTACAGCGGGAAAGTATACGATACAAGGAAGTATTGGAGCTTGCCGCTGTGCTTGGTTACGACATCGTATGGCAGAAAAGACGGGAGAAGTGATACCCCGGCAACAGCCCTCCGCATCTCCCGTCCCCATAGGCGCACCGCAGTGCTGCCCATGGACAGGCAGTGAAAGATACGGTTTTCGCTGCCATCGTCTGCAAGAAATGTTCCGCAGAACAGCTTCATGCAGACGGGCTGACCATGGGAAAAGGCGCAGACATTTTCGCCTTGGTCAGCAGAGGTCACCGCAGTGACCGCATTCCCCCTCGGGAGAGCCCTCGGAGAGCCCACGGCACTTTGCAGCCAGTATGGATGAAAGTGTCATAGTGGGTTATTACACTTTGAAAAAGTGCCGCTCCCCCCAGCTCTCCGCTGTCTGCAAATCTCAAAGAAAGGAATACGCCAATGGCAAGAAATGATGGAATAGATCGCACCGTAGCCCGAAATCAGGACTTGGAAACGCCTGCGGATGTGGCAAAAGTACAGGAACACAATGAGCGTGAAAAGGACAGTTACAGCAATCAGGACATCGTACCAGATCGTACTTCTCTGAATGTTCATTTCAAAGCACCCACAGACGATTATGTAAAAATGTTTGAGCAGATGGAACAGGACGGAGTGATTTCCACCAGAGGTCTGAAACCGGATGCCGTCAAATACGGCGAGTTGGTATTTGATGTGAACTCCGCTTATTTCTACAACCACGGCGGCTATGAATTTGCGAAACAGTTTTATGCCGATGCCTATAAAGCCGCCGTGGAGATCGTGGGCGGTGAGCAGTATATCCTCTCTGCCGTCATGCATGCTGACGAACGCAACCGTGCAATGTCTGAAGCTCTGGGCGAGGATGTATATCACTACCACCTCCATGTGGTTTATATTCCGGTGGTGGAAAAGCAAATCCTGTGGTCGAAGCGGTGCAAAGATGAAGCCCTCCGTGGAACTGTGAAAGAAATGATTATGCAGGTCAGCCGCAGTAAGAAATGGGAGTCCAAGCCCGTTCTGGATGCTGAGGGAAATCCAATGCTGAACGCAAAAGGGAAAAAGATTTTGAAGTCATCCTACAGTGTGTTGCAGGATGACTTTTTTCATGCTATGTGCTCTGCCGGGTATACCGATGTGGAGCGTGGAGAACGTGGCAGCACCGAGGAACATCTGACAGTGACGCAGTTCAAGGTGCAGGCAGAACAGCAGCGTTTGGAAGCTGTGGCCGGACAGGTCGCACAGGCAGAACAGAGTTTGGAGGATACCAAGGCTGCCACAGAGAAGCATAAAAAGAAACTGGAAGCTCTGAAAAAGGAAACTCAGGCTGCTAAGTCTGTTGCTATGACTGCACATGAGATTGAGTCGATGGGCAAGAAAAATCCCATTACGGGAAATGTTACCATGACGGCGGATGAGTGCCGCACGCTAAAGGATTATGCGGTCAGCAGCTTTGCGGAAAAGTCTGAGAAGCTGAAATACAAGCAGAAATTCGAGCAGGCAGATAAAAACGCAAAGATATGGAAAGACCGTTTTGAAAAACTGAACAAAGACTATGAGGAACTGAAACAGAAAGCCCAGCCTTTCCTGGATGCGATTGAGATTGCATCTGAAAAGGTCTGGGCTTTTATCAATGCCATCCTCGCCAGGGGAAAGGAACTGTATGAACACAAACACCCTGCCCGCAATCGTGGACAGGACATGGAAATTTAAGAAAGGAACTATTTGCCTATGAAGAAAACCGTAGATGAAATTAACAAGATGATTATGGAAGATGCCCCGATGGAAGAAATCAACGATGCCATCGGCTATATTGATATTTGCTCCTGCTTCGATCCGATTTTTGAGCCGCCTATTGATTTTCTGGAAGAATGCCGCAAGCGTTGGGAAGCGGCACAGTCCTCTTTCTGCAAAACCATTGAGTGCAAGATCGGAAACACATGGTATGTGATCGAAACGGAGTGTGACGGAAATGAGCCACTTACCGACAAGGTAAAACGGCTCATTTTTTCTGACAAGGGGGTGATTTGTTAATGACTGCGACACAAAAGCATGATATAATTCCAATATGCACAACGGTACTGTCGGCTGACCAACCACCGAAGGAGGATATTATGTTGGATCAGCAGAAAATTACCATTCTCTATTGCCGTCTGAGCAACGAGGATGCCCAGGAAGGCGAGAGTAACAGTATCGCAAATCAGAGAGAGTATTTAACCCGATATGCCCGTGACCACGGGTATACAAACCTGAAAATTCTGGTGGATGACGGTTATACGGGGACGAACTTCAATCGTCCCGGTGCGCAGGAAGGCTTTGAGCTTGTCAAGCAGGGGCTTGTGGGCTGCTGGCTGGTCAAAGACCTCAGCCGCTTTGGTCGTGACTATCTGACTGTTGGACAATATACGGATATTATCTTTCCGAGTTATGATGTCCGCTTTATCGCTATAAATGATGGCGTAGACAGCAACCGGGGAGACAGCGAGGGCTTCGCCGCAATCCGTAATCTGTTCAACGAGTGGTATCCCCGTGATACCAGTAAGAAAGTCCGTGTCAGTTTGCGGCAGAGAGGAACCAGTGGGAAGCACATGGGCAAACCGCCCTACGGATACCGCTGTGACCCGGAGGACAAGGATCACTGGATTCTGGATGAAGAAGCGGCTCCGGTAGTCAAGCTCATCTTCGACCTTTGCATTGACGGCAAAGGCCCGGAGCAGATTGCAAGGATTCTGGAAGAAAAGCAGATTCTGACCGCAAAGGCACTCTATGCCAAGCGAAAGAAAAAGCCGATGCCGGAAAGACCGTACCACTGGGGCAACCAGTCCATTGTAGGGATTTTGGAACGGCAGGAGTACACAGGCTGTACCTGCAACTTCAAGACTTATTCCAAGTCCTACAAGCTGAAAAAGCGGATTCCCAATGAGCCGGAGAATATGTTTTATCTGCCGGACACACAGGAAGCGATTGTATCTCAGGCACAGTTTGACAGGGTGCAGGAACTGAGGAAAAACAAACGCCGCCCCGCAAAAGCGGAACGGCAGGGATTGTTCTCCGGGCTTCTGTTTTGTGCCGATTGCGGCGGCAAGCTCCACTTTGCCACAAGCAAAAGCTTTGAGGGCAAGCAGGATCACTATGTCTGCAACAACTACAAGAGCAACCGTGGTACTTGTACTGCCCACTATATCCGGGAAGATGTGCTTCGTGAAATCGTTCTGGAACGCATCCGGGCAGTCAATGAGTATATCCGAAGCGATGTGGACGGTTTTCAGGAGGAATGGCTGCAATGCCGCAGGACTGACCAGGAGCGCAGCATCCGGGATGACAAAAAGAAGCTGGAACAGGCAAAGAAACGCCTTGCCGATCTGGATGTCATCATCGCCCGGCTGTACGAGGACTATGTTCTTGGAAATCTCAATCAGGACAGATACAGAAAGATGTCTGCGGACTATGAAGCGGAGCAGGAACGGTTAAAGCTCGAAATTGAAGTTATCGAAGAATGGGTGGAACAGCGGGAAGAAATGAACGACGGTCTGGATGCCTTTATCGCCCTGACACAGAAATATGTGGATGTGGAGGAGCTGACACAGACCATCGTGAACGAGTATATCAAGAAAATCATCGTCTATGCCCCGGACAAATCCAGCGGCAAGCGCAAGCAGAAAGTGAAGATTTTCTTCAACTTCGTGGACGATGTAGATATTCCCGTTATTTCCGAGCCTATCATCACGCAAACAACCTATGAACACAGAAAAACGGCGTGACCTTCGGGTCACACCGTTCTCTGCGACAAAATAGTTACTTGTCACTATTAAGCCTTGGTTTTTTCCACTTTTTCCTTGGCCATTACTTCTGTGTTTCCCCCTTATCTTCCAGCAGCGTGATGGTCACTTCCAGCTCTTCCCCGCCCTGCAGGCTGTTTTCCGGCAGGCGGTACAAGGTGACGGTGATCTCATCCCCGGGGCTGTAGCGCAGCAGCAGGTTGGAGATGTCCTGCAGGTCCTCCACAGGTTCCCCGTCGATGGCGGTGATGATATCGTTTACCTGGGCCTCTGTCCCGGCAAAGGAGCTGTCCTCGTCGATGGAGACAATCATAAAGCCCCGGGGCACCCCGTAGAAGGAGGCCTCTGCCTCGCCCAGGTCGTAGCCGCTGATGCCCAGCCGCACCCGGCCCTCCACATAGCCGCCGGAGAGCAGCTGGTCGATGATATCCTTGGCTTTGCTGACCGGGATGGCAAAGCCCATGCCCTCATAGCCGTCTGTGATGATCTTGGAGGAGTTGATGCCCACCACCTGGCCGTACATGTTCACCAGGGGGCCTCCGGAATTGCCCGGGTTGATGGCGGCGTCCGTCTGGATATAGGTCATGCCCTCTTCGCTGTAGCGCTCCACCGCCCGGTCCAGGCCGGAGACAATGCCCCGGGTGAGGGAGCTGGCGAACCGCTCGCCGCCGGGGTTGCCAATGGCCACTACCCACTCCCCGATGGTGAGCTGGTCCGAGTCCCCAAACTCCGCCGGGGTAAAGCCGTAGTCGTTGGTCTTGATGACCGCCAGGTCCGTGGTGCGGTCCATGCCCACCACCACCGCGTCGTACTGCTGGCCGTCATAGGTGGTCACGGTGACTAGCACGCTCTTGGTGTTCAGCACCACATGGGCGTTGGTGATGATATACCCGTCGGAAGTGGCGATGATGCCCGTGCCGGAGCTGTCGGTCTCCTCCCCGGTGCGGGAGACGGTGATGGCCACCGTGGACTGCACCACCCGGTTGTAGACCTCCTGGGCGTCCAGGGCGTCGCCCTCCGGCTTCTCATGGATGGTGAGGCCCTCCTCGTTGGGGGTCACATCCACCTCGGGCAGTTCGATTTCGGCCTGGCTGGCGCTGCCGTCCTGGGACTCCCCAGGTTCCTCCTGGGAGCTGTCCGGCTGGCTCTCGCTGAAGGAGGGGAGCTCCTCCCCCGGCAGAGCGGCAGCACTGCCGCCAGTTACCCCCGCGTACACCGCAAAGGCAATAAACCCCACAATGGCGCCCGCCGCCAGGGCGGAGGCCAGCCACAGGAACACCTTCAGCCCCAGGCCCATTTTCTTCCGGGGCGGCTGGGGAGCGGGCTGGGCTGGGCCCTGGGCAGGCATGGGATACCACCCCATGGGGGGCTGTCCCCCTGGGGGAGGCCCCTGGGGCGGCACAGCCCCCGGCGCGTTCTGGGGCCAGGGGGCCTGCTGCCACATCCCCTGGGGATAGGCCGGCTGGCCCCAGCCCTGCTGGGGAGGCATGCCGTATCCATAGCCCACCGGGCCATAGGGCCCATAATACCCCGGCTGGGGCGGCGGCACGGGCTGGGCGGGCTGCTGGGCTTCCGCGGGGGCTTCCTGCCGGGGGAGGTCCGGCTCCTGCACGTCGGGAACAGGGGCCTCTGCCGGTTGGGGCGGGGCAGGCTGCTCCTCTTCCTCAACCGGCGGGGAAGAGGCCTGGGGGCCCTCCTCTGGGGCCGGGGTACCCTCTTCCGAAGGGGCTGCCTCGGGGGCAGGCTCCGTTCCCCGCTCTTCCGCCTCCTCCAGGGGAAGGCCCGAAGCCGCGGCCTCTTCTGGGGTGGGCATATCATTCTTCTGGTCGTCCGTCATCTTCCTTGCTCCTTTCAGGCTCCCGCTGTTCCTGCCGGGCCTCCTTTTTCCCTTTTTCCTTTCCCTTCCCCCGGGGGGCGCTCTCCTTCAGCTTGAAGGAGCCAGTGTCCTTCAGCTTGGGGGCCTCCTGGGGCTTGGGGATATAAAACTCGAACCGGCAGAACTGGCCCACCGCCGAGCTGACGGCAATGTCCCCGCCGTGGAATTTCAAAATGGTGCGCACCAGGTAGAGCCCCAGCCCCATACCGTTCTTGTCCCGGCTGCGGGACTTATCCGTCTTGTAGAACCGCTCGAAGATCATGGGCAGGTCCTCGGGGGCAATGCCCGGGCCGCTGTTTTCAATGACCACCGTGGTGCGGTCGATGCTGTCGCTGACCTGCACGGCGATATAGCCCCCCTCGTTGGTGAACTTCACCGCGTTCTCAATCAGGTTGTACACCACCTGATGCAGCAGGTCCTGGTCGCCCCACACCTCTTGGGGGGCGGCGTCCTCCAGGCCGCGGATCTCGATCCCCTTCTCGTCGATCTTCTGCTCAAAGGTCAGCAGGGTGGTCACCACCGTGTTGGTGATGTCGAACCGGGAGGGATGCAGCTTCATCTCCCCGCTGTCGATGCGGGACAGGTCCAGCATGGATTTCACCAAGCGGGAAAGCCGCTTCACCTCATCCGAGACAATGTGCAGGTACTTGCTCTCCTGTTCCTTGGGGATGGTGCCGTCCAAAATGCCGTCGATAAACCCGGCAATGGTGGTCATCGGGGTTTTCAGCTCGTGGCTGACGTTGGCGATAAAGCTGCGGCGGGTCCCTTCTGAGTTGGAGAGGGAGTTGGCCATATTGTTGAAGGAGACCGCCAGCTGGCCCAGCTCGTCCGAGCTGGTGACAGGCACCCGCACGGAAAAATCCCCGCTGCCAAAGCTGCGGGCGGCAGCGCTCATCTGCCGCAGGGGCTTTACCAGCCGGAATGCGAACACCCCCACCACGCAGAAGGTGATGGCCAAGGCCGCGACCGCCGCCACCAAGAACATCTGCAGCGCCTCCCCCTCGAAAGCGTTCACCGAGGCGGCGCTGGTGGCGGCGAACACCGTGCCCACGCACTGGCCCTCGCTGGTGTACATGGGCACCCCTATGATATAAGAGGGACTTTGGTACAGGCCGCCAAAGGTGCCCCGGCCCTCATAGCCGCTTTGGGCGGCGGCCGCCACCGTCTGCTTGGGGACGGTCTGGGGGTCGGTGAGCTTGCTGTTGGCGTAGTTCCCCAGCAGGATGTTCCCCTCTAAATCCGTGATGAAGATATCGGCGTCGATGCTGGTGGAAAAGGTGGCGATAAAGCCTTTGAGCACATTGGTTTCCAGCTGATAGCTGTCCTCGCCGCTTTTGGTGAGGAACACGCTGGACACATCGGCAATGGAATTGGCGTTTTTCAGCAGCAGGTCCTTTTTCTCTCCCCGCCAATACTGGGCAAAAAAGGCCATCATCACCGTGCCCAGCATGATAAAGCTGAGCACCACAATGCCCATGGTAATGCCCAGATAGCGGGTGAAAATGCTCTTCTGGATGGCACCCACCCGCTCCCGCCGCTGAAACCGGGGAGCGCTCACTCCTTCACCTCAAACTTGTAGCCCACGCCCCACACGGTCTTCAGGGCCCACTTGTCCGAGGCGCCCTCCAGCTTTTCCCGCAGGCGCTTCACATGGACGTCCACGGTGCGGCTGTCGCCGTAATAGTCGAAGCCCCACACCTCGTCCAGCAGCTGGTCCCGGGTGAACACCCGGTTGGGGTTGGAGGCCAGGTGGTAAATCAGCTCCATCTCCTTGGGGGGCGTGTCCACCTGCACGCCCTTCACCTTCAGCTCGTAGTTGGTCAGGTTGATGGACAGGTTCTCGTAGTGGACCTCTTTATTCTCGCTCTTGTCCTCGCTCTGCTTGCCGCTGCGGCGCAGCACCGCCCCAATGCGGGCGATGACCTCCTTGGTCTCAAAGGGCTTCACCACATAGTCGTCGGCGCCCAGCTCCAGGCCCAGCACCTTGTCGAACACCTCGCCCTTGGCGGTGAGCATGATGATGGGGCAGGAGGACTTTTTCCGGATCTCCCGGCACACCTGCCAGCCGTCCAGGCCGGGCAGCATGATGTCCAGCAGCAGCAGGTCCGGGCCGAAGGAGTCGAACATTTTCAGGGCCGTCTCGCCGTCGTTGGCGATGGACGCCTCATAGCCCTCTTTTTCGATGTAAAGCCGCAAAAGCTCGCAGATATTGGTATCGTCATCCACAATCAGGATCCTTCCAGATGCCATAGTGGAACCCTCCCTTTCCAAATATTGATCGAAAACAGGTATGAACTTCCAATTCTAATTTATTGTACCCGTAATCTGTGGCAAAAGCAAGAAAAAGCCGTGAAGAAACTGTGAAAGCGGGGCCCAGCCCCACGGCGCGCCCCCCATGGGCGCAAAGGCGTTTCCCCCAAACGCCGCGGACAGCCGGTGGAGAAACCGGTTTTCCCCATCCCCGCGCTCCGCTGGGGAAAAATCCACAGAAATACAGGCACATTTTTGGGAAAACGCCCCGGAAAAAGCCCTTGCCTTTTTCCCGCGGGTATGCTACAATCATTTCACTTTAATGCGCTTATGCTTTAAAGCATACTAGCTTTAAAGTTAAAAAGCAAAAGGATGTGGGGACGTTGAGCAAGGAAGTGACCATTTGGGTTGTCATTGGGGTGTACGCCCTGTTCATGCTGGGCATTGGGGTGTGGTACTCCCGCAAGGGCACGGACATGGCGGGCTTTACGGTGGGGGGCCGCAGCGCCGGGGCGTGGATTTCCGCCCTCTCCTACGGCACAGCCTACTTCTCCGCCGTGATGTTCATTGGCTACTCGGGGGGCTCTGGGTGGAGCTACGGCCTGTGGAGCGTGCTGGTGGGCGTGGGAAACGCGGTGTTCGGCACCCTGCTGGCCTGGCTGGTGCTGGCCAACCGCACCCGGGACCTGACCCGCCGCCACGATGTCAAATCCATGCCCCAGCTGTTTGAAAAGCGCTTTCAAAGCCCGGGCATGCGGCTGTTTGCCTGCGTGGTGATCTTCGTGTTCCTCATCCCCTACTCGGCCTCGGTGTACAAGGGCCTTACCAGCGTGTGCTCGGTAATCCTGGGCATCGACGAGACGGTGTGCATGCTGATTATCGCCATTGCCTCGGCGGTGGTGCTGGTGCTGGGGGGCTACATGGCCACCCTGAAGGCGGACTTCGTCCAGGGATTCATCATGATGGTGGGCGTAGCGGCCCTGATTGTGCTGGTGGTGCAGTCCCCCCAGGTGGGCGGGCTTTCCCAGGGCTTTTCCAACATGGTGGGCTACATGGAGAGTCACCAGATGTCCCCCCTGCCGGGGAACTCCGCACTGGCCCTGGTCTCCACCGTGCTGATGACCAGCTTTGGCACTTGGGGCCTGCCCCAGATGGTGCACAAGTACTACGGCATCCGGGACAAGCGGGAGGTGAGCCGGGGGGTTATCATCTCCACCTTCTTCTCCCTGCTGGTGGCGGGGGGCGGCTACTTCATCGGGTCCTTCTCCCACCTGTTCTTTGGGGAGACCCTGCCGGAGGGTGGCACGGACTACATTGTCCCCCTGATGCTCAACTCCGCCGGGCTGCCCAACCTGCTTATCGGCGTCATTTTGGTGCTGCTGATTTCCGCCTCGGTATCCACCCTTTCCAGCATCACCCTGACGGCCTGCTCCACCGTCTCCATGGACTTGATTAAGGCCAGCTGGCTCAAGGGCCTGGGGGAGCGGACTCTGGCCACGGTCACCCGGCTTTTGTGCCTGGCCTTTGTGGTGCTCAGCTACCTCATCGCCAACTACCCCACCCCCATTTTGGAGATGATGTCCTACTCCTGGGGTATCCTCTCCGGGGCGTTTCTGGCGCCCTACGTCCTCACCCTGTACTGGAAAGGCGTCAACCGCGCCGGGGCCTGGGCGGGGATGCTGGGGGGCTTCCTCACCGCCTTTGTGCCGGCGGCGGCCTCGGGCTTCACCACCCCCAACGGGCCGCTGTACGCCTGCCTGGCCATGCTGGTGTCCTTCCTGCTGTGCCTGGGGGTCAGCCCCCTGGCCCGCAAGCGCGGCTGGAAAGCCGGGGCCGCCAACCCCGCCTTTTACGAAAAAACGGAAAACGCATGAAAAAAGGGAGAGCCGCGGCTCTCCCTTTTTTACAGCTCTGCCTCCACAAAGTGCTCCGGAAACCTGTCCCAATAGCCCCGGTAGACCCGGGCGCTGTCCCCGTCCAGGTTCAGCTGGTACAGGCGGAACACCACAGAGATGTCCTTGGGCTGCCACTGCTCCCGGTAGGAGTAGCGGTACGCCATGCCCAGCTTCTGCATCACCCGGCCGCTGCGGGGGTTCTCCCGGTCGTGGGTGGCGGTGACAAAGGGCACGCCGTCCCGCTCCATCTGGGCCAGCACCGCCCGGGCGGCTTCTGTGACAATGCCCCGGCCCCAGAACTCTTTGCGCAGGCCGTAGCCAAAGTCCCGGGCGCCCTCTGTCTCCCCGTTGACATAGCCGATGGGCACGTTGTCCTCCTTGCGGCAGATGGCGTAGGCGTAGCCCTGGGCCTTGGCGTACACAGGGGCATAGCGCTCTTTGTAAAAGGCCAGGGCCTCCTCCAGGCTTTTCACCGGGAACCAGGGCAGGAAACGGTTGGCTTCCCCGTCGGAAAAAACGCGGAACAGGGCCTCCCGGTCCGCCTCTGTGAAGCGCCGCAGGATGAGGCGTTGGGTCTCCAGTTGAGGGGTATTCATACATCCGCTCCTTTCCGCCCCGCCAGGCGGAGCGCTTTCTTCCATGACAGCGATTACAGCATGAGCTCCAGCACTTGGGGAAGGGCTTCCACCTGGATGCTCTCCCCGCCGGGGACGTACTCCCCGTCCAGGGACCAGGGGAAGGGCTCCGGGCAGGTGAACACCGCCCGCCTCACCGGCTGCTGGATGACCAGGTCCCCGTCGTATTTGCACTGGTGGAGCATGCGCACCGCTTGGCCCAGCTCCACCGGGTTTTTGGGCATGCGCACCAGGGTCAGCTCCAGCAGGCCGTCGTCCAGGCGGACAGTCTCCGGGTCCAGCTTGACCACGCCCCCCACAGACAGGGTGTTGGTCACCGCGCCGAAGAGGAACTCCCCCTCACAGCGGACGTCCCCAGCCTCCACCCGAAGGGACTGGGGCCGCAGGGAGGGCAGCTCCCGCACGCTTTCCAGTACATAGGCCAGGTGGCCCAAGGCCGCCTTCACCCGGGGCTCTGCCTTGTAAGAGGACTGGGTGAACGCCCCGAAGGACGCCACATACAGGAACGCCCTGTCCCCAAAGCGCCCCAGGTCCAGCCGGTGGGCGCTGCCGTGAAGGATCTGCTCCGCCGCCCGGGCCGGCTCTTTCGGCAGCCCCAGGGAGCGGGCGAAGTCGTTGGTGGTGCCCAGGGGCACATAACCCAGGGGGATCTTGACGTCCAGCCTTCCCAGGCAGTTGATGCCGTGGCTCAAGGTGCCATCGCCCCCGCAGAAAACCAGCAAGTCCGGCTGGGCGGCGGCCGCCTGTTCCAAAAAATCCTCCCCCTCCTGGGGGGACTCGGTATAGGCCAAGCGGGTGCGGGCGCCGCTCAGGGCAAACACCCGGCGGATCTGCTCCCCGTTCTGCCGGGCCCGCTGCCGGCCCGCGTGGGTGTTCACCAGAATCCAGGCTTCCATGGGCTTACCCTCTGCTGCGGAGGACCACATCCTCCAGGATCTTGGCGCAGAACTCCGCCCCCAGCAGGCCGCTGTCCAGCACCAGGTGGTAGCCGTCCCGCTCCCGCCAAGAGCCGCCCGTGTTCACATGGTAGAAGTGGGAGCGCCGGTGGTCAAACCGGTGCAGGGTGGAGGCCGCGTGATCCCCGGGAATGCCGTACTCCTCCCGGGCCCGGCGCAGGCGCTCTTCCCGGCTGGCGTGGATAAACACGTTCAGCACATCTCCCCGCTCCCGCAGCACCCAGCCCGCGCACCGGCCCACCAGCACGCAGGGCCCCTGCTGGGCCAGCCTTTGGATAATCTCCCCCTCCAGCACATTGAGCTGGTCTGTGCGGGAGATCTCTGGCAGCTGGCCCAGGGAGGTCTTCCCCATGGCCACCAGGGAGTAAAGCAGGGAGTTGGTGTCCGTCTCCTCCAGCTGCTCAATATACTCTGGGGTGGTGCCGCTTTCCTGGGCGGCGATCTCCAAGATCTCCCGGCCGTAGACAGGGACGCCCAGGGCCTTGCCCAACAGCCTGCCCACCTGGGTGCCGCCGCTGGCGTATTCTCTTTCAATGGTGACAATTTGGAACGCTTTCATCCCGATCCTCCCTTTCAGCTGGCCTGTTCTTCCTTAGAGGCTTCAAACTGGCTGTTGTACAGCTCTGCGTAGAAGCCGTTCTTCTCCATCAGCTCTTGGTGGGTGCCCTGCTCCACAATGTCCCCGTCCTTCAGGCAGAGGATCAGGTCCGCCTCTCGGATGGTGGACAGCCGGTGGGCGATGATAAAGCTGGTGCGGCCCTTCATCAGGTTGTCCATGGCCTTTTGGATGAGCACCTCGGTGCGGGTGTCCACCGAGCTGGTGGCCTCGTCCAAGATCATCACCTTGGAGTCCGCCAGCACTGCCCGGGCAATGGTCAAAAGCTGCTTCTGCCCCTGGGACACATTGCTGGCCTCCTCGTTGAGCTCCATCTGGTAGCCCCCCGGCAGGGTGCGGATGAAGTGGTCCGCCTGGGCGGTCTTGGCGGCCTGCACCACCTCCTCGTCGGTGGCAGTGAGCTTGCCGTAGCGGATGTTCTCCAGAATGCTGCCGCTGTACAGCCAGGCGTCCTGCAGCACCATGCCGAACTGGCTGCGCAAATCCGTGCGGGAGAAGTCGGTGATGGGGTGGCCGTCCAGGGTGATCTGCCCGCCCTTCAGGTCGTGGAAGCGCATGAGGAGCTTGACCATGGTGGTCTTGCCCGCGCCGGTGGGCCCCACAATGGCCACCTTCTGCCCGGCTTTCACCGTGGCGGAAAAGTCCCGGATGACCAGGTCCTCGCTGTCCTCATAACCAAACTGCACATGGTCGAAAACGATGTCTCCCCGCAGGTCCAGGTCCTTAGTCTGGAGCTTGGGCGCCTCCTCCGGTTCCTCGGCCTCGCCCAGGAACTGGAAAATCCGCTCGGCGGCGGCCACGGTCATCTGCAGCTGGTTAGAGATGTTGGCCAGCTGGTTAATGGGCTGGGTAAAGCTGCGCACATACTGGATGAACGCCTGGATGCCGCCGATGGTCATGGTGCCGCCAGCAGCCATAGAGGCCCCCACCATGCAGATGACCACATAGCCCAGGTTGCCCACAAAGTTCATCACGGGCATCATCAGGCCCGAGAGGAACTGGGACTTCCAGCCCGCGTTATAGAGCTTTTCATTCTCCCGCTCGAAGGCCTCCACCGCCTTCTCCTCCCGGCCAAAGGCCTTGACGATCAGGTGGCCGCCGTACATCTCCTCCACCTGGCCGTTGACAGTGCCCAGGTACTTCTGCTGGTTTTTAAAGTGCTTTTGGGAGAACTTGACGATGACCATGACAAAGGCCAGGGAAACCGGGATGATGCACAGGGCCACCAGGGTCAGCTGCCAGCTGATGGAGAGCATCATGATGAGCACGCCCACCAGGGTGCACACCGAGGTGATCAGCTGGGTGATGCTCTGGTTCAGGGAGTTTGTCAGGGTGTCCACATCGTTGGTAATGCGGGAGAGCACGTCCCCCTGGCTCACCCTGTGGAAATAGGACAGGGGCAGCTTGTTGATCTTCTTCTCAATGGCGTCCCGCAGGCCGTAGGAGACGTCCGCGGAGACCCCGGCCATGATGAAGCCCTGGGCGTAGGAGAACCCGGCGCTGAGCAGGTAAATGCCCCCCAGCACCAGCAGCACCACGCCGATGTAGCCGAAGTCGATGCCGCCGGCCTCGCCGGTGACCATGCGCATCAGGCCCGCCGCCAGCTCGTCGGTGGCCTTGGCCAGCACCTTGGGCCCGGCGATGGAGAACACCGTGGAGGCCGCCGCGAACACCATGACGAAGATCATGGGGGCCCAGAAGGGGCGCAGGTAGGCCAGCAGCTTTTTGGAGCTGCCCTTGAAGTTCTTGGCTTTTTCCCCCGCCATAACGGGGCCGCGATGGGGGCCCCCGTGGGGGGCGCGTCTGGGCTCACTCATTCCAATTCCTCCTTTTGCAGCTGGCTTTCCGCAATCTCCCGGTACTCGGGGCAGGTCTTCAGCAGCTCTTGGTGGGTGCCCTTGCCCACCATGCGCCCCTGGTCCAGCACAATGATCTGCTGGGCGTGCATAATGGTGCTCACCCGCTGGGCCACCAACAGCACCGTGGCCTGGGCGGTATCCTTGGCCAGGGCCTTCCGCAGGGCGGCGTCGGTCTTAAAATCCAGGGCGGAGAAGCTGTCGTCAAAGATATAGATGGGGGCCTTGCGGGTCAGGGCCCGGGCGATGGAGAGCCGCTGCCGCTGGCCGCCGGACACGTTGGTGCCCCCCTGGGAGATGGGGGACTGGACGCCCTCGTCCATCCCCTCCACAAAGCCCAGGGCCTGGGCGGTGGAGAGGGCCGCTTTCAGCTCTTCCTCATCCGCGTCCTCCTTGCCGTAACGCAGGTTCTCCGCCACCGTGCCGGAGAAGAGCATCCCTTTCTGGGGGGCGTAGCCGATCAGCTCCCGCAGCCGGTGCTGGGAGAGGCTGCGCACGTCCACCCCGTCAATGGTGATGGAGCCCTCGGTCACGTCGTAGAACCGGGGGAGCAGGTTCACCAGGGTGGATTTGCCCGAGCCCGTAGCCCCGATGAAGGCCGTGGTCTCCCCGGGCTTGGCCACAAAGGAGATGTGCTCCAGCACATTGTGCTCCGCGCCGCCATAGCGGAAAGACACATCCTTAAATTCCACCAGGCCCTTGGGATTGGAGAGGGCCTCTGGCTTTTCGGGGTCCTGAATGGCCAGGGGCGCGTCCAGCACCTCTAGAATGCGCCCGGCGGACACGCTGGCCCGGGGCACCATAATGAACATCATGGCAATCATCAAAAAGGCGGAGATGATCTGCATGGCGTACTGGATGAAGGCCATCATGTCGCCGATCTGCAGGGTGCTTTCGGCAATGGCGTGGCCGCCCACCCACACAATGAGGATGGAGAGCAAGTTCATCACAAACATCATGGCGGGGATCATGCCGCTCATCACCCGCTGGACAAACCGGGTGGTTTCCATCAGGTCCCGGTTGGCCTTGTCGAAGCGGCGCTCCTCATAACCCTCGTTGCCAAAGGCCCGCACCACCATCATGCCGGAAAGGCCCTCCCGGCTGACCAGGTTCAACCGGTCGATGAGCTTTTGCAAGGATTTGAACTTGGGCAGGGCCACCGCCAGGGCCACGGCGATGAGCCCAATGAGCACCACCACTGCCGCCGCGATGAGCCAGCTGAGGGAAACGCTCTTCCCCACGGCGAAAATGATGCCGCCAATGCCCATGATGGGCGCGTAGCAGATCATCCGCACGCCCATGGTGATCAGCATTTGGATCTGCTGCACGTCGTTGGTGGTGCGGGTGATGAGAGAGGCGGTGGAGAACTGGTCGAACTCCCCATTGGAGAAGCTCTCCACCTTGGCGAACAGGTCATGGCGCAGGCGGCGGCCCACCGTGGCGGCCATGCGGGCCGAGAAGAAGCCCACCAGCACCGTGGCGGCAACCCCCAGCAGGGCCACCCCCAGCATCTGCAGGCCCTTGTTCCAAATATAGCCGGACTGAAGGGCGTTCACATCCACGCCCAGTTCCTGGTAAAACAGCCGCGCCAGGGTGACGCCCACCTGCCCCCCCAGCATGGAGTCGCTGGAAGCGGCCTGCTCCTGGGCCTGCTGAATGCTCTCCTGGGGCACATAGGAGAGCAGGGGGATCAGCTGGTAAAGCTGGTCCATGTCCACATTGTCCAAGCCCTGGGAAACGTCAAAGGAAGAGTCCGTGCCCTCCTGCTGGGAGGCGTCCTGCCCGGCAGAGGGGTTCTCCCCCTCCCCATCGCCCACCCAGCTGGAAGGCTCGCCGGTTTCCTGAGAGAGGCCGGCCTCCTCCTGAGAGGCGCTGGCGCCCGCCTGGCCATCATAGGCGGGCTGCTGGCTGTCATAAAGGGTGACCCCCTCTCCGGCGCGGGGCTGGGGCACCAAAGGCTGGCCGCCCTCCTCCACGCCGGAGGAAAGGCCGCTGTCCAGCCCCTCCTGGGAAAAGCCCTCATCCACGGCGCCCTCCATGCCGCTGGCCGCTTCCCCAAGCCCGGCCTCCGGCAGCTGGGAGGGCGCCTGGGCCTGGGCCAGCTGGGCCGCGGCCTGTTCCAGCTCGCCGCTCTCCCCCGCCTGCTGCAGGTACAGCAGCATGGCGTAGCTGGCCCGGCTGTAGGCGCTGTCCAGGGCGGCCTTAGCGTCCTGGGGCTCCTCCTGCTGGGAGGCCTCCTCCCCGGCGCTGTCCCCGGCCTGGCTGCTTGCAAGGCCGCTTTCCCCCAGCGCGCTCTCCGCCGCGCTGCTCCCGGCCTGGCTGTCTTCCGGAAGCTCTTCCCCGGCCAGGTCCTCCCGCAGCACGCAGATTGCCTCTTCCCGCGCCATGGGATACTCCTCCGACAGGCGCTGGGCCTCGCTGCTGCCGGGCTCGATGGTGTAATAGTTCTCCTCCAGCAGCTGGCGGTCCTCCTCTGAGGCGAAGGCCAAAAGCAGCTCCATCCCCTCTTGGCGCAGGGCCTCTGGGGCCCCCTCCTCAATCCCGCTCTGCTGGATGCCCACATTCACCATGTCGCTCATCAAGTTGGGCAGGCTTAGGTCGCACATGGCCTGGCCGAACAGCAGCACCAGGCACAGCAGCACAATGCCCACAAAAGGCTTGCCATAGCGGACAATCAGTTTCATTCCCGTTTCATCCTTTCGGTTCCTCCGGCTCGTCTGCCAAAGGGCATTCATTCAGGTTTCGCGTCAATTTTCCCACCATGGAGTAGAAGGCCTCCGCCTCCTCCCGGGTGATGCCCCGGCACAGCTGGGAAAAGAAGGCCTCTTTGGCCAGCACCAGCCGGTCCACTGTGGCCTGGGCCGGGGGCAGCAGCCGCAGCCGGGCCACCCGGCGGTCCCGGGCGTCGGGGCTGGCCTGCAGGTAGCCCCGCTTGAGAAGCAGGTCCACCGACTTGCTCACCAGGCTGCGGGGCATGCCCCGCTGGCGGCTGATGTCCCGGGCGGTATCATAGCCTCCCTTGGCCAAAAGCAGCAGCACCTCGATCTCGTTTTGAGAGAGCCCCTCGCTTTGGGCGGCCTCCCGCAGGGCGGCGCGCACGCTGCGCCGCACCCGCATCATCACCACGGCCAGGCTTTCCTCCAGCCCATCCGGGCCCCGCGTCTGCTCCACTGCCCGGGCCTCCTTTCTGCGCAATTCTGCAAAATTGTTTCTTTTTGAACTTTTTGTGCAAGGGAGATTATAGCACCCGCCCCAAAGGGCCGTCAACCGGCTGGGGCAGAATTTACGGTTTTTTCATATTTTTCCCCAAAGGGCGTGAAAAAAGCCCTGGCTTTCGCCAGGGCTTTCCCCCTTCTTTCCCTTCCAGGGCCCTTCCGTTCCCAGGGCTTACAGGGCCGGGCTTCCCGCCCTGCAAAGGCGCTTCTCCAACTCCAGCTCGTCCCGAAGGGGGATGCCCCCCTCTCCCACCAGGGGGAGAGAGGGTTTCAAGGTTTTCCGGGCCTCTGTCACGGCGTCCCGGTGCAGAGCCGCCAGGACAAACCCCCGCCGCTGGTAAAAGGCCAGGGCATGGGTGTTGTCGTTGGTGGTCACCAGCCACAGGCGCTTGCAGCCGCGCCGGCGGGCCAGCTCTTCCACGGCCCCCAGCAGGGCCACCTCCCACTGGTCCCCCTCCGGGTGGTAAAGGAGGTATCCCACCAGCCTTCCCTCTTCCCCCACCCACAGGCCGGGCAGCTGGCGGGCGTCCAGCAGCCTGCCCCGGCTGGCGATCAACGGGCCGCCCCAGTTTTCCCGCAGCAGGGGCTCCAGGGCCTGCCGCTGGGAGGGGTTCAAGGGCTGGACCTGCCACACAGCGCTCACCGGCTCAGCTTGTAGACTGCCGCGCCGTGAGCAGGCAGGGCGGCGGCCAGTTTTCCTTCCACCGTTCCCACATCCCGGTGGCTCCACAGCTCCCGGGCGGTGTAAGTTCCCTCCAGCTCCAGCTCCTCCCAGCAGGCGGAGACCTCCTTCTCCCCGTCGGACAGGTTGAACAGCGCCACATACACGCCGCCGTCCCGGGTGTCCACACTGCGCCAGGCGGCGGCCTTGTCCGTGCGGTACACCTGGTGGGCGCCTGTGCCGTAGCGGTGCATGTCCAAGACCTCCCGGTTGGTCAGCAGGGACAGGGTGAACGCGTCGTTGTCCCGCATCTCGCCGCCCATGATGAGGGGGCTGCGGAAGATGCACCACAGGCTCATCATGGTGATCTGCTCTTCCTTCGTGAACTTGGTCCAGGTGCTCTCCTCCGAGAAGCCCTTCAAATGCAACCGCAGGCGGCCGATGGGCAGCATGTCGCAGTCGGGCCAGCAGCCCGGGGAGACCTGGCGCTCCCACACCTCGCAGCGCCAGAACATCTCCAGCAGCAGGTCCCACTGGTCCCAGAAGTCGTCGGTGATGCGCCACATGTTGGCGTTCTGCCGCAGGTGCCACGCCTTATCAATGACCGCCGGCCCCGGGGACAGGGACAGCACCATGGGCCTGCCGCACTTGTCGATGGCCCTGCGGATCATCTCAATCTCCTTCTCGGCGGAGTAGGGGTTGTTGGGGTAGGCGTTGGTGTTGCAGATGTCGTCCACTTTTACATAGTCTACACCCCAAGAGGCATACAGCTCAAAGATGGAGTCGTAATAGGCCTGGGCGCCCTCCTTGCTGGCGTCGATGCCGTACATATCCGTGTTCCACCGGCAGACAGAGGCGTCCGAGGCGATCTTGTCGCAGGTGGTGTCCGTGCCCTTTACCGGCAGGTGCTGGTGCACCGCCAGCCGGGGCACGCCCCGCATGATGTGGATGCCGAACTTCAGCTCCATGCCATGGATCTTCTCCGCGATGGGCCCAAATCCCCTGCCCCCCGCGGCGGAGGGGAACCGCTCCACGGCGGGCAGCTGGCGGCCGTACTCGTCCAAAGTCAGCCAGGCGAAGGGCACGTAATAGGGGCTCACCTTCCCGGCGGTGGGCTCGCTCCACTGGATGTCGCAGCAGACGTATTCCCAGCCAAATTCCTTTAGATGTTCGGCCATATACTGGGCGTTGCCCAGCAGCTGCTCCTCGTTGACCGAGGGGCCGTAGCAGTCCCAGCTGTTCCACCCCATGGGCGGGGTGAGGGCCACATGGTCCTTTTTCATGGGATCTTCCTCCCTTTCTTTTCCTTTTGCACAGAGTCCCGCTCCGCCAGGCCCCAGTCCAGCACCACGCTCTGCTCTTCCCGGCCGTTGATAAGCCCCAGCAGCTTGCGGGCCGCGCTGGCCCCCAGGTTCTCCTTGGGGTGGTCAAAAGAGGTGAGCCCCACCGTGGCAAAGGCCCCCAAGGGGCTGTTGTCAAAGCTGATGAGGGCCTTGTCCCCCGGCACCGTCAGCCCGTGGCTGTACAGCGCCTTTTCCAGCTTTACGGCCACTTCGTCGTTATAGCACACCACGGCGGTGCATTGGGAGAGGCGCTCCAGCACCCGGGTGATGCCCGGCTCCTCCTTCAAGAAAGTGTCCCGGCTGCCCGAGTCGAACCACAGCACCCACTGGTCCTGCAGGGCCAGCCCGTGTTTTAAAAGGCCCCGGGTATAGCCGTCATACCGGCCCAGGCCCTGCATGTCGTCGCTTTTAAAGATGCCGCCGATCTTCCGGTGGCCCCGGGCCACCAGGTACTCCACCGCCTGGAGCCCGCCGGCCCGGTCGTCCATGGTGACAGAGACGCAGCCCTCCAGCGCGGGGTAATAGCCGTTGAAGAACACCACGGGAATTCCCATCTCCCGCAGCTTCTCATACAGGGGCAGGTTGGGGTTGGGCAGGGCGCTTTTGGTGCCCTCCACAATCAGCCCGTCCACCTGCTTGTCAATGTACTCCTCCAGCATGCGGCGCTCGTTGTCCACTTGGTTTTTCGTGGCGGAAAGCAGGGGAAAAAACCCCTCTTCCGAAAGCTCCGCCTCAATGCCCCGCAGGATGGAGGGGAAGATGTACTCGCTGATATAGGTGGCCATCACCCCCACGTTCCAAGAGCGCTTGCGCCGGGGCTCGCCGCAGCGCACATAGGTGCCGCTGCCCTGCCTGCGCTCGATAAGATCCTCCTGCTCCAGCAAGGAAAGGGCCTGGCGGACAGTCTGGCGGCTCATGCCATACTCCTGGGCCATCTCGTTCTCCCCGGGAAGGCGCTGGCCCTTCTGGTAGGCTCCCCGCAGGATTTCCCGCTTCAGCCTTTCAAACAGCTGGGCGTATTTCGATCTGTACCGCATCATGCAGCCCCCTTTTCCCCGGACCTGGCCGGGCAAATTTGTACTTACATTTTACCGGATTTTCCCCGGCGCTGTCAAGGCGGCGCCCCGGGCAATTGCCGGAAATTCTTTCTCTCCCCTTCTCCCTCCTTCTCCCTCCCGCTGGAAAGGCGCCTTGGGGCAGGGACATGCCGCCCTCAGCCCCCTGATACCGCGGCCTCCACCGCCTGGTGGTAAGCGGGGCAGGCCTTCTTCAGAGAGACGGGCCTGCCTTTCTCATTGATAAAACAGTGCTCGGTGCGCCCCTGGCAGCGCAGGGCTCCGGTGGCCTTGTCCCGCACCGCGTAGGAAAAGGCGATGCGGGTGCCCGTGTACTGCTCCACCCTTGTCTCAATGACCACTGTCTCCCCAAAGCGGGCCATGGTGCGGTACTCCGCCCCGGCCTTCAGCACGGGGCTCATCACGCCCAGGGCCTCCATCCTGTCATACCCAAAGCCGCCTTCGGCCATCAGCCAGGTGCGGGCCTCCTCAAACCAGCGGATGTAGTTGGAGTGATGCACGCAGCCCATGCGGTCCGTCTCGTAATACTGCACCACATGCTCGTAAAACACAGCTTCCACAGAAAAAAGCCTCCTTTGTTTTGCTCAGGGCCCTGCCCTTCCCCTTGGTATTATAGCACCCCTCTTTCCGGGGAACAAGAGCGGGCCAGGCCCCCTGCCGGGCTGGGATTTCCAGGGGGTTTTTCCACAGGTTGCCTTGGGTGTGCGGTTGATTTTTCCGTCGAAAAATGCTACTATGGGATGGATATAAATTTTTGTAGGAAAGACCCTTTATAAATTTGAGAAATATTCTTAAAAACAGGAAGAAACTTTGTCCCGCTTTAGGAATATTGTATTGTACCCGGCCCCCTCGCTCCCCTGGGGGAAGGGGCGCCGGGCCAGCGGGAGCAGCTCCCGCTTTATGGGAAAGGATGGTCAAAAAATTTTATGAAGATCGGTTTGGACGTGGGCTCCACCACCCTGAAATGTATGGTCTATGATGGGCAGGACCAGCCCATCTATCAGGAGTATGAACGGCACTTCTCCCAAATTGCCGAGAAGGCCTCTGGCATGCTTACCCGCATCCAGGAGAAGTTCCCCCAGACAAAGCGGGCCAGCCTGTGCGTGTCCGGTTCGGCGGGCATGGGCCTGGCGGAGGACTTGCACATCCCCTTTGTGCAAGAGGTCTACGCCACCCGCACCGCTGTGAAGAAGTACATCCCCGACGCCGACGTGGTCATCGAGCTGGGGGGCGAGGACGCCAAGATCCTGTTCCTGGCCGGCTCTATGGAGGTGCGCATGAACGGCTCCTGCGCCGGCGGCACCGGCGCCTTCATCGACCAGATGGCGACGCTGCTGAAAATGAGCGCCGACGAGATGGACGCCGCCGCTCAGCGGGCGGAGAAGACGTACACCATCGCCTCCCGCTGCGGTGTGTTCGCCAAGAGCGATGTGCAGCCCCTCATCAACCAGGGCGCCAAGGCGGAGGATATTTCCGCCAGCATCTATCAGGCGGTGGTGAACCAGACCATTGCTGGGCTGGCCCAGGGCCGGCCCATCAAGGGCAACGTCCTGTACCTGGGCGGGCCCCTGACCTTCTCCCGAGTCCTGCGGGAGAGCTTTGACCACACCCTGGGGGTCCAGGGCACCTGTCCGGAGAACAGCCTGCTGTACGTGGCCCTGGGCGCAGCCTTCTATTCCGACCAGGAATTCGACCTGAACCAGGTGGCGGACGACCTGCAGAAGCACGGCGCGGCGGAGACCTACCGCTCCCTGCCGCCCCTGTTCAGCAGCCGTGAGGAGTATGAGGCGTTCCGGGCCCGGCACGCCAAGGCCACGGTGCCCCAGGTGCCCTTCGGCGCGGACTACGCCGCCCCGGTGCACATCGGCGTCGACTCCGGCTCCACTACCGTGAAGCTGGTGGTCATCGACCAGGACGCCCGCATCCTCTTCTCCGACTACCGGCCCAACCTGGGCAACCCGGTGCCCCTCATCCGGCAGGTGCTGCAGGAGCTCTATGACGAGCATCCGGCCCTCCATGTGGCGTCCGTCACCACCACCGGCTACGGAGAGGATCTGGCGAAAAACGCCTTCCACGCGGACTACGGCGTGGTGGAGACGGTGGCCCACTTCACCGCCGCCCGCCACTTCCTGCCCAATGTGGACTTCATCATTGACATCGGCGGCCAGGACATGAAGTGCTTCAAGATCGAGGACGGCGCCATCAGCAACATCTTCCTGAACGAGGCATGCTCCTCCGGCTGCGGCAGCTTCCTGCAGACCTTCGCCCAGGCGCTGGGGTACGACGTGAAAGAGTTTGCCCAGCTGGGCCTGTTTGCCGAGCGGCCTGTGGACCTGGGCAGCCGCTGCACCGTGTTCATGAACAGCCGCGTGAAGCAGGCGCAGAAGGAAGGCGCCACCGTGGGCGACATCGCCGCGGGCCTGGCCATCTCCGTCATCAAGAACGCCCTGTTCAAAGTCATCAAAATCCGCGACCCGCACGACGTTGGAACGAAAGTGATCGTGCAGGGCGGCACGTTTTTGAACGATGCCGTGCTGCGCGCGTTCGAGCAGCTGTCGGAGGTGGAAGCCGTGCGCCCCGACATCGCCGGCAACATGGGCGCGTTCGGCGCGGCCCTGTTGGCGCGCGAGCGCTACCAGGAGGCCGTCGCCCGCGAGGCGCGCAAGGCCGAGGCGGG
>OLRD01000736.1_pt1 | contig 24227 bp, 17 predicted proteins | sample 1672051 | NCBI WGS metagenome assembly OLRD01 (sample SAMEA3136640, study PRJEB25190) | human gut metagenome | biome: human gut; feature: human-associated habitat; material: faeces | place: Austria | collected 2013 | reverse complement strand
GGCGGCAAAAATATAAAACTCTATTCCGGCTGGAGCAAGGCAAAGGCTGTCAAAATCAAAAAGTAAAAATCAAACAAAAAGCGACGATGATTTTTCATCGTCGCTTTAGTTGTATTTTATTCCGAAATTATTGAGCCAAAGAGGGCACATGTCAAACTTTATAAAAAACGGCGCTGTGAAGTTAACATCCTTTACAGTGCCGCTTATATATTGTTATTCGCTTAATGCCTTATTGATTGTGTTCAAAACATGCTTTTTATCAGCTGACCAAAGCGGCGCAATCAGGTCTTTTTTCGCGCCGTCACCGGTCAAACGGTGTACAACCACATTGTCGGGAATTATCTCAACACAGTGCTTAATTATGTTTGTGTATTCCTCTAACGAAAGTACATCTACTTTACACTTTCGGTACTCATCGGCAAGGTCTGTGCCTTTCAGGATATGCAACAACTGTAGTTTAATTCCGTCGGTCTTTTTGCAAACATACTCGACACTTTGCAAAATATCCTGCTCGTTCTCACCGGGCAAGCCGATTATCAAATGAGTCACAACATTAATTCCGATTTTGTGCAGGTCGTCAACTGCTTTGTCATATACCTCGAGCGGATAGCCGCGGCGAATGTATTGAGCCGTGTTTTCGTGAATTGTTTGCAGACCGAGTTCTATAAAGACAGGTTTGATTTTGTTCATTTCATCGAGCAGTTCAAGCACATCATTGCCTAAACAGTCGGGGCGTGTGCCGATTGACAGCGCAACAATATCGGGATGATTTATCGCTTCGGTGTAAAGTGATCTTAGCTTACAAAGGGGCGCATATGTGTTTGTGAACGCCTGAAAATATGCAATGTATTTGCCGTCTTTTATTTTCTTTTCAACGCGCTTTTTGCCGTCATCAATCTGCTGTGTTACGCTTTTTTCCTTGCTTTCGGCAAATTCACCGCTTCCGCCGCGCGAACAAAAAATACAGCCGCGTGTTCCGAGCGTTCCGTCGCGGTTTGGGCATGTAAAACCGCCGTCGATGGCAAGTTTATATACTTTACATCCAAATGTGTTTTTCAAATATGAATTAAGAGTTGTATATTTCATAAAATTCTTTCACATTCTTTTCGTTACCGCAACAGTAAGAGTTGAGTCCGTTTAAATCAAGTTCGTTGCCGTCAACCGTTGTCACCGTTCCGCCCGCTTCTTTTAAAATTACGGTTGCGCCTGCCCAATCCCACGGTCTGATAATCAACTCAAAATAAAGGTCGGCTTTGCCTGCGGCAACATAGCAAATGTCAAGCGCCGCCGAGCCGCTTCGTCTTACTTCAAGCGATTTGTAAAAAACTTTTTCTGCTGTTTCAAACGATTTTTTCGACAAATCGTGGTCATATGGGCAAGTGCCAAAAAGTACAAGGCTTCTGTCAAGCGAGCAGTCACTGATATGAATCGGCTTTCCGTTTAAAAATGCGCCTTTTCCTTTTTCGGCATAATATATGTTGTTTAAATCCGGGTCAAGCACAACGCCGATTATCAGTTCTCTGTCCTTAGCAAGTCCGACACAGATTGCGCTGTGCTGAAAACCTTTTATAAAGTTTGTCGTTCCGTCTATCGGGTCAATGATAAAACAGTATCCATCCGTAAGTTCTTTGTTGCCGTCGCCCTCTTCGTCAAGAAAATGTGCCGACGGAATAAGTTTTAAAAATTCGTCGGTCAAATAGTCCTGTATTGCTTTGTCATATTTTGTAACAAGGTCGAATTTTGAACTTTTTTCCGAAATGCCGAGGTCTTTGTCGGCATTTTTATAAATTTTTCCGGCGTTTTCAACAATTTTGATTATTTTTTCAAGCATAACAATTATCTCCCATATCTTGTTTTATATTAATTTTATCATATATTAAATTTTTTTCAATATAATTTAGTATGACATTTTTAACATTATTAATTGCAAAAACAGCGGCGGCAGTTCTCAATTTGCTCGGCAGGGGTGCAACTTCTCTGCCGGGCAGAATTGCCGTGTCGCTGAAACAAGATATTCTTTCCGTTCTTTCTCGTGGGGTACGTATTATCTGCGTCACCGGCACAAACGGAAAAACCACAACCTGTGCATTGATTGAGCAAGGGCTGAAAAGCAACGGCAAATCGTATTTTGTCAACCGCGGCGGCGCAAATATGATTGGCGGCGTTGTTTCGGCATTTATTGCAAATTCTACCGTTTTCGGCAAATGCAAAAAGGATTTTGCCGTTTTAGAGTGCGACGAAAACAGCTTTCCGATTATCGCGCGGTGTATTGACGCCGATTGCGTTGCAATCACAAATATTTTTCGCGACCAGCTCGACAGATACGGCGAGGTCAGTACAACACTCTCGAAAATTCTCACCGCCGTTGAGATGATGCCGAATGCAATGCTATGCCTCAACGCCGATTGTCCGCTTACTTATTCGCTCTCACTGCATTGCAAAAACAAAATGGTAACATACGGTGTCAACGCCGATTTAAAAAACAATACAATTGTGGACAGTCGCACCTGCCCGAAATGCGGTAATGCGCTTGAGTATCGCTCGGTTGTCTATTCCCGGCTCGGCGATTATGTCTGCCGCAGTTGCGGCTATTCACGCCCGAACCCCGATTATTGCATAACCAATATTATGGAGCTTAATGAGCTCAGCTCTCGTTTTATGATAAATTCGCACCTTGTCAGGCTTTCACTCGGCGGTGTATATAATGTATATAATTTTTGCGCTGCCGTTTGCGTTCTCGGCGTGTTCGGTATAAATGATGTCAGTGCCGTTTGCGATTACGGCGGAGCGTTCGGCAGAATGGAGCATTTCAAATGCGGTTCGCGCGATGTACTTTTGATGCTTGTTAAAAATCCCGTTGGGTTGTCATCCTGTATAAATTATGTTTCAAAAATGCAGGGCAATCCCGCAATTGTATTTGCTCTTAACGACAATGCCGCCGACGGTCGCGATGTCAGTTGGATTTGGGACTCTTCTTTCTATCCCTTGTCCGATTTCGACGAGTTTTACACGGTCGGCAAACGCTCGCTTGATATGGCGGTCCGCCTCAAATATGACGGTATTCGCTGTGCCGCGCTAAACGGAGAGTGTTACGGAAAACTGACAGATATAATTAAATCTTCTGATAAAAATTTTGTCATTATGTCAACATACACCTCAATGATGAATATGCGCCCCGATTTTGTGAGCAATTTCGGCGGCAGGGAGTTTTGGAAATGAAAAAAATCAAAATAGTCCACCTCTATCCCGACGAAATGAACCTGTACGGCGACAGCGGCAATGTCCTTTGCCTTTACAATCGCCTTGCGCGCCGCAGTTATAAAAGCGAGATTGTCCGCGTCGGCATCGGCGATAAAATACCGAATTTTGATATTATGTTCATCGGCGGCGGTCAGGACAGGGAAATGCAAATCATCAAACGCGATTTAAAACGAAAATCGGCAACGCTTTCGTATTATGTCGAGCAGGGCAAAACCGTCCTCGCAATCTGCGGCGGCTATCAAATTCTCGGCGATTATTACAAGACCGCCTCGGGCGAAATTGTTTCGCTTTCGTCCTGCCTGCCGTTTTATACAGTGTCGGGCGAGGGGAGAATGGTTGGCAATACCGTCTTTTCAACTTCGTTCGGCACCGTTGTCGGGTTTGAAAATCACGCCGGCAAAACATATCTTTCCGACAAACTCAAACCGTTCGGTACCGTCGTTTCGGGCTTCGGCAATAACGGCGAGGATAAAACGGAGGGTCTGCTATACAAAAATACATTCTGCACTTATGCGCACGGACCGGTCCTACCGAAAAATCCCGCTCTTGCCGACGAAATTTTAAAGCGCGCGCTTAAAACCGACCTTCAGCCGATTGACGATAAATTTGAAAATCTTTGCCATGACAGCCTTGTTAAAAAATTCGGCTGAATAATTGCCTTGGAATCAAATAAAATACTTGATTTTTCCTTTCTTTTCTGTTATACTATTTCCGCATTCGTAGAGATACATGCGAATTCGCACATAATTGAGTGAGCCCAAGGTTATTGATTCGGGGCTTATGCCGACTCAATTATGGAGGATTAACCTTAAAGGAGGAAATTATAATGGCAAATGTAGTTTCAATGAAACAACTCTTAGAAGCAGGTGTTCATTTCGGACACCAAACAAGAAGATGGAACCCTAAAATGGCAGAATACATCTTCACAGAGCGTAACGGCATCTATATTATCGACCTTCAGAAAACAGTTAAGAAGCTCGATGAGGCTTATATGTTCGTTCGCGATCTCGCTGCAGACGGCGGTGAAATCATTTTCGTAGGCACAAAGAAGCAAGCACAGGATTCAGTTAAGGAAGAGGCTACTCGTTGCGGTATGCCTTATGTTAACGCAAGATGGCTTGGCGGTATGCTTACAAACTTCAAAACAATCAGAGGCAGAGTTGCCCGTCTTGCACAGCTTAAGGCTATGCAGGAGGACGGCACTTTTGATCTCCTTCCTAAAAAAGAGGTTGCAGGCCTTGAGCTTGAAATCGAAAAGCTTGAAAAATATCTCGGCGGTATCACAGAGATGAAGAAAATCCCGCAGGCAATGTTCATCGTTGACCCTCGCAAGGAAAGAATCGCCGTATCAGAGGCTACAAAGCTTGGCTTGCCGATCGTTGCTATCGTTGATACAAACTGCGACCCTGATGAAATCGACTATGTTATCCCGGGTAACGACGATGCTATCCGTGCCGTAAAGCTTATCGCAGGCGCAATGGCTGACGCTGTTATCGAGGGCAGAGACGGCGCAGATTCAGCAGAAGCTGCTGAGGAAGCAACAGACGCTGAGTAATTCTCGATATAATTTCAAATTTCAATCAGGAGGATAAAGTAATGGGTATTTCAGCAAAAGATGTAAAAGCGCTTCGTGAAAAAACAGGCGTTGGTATGATGGAATGTAAAAAAGCTCTCGTTGAAGCAGAAGGCGATATGGACAAAGCTATCGACTTTCTTCGCGAAAGAGGACTTGCAGCTGCACAGAAAAAGGCTACAAGAATTGCCGCAGAGGGCGTAGTTCTTCCTTACTATGACAGCGAGTCAAAGAAGGGTGTTGTTCTCGAGGTTAACTCGGAGACAGACTTCGTTGCTAAAAACGAAAAGTTTATGAACTTCGTTGAGGGCGTTGCAAAGACAATCATCGCTACCGACCCGGCTGATGTAGAAGCTCTTAAAGAAGAAAAGTTCAACGGCACAGACAGAACCGTTACAGAAACTCTTAACGACCTTGTTCTTTCAATCGGCGAGAATATGAAAGTTCGCCGTTTTGACAGAATGGAAGGTATCGTTTCAACATATATCCACGCAGGCGGCTCTGTAGGCGTTATGGTTGGATTCGATGTTGCCGATGAATCAAAGGCAGCTACAGACGAGTTCAACGCTATGGGCAAGAATGTTGCAATGCAAATCGCAGCTATGAACCCTGAATATTTGAGCAGTGCAGACATTTCGGCTGATGAGATGGACAAAATGCACTCAATCACTGTTGACAGCGCGCTCAATATGCCTGCATCACTTCCTATTCCGATTCTCAGCAAGCTCATCGACGAGGCTATGAACGAGAAAAAGTGGAGTGATGACGACACCACTGTTTATCAGGGACTTGATCAAAAGCAAAGAAAGAACTTTGCAAACTTCATTTCTAAAGAAGCTATGGAAACTCTTGCAGAAATCGCTGTTTCTCACAAGGATGAGATTTGCGACAACAAGATTTTCGTAGGTCTTGTTAAGGGCAGACTTTCAAAGCAAATCAAAGAGATTTGCCTTCTTGAGCAGGATTTCGTTCGTTCAGACCTTTTCCAAGGCTCTGTAGGCGGCTACATTGAAAGCGTAGCAAAAGCTCTCGGCACAGAAATCAAGGCAAACGGCTTCATCCGTATGATGAAGGGCGACGGCCTCGAGAAGAGAGAAGAAAACTTCGCCGAAGAAATCGCAAAGCAAATCAACGGCTAATCGAAATTTCAAATAAAATTTCATAACCTATCACAACCCGTTAAAACGCACTGTTTTAGCGGGTTTTTGCTATTTTTATGGAATTTCTCACTTGCCGTATTTTATCGCAAAATATCATAACTTTTCAGCCCGTTTTGCGTAAAAGTTGCGTAAAGATTTGCGTAAATTTACGCAAATTTACCTTCTGCGAAGTATTTTTTGCGTCAAGAAAAAATTAATTTATTAATAGGTCTTTTAATTTTAATTAATGTATGATATTATCATATTAATTATGAATAATTTTTTCTTCTCTCATCATAATAATTAATAATATTTTAATTTGAACATGGGAGAGGATATTATGGGAGAACAGCTAATGAGGATTATTAATTTAAAAATTATTAAATTACATAAGTATTTTAATTATAATGTCGATTTTAATAATGATGTTACATTTATATATGGTAGCAATGGATGTGGAAAAACTACTATTTTGAATATAACGGAATATATTATTACTGGAAATCTTTATCGTTTATTTGAATATGAATTTGAAAGAATTGTTTTAAAATATGAGCCTATAAAATCAATTGGGGATATTCGTGAAATACTTATTGAAAAAAATTCTAGTAATATAACAGTTAATTTTGATGGAAATACAGAAAAAATTTCTAGAATTGAAGGTTTTCATGGAAGATTTCCAGAAGAATTGGATGGCATATATTTAAAGCAGTATAGTATTCTTAGGCGAATTCGCGACAGTTTCAATTATGTGTATTTGCCGTTAAACAGAAAAACGGTATTATATGACCTCTTTTCTGTAAGAAATCGCAATTTTAGATCTCATAATCATATATTAAAAAATGATGAAGAAGAACTTGGAAGGTATTATTTTGATCAAGCAATAAATGATGTAGAGATACTCATTAAAGAATGCTATTCTAGAACGAGTATGATGATTTCAAAAATTAATAATGATTTTAGAAATAAGATCCTTAAGTCTTCTATAGAGGTGTTGAGTAGTTTTGATACTAATGAATTTGTTAAGCAAATAGCATCTTCTTCATCAATTAGCGATATAAAAAAAACTAAAAAATCATTTATTAAAATTGCCAGAGAAATTGAATTATTGTCTCCTGATGAAGAATCCATATATGATAAATTTTTTCAGGATTATATTGATGAGTTAACGTCAATAAAAGATAATAAAGAAATAAGATTTGAAATAATTGCCAAATTTCAGGATATTTCAAGAATTAAAAAGATTGTGTCTATGGCAGAGGAAATGGAAATGCAAAAGGAACAATATTTGAAACCAATTGAATTATTTTTGGGTACAATTAATAATTTTATTAAAACAGCTGATGATGAAAAAGAATTAAAAATAGATGAATATGGAAATCTTTATTTTCAAACAATTTATTCATCAGATAAAATATCGGTTCAGCATTTATCTTCTGGAGAAAAGCAATTAGTTATTTTCTTTGCTAATCTTATATTTAGAGTCAAAGGAAATAGTTCAGGTATTTTTGTTGTAGATGAACCTGAAATTTCTTTGCATCTTTCTTGGCAAAAGACTTTTGTTGAAAAAGCACTGAATATTAATAAAAATATTCAGTTGATTTTTGCAACACATTCACCAGAACTTATTGGAAAATATAGAAATAAAACATTTAGATTAGTGAAAGAGTATATAGGATAAATTATTATGGATGAAAAGAGTTTAGAATATTCTTTTGATGCTTCATTAAATAGAACATTGTTCTATTCGGAATTTAACGATATTAATATTTATGTTGAAGATATTAATAAAGAATATGAATATGAAACAGTTTTTAAACGATTGCTGGGTGATGAGTATAGAATATCATCAATTTTTTGTATGGGTGGAAAAATAGGGGTAATTAAAGCTTTTGAAGAAAATAAAAAGCAAAACATAAATGATTTGAATTTTTATATTGTTGATGGTGATTTTGATAGATATATTTTTCCTGAAAAAATGATTAAAGATTCACATTTTATTTATTTGGACACATATAATATCGAAAATTATTATATTGATGAAGAAGCTTGTTATAAATTTTCTAAAGGTAAATTAAGATTAATAGATGATAAGGTTAGAAAAATTATTAATTTTGATAAGATAATTGGTTAAATACGATAATTACTCAATCTTCAAAATTATTTTTAAGTTATTGTTTTTTGAAAAAATATTATCCGGAAATACCAAGTGTTAGTCGTAAACATTGTGAATTTATTGATTCAAAAACAGGCTTTGAAAGAACAGATGATGCGTATAATAAGTATTTTGAAAATGTCATTATAAATGCTGATTCAGATGCTATGAGTAAAATTAATGATATAGACAGAGATTATAAATTAATTAATGGCGATAATTATTTTAATTTGATATGTGGTAAATTTTTATTATGTAGTCTTGGTTTTTATTTAAGGTCAAAAATTAATAATCGTATTGATAATGATGATTTAAAATGGTATCTTATTGAAAATTTTGATATAAAAAAATTAGATTACATAAAGGAAGTTATCCAAAGTTCAAATTATAGCTGATTGTTCTTGTGGGGTAAGCTACATTGATTTATGATGAGATTGTGATGCAAAATGAATTTGAGAAATATTTATTCTGTTTTCAAAATGCATTAAGTTAAATTGAGTCAACCAACTAATAAGATGTTGCAGAAACACTGAATTTAAGCTATTTTGAAATGTTTTTTTCACTTCATATATACGCCTAATCGAAATTTTAAACAAAATTTCATAACCTATCATAACCCGTTAAAACATACTGTTTTAGCGGGTTATTGCAATTATTCACTTGTTGAATTTTATTGCAAAACATAATAGCTTTTCAGACCGATTTTCATAAAATTAATCAAGTTTACATTCGGTGAAGTATTTTTGCATTGAGCAAAATTGCCGTTAAACAGCCGACAGAGGGTGTTACAAATTCTTTCTGCTTTAGATGTTACTATTTTAATCGAGAATATTAGTTTAATTATTAATAATATTTTTCAATATTGTTTTATATTTTAAGTATTGTTAAAATGTAAATATGAAAATTTGAATATCTATTTTACATTTTTATCGGTGTTCTTATAGATAGAATAATCGGCTATTTGTTTTTGAGTGTGATCTTTGAAAATTTATAATCATCAATTATATATATGTAGGACAATTTCATGCAGAAAATCTGTTGCTTGACTTTTTACACTGATGAGGTGAATTTATATGTATATCAATTCATTCTTACTAAATCGATTTTTATTTTATTATTAGGTGACAAATGTGAGTGACTTTATATTTTTCACTAAAAAGGAAAATATAGTAGAATTTTTGCTTTAAATTATATATAATTGAATTAAAAGAAAGGAAAGAAGTTTATGGATGAATTTAATTCAATAGTTGAGATAATCAATAATGCGTTACCAATGGTGCAATCTGGAATCCCTGCTATAACAGGAGGCTTTATAACTGCAATGTTTTTGCGTGGAAATACCAGGCGTAAGGAATTTGAAAAAATAAAACTTGGTAAAATTAATGAAGCAATAAACGATTTGGTAGATAGTAGAGAATTAACATTAACTGAATTAATGAAATGCCGAAATCTTTTGAAAATTGCCGAAATGGCAGATGAAGAATATGCCAAAGATAATAGAAAAAATAAAACTGAAAGGTCAACATTTGATTTCGATTGGTTTTTACGATTTTTCGAATCGGCGGGTAATATAAGTAATAAAGATATGCAGCAATTATGGGCAAAAGTGTTGAATGAAGAATATAAAAAACCAAATTCGCATTCTTATAGAACACTTGAAAAACTGTATCATTTAAGTAAAAATGAAGCATCGCTATTTAAAAATTGTGCTGATTTTCGTATTGAAACTCCGTATAATGAGGTTTTTGTTTTAAGTTCAGAGGAAACATTTTCTAAAAATGATTCTAATATTAATCTTGATGAGTTTATAGTTGACGAAGCAAGTGACTGGATACAAATAATAACAGTAGCATATCAATTAAGTCATGAAAAATTAACACTGTTAGCAGAATGTGGTATATTATCATCAATTTTGGTTACAAGTCATTTAAGTATTGAGAAAGGCGAATCAACAAAGTTATTTAATTCTACAGCAATAATTGATATTAGTCTATCAGAACACTGTAAATATGAAGAGTTAACTTTTGATATAAATGGATTCCGTTTTACTGACTCTGCAATTCAATTGTTTCCAATTATTGAGAGCAAACCTAAAATCGAATTTGTTCTTGATGTAGCAAGACTGATCGAACACTATAATCCAGATTTTATTGTCCGTGTTTATGAGGTAATTGATATTGATGAAGATGGTTGTTATGTTTACAATGATGATTATGATATTCTTCATTCAAAAAAATACTCGGAATGCACAGAATTACCTGACTTAAATAAACTTGACCAAGAAATTAAAAATGGTGGTGCTTGCACTTGGAAATAAAAAAATACGATTTACATATATTTTATAATTATCATTCAATAATAAATAGTTATATTTAATTACAAACCAAACATCTGTATATAGTTAAAAGCCTGTCGGTTAAAATCGGCAGGCTTTTTTGTATATATAGAACTAAAACGGAGGTGTTTTTAACGAAACAAACAAAAGTAATTGCAATATGCAATCAAAAAGGCGGTGTAGGTAAAACTACAACCGCCTTAAATTTTGGAGTCGGTCTTGCAAATGAGGGTAAGAAAGTTTTGCTTATCGACTGTGACCCACAAGGTGATTTAACAACAGCTTTGGGTTGGAGAGATACAGATGAACTTTCGGCTACTCTTGCAGACAAACTCGTCGAGTATATCGAAGAAAGAAACAAGAACCCCACAAACGGTATTCTCCACCATAAAGAGAATATTGATTTGCTTCCGGCTAACCTTGATTTGTCGGCACTTGAACTTAGTTTGGTCAACACAATGAGCCGTGAAACCGTGCTGAAAGGTTATGTAAATTCAATCAAAAAGGCGTATGATTATGTGGTTATTGATTGTATGCCGTCTTTGAGTGTTCTTACAGTTAATGCATTGGTTGCAGCCGATTCGGTTATCATTCCTGTGCAGTCGCAATTTCTTGCAGCTAAAGGTATGACGCAACTTGTTAAAATCATAGACAAGGTTAAAAGACAAATTAACCCGTCACTTAAAATTGACGGTATCTTGCTTACACTTGTAGATGGCAGAACTAACCTTTCTAAAAGTACAAAGGAAGCTATCGTAAATGACTACGGCAAATATCTTAAAATTTTTGATACGCAGATACCTATGGGTATTAAAGCGGCTGAAACTGCAATAAGCGGTAAATCAATATTTGCTTATGATAAAAACAGTAAGGTTGCCAAAGCGTATGCGGACTTTACGAAGGAGGTGTTGAAACTTGAGCGAAAAGAGAAAAACAGACTTCAATCTGAACAGGCTCGATGATTTATTCGCATCACAAAGCGAACGAGAAAACGGACTTACTCCGACTATAAAAGATATTCCGCTTGAAAAACTTGTGCCGTTTTCTAATCATCCGTTTAAGGTGCGTGATGATGAGGAAATGAATAAACTTGTTGAAAGCGTTTCTGAAAACGGAGTGTTGGTTCCTGCTATTGTTCGTGAGAAAGATAATGGCGATTATGAAATCATCTCAGGACACAGACGAAAATTTGCAAGTAAGATAGCCGGTAAAAGCACATTGCGTTGTATCGTTTCAAATTTGGATGATGACGCCGCAACCGTCATTATGGTTGACAGCAATATTCAAAGAGAAAACATTTTACCGAGCGAAAAGGCATTTGCATACAAAATGAAATTGGATGCGATGAATAGACAAGGTAAACGCACAGACTTAACTTTTTCCCAAAATGGGAAAAAGTTAAATTCGGCAAATTTGCTTGCAGAAGATACAGGCGAAAGTAAAACACAGATATATAGATATATAAGTCTTACAAAACTTATACCTGAACTGTTGCAAATGGTTGACGATGGTAAAATGAAAATGTCACCGGCTGTTGAAATATCATTTCTTGATAAAAAGTGTCAGCAAGATTTGTTGGAAGCAATAGAAAGTGAATGTTGTACTCCGTCTCACGCTCAGGTTATTCGTATGCACAAAATGTTTAATGACGGAGAACTCAACAGCAATACTATCCTTGATGTTATGTGTGAATTGAAGCCTAATCAGCAGGAAAGACTCATAATTCCACATAAGACGCTTGAAAAGTATATCCCGAAATCTGTTGCACCTGAGAAAAGGCAAGATTATGTATGCAAGGCTTTGGAGCATTACAACAAGTTTATAAAAAGCAGAGCCGAAAGGGACAGCAGATAGTAGGAGTATATTTTTTCTATCCCCCCTCTTTTCAATATACCCCCTTATTTAACATGCAAACTTGCAGAAAAGAAAGAGCCTTATAAATCAAATAAAGGAATGATGTGTATGATTTAATAAACGCACTTTTGCAGAAATTACCAAAATCTGTTAAATTGGCGGTGAAAGCAAAGGAGGAATGCTAAATGAAAAAGTCAGTGATTTTGTGTATGGTTGCAGTTGTGCTAATCAGTGTATTCGTAGGTTGTTCGGTTAAGAACAGTGATGTAAATGAAAATGCAGAAACAAGTTCTTTTTCTGCAAGTAAAGAAACAACACTGCATATTTCGACTGCTGAAAATGATGCGAAAGCCGATACAACAACTACTGCTCCAATTACAAATGCAAAAATAACGAGCACAACTTCAAACAAGATTGAGTTGAGTGAAACAACCACGAAAATAAAAGTTGTGTATACAACATTAAAACCTGTTCAAACAACAAAATCTACAACACAGCATACAAAAAAAGCAACGACTACATCAAAACAACCAACAACCCAAAAAGTAAGCCAATGCAGTAACAACAATAATCACTCAATGAAATGCGGCAATATGGGCAGATGGTTTGACAGCAAATCGGATGTTAAAGCATATGTTGATTCGGTAATGAAATCTTGGGCAGATAAATGGGAAAGCGGAGAAATATCCGATGATGAATATTTTGCTAACTGCCCACAAGGTTATGAATGCTGGAGTTGCGGTTACTGCGGTAAATGGACAGGCAATTTCAAATAAACAATATCATAAATTTAAGCTGAGAAGATGTAACAATCTTCTCTTTTTTTATGCCTAAAAACAGGCAGAAAGGAAAAGTTATGAAAGATAAATTCAAAAGTTTTGGCAAAAGAATTGTGGCGATCCTTTTGTCGGTATTAACAGTTACAATGATGTTTCCGTTAAGTGCTTTTGCAGCAACGGAAAACCTCGGTGCGGTGTCGGGTATGAAGAAACTTGACATCAGCGTTTCAAAACATTACGGACACGAACTTCATACTACGAAAAAAGGCGGTACAACTTATCCGCTTTTCTGTATTGAATACGATGCAACCTCACCGAGTTCGTCATATCTTAAAGGCAAAAAGGCTATGGCAAGTGATAAGGCAATTAAAGCTGCAAAATGGATATTTGCAGGATATTACCTTGAACACGGCAACTCGATAGATTGGCAGGATATGGCTTACTGTCAGAAAAAAGTGTGGTCGATCTTCGGTTCCGATACAAGCTGGGATTTCAGCGACGGCGGATACAAAGCGTGGTGTGACAAGGCACAGGACAGAATGGACAACCTAAATAAAAAGCCGTCATTTAATAATACCAATGTCGGAACAATCGTTGCAGGGAACAGCCTTACCGTTACTGATAGAAACAAGGTGCTTTCCTATTATCCTGCATTCACAAAAAACGGAAGTGGTTGGAGCATTACCCACAGCAAAAATTCTAACTCATTAACAATTAAGGTTGATAAATCTTGTACTGCGTCAAGCTTTAAACTTGCTAACGGTGAATATTACAAAGATGGTACAGGCGATGACGATGAACTTTTGCTTTACTATCCCTATGGCAGTGAAGCATATCAAAAACTTATCTATTCGGCATATTATGACCCTGTTTCAATGGCATTTTCGGGTTCGATTACTCCGCTTGGTGATATGAAACTTGTGAAAACTTCGGAGGACGGCGTTGTAGCCGGTATTAACTTTACTGTTACAGGCGCTAATGGGTTTTCAAAAACCGTTACAACAAATGCAAACGGCGAAATTGATATTTCCGATTTGGTTCCGGGAACATATACGATTACGGAAGAAAAGATTGACAGATATGTACCTAATCAATCGCAAACTATAACTGTTTCAAGCGGTAAAACATCATCGATCAGCTTCTATAACATACTCAAAAAATTCAGAGTAACCGTTACAAAACAAGATTACGAAAAAGGACACGCACAAGGTGACGCAAAACTCAGCGGTGCAGTATATGGTTTATTCAAAGGTAATGACCTTGTTGCTCAATATACAACTGACCAAAACGGTTCATTCACTACCGACTATTATGTTTGCGGAAAAGATTGGACTATAAAAGAAATTGCACCAAGTGAAGGATATTTGCTTAACGATACGGTGTATAAGGTAGGTGCAGACCCGAAAGATTATACAGTTGAATACAATAACGCTCCCGATATGACTGTTATGGAGCAAGTTATCAAGGGTAAAATCAGCATTATCAAACATACGGATAACGGCGATACCAAAATTGAAACACCCGAAAAAGGTGCGGAGTTCCAAGTCTATCTTAAATCGGCAGGTTCTTTTGTAAATGCCGACAAAGACGAACGAGATACTATTGTTTGTGACGAAGACGGCTTTGCAAGTACAAAATTACTTCCGTATGGAGTATATACAGTTCATCAAACCAAAGGCTGGGCAGGACGAGAACTTATCACCGATTTCGATGTGTTTATCAATACCGATGGTAAAACATACAAATTCCTTATCAACAACAAGAATTTTGAATCGTATCTCAAGGTAGTTAAACTTGATAAGGAAACGGGTAAACGAATCCCATACGAGGGTGCAGCATTCGAGATTTACGATAGTGATAACCACAGAGTTACAATGCAGTACACCTACCCTCAAGTGACATCAATTCATACCTTTTACACCAACAAAGAGGGATATTTAATCACACCTGAAAAGTTGCCGTATGGTGATTATACTCTTAAAGAAGTACAAGCACCGTACGGATATGTACTTGACGATACGCCTGTCCCGTTCTCTATTACACAGGAAAATTCATCGACCGATACAGGCGTTACCGTAGTAAAGGTTAAGGCACGAGATGTTGCACAAAAAGGGGTAATCAATATCACTAAAACAGGCGAGATTTTTTCGTCTGTTGAAGAAAATAACGGTGTATATACTCCAAAATACAGCGTAGGCAATCTTAAAGGTGCAGTATTTGAAGTCTATGCTGCCGAGGATATTACAACACTTGACGGTACGGTAAGATATGAGCAAGGTACTTTGGTTGATACAGTCACAACTGATAATGACGGTGTGGCTAAATCAAAAGAACTTTATCTCGGTAAATATACAGTTATTGAAAAGACTGCACCAAACGGATATGTTCATAATGCCGCCAAGTATGATGCTGAACTCACCTATGCAGGACAGAATGTTTTCGTTACCTCAACCGACCTTTCGGTGTATAACGATAGACAGAAGATTTCGGTTTCACTTAAAAAGATTATGGCAAATGATAAGACATTCGGTATCGGCAATAACGGTGAAATCACTTCTGTAAGATTCGGTATTTATGCCGATGAGGACATTAAAGCAAGCAACAGCGATGTTATTCCAAAAGATGCTCTTATCACTTTCGCAAATTGTGATAAAAATGGAAGCATTGTCTTTGATTGTGATTTGCCGGTAGGCTTTAAGTGGTACGCAAAAGAAATCGCAACCGATGCGCACTATATCTTATCCGATACAAAATATGAGTTTGATACCGAATATCAAGGTCAGGACATAAAGGTTATTGATATTAAAATCAATAACGATAAAGCTATCGAAAACAATCTCATTTATGGTTCTGTTAAAGGCTTAAAAGTCGATAGAGAAACGCAGGAAGTAATCAAGGGAGCAACCTTTGGTTTGTTTAAATCAGACACTACCGAGCTTACAGAAGAGAATGCAGTTTTAACTGCCGTTACCGATGAAAGCGGTATCTTCGCATTTAACAATGTTCCTTTCGGCGAATACCTTATAAAGGAGCTTAAGCCAGCCGACGGCTATCTTGATAATGAAGATGTATTTACTGTAACAATCAAAGATAACGAGCAAGTGGTTGAACTTACTGCAATCAATGATAAAGTGCCAGAATTAAAAACAACGGCAACCGTCAATGGCAAAAAAGAAGTCATCGCAAAAGGCGAAATAACAATAAAAGATAATGTTGAGTACAAGCACTTGGTACCTAATACCGAATATGTTATCAAAGGCACATTGATGGATAAATCCACAGGCAAACCGTTTGTGGCGAAAGGTAAAGAAATCACTTCGACCGTTAAGTTTGTACCTGATAAGGCTGATGGCAAAGTTGAAGTTACCTTTACTTTTGACGGTTCGGCTATTAAAAAGGATACCGAACTTGTAGTCTTTGAGACATTGTATCGTGACGGTGTTGAGTTAACCGCTCATGCCGATATTGACGATAAAGGACAGACCGTAACGGTTAAACCGTATATTCATCATAATCCGAAAACGGGAGATGATAGGAATATCAATCGTATTTTAGGTATTGCCGTTGCTTCTCTTGTCGGTATCGCAGGCTGTGTATATTTCTTTATTAAGAGAAAGAAAAAAGGAGGCACAGATAATGAGTGACAGAACTAATGCAGGCTACACCATTATCAATGCTGTAACTGTCGGTAAAGGTGAAATCGTACTTGGTGAAAGGACTACTGCCAATAAAGAAAAGCAATACGTCACTTGGGAATGTAATAACGGCTCGTATTATTACGGTCATTATATTGAAAACAAATTCGATGCGTTAAAAGACTTTGGTCAAAGAGTTGCCGATAAGGCTGAAATGTATCGCTCTTTTGACAAAGACAGGCAACGGCATAACCGAGAACGTGATGAACGATAATAAAAGGAGGTAAAAGATAATGACAGTCAAAACGATTGTGTCTATTGCACTCGTTGTCTTTATTGTTGCAGGGCTTGTATTTCTCCAAGTCAGGAACAAAAAGAAAAACGATAATTAAACTTATTTGGGCGGTAACTTCGGTTGCCGCCTTTAATATATACGGAGGTAAAAATGGATACAGATTTCCAAACAAAAACGAAAGTTCTTTTAAAGCTGTTTAAGGCAGGCAAATGCAGTGAGGTAGATATTTTGAATATGAAAACAGAAGAAATGCTTGATTTGCCGAATGTTTCGATTAAAGAAATTAAGGTTATATGTGCCATTAAAGAGGCTGTGAAAAAGCACATGCTCTATTCATATCTCGGAGGTAAGCAAGATGAAAGGTGATGACTATGGCTACAAGGTTTGAACTCATTTCTGCTCTTTATGATGATGTTTCAAAGGATGTTGTCCGTTCGCCGAGTAATTGGCAGGAGTTTTTGAAAAGTTCTTGCAATAATTACGGCTTGCCGTTTAGTGAGCAACTTCTTGTTTATGCTCAAAAGCCTGACGCTGTTGCAGTTTTGCCTATGGCAAGCTGGAATAGGAAATTTGGCAGATGGGTAAATAAAGGTGCTAAAGGCATTGCACTTTTTGATGTGTCAAATCAAAATTATCCAAGGCTTAAATATGTGTTTGATGTCAGCGATACCCACGAGGGCGAGCAGGCAAAAGAAGTCCCTATTTGGCATATGAAAGACGATTACACCGATAATGTTATTAAGACACTTGAAAATGTTTTCGGTGCAGTTGATAACCAATCCGATTTAGGAAGTGCCGTCATCTCTGCTTGTGAAAACGCTGTAAGCGACAATTTATCCGATTATCTTTTTGAACTTTGCAATGCAAAGCAAGACAGTTTTCTTGAAGATTTCTCTGATGATATTATTTCATCAAAGTTTTGTAAATTGGTTTCAAACAGCGTTTCGTATACAGTTCTTTCAAGGCTTGGTGTTGACGCCGATTTAATGCTTGATACGGAAGATTTTGAGGATGTTGTTAATTTCAATACACCGAATACTTTTAATGCCCTCGGTGAAGCAACAAACAATATTTCAAAAACAGCACTTCTTGAAATATCAAAAACCGTATTTGCACTTGAAAAAGAAAATCGCATATTTGAAAAATCTTCAACAAGTCCTTACAATAAGGATGAAAACAAAAACGAAAGGAGCAATTCAAATGAAGATAACATACACACAAGTCGGAGAACAGCTTTATCCGAACTTGATTATGTCGACAAAGACGGAACAAATGGGATATTACGCACAGAAAAGACAGGAATATCTCAAAAATCACAAGAAAGCGACATTCACAACTTTATTGACAACCTGCAAGTTGACGGAACACCTGATGTCGATTCAGGAGCAGGCACAGCAGATGGAAGAACAAATCATAACTCAGATGTCAAAAGCACAGGGAGTGACCGAGAAACTCAAGCAAACGGATATGATGACTTGGGTGGGAATGATGAACAATATCAAAAACTCGGCGAGGGAAACAGTCTTAAACGAACTGATTTACACAATGTAACCGATGAATTGCCACCCTTTGTTGACGAACAGGCTATCAGGTATATGCTCAGCAATCCCGATGATGATTTGGTGCAAAGAAAGCCTGCAATCATCAAAGTTTACCAAACCACCAAAAAGGATAATGAACTCATAAACTATACCAAAACGCTGTATCCAAGACGGTTTGACGAGTACGATAAATTCAATAAACACTTTGGCTTTACATTAGCCGATAACGGACTTCTTATGTATGAGGGTAATTACAAAACCCGAACTAAGGAGTCCGTTTTTTCGTGGGATATTGTTATCGGTATCATTAAAGAACTTATCAATGACGGCAAGTATCTTGATACGGAAAAGGAAGAAAAAACACAGCTTGATTTGTTTAGCTTTTCTTATGATAACGAGCCTGTATATGATGAAATACCTCAAACATCACTTTTTACCGATTTTGGCATATCACAACAGATTATTGATGAAGCACTTTGCTGTGGCTTTAATGATAAAAACAGCAGAGTACAAATTGCTATGCATTTCAGACGGGACAGAGGTGTTGAGTATAACGCAAGAATGCTCAAATTTCTTTACGGCACTAACGGTGCAGGCTTTGTCTTTAACGGTGAAAAGGTATCCTTTTGGTATGATGAAAACGGTATAAGTATTGCTAAAGGTACATCGGCTAAAACAAGTACGGCAACACATCTCACTTGGGAGCAAGCGGCTGTTCGTATTCGTGAACTTCTTGATGTCGGCAGATATATGCCACAGTATGAAATTGATACGGTTGATGACTACGAACTGAATAAAGTTGCCGACAGGCTTACTGAATTTATCCGAGATTTGAGTGACGATTATCCCAATAAAGATAATTGTCTGCAATCAATACAAAAAGAAATTGACGGTGTTTTCGGTTATCCCGATATGGTTGAAAAAATTACCGATATGCTCAAGGATGACGAAAAGCGTGCTCAAATTTTCAAAGAGTACGGCAAGCGTGCTCAAATTTTCAAAGAGTACGGCAAGCTGATGGATGACTACAACGCCGGTATGAAAATCATTCGCTTTAATTATGCAGCTCAATATTCTATACCATATATTGCAGAAATTATTGAGGGTATGAAACGAGAGCCTATTAGGTTTAAAACTGAATCGGGTTATCTGCCTGACAGAAAAATGTTTATCTCACAAGATGAGATAGATAAGATTATCATAAACGGCAAAAACAATCATGCTTACAGGCTTGAAACCTACACTTACTTTGTTAAGCACCCTGATAAAGCCGATAGAATCAAATATGTAGGCAAGGATAATCAAAGCGGATATTTTGCCGGTAATGACAGCGTTAATAAAACAAAAAAAGGTATTGAATTCAGCCACGGCTCGGTCATGGAGCCTTACGCAAAAGTTCTTATTAAATGGAGCGATGTCGCAAAAAGAATAGATACCCTTATCAAGCAAAACAAGTTTGTGTCGCAAGAGGATATTGACGCTATACCCGATATATACAAAAACGAAATAACAAGAGATTTGGAATCGTTTTTTGAAGGCTTATCCGAGAACGATGCAAAGCCTTATCCGAATGATATTGAGCCATACAAGGTTTCAAGAATTATCAAGGCTCAACTTGATAACCCACAGGCACTTGATGACATTGAAAATATGATGTCAAATGCTTTGGCTCTTATGGATAAAGAGGACAGAATGTATCAGTACCGTAAGCAAATCTATGATGACTTTGTGGCTTACAAAAACGGCACATTTAAACTTTATGATTATCCAAACCTTGCACCAAAAGTAAAACAACTGAGTAAGTTTACTAAACCGGCAGAAAAAGAAAAGGTTGATGCAAAAATTGAGCCCGTTGTATCGGAAGCTGATGATGGCTTAGACTTAATCGGTGAAGAAATAGATATTGACGGCAGACACTTTGTTATTGATTTTGTCAGTAATGGTTATGTATCTATGGCTGACCAAACTTTTGCCGATGGAACAGGCTTTCCTATTTTTCGCAGAGAAGCCGTTGAATTTGTAAGGCAATATTTACCGACAGAAAAAGAACAGATAATTCCTGTTCAGAATACAAAACAGCATACTGAACATAGTCAGTGGGATATTCATCCCGAAATTCCTGTTGAGCAAAGGCACGATTTTGATTTTGCGGCACATTCTGTTGAGGTTGTAGGCAAAAAGGAACGCTTTCGCAGGAATATGGAGGCTATCAAGGTTTTAAAAGAATGTGAAGCCGACAACCGTTTTGCAACTCCCGATGAACAAATCGTTCTTTCAAAATATGTCGGTTGGGGCGGTATTCCCGAAGCGTTTGACGAAAACAATTCGTCTTGGGCAAATGAATACAAGGAACTCGTTGAAGTGCTTTCACCTGATGAGTACGCACACGCTCGTGAAAGTACATTAACTGCTTTTTATACTCCTCAAGAAGTAGTTAAGGCTTGCTATGATATTGCCGAAAATCTTGGATTCAAGCAAGGCAATATTCTTGAACCGTCTTGCGGTATCGGTAATTTTATCGGTATGAAGCCAAAGAGTATGGCTGACAGTAAGGTCTACGGTATTGAACTTGATTCTGTTTCGGCAGCTATTGCACAACAGCTTTATCAAACTGCAAGTATTGTTAATAATGGATATGAAAAGGTAGACTTACCCGATAATTTCTATGACCTTGTAACTACAAATGTACCTTTTGGCGATTTTAAAGTATCGGATAAGAAATATGATAAGCACAACCCGCTTATTCACGATTACTTCTTTATGAAGTCGCTTGATAAAGTCAGAACAGGCGGCATAATGATACTCATTACCTCTAAGGGCACTATGGATAAAGAAAGCAGTAATATCAGGAGATATATTGCTCAAAGAGCAGACCTTCTCGGTGCAATAAGACTTCCTAACGATACTTTTAAGGGCAATGCAGGCACAGAGGTAGTATCGGATATTCTTGTTCTTCAAAAGCGAGATAGAGTGCTTGATATTGAGCCTAATTGGGTACAGCTTGATAATACCGAAGACGGTATCAGGATGAACAAATACTTTGTTGATAATACTGATATGGTGCTCGGTAATGTGAAAATGGTTTCAGGTCGTTTCGGTCCGGAATCAACCTGTATTCCATATGAGGATAGAAGTCTTGAAGAACTGCTTGATGTGGCTGTTAAGAATATTCAAGGACAAATTACAGAGGTGCAAATCGGTGATGAATTTGAAGAAGATTTATCTATTCCGGCATTACCTGATGTTCGTAACTTTTCATATACTGTTGTAGACGGAAAGATATACTTTAGAGAAAATTCAAGAATGACGCCTGTTGATGTATCCGCTACTGCCGAAAACAGAATCAAAGGTATGATTTCAATTAGAGACAGCACCCGAAAACTTATTGAACTTCAAACCGATGATTATCCTGAAGAAGATATACTTGCAGAACAGAAAAATCTTAATGAACTGTACGATAAGTTCACGGCAAAGTACGGCTTAATAAACAGCAGAGCAAACAAGTCGGCATTCGGCGAAGACGCTTCATATCACCTTATCTCTGCTCTTGAAATACTCGGAGAAAACGGCACTCTTGAACGCAAAGCAGATATGTTCACTAAAAGAACTATTAAACCTCATATTCCCGTGACGGAGGTTGATACTCCTTCGGAAGCACTTGCAGTATCTATGGGTGAACGGGCAAAGATTGATGTTGAATATATGAGCAGCCTTTGCCATAAGTCCGAAAAAGAGATTTATGATGAACTTCAAGGCGTAATATTCCTTAACCCTGAATACAATGCCAATAATCCTACTGCTCAAAAATACTTGATGGCAGACGAATATCTTTCGGGTAATGTAAGAGCAAAACTGCGTTTTGCAAAAGCTATTGTAAAGACACAGCCTGAATATCTAATCAATGTTGAATCACTTAAAAAGGTGCAACCTAAAGATTTAACGGCAAGTGAGATTGATGTTAGGTTAGGTGCTACTTGGCTTCCTGTTGATGTTGTTGAGAATTTTATGTATGAATTACTTGAAACTCCGTACTATTGCAAGTTAAATACAAAAGTGAATTTTTCACCGTTTAGCAGTGAGTGGAACATTACAAACAAAAGCGGCGACAGAGGAAATGTTAAAGCAAACAGCACTTACGGTACAAGCCGTATCAATGCTTATCAAATTATTGAGCAAACATTAAACCTTAAAGATGTCCGTATCTTTGATTATGTTATTGATGACGACGGCAAGAAAAAGCCTGTGCTTAATAAGAAAGAAACAGCTATTGCTATGGAAAAGCAAGACGCAATTAAACAGGCATTTAAGGATTGGATATGGAACGACCCTGAAAGGCGTAATCGTTTGTGTGAAATGTATAACGAGAAATTCAATTCAATCAGACCTCGTGAGTTTGACGGCAGTCACCTTATCTTTCCAAATATGAATCCCGAAATCACTTTAAGGCCTCATCAGTTAAATGCTGTCGCTCATAGCCTTTACGGTGGTAACACGCTTCTTGCACACGCTGTCGGTGCCGGCAAGACTTATGAGATGATTGCAATAGCCGAAGAATCAATTCGTCTCGGCTTATCAAGTAAATGTATGATTGTTGTACCTAATCATCTTACCGAACAATGGGGTGCAGATATTCTCACTCTCTATCCGAATGCAAAGGTACTTGTGGCAACCAAAAAGGATTTTGAAAAGAAAAACAGAAAGCGTTTTCTTTCCCGAATTGCCACCGGTGATTATGATTTAATAGTTATAGGTCATTCACAGTTTGAAAAAGTGCCTATGAGTATTGAAAGGCAGCAAACAATTCTTCAAAGGCAACTTGACGAAATTATCGAGGGTATTTCCGAACTCAAATACCAAAGAGGTCAAAACTTCACCGTAAAGCAGCTTGAAAAGGCTAAAAAGAGCATTCAAGCAAAACTCGATAAACTAAACGACCAAAGCAGAAAAGACGATATCGTGACCTTTGAGGAGCTTGGTGTAGACAGATTGTTTATTGACGAGGCTCACTATTTCAAAAACCTTTTCCTGTATACAAAAATGCGTAATGTCGGCGGTATAGCACAGACAGAAGCACAAAAGTCAAGTGACCTGTTTATGAAAACACAGTACCTTGATGAAATTACTGGAGGTCGAGGTGTAGTATTTGCGACAGGCACACCAATCAGTAACAGTATGGTTGAGCTATATACAATGCAAAGATACTTGCAGTACAATACGCTTTGCCGACACGATTTACAGCACTTTGACGCTTGGGCGTCAACCTTTGGCGAAACGATAACCGCCATTGAATTAACTCCCGAGGGCTATACTTTAATAGGACGATAAAATTAACTGTCCTAAATTGAAAATACATAAGGAAGGAGGTTAAGAGAATGTCAAGGGCTTCAAAGATTACGGCACTTTACGAGAGATTATCAAGAGATGATGATTTGAATGGCGAGAGTAATTCTATTACCAATCAGAAAAAATATCTTGAAGATTATGCCCGTAGGAATGGCTTTGAGAATATCCGCCATTTTACTGACGATGGTTTTTCGGGTGTGAATTTCAATCGCCCCGGCTTTCAAGCGTTGATAAAAGAAGTTGAAGCAGGCAATGTCGGAACATTGATTGTTAAGGATATGAGCCGATTAGGGCGAAACTATCTGCAAGTCGGATTT
>OLRD01000734.1_pt1 | contig 24237 bp, 24 predicted proteins | sample 1672051 | NCBI WGS metagenome assembly OLRD01 (sample SAMEA3136640, study PRJEB25190) | human gut metagenome | biome: human gut; feature: human-associated habitat; material: faeces | place: Austria | collected 2013 | reverse complement strand
CCCCGGCAGGGGGATGATCCCCCTGCACCCCGCACTTTGTCAGCAGCCTGAACCCCCGGCGGGAAGAAACCCTCCGGGGGTTCAAGTTGTCGAAAAAGCCCGGCTGTAGCGCCCTTTTCCGACAGACAGCGCCCGGCTCAAGGCAAAGCCTGAGCCGGGCGTTATCCTTTTCTCCTACCGAATCATGTCACCATCGGCTTGCACGCCGTCCAGGGCCGGCTTTCGCTTCCAGGCCGTCATCACGCCCGTGCCCAGCCCCGTACGCTGCCAGCTCACCTGTTCAAACGACAGATCCGTCAGCCGGGTTTGCAGCGTGCAGCGGTTGACGGGCGTGCTCTCTGTACCTGCGGACATCCAGCGGCGCAGCGCGTTCATTGCGGCAGGCCAGCATGCCGCCCCCAGCACCAGCTGTCCGCCGGGCTTGAGCACGCGAAGCACTTCACCCAGCATGCGGTCCAATGAATCTGCGTCGCCCTTCCACTGCATGAGCACCGTGTCAAAAGCGCCTTCCCGCCAGGGGATGTCCCCCACCGGCGCATAGACGATATCGCAGCTTTGCAGCCGCGCACGTGCGGAGCGCACCTCCTCCATATCGGAAGATACGCCGCACACCTCGCATTGCATGTTGCGGCGCAGGTATTCGGCCATCAGCCCCCGGCCCACACAGGCATCCAGAACCCGGTCTTCCGGGTCCACTACGGCCCACCTGAGCATGGCTTTTTCCAACGGGTTCAGCCGCGGACATGCCTTGACGGACAGCTCACCGGATACGGTTTTGCCTTGTACCTTGGTGATCATGCTCGTCCTCCTCAGCGATTCTGTTTCCTGTCACGCGGCTATTATATCACAGAATTGCTAAGAATGCACGTATTTTTGTAACATTTTGTTTATTATTTTGAATATTCTCGTAAACAATAAGTAATGGATGCCCGGCGGGACAGCACCATCCACAGCGCCGCGTCCAGCAGCGCCAACAGAACGACATCCGCGCCCAGCGCCGCAGAAACCGGCCATCCCCAAAGGGTCAGCAGCACCGCCGCGCCCACCAGCACCGCAATGAGAATCATGCCGCCGAACATGCTGATCATGGCGTTCATGCTCTGCTTGACAGCCTCGGTTTCGGTTTTCCATTTCAGCTTGGGATGATACACGTCCAAAAGCAGGCTCATCAGGCACCACAGCAGCGAAAATAACTGTGACACAGCCAGCGCGCCCAGCGTTTCCAGCCACATGCCGGGCAGCAGCACCCACAGCGCCACCGCGCTTACCAGCGCCGCAGCCAGGTTGAAGGTCATCCCCATCAGCAGTTTGGCCCCAAGCTGCACGCTCCCCGCAACCGGATAGATGCGCCGCATGTCATGCCGCGCGCCTTCACGCGACACGGCGGTGGACACGGCCAACCCCATGGTGCAGGTCAGCGCCAGGAAGCCCGCGGCAACCGCCAGATAGATGCTTTTGGGCACAAACTGCGCCACGACTTCCGAAAGCGCCATCCCATCCGTTTCCCGGCCGATGCCGACAGCCATTACCACCAGCAGCACCGGGAACATTACCACACCGGTGAGGCAGTTGGTAGCGTAGGTGGGTACAGTAAGCACCTCTCGCATCTCCTGCCGGTACAGCGCCCAGAAGGGGGTGTGCACCCGCCAGCCCGCCGAGCGGCGGCGCGAGCCGCTATTGACGCGCTGGATGACCTCCGCCTGCCTGAGCGCAAGGCGCATGTATCCGCCGCCGCACAGGGCGACCACCAGCGCCAGCGCGGCGATGGACACGCCGGCGTACAGGGCCGCCTGCCCCCACGCGTGCAGGCCGGACCCGGTGGCTGCCGTCGTGAGCCACTGAAGCGGCGGAAATGCGCCCAGCACCAGCTCGGTCAGCGATCCGCTGCCCAGCAGCAGGCCCGCAGCGGCCTGTGCCAGCTCGCCTTCATCCATGTTCATGTTAATGCTCATTTCCACGCCCACGATCGCGGCCACCAGCACAAAGGTCATCACGGTGGTCACACCCTCGCGCCGCTTCCACAACGCGCTGATGCGAATGAGTGCAAACGACAGCAGCGTGGTAATCGCCACCGGAATGCCCGGGATGAACAGGGTTCCCAGCAGCGAGCGCACATAGTAATCCGCCGCGGCCCCCGTTTCCACGCCATAGCGAATGAGCAGCGGCAGGCACACCAGCGCCGTCAGCCCGATTTCTCCGGCCAGCACGGTGGCCAGCTTGGCCAGGAGCACGCCGTGCGACGGAATGGGCAACGCGCCCACAAAGGCGCAGTCCCTGCCGAAAAACAGCAGGCTGATTACATAGAAGAAACTGTAGATCAGCGTCATCAGCGTACAGGCCAGAAACGCCAGGGCAATCACGGCCTGCGGTTCGCCCATGGCCTTTGCCTGATCGTACATCACCATTTCAAATAACACAGCCATGGCGAAAAGGGACACAGCCAGAAGCGTTATCCCGGCCCAGCCAAGCACGGCCTTCCAGGCCGCCTGTCCCTCACGCCGGCGACCGCTTGGCGCAAGCGCCATCAGACGGTCGCGCATAAGCAGCTTCCAATAGGCCAGCACGGCTCATTCCCCCTTCTTTTCCACCAGTTCCAGAAAGACCTCTTCCAGGCTCGAATCCCCGCCGTGGCGAAGTTCATCCAGCGTGCCGCGGGCGATGAGCCTGCCCCGCTTGATGATGCCGATTTCGTCGCACAGGCGCTCGGCCACATCCAGCACATGCGTGGAGAAAAACACCGTGCGGCCGCTGTCGGCATGGCGGCGCATCTCTTCCTTGAGCATGAACACGCTCTGCGGGTCCAGGCCCACCATGGGCTCGTCCAGCACCCAGATGCTGGGCTCGTGGATGAGCGCGCCGGTGATGGCCAGCTTCTGCTTCATGCCGCGGGAGTAGCCGCGGATCTGCTGGTTGGCGGCGTCCTCCAGCTCAAACAGCGACAGGTATTTTTCAATGTGGCGCTTGCGGCTTGCAGCGTCCACCCCGTAGATATCCGCCATGAAATTGAGATAATCCATACCGGTGAGGCGTTCGTACATGTCGAACGCGTCCGGGACGTAACCAAAGCTGCGCTTGGCCGCGATGGGATCGCGCGCCATGTCGATGCCGTTAAGCATAACACGCCCGCTGTCGGGCGAAAGGATGCCGGTAAGCAGCTTGATGGTGGTGGTTTTGCCGGCGCCGTTGGGCCCAATAAAGCCGAACACCTTGCCCTCCTCGATCTTCATATCCAAGCCATCCACGGCCTTCACCTTGCCTCCGGCAAAGGTCTTGGTCACGTTTTCAAACTGGATCATGGTTTTCCATCCTCCTATAAGGGATTTTTCGGTTAGCAGGCACAGTATAACGCCTGCTTAGCTGAAAGAAAAGCGAAAATGCGCATTTTATGCTTTTTTAACGCTCAGATCCGCTTTTGGGGAGTTCCAGCATCCAAGCAGACAGACGCATACGCGTCCATGGCGGCCGGTTTTAAATTTTAGCAGATTCTTGGCGGTTGAAAAAGGTCTTGCTCCTTGTATGTCGTATATTTTTTTTATACTTCTTGACAAAACGTTCATTGTCATAGATAATATAAATAGGGGTTTATTCGATATTAGGAAAGCGGGCGATATCATGAAGGTACAGTCGGCCGTGCGTACAGAAACCGTAAGGATTGCAATGGGTACGGCATGTTTATCCCTGATAATGCTGCTGGTATTCGCGCTGCTGGGCCGGCTGGATGTGACGGTCGTGCTGGGGACGCTTTGGGGCGCGGGCGCTGCCGTCCTCAACTTTTTTTTGATGGCGTTAAGCGTGCAGCGCGCCGCCGAGAGCATGAACGGCGTTGCGGTTCCTCCGGAGTCGCTGGATGAAAACGACGACCCTGACTCGGGCGCTCCGTCCCGGCTTCCCTTGCCGGAGGTGCAGCGCGCCAAGCACCGCATGCAGTTATCCTATACGGGACGCATGCTGCTGCTGGTGGCAGTGGCCATTGTGGCGCTGACCGCGCCGTGCTTCCATCCGGTGGCTGCGGCGCTGGCGCTGCTGTTTCCTCGCCTGGTGATCTTCATCCAGGGATTTGTCAAGCCAAAGAACAAGGAGGCCTGAATGCCGATGAGACGGGACGCGAAGGCGCGCGTGATCGATTGGCTGCTGGTGGCGCTGATGGTATTGCCCTTTGTACTGAGCGTGACCCTGAAGGTTCTGTTGAAGCCCGCCGGAGAGGGAATCTCCATCGCGGGCGCACAGGTGTATTTTACCATTCCCATGCCGGTGATGGATCTGCCCATCACGGAATCGCAGGTCAATTCCCTGATGGTGGTCCTCTCCATTTTGGGGCTGTGCCTGTACCTGACCCATGGCATTTCCGTGGTGCCCCATTCCAAGCGCCAGATCGTGGCGGAGTGGATTGTGGAAAAGGTGCAGAACCTGGTGAACGGCAACATGGGCGCGTATTTTTCCGCCTTTGCGCCGTTTGTAGGCGGCATCATGTTTATCTCGGCGTTTTCCAGCCTGTCCAGCCTTCTGGGCTTGTTCCCGCCCACGTCGGACATGAACATCGTAGCCGGCTGGGCCATTTTGGTGTTCGTCCTTATTACCTATTACAAACTCAAGGGCGGGCTGTTCCCCTATGTGAAGGGATTCTTTGAGCCGGTGTTCGTCTTCGCGCCCTTCAACATCATCGGCGAGGTGGCAACCCCGGTTTCGATGTCCTTCCGTCATTATGGAAACGTGCTGTCGGGCATGGTCATCTCCACTTTGGTGGCCTATGCGCTCCAGAACCTCACCCACATGCTGCTGGGCTGGCTGCCCGGCGTGCTGGGACAGTTCCCCTTCCTGCAGGTAGGCCTGCCGGCCATCCTTTCCCTGTACTTCGACATCTTCAGCGGGCTGATGCAGGCGTTCATCTTTGCGATGCTCACCATGCTCTACATTGCCACGGGCTTCCCGCAGGAGGAATACGAACAGCGTAAGGCAAAGCGCAAAAAAGCTTTGCATACCGCATAAACAAGCACTACATTCAAGGAGGATTCTGACATGCTCGAACTCGCTATTGGTATCATCCTTGCCGGCTGCGGCATCGGCGCCGGCCTTGCCCTGATTGCAGGTATCGGCCCCGGTATCGGCGAAGGCAACGCCGTGGCCAAGGCCTGCGAAGCCATCGGCCGCCAGCCCGAAAGCAAGGGCGACGTAACCTCGACCATGATCATGGGCTGCGCCATCGCCGAAACCACCGGCCTCTACGGTCTGGTCATCGGCATCCTGCTCATCTTCGTCGCGCCCAGTTCGTTTGTGAACATTCTGCTCAATGCCATCAAATAACGCCTGCGCGCGGCGATAGAGAGAGGCCAAACCAATGAGCGTACAGTCTTTGGATATCATTTCCGTCAATCTATGGCAAATCCTCATCTCTCTTGCCAATTTGCTGATCGTCACCTTCATTCTCAAGCACTTCCTGTTCAAACGCGTTCAGGCGGTCCTCTCCGCCCGTCAGGAACAGGTGAGCAAAATTTACGGCGAGGCGGAGGAAAGCCGCAACACCGCGGTCAGCATGAAGCAGGAGTATGAGGCGCGCCTGGCCTCCGCCCGCGAGGAAGCGGACGGGCTGGTGCGCACGGCTGTTGTCACGGCCCAGCGCAAGGGCGACCAGATCGTCGCCGAAGCGTCCGGTCAGGCCAGCCGTCTCAAGCAGAAGGCCGAGGAGGAAATCGCCATGGAGCGCCGGCAGATGCTTACGGGCGTTCGGAAAGAAATTTCCGACCTGGCGGTGGGCATCGCCTCCAAGGTGGTCGAGCGTGAAATCCAGCCGAAGGATCACGAGGCCTTTGTGGACGAATTTATCAGGAACGTGGGTGACGAAGCATGACCGATCTGGCGGAGGAATACGGTAAAGGCCTGTATGCTCTGACCGAGGAGGAGCATATCTCCGAGGATGTGCTTGCGCAGCTTCGCGTGCTCAAGGGGCTTTTCCGCGATCAGCCTGATTTTATCCGCCTGCTTTGCAACATGTCGCTTGCAAAGGAAGAGCGCACCGCCATTCTGGACGGCGCGCTGCGCGGCCAGGTGCACCCCTACGTGCTGAATTTTCTCAAAATCCTGTGCGAGCGCGGGGCGCTGCACGAATTTGAGGGCTGCGTAAGCGCCTTCACCGCGCTGTACAACCAGGCGCACGGCATCGTTGAGGCCAGTGTGACCACGGGCGTTCCTCTGGAGGAGGAGCAGCGCACCCGTTTGATCGACAAGCTGTCCGCCATGACGGGCAAGCGGATCCTGCTTTCCGAAAAGGTGGACCCCGGCATGGTGGGCGGCGTTTTGCTGGAGATGAATGGCAAGCGCTACGACAACACGCTGCGCCACCGGCTGCAAGCCATCCACGCCGCCCTGATCGCGGAGGCGTAGTCATGGCCTCATCTACTGAAAGCTGGTGATACAATGCAGTTAAAACCCGAAGAGATCTCCAAGCTCATCAAAGAGCAGATCAAGCATTATGAAAACCGCATCGCACAGGATGATGTCGGCACCACGATCATGATCGGCGACGGCATCGCGCGTGTGAGCGGTCTGGATAAGTGCATGGCCAACGAGCTGGTGCAGTTTCCTAACGGCGCCTACGGCATGGCCCTGAATCTGGAGGAAAACAGCGTCGCCGTGGTCATGCTGGGCGACGACGAGGACATCAAAGAAGGCGATGTGGTCAAGCGCACGGGCCATGTGGTTTCCGTTCCCGTTGGCGAAGGCCTGATCGGCCGTGTGGTCAACGCCCTGGGCCAGCCCGTGGACGGCAAGGGCCCCGTGGACGCAAAGGAACACCGGCCCATCGAGCACAACGCGCCCGGCATCATCGAACGCAAGGGCGTGAGCGTGCCGCTGCAGACCGGTATCAAGGCCATCGACAGCATGATTCCCATCGGCCGCGGCCAGCGCGAACTCATCATCGGCGACCGTCAGACCGGTAAGACCGTCATCGCTCTGGATACCATCATCAATCAGAAGGGCAAGGACGTCATCTGCATCTATGTGGCCATCGGACAGAAATGTTCCACCGTGGCGCAGCTGGTGGACACCCTGACGGCCGCCGGAGCGATGGACTATACCATCGTGGTCAGCGCCACCGCGTCCGAGCTTTCGCCCCTGCAGTACATCGCGCCCTATTCCGGTTGCTCCATGGCAGAATACTTCATGGATCAGGGCAAGGACGTGCTGATCGTCTACGACGACCTGAGCAAGCACGCGGTCGCCTACCGCGCCCTGTCGCTGCTCATCCGCCGTCCTCCGGGACGCGAAGCCTATCCCGGCGATGTGTTCTACCTGCACAGCCGCCTTCTGGAGCGCGCCGCACGGCTGGACCCCGCGCATGGCGGCGGTTCCATCACGGCATTGCCCATCATCGAAACCCAGGCGGGCGACGTATCCGCCTACATCCCCACCAACGTCATCTCCATCACCGACGGCCAGATCTTCCTGCTCACCGAGCTGTTCCACTCCGGCGTCATGCCCGCCGTGGACCCCGGCATCTCCGTCAGCCGCGTAGGCGGCAACGCGCAGATCAAGGCCATGAAGAAGGTCGCCGGCAGCCTCAAGCTCCTCTACAGCCAGTACCGTGAGCTGCAGGGCTTTGCGCAGTTCGGCTCCGACCTGGACGCCGATACCAAGGCCCGTCTGGCTCAGGGCGAACGCATCGTGGAGGTGCTCAAGCAAAACCGCAACCATCCCATCGCCGTAGAGGATCAGGTATGCATCTTCTACGCCGTGACCCGCGGTTTCCTCAAGGATGTGGCGGTAACGGACGTGGCCGAGTATGAGGAAGGCCTGTATGAACGCATGTCCGCTCAGCATACGGATGTGCTGGAAGCCATCCGCACCACCGGCGACCTGAGCAAGGAAACCGAGGAGGCCCTTCGCGCCGCCCTGGATGCCTACACGAAGGATTTCCTCAAAAGCAAAAAATAAGTAAGGAGGTTTCGCCATGGCCGGAGCGTCCATGAAAGACATCAAGCTGCGCATCCGAAGCGTGGAAAGCACCATGCAGATCACCAAGGCCATGCAGCTTGTGGCGACCTCCAAACTGCGCCGCGCCAAGGAGCGCATGGAAAACAGCAAGCCCTACACCCGCATCTCCACCGCCGCTATAGCGGCGGCCGTGTCCTGCTGCGACGACCCCAGCGTTCCCTACGTCACCCCCCGTGGTGGGAAGAGCCGCTGCTATGTGCTTATCGCAGGAGACCGCGGTCTGGCAGGCGGTTACAACGCCAACCTGTTCAAGGCTTTCAGCGCTCATGCCGAGGGGACGGACGCCTGCGTGCTGCCCCTGGGGCGCAAGGCCATTGAGCGGTGCCACCGCCTGGGCCTGACGATGCTGACCGACGACTATCCCCGGGTGGAGGGCATGTCGGTGGGCACGTGTTATCATCTGGCGCGGCTGCTGCTGGATGGCTACGACGCGGAGCGGTATGATGAGCTTTGGCTGGCATACACCAACTTCGTCAGCATGATGACCCAGGAAGTCATGATCGAGCAGCTTTTGCCTGTGCAGCGTCCGTCGGAAGGCGCGCCTCACAAGCTGGTTTCCACCGTGTACGAGCTGCCTCCCGCTGAAACCCTGGCTCAGGTACTGCCTGATTTTCTGGCCGGCAGGCTCTACAGCGCCCTGTGCGACGCCTTTGCCAGCGAGGTGGCGGCGCGGCGCAGCGCCATGGATTCCGCCACCAAAAACGCCGGAGAGATGATCTCCGACCTCAAGCTCAGATACAACCGGGCCCGTCAGGGCGCCATCACCCAGGAGATCACGGAAATCGTGGCTGGCGCGGAGCACTGACGCGTCAGGAAAGGAGTTTTACCATCGTGAGCACGAAAAACATCGGCAAGGTGGTTCAGGTCATCGGCCCGGTGCTGGACATCCGCTTCCAGGACGGCCAGCTGCCCGAACTGCTTTCCGCCATTGAGATCCAAAGCGGCGACCGCAAGATCGTGGCCGAGGTGGCGCAGCACATTGGCGACAACGTTGCCCGCTGCATCTCCATGAACGCCACCGACGGCATGGTGCGCGGTATGGACGCCGTAGACACCGGCGGCCCCATCACCGTGCCCGTAGGCGATAAGTGCCTGGGCCGCATCTTTAACCTGCTGGGTCAGCCCATCGACGAAAAGCCCGCGCCCGAAGGCGTGGAACGCTGGCCCATTCACCGTCAGCCCCCCAGCTTTGAGGAGCAGGAAACCTCCACCGAGATCCTGGAAACCGGCATCAAGGTGGTGGACCTGATCGCCCCCTATGCCAAGGGCGGCAAGATCGGCCTGTTCGGCGGCGCGGGCGTGGGCAAGACGGTGCTGATCATGGAGCTGATCAACAACGTGGCCAAGCAGCACGGCGGCTTGTCCGTGTTTGCCGGCGTGGGCGAGCGCACCCGTGAGGGCAACGACCTGTACAACGAGATGCAGGAGAGCGGCGTCATCAACAAAACCGCGCTGGTCTACGGCCAGATGAACGAGCCGCCGGGAGCCCGTATGCGCGTGGCGCTGTCCGGACTTACGATGGCGGAATACTTCCGCGACCGTGAGAACCAGGACGTGCTTCTCTTCATCGACAACATCTTCCGCTTCACCCAGGCGGGCAGCGAGGTATCGGCGCTGCTGGGCCGCATGCCCAGCGCCGTGGGTTATCAGCCCACCTTGGCCACCGAGATGGGCGCCCTGCAGGAGCGCATCACCTCCACCAAGAAGGGGTCCATCACGTCCGTGCAGGCCGTCTACGTACCTGCCGACGACCTGACCGACCCGGCTCCCGCCACCACCTTCGCTCACCTGGACGCGACGACGGTTTTGAGCCGTGCCATTTCCTCGCTGGGCATCTACCCCGCCGTGGATCCGCTGGAGTCCACCAGCCGCATCCTCGCCCCCGAAATCGTGGGCACGGAGCACTATGAAGTGGCCCGTCAGGTGCAAAGCATCCTGCAGCGCTACAAGGAGCTTCAGGACATCATCGCCATCATGGGCATGGACGAGCTCAGCGACGAAGACAAGCTCATCGTGGCACGCGCCCGCAAGGTGCAGCGCTTCCTGAGCCAGCCCTTCAGCGTGGCCGAGCAGTTCACCGGCATGGAAGGCAAGTATGTGCCCCTGAAGGAAACCATCCGTGGCTTCAAGGAAATCATCGAAGGCAAGCATGACGACCTGCCCGAGAGCGCCTTCCTGTTCGTGGGCACGATTGAAGAAGCCGTGGAAAAAGCCAAAAAGGGTGAATGAGCATGGCGACGTTTCATTTGCAGATCGTCACCCCCGACCGCATGGTGTATGATGGTCAGGCGGAGCGCGTGATCGTGCGCACGCTGCGCGGCGACGTGTGCATTCTGGCGCGCCACATCGACTACGCCGCTCCCCTGGGCATCGGCGAGGCGCGCGTGACGGACGCCGAGGGCGCCACCCGCGTGGCCGCATGCAGCGGCGGCATGATCGGTGTGGATGGCGGCGAGGTGCGCATCATGGCAACCACCTTTGAATGGGCCGACGACATTGATCTGGAGCGTGCCCAGCGCGCACAGAAGGAGGCGCTGGAGCGGCTGGAGTCCCTCAAGCGCGAGGATCGCGACTTTTCCATTGCTGAAGCCAAGCTCAAGCGTGCTTTGGCACGTATTCATGCCAAGGAATAGGCCCATCACAAAAACAACCGCGGGAGGCATTCAAACGCCTCCCGCGGTTGTTTTCCCTTGTCCGGCTTACTTGGTTCCGAACAGACGGTCGCCCGCGTCACCCAGGCCGGGCACAATATATCCGTGCTCGTTGAGCTTTTCATCGCACGCAGCCACATAAATATTCACGTCGGGATGGTCCTTTTGCACGCGCTCGATGCCCTCCGGCGCCGCAATCAGGTTGACCAGACGGATGTGCTTGCAGTTGCGCTGCTTGAGGAACGTGATGGCCGCCGAGGCGCTCCCGCCCGTAGCCAGCATGGGGTCCAGAACCAGAAGCTCGCGGCTTTCGCTGTCGGCAGGCAGCTTGCAATAATATTCCACCGGCTGCAGCGTTTGCGGATCACGATACAGGCCGATATGGCCGATTCGCGCCGCGGGAATCAGCTTGGCCACGCCGTCCACCATTCCCAGACCGGCGCGCAGAATGGGCACAATGCCCACCTTCTTGCCGCTGAGGTGCCTGGCCTTGGTCTTGCAAAGGGGAGTTTCGATCTCCACTTCCTTGGTCGGCAGGTCACGGGTGACCTCGTACACCATCAGCATGCTGATTTCTTCCAGCAGTTCCCGGAATTCCTTGGCGCCGGTGTGAACATCGCGCATCAGGCTCAGCTTGTGCTGAATCAACGGATGATCGAAGATGTATACCTTCCCCATGGAAAAGCCTCCTTCGTTTTGGCGCTTGCATAGCCGCAGCACGCCAGTCTGCAACCATTATAGGGGAAAGCAACACTCTTTGCAAGGGAAAAGCGATATTTTTCGTCCTTATTTGCGGCGGGGCTCATGTAAAATCCGCCGGTTTTCTTTTCTTGTCGCTTTCGATATGGTATAATACTTTGTATCGCGCCGCCCAGGCGGCGTTTTGGAGAGGAGCAGCGGACGTGTACATCGAGAAGCGTTATATCAAGAAAATTGCGAGGGTTTTTGAGGCATTATCCATCTCCCTGCGGCTGGTGGATGCCTCCGGCGCCTGCCTGGTGCCAGAAGACGGGGAGTCCGCCGCCCTTCCCGCGGGCGTGCTCGCGCAGGGGTTGAATCATCACGCCGGCCGGTTCTTTTACCGTGTTCTGGATGTGCATCCGCCCCTGTGCCTGGTGGCTCCCGAGGGTGCGCCCGGCGTGGAAGATGTGCTCTGCGTAGCCGACGCCATGATTATGAGTCTCCTCAAAAGCAGTCTTTCCATCGCCAGCCATACCGACGTGTACCGCCGCGCGCTCAAGCAGGAGCTTTCCGGGGCCGACCTGATTTCCCGTGCGAGCGAGCACCAGATTCCCCTGGAGATGGATCGCTGCGTGGTGCTGTTCCAGATTGAGCAGACGGAGCGCTCCAGCGCCTTCTCTCTGCTGGGTGAGCTGGTGCCGCTGAGCGATACCGACGTGCTGGTGGAGATGAACCGGCACCTGGTGGCGCTCATCAAGGACATGAACGGCATCGACGGGATGGACGATCTGTACCAGTTTGCTCAGGCCGTACAGGAAACCCTGATGGAGGAGGCCGTGCAGACCGCCATCGTGGGCATTGGTGAGGAAAAGCATACGCTGGCCCAGCTTGGGGAAAGCTATGCCGAGGCCAAGCGGGCCATGGAGGTGGGGAGCATCTTTCATCCCGGCGAATCCATCTACATGTTCCGGCGGCTGATGCTGGAACGTTTCCTGATGAACGTGCCGCGCGAGGAAAGCATGCTCTATCACAGCCTGCTGTTTAACCGCAAAACCGCCAAGCTGTTCAATGAGGAGATGCTTCAAACCATCGAGATGTTCTTCCGCAAGGACCTGAACCTCTCCGATACAGCCCGGCAGCTCTTTATCCATCGCAATACGCTGGTCTACCGGCTGGATAAGGTTCAGCGGCAAACCGGGCTGGACCTGCGCCATTTTGACGACGCGGTTACCTTCAAAATCCTCTATGAGCTGAAAAAATGCGGGCAGGAAAAGCCCAGGCAGATTTATTGACAGTCAATTGGGAAATGAGGCGGTGAGTCATTGAAAACCCTTTCCAAGAAACGCTTTAAGCTCATGTGCCTGACGCTGATGGTTTTGCTGCTGCTTACGGGCTGCGCGCTGCTGCCCACCACCATCAGCGACCTTGCCACCGGCATGGACGATACCGTGACCATCAGCCGGGCGGAGTACGAGCGCCTTCAGCGCTATGCCGAGCTGGATGAGATCTGGCAGATTGTGGAGCAGTATTACTATCAGGAGCCGGATACGCAGGCCATGCTTGACGGCGCGGAGATGGGTCTGCTCTATGGACTGGGCGATCCCTACACCTACTACTACACGCCCGATCAGTACGCTCAGCTCTGGGCTGATGACGAGGGCGAGTATGCGGGCATCGGCATCCAGATCATGGGTAATTATGCCACGGGGCTGTGCACCATCAGCCGCGTATTCCTGGACAGCCCCGCGTTGGACGCGGGGCTGCGCAAAGGCGACATCCTCACCCGTGTGGAGGATATCGACGTGGTCACCACCACCCTGCAGGACGCCGTCAACATCATGCGCGGCGAACCCGGCACCCCCGTCAACGTGCAGGTGCAGCGCGGCGACCAGCTGCTGGACTTCGTGGTAGACCGTGCCGTGGTGCATGTCAACTGGGTCAACAGCTGCATGCTGGATGGGGACGTGGGTTACATTTCGCTTTATGAGTTCAGCGGAGATTGCAGCCCGTCCTTCGCCGTGCACCTGGATAACCTGATGAGCCAGGGGGCAAAGGCGCTGGTGATCGACCTGCGCGACAATCCCGGCGGCTGGGTGGACGATGCGCAGAAGGTAGCCGACATGTTCCTGGAGGAAGGCAACGTGGCCTCGCTGGTCTACCGTGACGGCACCACGGAGCTCTACACCACCACCACCGACGGCAAGGAAAATCCCATTCCCCTGGTGGTGCTGGTCAACGAATACTCTGCCTCCGCCAGCGAGATTCTGGCCGGCGCCCTGCAGGACCGCGGCCGCGCCACCATCGTGGGCACGCAGACCTTCGGCAAGGGTGTGGTGCAGTACGTGCTGCCCGTAGGCACCCGCGGCGCGGGCATGCAGCTGACCGTGGCCCAGTACTATACCCCCAACGGAAACGAGGTTCACAAGGTGGGGATCACGCCCGACATTGAGGCCACGCTTCCCGAAGGTGACACCACCATGTACGACATTGGGGATCTGGACGACGCCCAGCTGAAAAAGGCCTATGAAGTCGCTCTGGACCTGATTGAACCCTAACGGCTTTTTTGGGGGGCCGCCCGATGCGGTCCCCCAAAAAAGTCTTTTCATTTGTCCAAAAACCGTGTATACTAAGGCTAACCATCCGGCAAAACCAAGCGGCCTTGCGTGCGGCGGAGGCGGATGGGCCTGTGTTTGCTCCCGGTTGCGGGCGCGGGAACGGCGTTTCCTTCGCCCAAGATGAGGAAGGAGGCGTCTTTTATGTGTCATCTGTCTGTGCCGTAGTTTCCGTGCGTCGGAATCTGCGGTTTTTTCTTTGCCGTCAGCAGAGGAGGAAGCGGCCATGGCGGATGAGCGGCTGGGCTTTGTGGGCATCGTAGTGGAGGATCGCACCTCCGTGCCCGCAGTCAACGAAATTCTCTCCAGCTTTTCCCCCATTATCCGGGGGCGTATGGGCGTGCCCGACCCTCAGGGCGGCGAGGCCGTCATCGGCCTCATCGTGCGGGGAACCAACGATCAGCTGGGCGCGCTTACCGGCCGGCTGGGCAGCCTGCCGGGCGTGCGCGCCAAGAGCGCCCTCACCTCCGCCAAATCCACGCATCCCCAACAGAAAAGAAAGGAATGACTCGTTATGAAAAAGTTCTTGCTGGGCCTGACGGCCCTTGTCATGGCACTGACGCTGGCTCTGAGCGTCGCCGTCGCCGAAGAATCCGTCCCCCGCGTGGCCGCCCTCAAGGGACCTACGGCCATGGGCATGGTCAAAATGATGAGCGATGCGCCGGACGCCTATGATTTCACCATCTCCGCCGCCATTGACGAGATCACCCCAAAGCTGGTCAAGGGCGAGGTGGATATCGCCGCCGTGCCGGCCAACATGGCCTCTGTGCTCTATAACAACACCGAGGGCGCAGTCAAGGTGCTGGCCATCAACACGCTGGGCGTGCTCTACATCGTGGAGAACGGTGACAGCGGCGTTTCCAGCATTGCCGATCTCAAGGGGCGCACCCTCTACGCCAGCGGCAAGGGCGCTTCCCCGGAATATGCGCTGAACTATCTGCTTGCGCAAAACGGACTGGACCCCGAAACCGATGTAACCGTAGAATACAAGTCCGAGCATGCCGAGTGCCTGGCCTCGCTGCTGGCCAACGAAGGCTCCCTGGCGCTGCTGCCCCAGCCCTTTGTGACCACTGCCCAGATGAAGCAGCCCACCGTACAGGTCGCGCTGGACCTTAACGACGAATGGGCCAAGGCACAGGAAGGCAGCGACGCGCCCAGCATGCTCATCACCGGCGTGGTGGTTGCCCGCAGCGCCTTCATCGACGAAAATCCTCAGGCTGTGAGCGACTTCCTGGATGCCTATAAGCAGTCCGTGGCCTATGCCAACGAACACGTGGATGAGACGGCCGCGCTCATCGGCCAGTATGACATCATCACCGAGGAGGTGGCCAAGGTCGCCCTCCCCCAGTGCGCCATCGTCTATATTGATGGTGAGGAAATGACCCAGGCGCTGTCGGGCTATCTTCAGGTGCTCTATGACCAGAACCCCGCCTCTGTAGGCGGCGCCCTGCCGGATGAAGCCTTCTACTACCAGCGCTAAGCCGCGCATGCCCCTGTGGGCGGTGCTGGTATGGCTGGCGGTATGGCAGCTGATCGCCTGGTGGGTCGATGCGCCCATTTTGCTGGTCTCGCCTCTGACGGCTCTCAAACGTCTGCTGGAGCTGGCGTTTGAGGCCGCCTTCTGGCGCGCGGTCGCCTTTTCGGTGGGACGCATTCTGCTGGGCTTTCTGCTCAGCGCTCTGCTGGGCGCCGCGCTGGCTGCCGCCGCCTACCGCTTCCGCCGCGTGCGCGAGCTGCTCATGCCGCTGGTGGCTGCGGTCAAGGCGGTGCCGGTGGCATCCTTCGTGATTCTGGTGCTGCTGTGGGTTTCCAGCCGCAATTTGAGCGTGGTCATCAGCCTGTTGATCGGCTTTCCGGTGATCTATGCCAACGTGCTGGCCGGGCTGGACAGCACCGACCCCCGTTTGATCGAAATGGCGCGCGTATTCCGCGTGCCTTTTCGCCGTCAGCTGAGCACGGTGTATCTGTCCCAGGTGGCTCCCTTTCTGCGCTCCGGCCTGAGCCTGGCCATCGGCCTGTGCTGGAAAAGCGGCGTGGCGGCCGAGGTGATCGGCATTCCCTCCGGCTCCATCGGGGAAAAGCTCTACAAGGCCAAAATCTATCTGGAGACGCCCGACCTGTTCTGCTGGACGGTGGCCGTGGTGGTCCTGAGCATCGGATGTGAAAAGCTGCTGGGGCTCATGATGGACGTTCTGGAAAGGAGGGCCTTTGGATGCTGGAAGCGGTGAACGTCTCAAAAGCCTATGACGGCCGTCCGGTCATCCGGGACTTTTCAGCGCGGTTTGTGCCAGGCAGCCATACCTGCCTGATGGGCCCTTCGGGTTGCGGCAAAACCACCCTGCTACGCCTTTTGATGGGGCTGGAAGCTCCCGACAGCGGTCAGATTCGCATCCCGGAAGGCACGCGCTTCAGCGCCGTATTTCAGGAGGACCGGCTTTTGAACCGGTTGACCGCTGCGGCGAACGTGCGTCTGGCGGCCCGTGCGTCCATCACGCAGGCCGCGGAGCTGCTGCTTGAGCTGGGTATTCCCCCCGAAAGCCTTTCGCAGCCGGTATCCACGTTCAGCGGCGGAATGAAGCGCCGGGTGGCCCTGTGCCGTGCCCTGCTGGCGGAATATGATGTGCTGACTCTGGACGAGCCCTACAAGGGGCTGGACGAGGACACCCGCGCCAAGGTGATGCGTCTGGTGGACGTGTACACGAGGGGGCGCACCGTCATTCTGGTGACCCATGCCGCAGAAGAAGCCATGGGGTATGACCTGATTCACCTGCCTGTATAGCAAAGAAGCTCTCCGCCGGCCCAAGGGCTGGCGGGGAGCTTCTCATTTATCGCGGATCAGTAGTAGGCAGCCAGTTTGAGCGTGGTCTCCCAGCCCAGATCAATCGCCTTCTGATGCGAGGTAGCATAGGGACCGATCTTCTCCACCTGCGCCTGTGTGCGCGGGAAGTGGATGCAGATATGGCCGTCAAAATTATTGTCTCTGATGTGGTAGGTGTCGTGCGGCGTGTTGTGTGTGGAGGCCATGTACACAGTTCCGTCGCTGAGCACTACCCACACGGCTTTCGGCGTCCAGGTGGTCTTGCCACCGAAAGCCCGGTTCATTTCGGCAGTATCCTGAGCAGTCAGGGGTTCTGCGTCAGCGTGCGCGCCCATGCTGAAGATATTGACCTGCCAGCTGATGCCGGTGGTGAAGTCATAGATCGTCGCATTGGGGAACAGGCGGCAACGGGCCTTGACCTCGCTGTACCAGTTGGCGTAGCGCACCTGCGAGGCGCTGATGGTGGTGACCGTAGGCGCCGCAGCGGTGGTGGTAGTGGTTCCGGAGGAGGTGGAGCTGCCTGTACTGCCTGCGGTGATAGCCGACACGGAGTTGAGCTTGGCAAAGGTCTTGACGCCGGCCACGCCGTCGGCGGACAATCCGTTGGCCTTCTGGAATTCAATCAGCGCAAGGCTCGTCTTGACGCCAAACTTGCCGTCCGCCTCGCCGTTTTCCAGATAGCCCAGCGTGATCAGGCGGTTCTGCATGTCGCGCACTGCGTCGCTCACCGCGCCCACGCGCAGCGTCTGCGTGCTGCTGACAGTGTTGCTGACCACGTTGCTGGCGTAGAGCCTGGTCGAGGTATCCGTGCCCACCACGCCGTCCGCGGACAGCCCGTTGGCCTTCTGGAAGGCGATAACGGCGGACTTGGTATCGCGTCCGAACTTGCCGTCCGCACTGCCCGCCAGGTATCCCAGGGCAATCAGGCGATTTTGCAGCGTGGTCACCTCGGCGCCCTCGCTGCCGTAGCGCAGGGTGTTCACCAGCGCGGTTTCTCCAGACGTCACATTGGCGTTCCCACGGATGGCGGAATCGCTGTAGAGGGCGGTCTGGGTCTCGTAGCCGGCCTTGCCGTCCACCTTCAGGCCGTTGGCGCTTTGGAAGGCGCGCACGGCTTCGATGTCATCGGTCAGGTACACGCCGTCCAGGCGGGAGGTGTAGTAGCCCAGCTCCTGCAAACGGGCCTGCAGCCTGCGCACCACCTCGCCCATGCTGCCCGCGCGGATGACGATCACATTCTCCGGCGTAAGGGGCGTCGTGGTGGGCGTGGGCGTGGAAACGGGAATCGCGGTGGGCACCGCGTAAATGGCATTCACGCCATAAAGCACCGTGCGGGTGATGGGACCCAGGATGCCGTCCTGCTCCAGAGAGCTCTTTTTCTGGAACGCCTTGACGGCCTCGGTGGTGGCGGTGTTATACACGCCGGTGATGTTGCCCGTATAATAGCCCAGATCCTTGAGGCGCTGCTGGAGAAGCTTGACCTCGTCATCCTTGTCGCCAGGGCGGAGCGTCTTTGTGGGCGGCTTTACGGTCGGCGTGGGCGATGGCGCCACCACCACGGATGCCTCCATGGCGGTCGCGCCGTAGAGCACCTGCTGGTCGGCGGCACTCATTTCGCCGTCGGCCACCAGGCCATGCTTGCCCTCGAAGAGCTTGATGGCGGCCACGGTGTCCTCGTCGCACACGCCGGTGAGCTCGCCCTTGTAGTAGCCCAGTTCCTTGAGGCGGGTCTGCAGCTTGGTCACGGGCTCGCCCTTGGACTTTTCGCGGATCACTGCGCCCGCCACGGGAGGAACCGTGCGCACATACTGGCGGTAGCCGCGGGTGTCCTTGGGGGTATCCTCGTAGAGCTTGAGCTGGAGGTCCTGGCTGGCGATACCGTCCCGGGTAAGGCCGTTGCGCTTCTGGAACACCTTGAGCGCCTCTTCGGTCTTGCTGCCGAACTTGCCGTCCACGTCCTCTTCCTCCAAGTACCCAAGCTCCGCCAGGGCGGACTGGAGGGCGGTCACGGCCGCGCCTTCGCTGCCGTTTTTCAGCTCGGTATACTTCTCCGCGCCAGGCTGGGGCGTGGGAGCGGGAATGTTGGCCAGGTTGATATGCGTGTCCACGCAATAGCCGGTCTTGCCATCGTACTTGACCTTGGCAAAACCGTTGCTGGTGCGGTCATACACCGTAACCACGCTGCCGGCGGGAATGGTCAGGATGACCTCTCCCTCCGTCTGGGCGACCTTGCGCAGCTTCACGTAGTCGATGACCGTGGTATCGTAGGGATATTCGGATATGGCCGGCGGCGCCTGCATGCTGAGCGCCGGGTTGGGCGAGGGATCGGGGGAAGGATCGGTGCCGTCGATGTATTTCTTCATGGCATAGCCGGTCTTACCGTCAAATTCCACGCGGTAAAAGCTGCCCGTAACGCCCAGAATGGTCACGGTATCCCCCTTCTGGATTTTTTTGAGAATGGTGGATGTGGTATTGGCGCGGCTGCGCATATTTACATCATCCATACTTATCGTATCATAAGGATACTTCGCCGCCAGCGCCGGCGAAATCACCGACAAAAACAGCGCCATGGCGCACACGGCGGCCAACAGGCGCGCCCAACGGTTTCCGTGCCTCATCTGCATGCCCTCCACAGATTGAAATGGCTTGAGTGCGTTGTGTTCCAGCGTTTATTGTAGGTCAGATTGTTAAATCTGTCAAGCACATCCTTCATATTTACGTAACATTTTTGATCGAAACGCGCTTTGCCCGCGCGTTGACAAGTTCTGGCCCTTGGACTATGATATACTGCGTTTCAAAAAATGGTGTTGTGTGCCCTTTGAGGCATGGATGGAGGTGCTTGTCAATCATGAAAAATGTCGTTCGGGCCCTGCTCCTGCTGGCCTTGCTGACGGCGCTGATGTTTACCGTGCCCTCGGGCGCGCTGGTGGATGGCGCGCTGGCTGAGGGCGCCTATCCCGCCCTGAGCCTGGAAGCGGAAAAGGGCGGGGCGCCCCTGGAAAGCGGCTATGACGGCCTGAGCTACCACGATGATACCATCACGGTAACGGTGGAGGAGACACGCGCCTATGATACCACGATTCTCATCGCGCGCGTCACCATCTCCGATCCCTCGCAGATTCGCACAGCCATGGCGGGGCGCTACGGCAGCGATACCCAGACGCCCGGCGCCCGGCTGGCCAAGCGGGTGCAGGCGGTATTCGCCGTCAACGGCGATTATTTCAATTTTACCAGCAACGGCTACGTGGTCCGTCAGGGCACGCTCTACCGCAACAACCCCGCCCCCGGCAGCGACATTCTGCTCATCGACGACCAGGGGGATTTTCACATCGTTGAGGACGCCACCTCCGAAAAGCTGGCCGCATTTGAAGGAACCGTGATCAACTCCTTCAGCTTTGGCCCGGCCCTGGTGGTAGACGGCGAGGTCGTGGAAGGCGGCTTTTTGGACGATGTGGCCTACGACAAGCCCGCTCAGCGCATGGTGGTAGCCCAGGCGGGGCCCCTTTCCTACGTGTGCGTGGCCACGGAGGGTCCGGAAAACCCGGGTTCCGTGGGGCTGACCATCCCGCAGATGGCGGAGTTCATGGGCACGCTGGATGTGCAAAACGCCTACAACCTGGACGGCGGCAGCTCCTCCACCATGGTGCTCAATAATGAAAAGATCAACGCCTTAAGCACGCACAAGGTGCGTTCCATCTGCGATATTCTCTACTTTGCCACGCTTGTGAATCAGGAGTAAGCCATGAGAGAACCCACGCCCCTTTTTACCCTTTTGGGAATTGCCTGCTACCCCTACGGCGCGGCGCTCGCCCTTGGGCTGCTGCTGGCCGCGCTGATGGCGATGGCCGGCTTCCGCAAGGCATTTGGCGCGGCGGAGGACGGCCTTCGCTTCTCGCTGTGGGCGCTGCCGCTGGGCTTTGTGGGCGCGCGCCTGGGCTACTGCGCGGTCAAAGCCAGCTTTATCGCGGTGGACTTCGGCCCCGCCTTCCTCTATCACTTCGGTCTGGGCGGCTATTCCATGGCCGGCGCGTTTGTGGGGGTGCTGGCCGCCGCCGCGCTGTTTGGACACATCACCCGCCGCGGCTGGCTGCCCACGATGGGCGCAGCCATGCCCGCCCTGCTGCTGGCGGCGGCGCTGGGCCGCTTCGCCGAATGCCTGACCACCGAGGGGATCGGCGAGTATATGGATAACCCCTTCTGGCAGTTCTTTCCCTTTGCTGTGCCTGATCTCTACGGCGATCTTCGCTTTCCCGTCTTTGTGTGGGAGGGGCTGACGGCCCTTGTGCTCTGCGCGCTCGTATGGCGCTGCCTGCGCCGCCCGCAGGACGCGGCGCTCACAGGGATGCTGCTCTTTGCCCTCACGCAGGTTTTCTGGGAGAGCCTGCGCCGGGACGGATTCCTGCGCTTTGGCTTCGTGCGCGTCAACCAGCTGTGGTGCGCGGTGATGCTGGCGGCGGTGACGGCCGTGTGGCTTTTGCGCGCCAGGCCTTCGCGCGTGGTTGTCGCAGGAAGCGTGCTGGGCCTCGCCGCGGGCATCGGGGCACTGGTGGCGCTGGAATTTGCCTTTGACAAATCCCCCATCGACAACCGCATTCTCTATGCCGTAATGGCCGCCGTGCTGGTAGCCATGGGCGCGGGCCTGCTTGGCCTGCGGCGGCGCATGCTGGGAAAGGAGGCCGCGCATGCGTAAGGCGCTTGCAGCGGCGTTGTGCCTGGTCCTGCTTGCCGCGAGCGGCACGGCGCTGGCCGAAAAGACCGTCACCCTCACCTTTGTAGGCGACTGCACGCTGGGCGGCGAGGACTGGCTGATCAACCGCGAGGGTTCCTTCCACGATTACGCCAGGAAAGAGGGGTACACCTATTTCTTTGAGAAGATGCGCGACTTCTTTTCCGAAGATGATCTGACCATCATCAACTTTGAAGGCGTGCTCAAGGACGACAGCCGCGACGCCGTCAACAAAACCTACTGTTTCCGCGGCCCGACAGACTTTGCCCGCATCCTGCCGCTGTCCAGCATCGAGGCCGTCAACCTGGACAACAACCACACGCTGGATTACGGCAATCGGGGCAAGACCAGCACCGTTGAGGCGCTCACCGGCGCGGGCGTGCACGTCTTTGACGAGTTGACCCCCTACATCTTCGAAAAGGACGGCATCAAAATCGCCTTTTTCGGCATGCAGCGCGTGCACTTCTTTTCCCTGCGGGAACAGCTGAAAGAACAGATCCGTATTCTGCGCGAGGAGGAGGGCGTAAACGCCATCATCTTTGCCCAGCACGCCGGCACGGAGTATTCCTCCCAGCACACCAACGCACAGATCGATCTGGCCCATAAGCTCATCGACATGGGCGCGGATTTCATCGCGGGCAGCCATCCGCATGTGGTGCAGGGAATGGAGGTCTACAATGGCCGCTACATCTTCTACAGCATGGGCAACTTCTGCTTCGGCGGCAACGTGAAGGTGCGGGCGCTGGAAAGCTGCGCCCTGCGCCTGACCCTGACCTTTGATGACGACGGCACCTACCTGGGCCAGCAGCTGCGCGTGTACGCGGCCAATGTGTCCGGCGACCCGGAGGTTAACGATTTCCAGCCCCGCCTGGTGACGGGCGAGGCCGCCGAGGCGGTCTGGGCGCGCATTGACGCGGCCAGCGAGGGCCAGGAGGGCCCCGTGGCCCAGGGCGACGGCTGGCGCGATTACGCCTACCTCCCCGCTCCCACCCCGGAACCAACCCTGACCCCGCATCCTGATTCGACCCCGACCCCGGAGGCGGCGGCACCGACTGGAAAATAAAAAAACAGGCCGCGGCGGAAAGCACGGCTGGCGCTATGCCAGCCCATGGTTTCCTGCCGCGGCTCATCTCATTTGGGGCCTTTATTCGCCCATGGTTACCCAGATCACCGGGCGAATCGTGCCGCTGGGACGGTTCACATCCCGGCTGCCGTAGCCGCTGATGCGCCCGTCCGCGCGCACGCCGCACGCGTCCACGGGCCGCACGCCCGGCGAGCGCAGCCACCACCACGAATTGCCGTTGTTTTCATCCACATACGCGCCCTGCGCCTTGGCGTATTCGGTCGCCTGGCAGGTGCGCTGCTCCTGCTCAGGGAAAAATTCGAGCACTTCCGCCTCGCTGAGCAGGAACACCCGGTCCATGGTATCCTCGCCGCCCCGCGTGCTATAGTGCGGATTGTCGTCGTTGACCACCAGGACTTCCTCAATGCGCGCCTGTTCCTCCTGGGAAAACGCTTCCTTCAGGAAGGTATCGTTGAGCCACTGGCGCAGCGTGCATTCGCTCCACGTCATCTTCACAAACGCCTTGTGATAGGCGCGCGCATCAATCAGGTATCGCGTAATCAGCATCGCACGGTCGCCCTCTGTTTTGAGCACGATCCACTCCAGCGGCTCCTTGCCGTTGGTCAAAACATTGTCCTGCTCATAGCTGCCAAAGACGACCGTATCACCCGCGGCCCATCCATCCTCGCTTTCCTGCGCCATGGCGGCGCCCGCCGCGCACAGGCACAGCGCCAGCACAGCCGCAAAAATCCGTTTCATCCTGTCTGCCCTTCTTTCTTCGCCGCTTCCCGGCGAATGATTGGCGGCACATGCGCGCCGCTTTGCTGACATATATAACACACTGGTAATAAAATGTAAAGTGCAGGATGCCGAAAAAGTCTGATTCGCAGCCTTTCAGCGTGTCGAATCGGCTCGCCCCTGGCGTTCTTAGCGTGTCGTGAAAGTCCGGCTGCGCCATCTTTCTCCGCCAGAACACGTTTACCCTGCGCTTTGGGCGCGACGGGGAGACACACAAGGTTTGTGAATCCACCGCGCCTGTCGCCGGGTACGGCTTGCTGTGGGAAGGCGGCGGCCCACCAGGCCTCCCAAAAACGTTTTTCGACAGGCTGAACCTATATGTTTTTTGACCATTTGTAAAAAGTGGCCTTTTGCAGCTTTGCCGCTGTCGGAGCGAAAAACGTTTGTTTTGCTGGAATTTTGACCAGCTTTCCGCGCATGCGCCGCGCTGCCTGTGTAGGTTTGTCAAACATATTGGACAGGGAAGGAGGAGAGAACCTCTCTGGGAGCAGCCCAATGAAGAGGACGCATGGGACGGGAGTTGCTCCGACTTTGGTGGGCGGTTAGCTGCCCACCAAAGTCGGCGAGGGAATAGAAACGATGCGTGTCGTAGAAGCGCTTTTGGTCCTCTCTATGACTACGTTCCACCTTTCCGTTGTGCCTGGGCGTATAGGGGCGGATGAGCTTGTGGCGAATTCCCAGTTGTCTGGCCGTTGCCTCAAAGAGGGTTTCCAGGTCGCCCTGGCTGCTGGAAAAGCGATTGGTAAACTCAAAACCGTTATCGGTCTGAATACACTCGACGGCAACGCCTTTGCGGGCAAAATGCTTGACGACCTTGCTTAAAAAGTCCGCGGAGGAAAAGGTACTCTGTTCCTCGTAAGCGCCCAGGACGCGATAGCGGGAATACTCGTCAATGGCGG